>Ga0209960_1000800_pt1 | contig 54981 bp, 46 predicted proteins | sample ThiBiot_500_plan_2_FD_183947 | JGI IMG/M metagenome (GOLD analysis project Ga0209960, IMG submission 183947) | Wastewater bioreactor microbial communities from Cape Town, South Africa - Thiocy_expt_500_plan (SPAdes) | ecosystem: Engineered > Bioreactor > Thiocyanate-remediating >... | reverse complement strand
CGGTCATGGGCGGGTTTGATGGCCCCGGCCGGCACGCCCCGTGCGGTCGTAGATCGCCTCCAGGCTGAAGTGCAGCGTGCACTGCAAGCGCCTGCTGTGCGACAGCGGCTGGAAGACATGGGGGGTGAGGCACGAGGCAGTACGCCCGAAGAAATGAAAACCATGGTTAGCCGCGAAATAGAAAAATGGCAGCAGGTAGTGGCTGACGCCAAGATACCCAAACAATGATTGCCACCCATTCCATCGAAGGACTTATTGCATGACTTTGATCGCTATCCGCAAGCGCAGCTTGACCATTGAAACGGTGTATCACGAAGGCGGTCCACCGCCGCAAACCCCATTGCGTGTCGCCTCTGCGTGTGCCGTCATTCGCAACCCCTATGCGGGCCGGTATGAGCCGGACCTTCTGCCGTTCATGGCCGAGCTGCGCAGCCTGGGCACGACGCTCGCCGAAGAGCTGGTGGGCGTGCTGGGCAAGGACAACGTGCAGGCCTACAGCAAGGCCGCGATCGTGGGGGTGAACGGCGAACTGGAACACGGCGCCGTCTGGCATGAAGCCGGCGGCTGGGCGATGCGCCAAGTATTGGGCGAGCCCAAGGCCATCGTGCCGTCGGCCAAGGTCGTCGCGGCGACGGGCTACCGCTTGATGGTGCCGCTGCATTACATCCACGCGGCTTATGTCCGCAGCCATTTCAACAGCGCCGAGGTCGGCATCCAGGATGCACCGCGCCCCGACGAAATCCTCTTTGCGCTGGTGATGGCCGATGGTGGTCGCATTCATGCGCGTCTGGGCGGGCTCACCCGTGAGCAGGTCTCCGTGCACGACGGCCAGCGCTGAGGGTCAAGATGGCGATCTCTTTCGAAGGCTCGATGAAAGCCGTGCAGTTGCAGGTCCCAGGCGGCCCGGAAGTCCTTTCCTGGATCGATCTGCCCACACCCCAGCCCGGGCCGGGCCAGGTGCGCGTGCGAGCGCACGCCATCGGTGCGGGCGGCCCGGACGTGCTGATCCGCAACGGAACCTACAAATGGATGCCGCCGCTACCCGCCATCCCCGGCAACGAGCTGGCTGGCGTTGTGGACGCCGTGGGCCCGAGCGTGGCTCGGCTGCAAGTGGGCGATCGGGTGCTGGTGAGTGCGCGAGAGTTGCCCCAGCGCGGTGGCTGCTATGTGCAGGCGATCTGCGTGTCAGAGTCGGTGCCTTTTGTGCTGCCCGCAAGCATCGCTTGGGAAGATGCCGTGAGCCTTGGAAACTTCCAGTTGGCCCTCGCTCTGCTGGCCAGCAACGGCAACTTGCCGGCCCAATCCATTTTGGTGCCCGGCGCCGCCGGTGGGGTGGCTACAGCGCTCGCCCAGGTTGCGCGCTCGCGCGGCCTGCGGGTGATCGGCACCGCCTCCACGCCTGAGAAGCGGGCATTCGCCTTGGAGAACGGCGTGACGGACCTGGTGGATGGCGACGTGCAGGCGCTGCCGCAGCGGGTGATGGAGCTGACCGGTGGCCGTGGCGTGGACCTGGCGTTCGACCACGTGGGCGCTGCGCTTTTCATTGCGTGCCTGCGCTCGCTCGCGCCGTCGGGCATGGCCGTGTCGTACAACATCCTGGCCGGTCCGCCCTCTGCGGACGTGTTCGACGAGTTGCGCAAGCTGCTCGCCAAGAGCCTCGCCATTCGCACCTTCTCCATCCACGCGGTGGATGCCGATGTGGCGCAGCGCCGTGGGTTGATGGAGCAGGCCATCGCCCTCATGGCCAGCGGCGAGGTGCGTGCGCCGCGCGCCATGTGCATGCCGCTGGCAGAGGCACGCCGGGCGCACGAGCTTCTCGACAGCGGTGGCACGCTCGGCAAGCTGGTCCTCATCCCCTGAACCCCTGGAGTCCGACACCGTGAACCCACCCTATACCGCCAACCTTTCCCACTGCGGAATCTTCTGCCGCGACCTGGAGGTGATGAAGACCTTCTACACCGGCGTGTTTGACATGCAGGAGACCGACCGGGGTGAAGGCGTGACTTTCCATTTCGAGATCGTGTTCCTGAGCGGACGTGACGATCAGCACCACCAGCTGGCGCTGGCCGGAGGCCGCGCAGCGGATACACCCAGCACGGTGATGCAGCTGTCCTTCAAGGTCCAGACCCTCGACCACCTGCGCGAAGCCCGCCGCCGTGCGCTGGCCCTGGGGGCGACAAAGATGCGCGGCCTGAACCATGGCAATGCGATCTCCATCTACTGCATGGACCCGGAAGACAACACGGTCGAGATTTACCTGGACACCCCCTGGTACGTGAGCCAACCCCATGGCGACCCGCTGGACCTGGATCAGACCGACGAAGCCATCTGGGCCCAGACCGAGCGCGTTGTGCGTTCGGACCCCAGCTTCATGCCGATGACGGAGTGGACGGCGCGGTTTGCGCAACGCAATGCGGCTTTGAAGACGAGGGGAATGTAAATAAGCTGCTTCTTGGGATGCCTCGTAGTTTGCTGGTGGAGCATCGTTGCTAGCCCACCTCGCTAAGGCCTGCTTGCACTACTGCTGAGGGCTTTTAGATCGCTGCATGTTGATTTCCACGCAAAGCTGACCCACCGGGGGTCACTTCTGCGTGGAAATCAACACGCTGCAACCGCCTTCCACACAAGTGCGAAGGTAAATGTAACGTGTCTCCATCAGGCAAGAATAGCTGAACGTGCGACCTGGATAAACTGATCAGACGCAATCCGAACGGGTGCTGGGCGGGTCTATGGCGTCAGAATATGTCCCGTTGTCCCGTTGTCCCGTTGTCCCTTTTGGACTGCTCTTGCTCGTAGCTGTCGTTCCATAACTGCTGCCTGAACGACGGCTGCCAGCCTCAAGCTGACCACCCTGTACAAGTCCAAATGCTGATTTCCACACTAGAACGGGGCAGGTTTGCGTAGAAATCTGTTCATTGCGCGCCAACGGCTTGATTGGGGTGGATTGGGGTCTGGTTCCGCGGATTTCCCAATCAAAATCGTTGATGCGTCGGCTGTTGAGCCCAATCCATTGGGGAATTTGCCGATTCTTTGGGGGGGTAGTTCGTCTGGTGCGAGAGCAGTGATGTCGCTGAGAGGAGCGGCACCTCGCCTTGGACGACGTCTCCTAACGGCGATGACTGACCGCCCACTTGCCCTTGATTCGGTGATGCGGACTCACCAGAGTTGCATCTATGCTCGTATCTGTGCCCGCATTGGGGGTGATGAGTTCGTGGTGATCTGTACCCAGTTGGAACAGGCCAATCAGGCTGGAAATATCGCCATCAAGTTGCTGGAAGAATTGATCGCACCCATTTCTGTCGAGAGCACGAGTTTTGTTCTGGGTGACAGCATCGGCATCAGCCTATATCCTCTCCATGGCAACAGCCTTGTGGAGCATGCTTGAGCATGCCGATAGCGCCATGTACCAAGTTAAACGCTCGGGGAAGAACGGCTACCGGATTTACTCACATCCCTGAAGGCAAAGGTGGTGGGGCTCTGATTAGCCGACTATGAGTGCTGATGTGAACGAAGCCAATCAGGGGGCGGGTGTGCGGGATTGGCGGCAGGGTGGAGACGCTATTGAGATGCGCGATCAAGAGGCTCTAGCAACCTGCGCCGTGACGTGGTCTTGACTACATGTCTATGCGCCGCTGCCTTGCCAGCGCAGATGCAGGGCAGAGTCGTACCTGGCCGTCATAGACAAGTTGGATTTGAAGGCGAGCCGCTTACTATAGCGTCGCTTCTCGCGGCACTCGTTCATGAAGCAACTACGTTCTTTACCTCCCGAGGCTCGCCTCGCGGTTTCGGATCCGGAAATTCCGACGGTTCTTGAGTCCTCAACGCTCAAGGAACTGGCGGCTGCGGAAGTCATTGGTGCTGATGTTGATCGCCTGATGCGTTTGCGCATGACTGTGGCCACGAGCAATCAGGAAGATCGGGCTATGTACCTGTGTCCTGAGTGCTTCGTCCCTCTGTCCATTGTGTGCAGAAAAGACTGCCGCTCATTCTGGTTCAAGCACACTCTGGAAGATGGCCGGTGTAGTGCTGTGACACGTGGTGAATTGACTCGCGAAGAAATCAACGCCAAAAAATACAACGGCGCCAAAGAAAGCGTGCTTCACCGACAGATGAAGCAGTGGTTGGTCGAATCGCTGCACGCATCGGGCATGTTCACGGAGATCGCTCAAGAGAGACGCTGGAATGGTCCCGTTTCAGGTGCTTGGCGTCGCCCTGACGTGAGTGCCAAGTTGGGTGGTGTGGTCGTCGCTTTCGAGGTGCAACTGTCCACCACTTTTCTGAGCGTGATTGCAGAACGGCGCAGTTTCTATCTCCGTGAAGGCGGTCTGCTGTTCTGGGTATTCGCGAACTTCAATGAGGACGGACGACGCCTCACGATGGACGACGTGTTTTACAACAACAATCAGAATGCCTTCATCGTCTCCAAGGCCACGTGCGAAGAATCTCGTGCCACGGGGAGGTTCGTCCTGGACTGTGCATGGGTAGAGCCAGGTTATTGGAACGCTGCCCCTCAGTTTCGTCGGGAGCGTGTGGCTTTTGACGAACTCACACTGGATTTGGAAAAGCAGCAGGCATATTTTTTCGACTACGCGGGCTCTGTGGCGCAGAGAGATGCCGACGAGACCAAGGAAAGAGCCAGTTGGCCCAGCCGATTCGAGAACTGGTGGCTTGACGTGGCAAACCGCCAGTCATCACTTGCGGACCAGGAGGACGAACTGCGCGGCTTCCCGAGCTGCGCTCCACGAGATTGGAACGATTGGGGCATGCTCTCGTTGACCCCACTCCGCTTTTATGGCTCAGAACTGCGCCTGCCGATTGCTATGTTGGACTGCTTCTATTCGGCCAAGCACGGCAGGCCCATAGGCATCAAGCGCAAGCATTTGATTGAGATCGCTCACTATCTTGCTGAGTCCTACCCCCGGTATCTGCTGTGGTTCCGCAAGGCGCTTCAGGTCTATGAGCGCGGCGACCTGCTCGTAAAGCAGGACAAGTCTGGGAGTTGGTCGAAAAGAGTGAAGGCCTACAAAAAAGATATGCGCATGAACCCAGAGAGGTATGGGTCCGACCAACGACATCAGGTGCTTTTTGAGTTCTTGTTCCCCGAGTTGAAACCGTTGCCGGAGTGGCCGTCGGATGTGTTGCCGCAATGTTGAACCGGTACTCGACTTACTGGCGATGTGCTGATCCCAGTACGACAAGCCAAGAGGCCTGTCGAAAGTAGCTGGAGGAAGTCTCTGCTGAGTTGCTTTTTTAGGCGCCCAGAAGGCGAGTGCGAGAGCCTTTCAGTCGTATAAATTATTGTGTAGTCGCAAAAATTATTGTAATTCACAGCCACCGCCCACCAGCGCCACCGCGCTGGCCGTGTGGTGGGGCTGGCCCGTGGGGCGCACGCCAAACGCCTCGGGCCTGAAGCGGCCTGCCAGGCTGGCAATGGCGGCGCTCTCCAGCGCTTCGTCCACCGTCATCGCGGGCAGCAGCCCGGCAAAACGCTGCGCCAGCATCGACTTGCCCGAGCCGGGTGGCCCGGCCATCAAAACGCTGTGGCCCCCGGCCGCTGCAATCTCCAGCGCGCGCTTGGCACCCGCCTGGCCCTTCACATCGGCCATGTCGGGCCCGGTGGTGCTGGCGGCGAGCGCGGTGGCCTGCAGGCGGGTCCAGCCGTCGTTGGCCACGTCGGCATCGCCACCGGCCGTGCTGCCGGGTGGCAGGAACGCCCGTACCACGTCCAGCAGGTGGCGGGCGCGCACCACGCGTGCGGAGGGCACCAGGGCGGCTTCTTCGGCGCTGCCGGGGGGCAGCACCAGCTGGGCATCGATCTGCTGCGTCTGCAGCGCCAGGCTGGTGGCCAGTGCGCCGCGCACCGGGCGCAGCTCGCCCGACAGCGACAACTCGCCCGCAAACTCGTAGCCCGCCAGGCGGCTGGCGTCCACCTGCCCGCTGGCGGCCAGGATGCCCAGGGCGATGGGCAGGTCAAAGCGACCCGAGTCCTTGGGCAGATCGGCGGGGGCCAGGTTGACGGTAATGCGCTTATTGGTCGGGAACTCCAGCCCCGCGTTCTGCAGTGCCGAGCGCACGCGCTCGCGGGCTTCTTTCACCTCCACCTCGGCCAGCCCGACCAGCGTGAAGCTGGGCAAACCGTTGGCCAGATGCACTTCGACGGTGACTGCAGGCGCCTGCAGCCCCAGAAGGGCGCGGCTTTGCACCAAAGCAAGACTCATGAAGCGATTTCTCCCCAGATGGGTGCGTTTTGTAGGTTTTTAGCGCGGCCTGCGGGGCGCCTGCACCAGTTGAGTGCGGTGCTCCGAGCGCGGTCACCGCCACTGTACTGGGGATTGTTGTAACGCAACGCAACCTTGCAGCGCGCCGTGCACCTTGGTGTGGCACGGTCCGTGCTTAAAGCGCTTGTCCCTACTTTGTCCAACCGGAGGAAACATGACCCGCGCCATCATAAAGACCCTGGGCGTTGCCCTTGTTGCAACCCTTCCCATGCTGGCCAGCGCCCAGCTCACCGCCAACGTCAGCCTGACCACGAACTACAAGTTCCGTGGCCAGGACCAGGACACGTCCAAGGTCAAGGCCGTCAAGCCCGCACTGCAAGGCGGCTTTGACTACACCTTCGGCGAAACCGGCTTCTACGTGGGCAACTGGAACTCCAGCGTCAACTGGCTGTCCGGCAACTCGCTCGAATCCGACATCTACGGCGGCTACAAGTTCAAGGCCGGTGACGTGGACCTGGACGTAGGCCTGCTGACCTACATCTACCCCGGCAACAGCGCGGGCAACACCACCGAAGTCTATGGCGCTGCCACCTTCGGCCCCGTGACGGCCAAGTACTCGCACACCCTGTCCAAGGATTACTTTGCCTACGCAGGTCCTGGCATGAAGGGCCGCAACACCGGCTACCTGAACCTGGCGTTTGCCCAGGAAGTGGCCCCCAGCACCACGCTGAAGGCGTCGGTCGGCTTCACCCGCTTTGGCGGTGACATCACGGCCCCCAACTTCATGGACTACAGCCTGGGCGGTTCGTACGACTTCGGCGGCGGCGTGTCCCTCGGCGCTGCCGTGGTTGGCGCCACCAAGAAGGCCTTCTACGGCCCGGTCAACAAGTCGCGCGTGATCGTCACGCTCACCAAAACCCTGTAAGTCTCAATGGGCGCCGGTGGCGCCCATTCCGGAGGATCTGAAAATGAAAATGGTGACAGCCATCATCAAGCCCTTCAAGCTCGACGAAGTGCGCGAAGCGCTCTCCGACATCGGCGTGCAAGGCATCACGGTGACCGAAGTCAAAGGCTTTGGCCGCCAAAAGGGCCACACCGAGCTGTACCGCGGTGCAGAGTACGTGGTGGACTTTCTCCCCAAGGTCAAGATCGAGGCCGCTGTGGCCGACGACCTGGTGGACCGCGTGATCGAGTCCATCGAGACCGCAGCGCGCACCGGCAAGATCGGTGACGGCAAGATTTTCGTGACCCACCTGGAGCAGGTGGTGCGCATCCGCACTGGCGAAACCGGCAAGGAAGCCCTGTAAGGGCGAGGCCGCATCCCATCCAAGAAGAGAAACGCCATGAAAAAACTGCTTGCTTCCTTCATTCTGGGGCTCGGTCTGCTGACCATGGGCAACCTGTCCATGGCCCAGGCGCCTGCCGCCACCGAGCCCGCCGCCGCAGCCCCTGCGGCTGCAGCACCCGCCGCTGATGCTGCAGCGGCTCCTGCAGCTCCCGCAGCCGCTGCCGCGCCTGCCGCCGAGGCGGCGGCCGCACCGGCAGCCCCTGCTGCCCCGGCGCCCAAGGTCGATTCCGGCGACACCGCCTGGATGCTGACCTCCACGCTGCTCGTGATCCTGATGACCATCCCTGGCCTGGCTCTGTTCTACGGCGGCCTGGGCCGCAGCAAGAACATGCTGTCGGTGCTGATGCAGGTCTTCGTGGTGTTCTCGCTGATCTCGCTGCTGTGGGCCATCTATGGCTACAGCTTGGCGTTCTCGGGCGAGGGCAAGTTCTTCGGCGGCTTCGACAAGATCTTCCTCAAGGGCGTGACCCAGGAGACCTTTGGCGCGCTGACCACGATTCCCGAGTACGTGTTCTTCGCGTTCCAGGGCACGTTTGCCGCCATCACTGTGGCGCTGATCGTGGGCTCGTTCGCCGAGCGTATCAAGTTCGCTGCCGTGCTGATCTTCTCGGTGCTGTGGTTCACCTTCAGCTACGTGCCCATGGCCCACATCGTGTGGGGCGGCGGCCTGCTGGGTGCTGACGGTGCTCTGGACTTTGCGGGTGGCACCGTGGTGCACATCAATGCCGGTATCGCTGGCCTGGTGGGCGCTTACATGGTGGGCAAGCGCATCGGCTTCGGCAAGGAAGCCATGACGCCCCACAGCCTGACACTGACCATGGTCGGCGCCTCGCTGCTGTGGGTGGGTTGGTTCGGCTTCAACGCTGGCTCTGCCGGTGCTGCCAATGCCAACGCTGGCCTGGCTTTTGTGAACACCGTGCTGGCCACTGCCGCCGCCACGCTGTCGTGGATCGCTGGTGAAGCGCTGCACAAGGGCAAGGCCTCGATGCTGGGCGCTGCCTCCGGTGCGGTGGCTGGCCTGGTGGCCGTGACGCCTGCTGCAGGCTTCGTGGGCCCCATGGGTTCCATCGTGATGGGCCTGATCGCTGGTGTGGTCTGCCTGTGGGGTGTGGGTGGCCTCAAGCGCATGCTGAACGTGGACGACGCGTTTGACGTGTTCGGCGTGCACGGCGTGGGCGGTATCCTGGGTGCCATCCTGACCGGTGTGTTCGCTTCGCAAAGCCTGGGTGGCACGGGCGGCCTGACGCCTGACACCTTCGCCATGGGCGCTCAAGTCTGGGTGCAGGTCAAGAGCGTGCTGTTCACCATCGTCTGGTCCGGTGTGGTGGCTTTCATCGCCTACAAGATCGCCGACCTGCTCGTGGGCCTGCGTGTTTCGGAAGAAGCCGAACGCGAAGGTCTGGACATCACCTCGCACGGCGAAACGGCGTACAACCGCTGATCGCTCTGCGCCCCACGCGCTGCGGTGTCTGGTGGCACCGTGGCGTCGCAATAAGAACAAGCGAGTTACTCCTCTGGTTATTTCAGCCCGCCGACCACCGGCGGGCTTTTTTCGTACCGGTGGGTAGCGAGTGCGTGGGGGTGTGGGACTGGCGGGGACAAACGCGCCCCGTGGCATCCGCCAGTCCTTTGCACACCCGCTGTTCAAAAAATTCACGCTCCTCCCCTGCCGTGTGGCCGACTGCTGCCGCTACGATGCACGGATGGACTTTTCCCTCGCCCCGATCACTGAGCGCGTGCGCGCTGCCGCCGCCGACCAGACCCCGTTGCGCATCCGTGGCGGGGGCACCAAGGACTTCCATGGCCTGGCGCTGCACGGCGAGGTGCTCGACACCCGGGTGCTGCGCGGCATCGTGAGCTACGAGCCCAGTGAGCTGGTCGTCACCGTGCGCGCTGGCACCCCGCTGGCTGAGCTGGAGGCCGTGCTTGCCGAACAAGGCCAGTGCCTGCCCTTTGAACCCCCGCATTTCGCCAAGACCCCTGCAGACGCCGCCACCGTCGGCGGCATGGTGGCGGCCGGCCTGTCGGGCCCGGCCCGCGCCAGCGTGGGCGCCGTGCGCGACTACCTTCTGGGCGTGACGCTGCTCAACGGCAAGGCCGAGCTGCTGACCTTTGGCGGCCAGGTGATGAAGAACGTGGCGGGCTATGACGTCGCGCGCCTCATGGCCGGCGCCTGGGGCACGCTGGGCCTGCTGACGGAGGTGAGCCTCAAGGTGCTGCCCGTGGCGCCCGGCGAGGCCACGCTCCGGTTCGAGGGCATCAACCAGGCCGATGCGTTGCGCAAGCTGCACGCCTGGGGCGGCCAGCCGCTGCCGCTCAACGCCAGCTGCTGGGTGCACGACGAAGGCGCAGGCACCCTGTATGTGCGCCTGCGCGGCGCCGTGGCGGCGGTGGAGGCCGCGTGCAAGACCATGGGTGGCACACGCATGGACAACGCCACCGTGGCCGCCGACTGGACCGCCTGCCGCGAGCAAACCTTGCCGTGGTTCACCGACCGGGCCACGCGCCCCGACCATGCCCTGTGGCGCCTGTCCGTACCCGCTACCGCGCCGGTGCTGGCTTTGCCGGGCGGTGCGCAGCCGTTGGTGGAGTGGCACGGGGCGCTGCGCTGGGTGCAGGCCCCCGAGTCGGCAGGCGACGCCCTGCGCGAAGCCGCCCGCGCAGTGGGTGGTAGTGCTTCTGTTTTTATAGCTCCCGAGGCAAATAAAACCGGCGCTAGCGGTGCTTTTGACCTGCAATCCAAGGCACTGGAGCAAATTCACACCCGCCTCAAGCACAGCTTCGACCCCGCAGGCATCTTCAACCCCGGCCGCATGGCGCGGGCCTGGTAGGCAGGGCAACAGCCATCCATCCTTGCCATCCACGCTTCCTTGCCCATGCGACGCCTTTTTCACCTCACCGGACACCACCGGACGGTTGCAAGCAACCGGATGCTGGGCCTGCTGCTGGCGTTCAATGCCGGAGCGGTGAACGCGGGCGGCTTTCTGGTGGTGCACCTCTACACCTCGCACATGACGGGTTTCCTGTCGTCGCTGGCCGACAACCTGGTGCTGGGGCAGATGAAGCTGGTGCTGGGCGCCGTGGGCGCGCTGTGGGCCTTCATGTCGGGGGCGGGCACCACGGCCATCATGGTCAACTGGGCGCGGCAGCGCAAGCTGCGCAGCACCTACGCGCTGCCGCTGCTGCTGGAGTCCGTGCTCATGCTGCTGTTTGGCCTGGTGGGCGCCATCACCCTCAGCTGGCCCACCCCGTTTGCGGTGCCGCTCACGGTGCTGCTGCTGTCCTTCATCATGGGGCTGCAGAACGCCACGGTGACCAAGATGTCCTCGTCCCAGATCCGCACCACCCACATGACCGGCGTGGTGACCGACCTGGGCATCGAGATGGGCAAGGCGCTCTACTGGAACCGCACCGGCACCGCGCCCGAATCGCAGGTGCGCGCCAACCAGGCGCGGCTGCGGCTGTTTGCCGGGCTGGTGGGCATGTTCCTGGTGGGGGGCATTGCGGGTGCGGCGGGCTTCAAGCATGTGGGCTTTGTGTTCGTGGTGCCGCTGGCGCTGGTGCTGCTGGCCCTGTCGCTGCCCCCGCTGTGGGCCGACCGCGCCCGGCTGCGCCAGCCTTGGCGCAAAGTGCTGGCGCTGCAGACGCCGCACGATCCGCCGCTGGACCCGCCGACAGCGCGTTGAACCGGCCCCCTCCTTTTTTGTTTCTTCGCCCAGGCATGCCCCATGCAAACCCAGCTCTCCCCTGAATACCGCTCCCGCGCCGATGGCCTGGAGGCCGAATCCATCCTGCGCAAATGTGTGCACTGCGGCTTTTGCACTGCCACCTGCCCCACCTACCAACTGCTGGGCGACGAGCTGGACGGCCCGCGCGGCCGCATCTACCTCATCAAGCAAGTGCTTGAAGGCGCCGAGCCCACGCGCAAGACCCAGATGCACCTGGACCGGTGCCTCACCTGCCGCAACTGCGAAAGCACCTGCCCCAGCGGCGTGCAATACGGCCACCTGGTCGATATTGGCCGCAAGATCGTCGATGAAAAAGTGCCCCGCCCCGTGGGCGAAAGGGCCCTGCGCTGGGCGCTGAAGGAGGGCCTGCCATCGCCCCTGTTCGCCCCCGCCATGAAGGCCGGGCAAATGGTGCGTGGCCTGCTGCCCGAGGCGCTCAAGGCCAAGGTTCCCGCACCGCAGGACGCAGGCGCCGGGCCCACGCGCGAACATGCGCGCAAGGTGCTCATGCTGGCGGGCTGCGTGCAACCGGCCATGATGCCCAACATCAACACGGCCACGGCCCGCGTGCTCGACGCCGTGGGCATCCAGACCGTGATCGCATCCAAGGCCGGCTGCTGCGGCGCCGTCAAGTTCCACCTCAACGACCAGGCCGGCGGCATGGCCGAGATGCGCGCCAACATCGACGCCTGGTGGCCCCTGGTCGAAGCGGGTGGGGTTGAGGCCATCGTCATGAACGCCTCGGGCTGCGGCGTCACCGTCAAGGAATACGGCCACATCCTGAAGGACGACCCGCAGTACGCCGCCAAGGCCGAACGCGTCAGCGCCCTCACGCGCGACCTGTCCGAGCTGCTGCCTGCCCTGCTGCCCGAGCTGGCCGTCAAGCTGCAGGGCCGCGTGAACCAGCCGGACACCTTGTACGCCTACCACCCCCCTTGCACCCTGCAGCACGGCCAGAAGCTGCGCGGCGGGGTCGAGTCGCACCTGAACCAGCTGGGCTTCAAGCTGCGCACCGCGCGCAACGATGCCCACCTGTGCTGCGGCTCGGCCGGCACATACTCGGTGCTCAACCCCGACCTGTCGTACCAGCTCCGCGACCGCAAGCTCGGCGTGCTCGGCGAGGCCTTCGGCAACCAGCCGCCCGACATGATCCTGTCGGCCAACATCGGCTGCATCACCCACCTGCAAAGTGGCACGGGAACGCCCGTGCGGCACTGGGTGGAGGTGCTGGACGAGGCGCTGCACACCGGTAGCTAGCGCGTCGGGCGGGGCGCCGAGCCCACCCCGGATGCATTGAAATCAGGCCCATTGGGTGCCCGCAGGCCCGAGGCTGGCATGATCGAGGGTTTTGTTGCCCTCCATTTGCCCCCGAACCGCATTGCCATGACCGACTCCGCGTCCACACAAGAACAACCCCACGCAGCCTCTGCCAGCGCCCCGGCCGCACCGGTGGTGGCCGAGGCTGCCGTTGCCGTGGCAACCCCCGAGTCCCCGGTAGCGCCTGCTGCCGAAGCCGGTGCGCCCCAGCCGCAGCGCAAGGGCGGGTCCCGCCGTGGTGGCCGCAACCGCCGCAAGCCCGAGGGGCGCCAGGCGCCTGAAGGAGTGGCCGAAGGCAGCCCCCAAGCCGCAGCACCTGGTGCGGCCCCGCGCGCACCCCAGCGCGTGCACCCTGCGCTGGAGCAGCTCGCAGCGCTGTACCCCCACCTGTTCGGTGCCGTGTTCCGCCCGCTCAAGCGCGGCATCTTCCAGGACATCCTGGCTGCACACCCCGACCTGTTCGAGCGCGAGGCGCTCAAGGTGGCGCTGGGCCTGCACACCCGCTCCACGCGCTATCTGCAAAGCGTGGCGGCGGGCGACAAGCGGCACGACCTGCAAGGTCAGCCCGTGGAAGACATGGCCCCCGAGCATGTGCACCATGCGCTGCTGGAGGTGTACCGCCGCAAGAAGGCACGCGCCACCGAAGACCTGCTGCCCAAGCTGCGCAACCGCATGATGGCCGCGTTCGAGGCCTCGGGCCTCACGCGCGAGGCCTACACCGGGCTGGTGTTGAGCCGCGACGATGCCGCCAACGCCATCCTGGAAGAGGCTTTTGCCGAATGGTCGGCCCGCAACGCCAAGGACGAAGCCCTGCTGCGTGCCTTTGAGGCCAGCGGCCAGACGCTGGAGGCCTTTGCCGACATGTACGGCATGGTGCCCCGCACCGTGGGTCAGCAGCTGGAACGCGCCCGCCGGCGGGCGGCTGCTGCAGCCGCAGCGGCTTCGGCTGCGGCCGCTGTGCAGGCGGACAGCGCCTCTACCGCAGCCTGACGGGCTGTGCCCTGTGGGGGCTGCGCAACGCCCCCTTGCCTTCTCTCGCCACCACCCCCTGGCGCTGCTTCCGTCACCTTGTCGTGAGTCCTGACATGGATCTGAAGCGAGCCCTTGTCTGCGCCAGCGTGTGTCACGTTCCGTGACAACGCTGCCGACAGGCTACTGACACCATGTTGTCAGCAGCCGGGCTGCAACATGCCAAGCCCGACACAGAGAGAGAGGAGCTTGACCATGACAACCACCCCCACCCGCACTGCGGTGGCTGCGTTCCACGTTGTAGGACTGACGGTACGCACCTGCAACCGCGACGAGATGGACCCCGCCACCGCCCGCATCGGCGCCCTGTGGGACCGTTTTTTCAGCCAAAGCTGGGAGCGCACACTGCCCGGCCGTGGCGAAGAGGGGCGCATCTTCGGCGTCTACAGCGGCTACGAATCCGACCAATACGGCGCCTTTGACGTCACCGCCGGCGTGGCCGTGCCGCCACCCGTTGCCCCGGTGCCGCGGGCCGTGCAGATCGCGGTGCAGGCGGGCGACTATCTGGTGTTCCACGGCCACGGCACAATGCCGCAGATGGTGATCGATGCCTGGGGCGAGGTCTGGCGCTACTTTGCGGCCCACCCGCAGGTGCCCCGGCGATTTGGCACCGATTTCGAGCTGTACGAAGGCCCGGACCGCGTAGCCATCCATATCGGCATCGCCCCCGGTGCGCCGCGCGCATGACCTCACCGAACCAGGAGCCTCACCCATGAACACATCTGCCGCCGCCCTGACGTTCTACACCCACCCCATGTCCCGAGGCCGCACCGCGCGCTGGATGCTGGAAGAGTGTGGTGTGCCCTACGACACCGTACTGCTCGAATACGGCACCACCATGAAGGCCCCCGACTACCTGGCCATCAACCCCATGGGCAAGGTGCCTGCACTGCGGCACGGACAGGTGGTGGTCACCGAGGTGGCGGCCATCTGCGCCTACCTGGCCGACCTGTTTCCCGACAAATCGTTGGCGCCCCCTGTGGGGACACCTGCACGCGCTGCGTACTACCGCTGGCTGTTCTTTTGCGCCGGTCCGCTGGAGAGCGCCGCCACCGCCAAGGCGCTGAACCTGCTGGCACCCGCCGAACGGGCGGCCATGGTGGGCTACGGCAGCTACGCTGATGTGATGAACACCCTGGAGCAAGCCGTGAGCCAGGGCCCGCATCTGTGCTGCGACCACTTCACGGCCGTGGACCTGTATGTGGGCGCGCACCTGATCTGGGGCATGCAGTTCGGCACCATCGAACGCCGCCCCGCGTTCGAGCAGTTTGTGCAGCCGTTCAGGCAGCGCCCCGCGTTTGTGCGCGCCTCCCAGATCGACGACGCATTGGTGCAGCAGAGCAAAGGCCATGGCTGAGTTCTGCGTGCTGACACTGCCCATCTGGTCGGCTGCAGCTCGCCCCGGGGGGCACGTTCATGCGCCGCGCTGACCGCCTGTTCCAGATCGTCCAGCTCATCCGGGGGCGGCGCCTGTCCACCGCCGCCTTCCTGGCCGAGCGGCTTGAAGTCTCGGCCCGCACCATCTACCGCGACGTGGCGGACCTCCAGCACCAGGGCGTGCCCATTGAGGGCGAAGCCGGTGTGGGCTACCGCCTGGGCGCGGGCTTTGACCTGCCGCCGCTGATGTTCAGCCAGGGCGAAGCCAATGCCCTGGTGGCGGCGGCACGCCTGGCCCAGGCCTGGCTGGACGCCGGCCTGGCCCGCGAGGTGGAGATGGCGCTGGGCAAGATCCTGTCCGTGCTGCCCCCGGCGGCGCGTGTCGCGGCCGAGGCGCAGGCGCTGTATGCGCCCTCGGTGGGGCTCGACCCCCGCGTGCAGTCCCACCTGCAGGCACTGCGCGAGGCGGTGCACAGCCGCCACATGGTGCAGATCGACTACGCCGACGTGCATGGCCGCCCCAGTCTGCGCCGCCTGCGGCCGCTGGGTTGCTTTTACTGGGGCAAGGTCTGGACGCTGTCGGCCTGGTGCGAGCTGCGCAATGACTTCCGTGGCTTTCGCATCGACCGCATCGTGGGTCTGGTGGTGCTGGAGGAGCAGTTCCGCCAGGAGCCTGGGAAGACGCTGGCGGATTTGTTGCGCAAGGTCGAGGCCGAGATGGAAGTCCCACCGATGCGGGCAGGTGATGCTCCAGGGGTGCCGCCTGCAACGGCCTGATTGCGGAGCCCCAAATCATTTGCCGCGCTACGCCGTGGCGACTAACCGGGCTGGGCAGGACGGGCTCCTTCTCCAATGATTTGAGCCCCTTTTTATCAATGCATTAGACGGAGTGCGCGCATTACCACAGGTGCGTTGGCGCATTTTCTCTCTGTTGCAAGATGTCTTGAAGATTCCTGTTTGGTAACCGAAGTTACTTTTTGCGTTAATTTCGCTGTATTAACGGTGTTTAGTGTCAAAAGAAAATACCTTGCCTGCAGCTATCATCCGCCGCACTTTGCACTCATCGGCCGGACAGTCTGCAGCACATGAAACGTCGCGTCACCATTCAAACGCCTCTGGGCGACCAGCTCAAATTCAGACAACTCCAAGGCCTGGAAGAGATCAGCCAACTCTTCACCCTGGATGTGGACTTGCTGAGTGAGAGCAAAAGTGTGGATCCCAAGGCGTTGTTGGGCAAAAACGCCACCATCATCGTAGAAACAGAGGGCGGCGGCACCCGCCATATCGACGGCATCGTCACCCGCTTTGGCATGCAGGGGCAAGACCATCGCATGTATTCCTACCGGGCGCGGCTCAGCCCCTGGCTTTGGCTGGCAACCCGTAAAAGTGATTTCAAGATATTCCAAAATAAAACCGTTCCAGAAATCATTGAAGAAGTTCTGGGCAAATACGGCTACCCCATCGATAAAAAGCTGACGCGCAGTTATCGAACATGGGATTATTGCGTCCAATATAACGAAACCGATTGTCAGTTTGTTTCTCGCCTCATGGAGCATGAGGGTATTTATTATTATCACCAGCATTCAGCGGGGCAGCACACACTCACGCTGGCTGACGATATCGTGGCGTCGCACAGTCCTCTTCCTGGCGCGGCCTCCATTCCTTTCTATCCGCCTGAAAAGGCGGCCATCGCTGATCGCGAAAGCGTTTATGCGTGGGAGCTGGCTGAGGAAATCAAACCGGGCCGGCATTACAACGACGACTACGACTTCAAGAAGCCCAAGGCGGATTTGTCGAACATGCGCAAAGATCCCCCGGGTCACGCGCATGACAGCCACGAAATCTACGAGTGGCCCGGTGGCTATACCGAATATGGAGACGGCGAGGCGTATGTGAAGGTGCGCCTGCAGGAGAACCTGACTCGCCAAAGCATCGTCCAAGGTAAATCCAGCTGCCGCGCGCTCACCCCCGGCTACACCTTCAACCTGGAAAACTACCCGCGCGAAGACCAGAACCAGCAGTACCTCATCACCTCGGTGCAATACCATTTTCAGGAGAACCCTGAGGTCAGCAGCGTAGCCAAGCCCACGCCAAAAACCACCAAGGATGAGGTGGGGTCCATTCAACGGTTTGTGCTGAAGGCGCAACCCACCAGTTTGCCGTTCACCCCACCTCGGGTCACGCCCAAGCCCCGTAGCCAGGGCCCCCAGACGGCCGTGGTGGTGGGCCCACCTGGTGAAGAAATTTGGACCGACAAATACGGACGTGTGAAGGTGCAGTTCCACTGGGACCGCATTGGCTCCATGGACGAGAACTCCAGCTGCTGGATCCGTGTGTCGCACCCATGGGCGGGCATGAAGTACGGCGGCATCTTCACGCCGCGCATCGGCCAGGAAGTTATCGTGGACTTCCTCAACGGCGACCCTGACTACCCCATCATCACTGGCCGCGTCTACAACGCAGACCAGATGCCACCGTGGGAGCTGCCCAAGCACAAGACGCAGTCCGGCTTCCAGACCAACTGGAGCAAAGGCGGCGGCGGCAAACACATGCTGCGGTTTGAGGACCAAAGAGGTATTGAGCACATCGAGCTCTCTACCGACCATGGCAATACCCACCTGCACATGGGCTACCTCATGAACCAGAGCACCGAGGCCAAGCGCAGCTATGGCTTCGAACTGCGCACGAATGAATGGGGGGCGATACGCGCGGACAAAGGCTTGTTGATCACGACGTATACGCAGGACTTCAAGCAGAAGGTGGCGCATGACAACCCGGATGGATTCGATGGCCTGGGGGAGGGGCTTGCCAATACAGCGTCGTTGATGGAGGAGGCCGGGCAGGCCGTGGCTGCCATGAACAGCGCCATCGAAGCCATCAATGGCCTCAAGACTTCACACATGATGGAGTTGAGCTCAGGCATTGCGGCAATGACCGGTGGTAAAGCGGCTGTTGCAACATTGTCCAAGGCGGCTGCGGCGATCGCAGCATTGGCCGGTGAGGGCGGTGGTGGTGGGGCCGAAACATCGATGCCCACCGACACCGACCCGGCCATGCCGCAGTCTCAGGCACTGCGTGAACTCTCCAAAGACATCAGCAAGCCCGTGGTCTCGATCGTGAGTCCGGAAGGGCATTCCATGATCAGCCCCAAGCCCATCGTGATCAGCTCGGGTCAGAGTGCGTCGATGCACGCGAAGCAACACATCACCTTGTCCAGTGGGGCGCAGCTCACCCAGCTTGCCAAAGGCGGCATGTTGACGCACGTGTCGGAGGGAGGGCAGCGCAATACGGTGGCCAAGGGGGACGTAGCCTCGGAAGCGCAGACGGGAAACATGAACCTCACTGCGCAGCAGAACATCACGCTGGCCTCCAAGCAAGACACGGCTACCGTGGTGGGCGACCAGAACGTCAACATTCAGGCGACCAAAGATTCCGTGCTCGTCAAAGCGGCCAAGCACATCCGCTTGCAGGCGGGTGAAAGCATCACGCTGACGATTGGCGAGGGCGAGGGCGTCGCCTCTCTCAAGCTCACTGATAAGGGCGAGGTGGTGATCAAAGGCAAGAACGGCTTGATCAAGCTCAGTGAACTGCTCGATGTGCATGGGGCGCCTATCCAACTCAATTGTTAGGGGAGACCTGGATTGAACCCTGCCCACATATCTTTTTGAAGTCACATATGCAGTTCCATATCAACGAAGGCGTTTTCACATTGCCGAATGGTGTCCTGGATAACAGCATGAATATGCTGATGACGGGGCACAGCGGACTAGATTTGAGTCTGATCATGACCCGTGATCGTCTGGAGCCGGGTGAGACGTTCGAACGATTCGTGGAGAGACAGACCAAAGCGGTCTCTCTGCAGGTGAGTGACTACCAAATCGCAGAGCGGCATATGCTGAAGTCGCCAGACAGTCCAGAAACGACCGCCGTAGAGTTCGCTCAGCAATTCAAGCAAAACGGGCAAACCATCTATCAGCGGCAACGTACTTGGCTTTTGCCAGATGGCGCCCGGGTTCTCGTCTTGACGGCCGCGTCCACGGCCCCGATCACAGAGGCGCAAAAGAAGCAGTGGGGCTCCATCTGCGCCAGCTTTCAGCCCCGCAGCCAGTAGTTCGCCACCTGCCTTTGTGGGCTCAGTCCCAAGCGCATGAAGTTCTGAACGTTCGTGGCCCGCCGGCCCTTCCGCAACCCCTCGCCCGCCGGCCTTTGCCCGGCGGTGCTTGTTAAGTGGCACCCTTCCCATGAGTCAGTTCCCACCCGCTGCCCGCTTGGGCGACCCTATCGCCCACAGCAATGCGAATGCGCGCCTGCTGGCCAAGGTTGTCGGTATCGCCGCTGGTGCGGCTGCACTGGGGGCTCTTTGTGCAGGCACGATTGCAGCCGGTGTCGCAGCCGGAGTGGCAGCAGTGGGCACGGTCGCCACCGGAGGACTGGCTGCGCCTATCCTTGCCGGGGCGGTGGTGCTGACGGGTGCTCTGGCGTCTGCGGCCGTTGCATATGCGGGAGGTTCCATTGGCGAAGAAATAGCGGATTGGCTGGTACCCGAAACATGGGAAGTGACGGGGGAAATCACCACGGGGTCTGCCGATGTCTTTGTGAACGGCATACCAGCAGCAAGGGCAACCGACGCTGCGCCGCTGGATGAAGTGGTCTGCGGCAAACACACCATCACCCCTGTCAACTTGATTGCGCAGGGCGCGGCTGTGGGGCCGAAGCAGACCGTCATCAACGAAGCACTCGCAGCCCGAAAAGGCGACAAGGTGGTCTGTGGTGCCACCATTCACGAGGGATCCCCTAACGTCTTCATTGGCGGCGAGCCTGAAACCGTCCGGGACTTTGAGAGTGAGGTCAATCCCTGGCTGCGCGCCGCATTGTTTGTTGCTGAGGCGCGTAACTTTCTGAAGAACATCAAGTGCCTGTGGAAGTTGGCCAAGGATCCCAAGGCGTTGATCAAGAGCGCTGAATGCCTGATCAAAGCGGGCCAGGCGGCTGGTTCGGCCGCTATGTCGATCCCGGCAATCCTGAGCAATCCTGTTCATATCGCCACTGGCGCCAAGCTGCTGGCCGGTGAGTCGGATCTGGACTTTGTGTTGCCAGGAGCGCTGCCTGTGGTTTGGCAGCGTGTGTACAACAGCCTTGACGTACGTCCTGGAGGCTCGTTGGGCCAGGGCTGGAGTACTCCTTACTCCATGGAGCTGCATCTTGGCCGCGGAGCGCGGGGGCAAGAGCAGCTGGTCTTTTTTGACACCGATGGGCGGGACATCACCTTTGATGCGCCCGTACCTGGCGAGGGCGTGTTCAGCGTGGCCGAGGGTATTGGGGTGCAGTGCACGCCCGGCGGGGAGTATGTCGTTGTCACAGCCGAAGGACGATACCAATGGTTCACGCAAGTAGACCCGAGTCGTCCACAGGTCCTCAGTCTGCTGCGGATGGAGGATCGCAACGGTAGCTACCACTCGCTTCGGTACGACGACATGGGGCGCTTCACCCACTTGGCCGATAGTGCGGGGCGCGTGTTGGAGCTGCAGTATGCGGACGGCGCGAATCGATTGCAGCAAGTGGTTCTGCGCGTCGGCGCAGAAGGAGAAACTCCGCACGTTTTGGTCCGTTACGAACACGACCGCTCCGGCGCTCTGGCGCAAGTGCAAGACCGCTCCGGGCAGGTCAGCCGAAGGTTTGCCTATGCCGGTGGGAGGCTGGTGAGCCACCAGTTGCCCACGGGCCTGACGTGCTATTACGAATGGGCAGAGTTTGGGTACCCCCTGGGTCACCGCCCAGGCCCCCATGCACGCGTCGTGCGGCACTGGACCGACGATGGCGAACAATATGTGTTCTCTTACCAGTTCCATGCGGACGGTAGCGGAACAACCACCGCAAGGGACTCTTTATCGCGGAATCTTCTGTGGGAATGGAACAGCGATTACGAGCTTATCCGCCACACGGATGCCTTGGGTTCAGTGACGGTCCAGACCTGGAGTGAGACGAAGCATCTGCTGAGCCATGTGGATCCGCTGGGTCGCACCACCACCTATAGCTACGACGATGCGGGTAATCCGGTCTCGGAAACCGATCCTTTGGGGCGCATCCAGCGCTGGCGTTGGAGCCCAGCGCCTGCATGTCTCCTCATGTCGGCATCAGACCCCGGCGGTGCAGTCTGGTCTTATCGATATGACGATGCAGGCAACCTTGTCGCCGAGATCGACCCGCTGGGTGGTACCACCCAATACGCGAACAATCCTCAGGGTTTGCCTTTGGTGGTTACCGACGCACATGGAGGACGCAAACAGCTGCGTTGGAATAGCCGGGCGTTGCTGACCGAATACACCGATTGCAGCGGCAAAACGACCCGGTTTGATTATGACAAGTATGGGTATCTTCAGTGCGAAATGGACGCCATGGGGCATCGGACGGCCTTGGAGCATGACCCCCAGGGGCGGCTACTGAAGCTGACTTTGCCCGAGGGCGCAGAGCACAGCTACCGCTACGACGCTGCTGGTCAGTGCGTTATTGCCACCGACGCTTTGGGCCACAGCACCAGCTACAGCTACAACCTTCGCGGTCAGCTCACGGGCCGAAGCCGAACTATTGGCACCCTCAGTAGCAATATCCAGCTTGGGTACGACGCAGCCCGCCGTCTATCTGCATTGATCAACGAAAACCGCCAAACGTACCAATTCAGTTACGACGCTGCTGATCGACTGGTGACAGAAACGCGCATCGACGGCACGCGCCAAGTGTTGCATTACGACGCGGCAGGTCAGGTCGTAGGCGTGACAGAACATCCGATGCCGATGGGTCAAAGCGATGTCGTACCCGGGTATCCCGAGGTGCACCCCATTCACACCCAGTTGGTGCGTGATGCCGCAGGCCAACTCGTTGAGAAAAACATCTACACGCCAGGCGCGGCTACCGGAGTACCCAACTTCGAGTCTCCTGTGTTGCAGGCGAGATTGGCATACAGCTACAGCCCCGCTGGTCACATTGTGCAAGCCCAGCAATTCAGCGCACAGGGTGATCTGCAATCCCGCCAGACATGGCAATACGACTTGTTGGGTCAGGTACTGCAAGAAACTGCTGAGCACGCGCTGCAAGGTCAGCTGCACGCTAGTACCCTGCAACACCAATACGACGCCCTCGGCAACCGCACCGCTACGCAACTGCCCGATGGTCGCACTCTGCAGCACCTCTATTACGGCAGCGGCCATTTGCATCAGATCAACCTGGACGGCGCCGTACTGGCAGATATTGAGCGCGATGACCTGCACCGCGAAGTGCTGCGCACGCAAGGCCGCTTGGTCAGTCGCTATGCCTACGACACCGTTGGCCGCCGAGTTGCCACCTGGGTGCGCCCGGCCATGCTGCGCGTGGGTTACGACGTGGGCAACGACCAAAGCGCCGGTGTGGCCTGGAACCCTCGTAGTGTTGAGTGGAGCCGGCGCCTACAGCACGGCAGCCCCGAAGACACGCTGCTCAAGCGCTATGGCTACGACAAGAACGGAGAACTCACAAACGTAGAACACAGTCAGCAAGGCCAAACCCGCTATCAGTACGACCAAGCCGGGCGCATTACGCGCACGTTGACGAACCAGCCGAATCGCAGTGAGCAATTCCACTACGACCTTGCGGGCAACCGCATCAGCGCCTTGGAAGAAAGTAGCCTCAGCAGCCAGGGCAGGGGCTGGGTGCAAAACAACCGCGTCAAGGTGCTGCAGGACAAGCGCTACGACTACGACGGCTTCGGTCGGCTGATCAGAAAACGCATCGGCAGCCACACGGAGCAGTACTACCGCTACGACTACCAGCACAGGCTAACCCATGTTGCGGTGGTGCGGGCGGGCAAAGACGGCCAGCCACAAAGCCAGGTCTTCAGCTACCAGTACGATGCACTGGGCAGGCGCATCGCCAAGACTGACAGCTTTGGCAACACGCACTTCACCTGGGACGGAATGCGGCTGCTGCAGGAAAGCCGGGGCGGGCACAGGAGCACCTACGTCTACGAGCCGGGCAGCTACGTGCCCTTGGCGCGTATCGACGGAAGCGGCGGCATAGAGCCACACGCTGCGGCGGCGCATGCGCTGGGCGGAGGATCAGACAATGCACAAGGCAAGCAGGCCAGCGTGCCCACGACCAACCCGGGCTGGAGCGACCGGTTCAACGTGGGGGCGGCTGCGAACGATGGGCCCACCGATGGCTTGACCAGAGCGGACGCAAAGACCGCAGCAACAGCGGAGCGGGCAGCGCAGGTGTATTACTTCCATACCCAACCCAGCGGTCTGCCGGAAGAGCTGAGCGACAACAGCGGCCACTTGGTGTGGACAGCGCAGTACAGCACATGGGGCAGTACGGTCCGGGAGGAATGGCAAAGCTACGACGAAGCGGGAAGACCTGTTCAGCTGCTGCAACAGCAGTCAGCGAACCAGACAGTGCTGCTTCAGCAGAACCTGCGGATGCAGGGGCAGTACCTGGACAGGGAAACGGGGCTGCACTACAACACGTTCCGGTACTACGACGCGGATCTGGGGGCGTTTACGACGCCGGATCCGATTGGGCTCAATGGCGGCATCAACCTGCACCAGTACGCACCTAATCCGACGGGCTGGATTGATCCTTGGGGATGGCAAACCGAACCGATACGCCGTTACGAGGATGCCGCATATCACGGTAAAAATGATAATGCTGTTAAGAGCCGTGCGCCCACTAATGGACAGGCAGCTCTAGATAATTCTGTTCAAGTCAAACCCACATCTCCAAGGCGAGTAGGGGTAGATGTTGCCAACAAGGAAATAGTGGTGATCGATAGAACTCAGGTGAATGCTGATAAAAGCGAGAAGTACCACGGGCATGTCCGTAGTTATAAAGATCTGCATGTCGACCAACAAAATGCTTTGAAACGAGCGGGCAAAGTTGATTCCAAGGGTGGAATTATAGGCTGCAAAAAGTGAAACTTAAATGAATGAATATATTGATTTGGTGCAAATAAAAAAGATAGAGAGTGATTTAATTTCTGATGATCTAGATACTAGGACATCGGCTATATTGTTTATGACATATGAGTTTTATAGAGCTGATTGGGTTTTGAGGAGGTTGGTCGATTTGACATATTCTTCGGATACTAATGTCAAAAGTCTGGCAATTACTTGTATTGGGCACATTGCGAGATTGCGAGGGGGGATCGATAAAAAATTAGTAATTCCGGTCTTGGAGAATTTGCTGAGTCAAAATGATTATTCTGGATTTGCTCAGGATGCACTGGATGATATCGAAATCTTCGCGAAAGATTAATCCATAAGGTGTACCTTCGGGAAATTGGGGGTGGTATTGCGGTAGTTAGTTGTCACATCCCGGGCGATCATATGACCGCTTGTGAAACAGATGCGGATGCGGCTGGTATCAATCTTTCATGGCCTGCGTTGGTGTCTTGCTCTTGTGCGCTGACTGCGGCAACTGGCGGTTGTACAAGGCCACATAGCGCTGCAAGGTCTGCTCCATGTCCTCGCGGCTGTTGAACCGGTGGGTCTTGAGAGCATCCGCAATGCGTCCATTGAACAGCTCCACTATGCCGTTAGTTCTGGGTGTCCTGGGCTTGGTCAATCGGTGCGCTATACCCAGCTCATTGCACAGTTGAACGAACTAATGGTTGTCGCTGGGTTCGCGCTCCCGGCTGGCAAACAGGCGGTCTGTGAACTCCTTGCCGTTGTCGGTCAACAGCTTGTTGATCCTGATCGGACAGGCCTTGCGCAACGCCTTGAGGAAGGCCTTTGCATTGGCGGCGGTCTTGTTGGATTTGAGCTGCACAAACACCCAACACCTAGCCCTGTAGATAGCCACGAACAGGTAGCGCCGACTGCTCTCAGCCTGCATCTGCGGCCGGTATTTCACATCCATGTGTAAGTAGCTCGGCTCGTAGCTCTTGAAGGCCGTGTGGGCTACCGCAGGATCCTGGGGCCTGAGGGCGTTGAGGTTGCCCGCTCCATGGCGGCGCAGGCACCTGTCCAAACCAGAGCGTGAGACATCGGGACTCAAGAACTCCCGCGTGACCGCCTGCAGGTCATCCAGGGGAAGTAGCAAGGTATGGCGCAAGTGAACCACCACGGTCTCTTGTGCAGGCGTGAGCATCGTCTGCAGGCGATGGGCCGTGTGTGAGCGGTCTGCAAAGACATCGCGCTTCTCCCACTTGTAGACCGTCTGCTCAGTGATCCCAAAGCGCCGGGCCAGGACGCTGGCTGGTTCATTGCATGCTGCGATCTCGGCGCGCACGGCGGGCGTGGTGCGGGCGTCCTTGTGCAGGGCTATCAACATGGCTTCACTCCCTGGATAGATTACAAGGACTTTATCAACTCCTTCAAAACAACTCGTGCCATGAAGAGTGGATGGCGTTTAGAGTCTGTGCAATCGTCCGGGATGTGACACGTAACGGAGGCAATGGGACAGCCGCTAACGTCAAAACTAAAAAAGAAGCAGATGAATTGCTCAAAGCAGCATTTTCTGGAGCCCAAAAAGGTAAGAGGCATTGGGTCGCAAGATGCTCAAGGTACTTTTAAGCAGAGAAAAATGGAGCAGTTCAAGAAAAACGATAGTCAAGTTTAATATCGTAATGACTGCGCGATGGTCTCAAAGACTGGGCGTGTTTATGGGCATAGTGATCCAAAAGGTACTGGGCACGGATCCAAGCCCTATATCAACATTAAGAACCCAGGCGGAAAAATGGTTCGAATCGATATAGGGAATTGATTTTGAGTGTGCATAAAATTATTGAGGCAATAAACTCTGGAAAGACGCGGGATTATTCTTGTGAAGAGTGCGATGGGAATGTTGTTTTCTTTCTTCAGTTCGCGATGAAGAGGGAAACTCAAAGTTCATCTGCTATTTTTATAAAATTCCCGTATCTGAAATGGACATCGTAGAAGGTATTCACGACTACGAAAAATCTCTGAGTTTAATTCTTTTGATGATGCTCTTGATTTCATTCGATCAAACGGGGGATGCTTCGGCAATTTTTCTGGGTTTAAGGGGCTGAAACCAATATAGCCGATTGGGGAAGTATTGAAATTTCCGGCGGGCTGATTTCGTCCCGATATTTGTCAGCTATGCACCGCTGGCGCGTCTTCGTGCCAGCGGGGCCGCCACGGGGCAGGGGGGGGAGTCACCCAAGAGCCAACGCAGCAGATCCAGGAATCAATAACGATAGCAGCCAGTGCTCTACCTACAGTCGCTGGAAGCCAAAAACTCTCCAGATCATCAACGGCGAAAGCGTAATACTGGGCCACGCTGGAAACCCAGTCGCAACGACAAGCCATTCCTGGCACTGGCACGCTAGGGGCCAAAGCCTAGACCTCGTTTTGCAATGTGTATTACTTTCACACCCAGCCCAACGGCCGGCCGGAAGAGCAGAGCGACAACGCAGCCACCTAGTGTGGACAGCGCAGTACAGCACATGGGGCATTTCGGTCCGGGAGGAATGGCAGAGGTACGACGAGGCGGACAGGCCTGTTCAATTGCCGCAGCAGTCAGCTACCCAAGGAGTGCCGCTCAAGCAGAACCTGCGGATGCAGGGGCAGTACCTGGACAAGGAAATGGGGCTGCACTACAACACGTTCCGGTACTACGACGCGGACCTTGGGGCGTTTACGACGCAGGATTCGATTGGGCTCGGTGGTGGGATCAACCGGTATCAGCATGCTCCGAATCCTGTCGCTTGGACTGAGCCATTTGGACTAACTTGCGCTAAAGCGTTTGCGAAAAAACAAGGGACTGCTGAAAGATGGGTAGGTACTTTGGCAGGACAAACCCCGGGTCAGGTAGACGCGTTGTTAAAAAAGAAGGGTTATACGCCGAGTACGCATCAGACGAGTCCGAATGCCACTCCGCATACCAGATATACGCGCACCAACAAAATGGGGGGTGATGTACTTGATTATCATCCGGATGGGCCTAATGCAGTTCATAAATCTGATTCTTGGAGAGTCTGCCGTGACGGCGAGGTGCAAGGAAGAATAGGCCGCGGGACATTCGGGAGATGCGAGAAATCAAAGATAGCTCTGTTTATGTAGATGGGCAATTGAGAAATTCTTTGAAGTATATTAAATATGATGATAGATGATGAAATTATTCCCGGCAAATCATTGGGTGGCATTCATTTGAATGCTCACATGAATGCTATTTATGAAATGTTTGCGTCGGATTATGAAATTGAAAATATGAATAATTCGTTGATATTGGATGGCGGGTTGGTGGTGGTTGGGTATAGCGTGGGCGATGAGTTGATTTACTCTATGATGTGTGGGGTAAATTACCCGTATAGATTGGTGGAAAACTGTGGGTGGGAATGACTGTTGTTGACGTTTTGGATCATTCGCAAAGGCAGGTTGCGTATGCTGGCTGTGTTGTGGTAGATGGAATAAATGGTATTGGGTTGCCATTGCCCGCTAGTTTTGATGACTTCGAGCAGATTAATGGTTTCTTGGAGCTTGACTATGTTCTTGAAAATTTATCTGTATTTCGGGTTTAGTGATTTTCGACCCCGGGAGGGATAAGTTGTTTATGCACAGTCGGCCGATTTCACACCGTAGCGGGTCGGTGGAATAAATAGCGCCATAGCGACCTTGCGGGCAACCGCATCAGCGCCTTGGAAGACAGTAGCCTCAGCAGCCAGGGCAGGGGCTGGGTGCAAAACAACCGCGTCAAGGTGCTGCAGGACAAGCGCTACGACTACGACGGCTTCGGTCGGCTGATCAGAAAACGCATCGGCAGCCACACGGAGCAGTACTACCGCTACGACTACCAGCACAGGCTAACCCATGTTGCGGTGGTGCGGGCGGGCAAAGACGGCCAGCCACAAAGCCAGGTCTTCAGCTACCAGTACGATGCACTGGGCAGGCGCATCGCCAAGACTGACAGCTTTGGCAACACGCACTTCACCTGGGACGGAATGCGGCTGCTGCAGGAAAGCCGGGGCGGGCACAGGAGCACCTACGTCTACGAGCCGGGCAGCTACGCGCCGCTGGCGCGCATGGACGCAGATGGCGAAAGATCCGAGCAGGGCGGGCTGGGCACCACCCGAAACGCGCAGCAGCCAAAACCTCAAAAAACAATAGCTGTTAGCCAAGGCCAGATAAGCGCAAGCGGCCAATAACACCAAGACTATTACCTGCAACCAGCCAACGACACACTGGAAGCCCGCTACTGGCAAGCGCTCAATCCCAAAGGCACAGTACAAAACACCGGCACAGATGGTCTCAGCGGGAATGCCAAGCTGTGCGAGGTGTACTACTTCCACATCGACCAGGTCGACCTGCCCGAAGAACTCAGCAACGCCCAAGGCCGGATCATTTGGCAAACCGCTGCACTGGCGTGCTGCTCCGTGCTAATTAAGTGCGCCTGTAAGAAAACCCGCGCAACGCTCGCAGCCCGATCATCCGGCAGAGAGTTTTAGCGGGACCACCGCTACTACTGCGATCTATGACGAAGCAATCGGGCGAGACGCGGTGCTGTAAATATCCCAATCATTGACAAAGCTGATGTAGCGCCGCTCGCTCGGGCTGGCCGTCAGCGAACTAGCCGGGCGCGTCTCTCGCGCGGGCTGCTAGGCACGCGCCCTGTCGCCGCGCGATGTGGACGCAACGACAAGTAGTAGCTGGCCCCGAACGCAGGGCCAGCAAAACCAGTTCACCGAGTGGCTGCGCCGGGTGCAGCGCATGCGCAACCGGCTTGGGTGCTGGCTGCGGTGCTGATGGGGCCTGTGGGGCTTGCCTTTTCCGCGAGTTCAATGCGGCCCGTGTGCGGTGTAGAGGCCGTAGCAGTGCCCTCTTTCACCTCCATCTTGACCGCGTGCATGGGCTGCGTGGTGTTGTACTTCACGCGGATGGATTTAGCGGGCACGCCCAGCTTGATGAGTTCGCGGCGTACCGCATTGGCGCGCATCGTGGCGATGTCGCGCGCATCGATGGGGGCCTCGCGCTTGTTGCAGTAGCCGGTGATTTCCAGGCGTTCGTTGGGGTCGCGGCTCTCTGCGAACTTGGCCAGAAGCGCCAGGGTTTCTGGCGAGAGTTTGACCTGCGTGGCTTTGAACTCGGCGACGATGCCGTCCTCTGGCAGGCGTGCGGGTTGGGCGATGGGCTCAGGCGCTGGCTGCTCGACAGGGGCGGCGACTGTCTCGGTCGCAGGCGCGGTGGCGGCGACTGGCTCTGTTGGCGCTTGAGGGGTGTCAGCGCAACCCGCCAAACCCGATGCCAGCGCTAACGCCAGTGCTGCGCAAGCCATGACTCTGGCTGGTCCGGGCACCGAGGCGATAGGGCGATCGAGTGCGATAAGGGGTCCCGTGGCGTGGCAAATGAATGGCATCAGAAAAGCTCCTTCAAGATAACGATGTGTGTGGGCTGGCGGCGATGGTTCGGGTGAGGTACTTGCGATACTGGAAGTCAGCACGCGGCCATGAGCTGCCGAGCGCGTGTGCTCTTTTGAGTGCGGTCTTTGCGGGGGCAGCGGTGATCAGGCACTCACGCTCCCGCATGGGCGTGCTGCATGCTGCGCTTTGGTGAACTGAGTAAGCCTTCAAAGGGGGCGGGCAGCCCGACGGCTTTGGGCGAGTGCCGGATTGGCTATCAGCGTCGTCGCAGTAGCGGGCACGAAGGCCGCTTGAGCCGAGGCCCGCCGGATCACTGGGTGCAGGCTTCGCACTGAGCAAGGTGCTGCTGTCGCCTGCGATTTCCAGGAATCGGAACTTGCAGGTCAGCGATGCAGCGGCCATGGCGGCGCGCTGCCATGCGGCAGCGAAAGCAGGCAAAGGGGCTCCCTCTAGTAGCGAACAGATGGCGTGTGCGTTCGTTGGAGTGGGCGGTCTGATGCCACCCTGGCTCACTCGGGGTCAGCGCGATGGGCGCTGCTTCTCCGCGAACGGGCCAGAGTGTCGCTGCAGAAACGGCTGATTGGCGCGGCTGCGGGGCGTTTGGCAACCGCTTGATTCAGGTTTCACAAATGCCAACATTCGCCCGCAACATGGGACTGGCGTCGGAAGAGAAGGGGCGCCAGGGCGCCGCAAATATTACTGATGGGTGCCGACGAAGGAGATCAGCCCCCGGCCAGCGCCGCCTCAATATCCCCCGCCAGCTTCTTCGGCGAGTCCTGCGGCGCGTAGCGGCGGATCACCTGGCCGTCCTTGCCGACCAGAAACTTGGTGAAATTCCACTTGATGGCCTTGCTGCCCAGTAGGCCCGGGGCTTCGGCGGTGAGCCACTGGTACAGGGGCGAGGCGTTGGCGCCGTTCACGTCGATCTTGGCCATCATGGGAAAGCTCACGCCATAGTTGAGCTGGCAGAAGCTGGCGATCTCGTCGTTGCTGCCGGGGTCTTGCGCGCCGAACTGGTTGCAGGGGAAGCCCAGCACCACGAGGCCTTGGTCGGCGTATTCCTTGTGCAGCTCTTCCAGCCCGCCGAACTGGGGCGTGAAGCCGCAGGCGCTGGCGGTGTTCACGATGAGCAGTACCTTGCCCCGGTATTGGGACAGGGGCACGGACTGGCCGTTCATCTGGAGGGCTTCAAAGTCGTAGATGCTGGTGGGCATGCGGGTGCTCCGGGTGGGGATGACGGGCCATCGTAGCCCCAGCTGCAGAGGCCTGTGTGCCTGCGGGTCAATCCATCAATGAGGGCCCGCAGCGACCGGTCGGCGGAACTGCAGTGCGGCCAGCAGCGACGCCAGCAGGATCAGCGCGCCGCCCAGCACGGTGCGCGTGTTCAGCGTGGCCGCGCCCAGCAGAGCCGATGACACGCTGGCGAACATCACTTCCGACAACATCACCAGCGCCGTGGTGCCTGCCGCGAGCCGCGCAGCGCCAAACTGCAACGCCCAGTTGCCCAACATCAGCACTCCGGCCAGCAGCAGGCCGGTAACGATCCAGGTGGCGTTGGCGGCTGGGAAGGGCTCCACCACGCCCACTTGCAGGCCAATGCAGGCCACGGCCAGCGCCATGAGCATGCAGCCGCCAAACATCGCAAACATGCGCGCGGGCCCCGGCACGGTGTGCAGGCGGCGCAGCGTGACGTTGGTGAGTGCAAACATGAACCCGCCCAGCAGCGCCAGAGCGTCCGCCAGCGACAGGTTTTGCAGCAGGCGCGATGCAGGCGCGCCCTCGGGCAGCAGCACCAGCACCACACCCGTGAAGGCCAGCGCCAGGCGCAGCAGTGCCGCAGGGGTAGGGCGCTCGCCCAGGATGCGCCACGCCAGCAGCACGGCCCAGGCGGGCATCAGATAGAACAGCAGGATCACGCGCACTACGTCGCCAATGGTCACGGCCCAATTGAAGGCCACGTTGTTCAGCCCCGAGGCCAACGCCAACAGCCACAGCTGCGGATGCGCGCGCACCTGCTGCAGGATGCCGGGGCGCCACGCCAGCAGGGCCAGCAACACCACCGCATACATGCAGGCCGTGGCCCACAAGGGGTGCAGCCCCGCCTGGTGCATGTGCTGGAACGGCCACCACGCCAAGCCCCAGACAAAGGCGTTGAACAGCAGGGCGGCGAAGGGGAGTGGAGAGTGCATTGAAGGAAAAAACAGGCGGTAGCGCTTGATGAGCATGCGCTATCAGCTATAGATTGTGTAGCAAACGGTTCCAGGTGGTGCAGCGCCAAAACTGGCACGCCCCAAGGCCACCCCACCGTGTCCGCCTCCCTTCAGAGGAAGCGGCCTGGCCGCACAGGGGCCTTATCAGTGGTGCGTATCGTGCCGCGCGATGTCCAGCAAGTGGTTCACCTCGTCGCGGTGGTTCACGCAGTTGCGCTGGTGCCAGCGGCGTATGACCCACATGATGCCCGCCACCACGAGCCCGAAGGTGGTGATGGCACCGAACACCGACAGACCCAGCTTGAGCGACAGGCTGTAGAACGCCCCCAGCCCCAGGATGCAGGCCTGCTCGTTGAAGTTCTGCACGGCAATCGACCGGCCCGCGCCCATCAGGTTGTGGCCCCGGTGCTGCAGCAGTGCGTTCATGGGCACCACCAGGTAGCCGCCCAGGCCGCCCAGCACGATGAGGAAGGGGATGGCCAGCCAGATGTTGCTGATGAACACCATCAGGATCAGCAGCAGCCCCATCGCAATGCCCAGCGGAATCACGCGGGTGGCCATGTCCAGGCGCATGCGCATGGAGGCCACCACGGCACCCACGGCCGTGCCGATGGCCACCACACCCGTGAGGGCGGAGGCCTGCGTGGTGTTGTAGCCCAGGGCCACGGCCGCCCAGGCCAGCACGATGAACTTGAGGTTGCCGCCCGCGCCCCAGAACAGGGTGGTGGTGGCCAGCGAGATCTGGCCCAGCTTGTCGCGCCACAGGCGGCTGTTGCAGGCCCAGAAGTCCGGCAGCAGGTTGAGGGTGTTGGCCAGCACGCTGCGCGAAGGGTCGGTGCGCAGGGGGCGCATCTCGACGCCCGTGTGCGGGATGCGGGTGTTGAACCACGCGGCCAGGGCATACACGGCGATCAGCGCGGCAATGGCGGCCTCGGCGGGCGTGTCCACACCGGTGTCGATCAGCGGAAAGTCAAAGCCCAGCAGCAGGCCCGACAGCTGCTGCCCCACCAGCTGGCCGCCAAACAGCACGCCCAGGATGATCGATGCAATCGTCAGGCCCTCGATCCAGCCGTTGGCCTTCACAAGTTGGGAGGCGGGCAGCAGCTCGGTCAGGATGCCGTACTTGGCGGGCGAGTAGGCCGCAGCCCCCAGGCCGACGACGGCGTAGGCGATCAGCGGGTGAGAGCCGAACAGCATCATCAGGCAGCCCGCCACCTTGATGGCGTTGCTGACGAACATGACCTTGCCCTTGGGCAGCGCATCGGCAAAGGCGCCGACGAAGGGGGCCAGCACCACATAGAACAATGCGAACATGGGCACCAGGGCCGCGCGCTGCCACTCGGGGGCGCCTCCGGTGCGCAAGAGTTCCACAGCGGCTACGAAGAGTGCGTTGTCGGCCAGCGAGCTGAAAAACTGCGCCGACATGATGGTGTAAAAACCGCGCTTCATCGAATGGCTGGTGAGAGCATCAGTTGGGCTGATGCCCTGGTAAATGTGAGGAATCGTAGCGAGGGACAGGCGGTTATATCACGCGGATAAACGGCCACAGTGCCAGAATCCGGCGCTGGTCCCCCGGTAAATCCCTCGCTTCATCAGGTCTGTCCCATGCCCCGTCCCATTGCTGCCACCATCCACACCACGGCCCTGCACCACAACCTGGAGCGCGTGCGCCGGTCGGTGCCCGACGCCAAGGTCTGGGCGGTGGTCAAGGCCAATGCCTACGGCCATGGCATCGAGCGGGTGTACGAAGGCCTGCGCGGCGCCGACGGCTTTGCGCTGCTGGACCTGGCCGAGGCCGAGCGCGTGCGCCACCTGGGCTGGCGCGGGCCCATCCTGCTGCTCGAAGGCGTGTTCGAGCCGCGCGACCTGGAGCTGTGCTCGCGCCTGGGCCTGTGGCACGCGGTGCACTGCGACGAGCAGATCGACATGCTGGCCGCGCACAAGACGCAGGTGCCGCACCGCGTGTTCCTCAAGATGAATTCGGGCATGAACCGCCTGGGCTTCACGCCCGAGCGCTACCGCGCCGCGTGGGCCCGACTGAATGCGCTGCCGCAGGTGGACGAGATTTCGTTCATGACCCACTTCAGCGACGCCGATGGCCCGCGGGGCATTGCGCACCAGATGGCGGCCTTCAACGCCGCCGCGCAGGACTTGCCCGGCGAGCGCAGCCTGAGCAACAGTGCCGCCACGCTGCGCCACGCGCAGGATGCGGGCGTGCGTGCCGACTGGGTGCGTGCGGGCATCGTGGTGTATGGCAGCGCGCCCGATTTCCCGGAGCACAACGCTGGCCACTGGGGGTTGCAACCCACCATGACGCTGTCCACCCGCCTCATCGCCACGCAGCAGCTGCAGGCGGGCGACACCGTGGGCTATGGCTCGCGCTTCACGGCCGACGGCCCGCTCACCATCGGTATCGCCGCCTGCGGCTACGCCGACGGCTACCCGCGCCACTGCGACACCGGCACGCCGGTGCTGGTGAACGGCGTGCGCACGCGCCTGGTGGGGCGGGTGAGCATGGACATGGTGACCGTGGACCTCACGCCCTTGCAGCAAGCGGGCGTGGAAGGAGGCTTTGGCAGCGAGGTCACGCTGTGGGGCCGGGCCAGCAATGGCGTGGTGTTGTCCATCGACGAGGTGGCGCAGGCCGCAGGCACTGTGGGCTACGAGCTGATGTGCGCCCTGGCCCAGCGCGTGCCGGTGGTGGTGGACGGCGGGGCCTGACGTCCGCCCTCCCTCTCTGTCTGCCCCGGCGGTTCGCGCAGAAGTTCACGCAGTGGGCATAGGCTGCGCGCGGGGTGGCCGCAAACTGGTGTGAAATGGCGCCGTCTGTTTGCCGCCGCGCGCAGCGCGCTCCTTCCATGGCCACACCCCGCAGCAATTCCTCCGGTTCCAAGAAAAAAAGCAGCTCCACCTGGCGCTCGGTGCGCATGCCGCACCACGGCGCGGTGGCGCGCACCCTGCAGCAGCGCTACAGCCTGCGCTGGCACGGGTTGCTGATCGGCAGCTTCACGCTGCTGCTGATGTGGGCCACCTCGCACCTGCAGATGGTGCTGGGCGTGGATTCGCTGGCGCTGCGGTACTTGATCACGTTGTCGGTGGGCTACATCGGCTATCTGCTGGTGCTGCGCGCCTGGGCGGCACGGCTGGTGCGGAGGGACGGGCCATCGGGCGATGGCAGTCTGGATGTGCCCGACATCTCCTGGCCCAGCGGCAATGGCCCCTCCGGGGGCGGCCAGGTGCCCCTGCCGCGCACCGGTGGGGGCGACTTTGGCGGCGGTGGCGCATCGGGGGACTTTGCGGGCGGGTGGACGCAAGGCCTGTCCAGCGGGGGCTCCAGCAGCGACTCCAGCGTGCTGGGCGACATTGCCGGGGGCGCGGCCGATGCGCTGGGCAGCGCCGACGAGGGCGCGGTGGTGGTCGTGCCCGTGGTGGCCATCTTTCTCATTGGCGCGGCGCTGATCCTGGGCGCGGGCTCGCTTGCCATGCTGTTCTTTGGCTGGGATGTGCTGCTCACGGTGGCGGTGGAGATCGCCTTCTCGGTGGCCACGGCCCGCGCCGCCGTGGGGGTGGAGCGCGAAGGCTGGCTCAGCGCCGCCGTGCGCCTGACCTGGAAGCCGCTGCTGGGCGCGCTGGTGTGCGCCGTGCTGCTGGGCGCCACCATCGACCACTTCCTGCCCCATGTGCAGTCGCTGCCCGAGGCGTTGCGGGTGATCCAGGGGCGGTGATTTGCTCTCTATTTGATAGCTTCTGAGGCATATTGCACTAGCGCTTAGGGCAAAAATCCCTTGAAAAATCGTCGGAAGCGCCTCCGAGGGGCCCCTACCGGGAGGACTGGCCCTTGCCGTGGCTGCAGTCCTCGCCAGTCTCCAGGGGTGGCAGCGCATCCAGGTTGGACCGCACCCGCGCCAGCAGGGTCAGCAGCTGTGCCTGGGTGGCGTCGTCGCAGCCCGCCAGCACCTGGGCCGACAGGGTCTGCCGCGCGGCCTGCAGCGCCTGGTACAGCGCCTGGCCCTCGGCGCTCAGCGTGAGGCATAGGCTGCGCCGGTCCTCAGCGTGGGGTTGGCGCTCCAGCCAGCCCTTGTCCTGCAACAGGCCCAGCATGCGCGCCACCTGCGCCTTGTCGGCGCCGCTGTGGCGCACCAGTTCTTTTTGCGTGGCCCCGGGGTGGCGGCCAATGAAGTTCAGCGCGCGCACCTCGTTGAAGGTCAGGTCCGGGTGCACGGAGGTCATCGCGCGCACCATGCGCGCCCGGTAGGCGTGCATCAGGTCGTGCAGGGCTTCAAACACATCGGGGCGGGCGCGTGGGGGCATGGCGTGGCTATCGGTTGACAAAGTCAACTGAATGGCGGATGATTTGGTTGATTAAATCAACATTTTACGCCATGAACGCTTCCTTGCCCTTGGCCGCCACGGCCCCCTCCCTCGCTATCGAGCGCATTCGCCATCCCCTGCAGGGCCGCCATCTCCAGGTGGTGCGCCGCACCCAGGTCAGCCCCGGCTTTGTGCGGCTGACCTTGGCCGGCCCCGAGCTGGCAGGGTTTGTCAGCGCCGGGTTTGACGACCACCTCAAGCTCATCCTTCCCTCACCCGGGCAGGACCGCCCCACCTTGCCCACGCTGCAGGACGGCCGCCCCGTGTTCGACGGCCCCCGCCCCGTGCTGCGCGACTACACCCCCGCGCGCTTTGACGCCGCTGCGGGCGAGCTGGACATCGAAGTGGCCCTGCACGACGCCGGCCCCGCCACCGACTGGGCCGCCAGCGCCACCGTCGGCCAATGGGTGGGCATTGCCGGGCCGCGCGGCAGCATGGTCGTGCCCACCGGGTTTGACTGGCACTGGCTGCTGGGCGACGAAACTGCATTGCCCGCCATCGCCCGCCGCCTGGCCGAGCTGCCCGCCAGCGCGGCGGCCACCGTGCGCATCCAGCTGAGCAACCCGGCCGACCAGCGGGTGCTGACCAGCGCGGCGCAGCTGGACCTGCAGTGGGTGAGCGCGCTGCCTGCCGCCGTCGAAGCCCTGGCGCTGCCGCCCGGCGCGGGCTTTGTCTGGGCCGCAGGCGAACACAGCGACATGGCCGCCGTGCGCCGCGCCATGCTCGCCAAGCCGGGCGTGGACCCAAAGCGCATGCGCATCTCCGCCTACTGGAAGCGCGGCGCGGCGGACCACCACGAGGACCTGGCGAGCGCTGCGTAGTCGGCCCTTGCTTGCTACATCCCTCTCGACTTTCCTCTCAGCGCAGCAGCGTCAGCGCCGCCGCCTTCTGCACTGCCTGCGTCATGTGCTGCAGGGCCTGCACGTTCAGGCGCCAGCACTGCCAGTACAGCGGCACATCCACCGGCTTGTTCGCAATCAGCTCGACCAGCGCACCGGTTGTCAGGTCATCCTCCACCAGCGGGTCGGGCGTCATGCCCCAGCCCAGGCTGGCGCGGGTGGCTTTGACGAACGCATGTGCCTCGGGCAGCCAGTGCACGGGCGGTGCGAGCTTGCGGCGCGTGATGCGGCCCACAAAACGCGCTTGCAGCCCATCCTTGCGGTTGAACACCAGCATGGGTGCCTGCGCCAGCGTGGTGGCGTTCACCCCTTGGGCAAAGTGGCGCTCCATGAACGCAGGGCTTGCGAGCGCGCGGTAGCGCAGCGTGCCCAGCGGCAGCACCTGGCAGCCCTGCACGGGCTGCGGGTCGGCCGTCACGGCGGCCATCACGCGGCCCTCGCGCAGCAGGTTGGCCGAATGGTCCTGGTCTTCCACATGGATGTCGAAGGTGATGGCCTGCCCCTCGGCCGCCTGCGCCATGGCGTGGGGGAACCAGGTGGCCAGCGAGTCGGCATTCACGCCAATCGCCAGCCGCGTGGTGCTGTGCTGCCCGCCGCCAATGGTGGCCAGCGCATCGGCCTCGCTCAGCGCCACCTCGCGCGCATGGCGGTACAGCGCCTGTCCGGCCTCGGTGGGCGTGCAGGGCGTGGCGCGGCGTACCAGCACCTGGCCCACCCGCTCTTCCAGCAGCTTGATGCGCTGCGACACCGCCGAGCGCGTGACATGCAGCACGGCTGCCGCGCGCTCGAAGCTGCCTTCATCGATCACCGTGGCAAAGGCGTTGAGCTGTGCGGAGTCGAGTTGCATGGGTGGTTAGCCATTCTGACGGATCGTTAAAAAGTATAGCTGGCGTCAACGCAGGCCCTTGGCCAGAATCCGTGCCCATGGTCTCCACTGCCTTCGTTCACGGTTTCACATCCACCGCCATGCTCATCATGGCCATTGGCGCGCAAAACGCGTTTGTGCTGCGCCAGGGCCTGCGGCGCGAGCATGTGATGCCCGTGGTGCTGGTGTGTGCGCTGTCGGACGCGCTACTGCTGCAGGTGGGCGTGTGGGGCATGGGCGGCGTGCTGCTGGCCCGGCCTGAATGGGCGCAGTTCATGCGCTGGGCGGGCGCGCTGTTCCTGCTGATGTATGCGGCACAGACGGCCGCGCGGGCGCTGCGCCCCGGCCAGTTGCTGGTCGCCACCAGCGGCCCCGGCGCCAGCCTGCGCACCACGCTGGCCACGGTGGTGGCGCTCACCTGGCTCAACCCGCATGTCTACCTGGACACCGTGGTGCTGCTGGGCACCATGGCCACGCCCTACCCGGCCTGGGGGCGTGCGCTGTTTGCCGCAGGCGGCTCGCTGGCCAGCGCGCTGTGGTTCTTGCTGATTGGCCTGGGCGCCCGCTGGCTGGCGCCGCTGTTTGCCACCCCGGCGGCGTGGCGGGTGCTGGACGGGGTGACGGCGACCACCATGCTGGTGCTGGCGGGGGGGATGGCTCTAAGCTAAGAACGATAAGTTCGTTCTCATCTCATGCGGCTTGGGGGATAGTGCGGCCATTCAGCATTTTTTGGCTTTTTTGCCTATCCTCCCGTCCATGCGCTTCAAACACCTACTCCTGGCCGCCGCCGTTGTTGCGGCACTGCCCCTGGCCGCACAGGCCAAGACCTTCCGCTGGTCCCGCTCGGTGGACATTTCCACCTGGGACATCCACACCCAGAACGTGGGCGTGAACAACACCATGCACGGCGCGGTGTACGACACGCTGGTGGAATACAACAGCAAGACCTTCAAGCCCGAGCCGTCGCTGGCCACCGAGTGGAAGCTCATCAAGCCCACGCAGCTGCGCCTGACCTTGCGCAAGGGCGTGAAGTTCAGCGACGGTAGCGAGTTCACCGCCGACGACGCCAAGTTCTCGCTGGAGCGGGCCAAGGCCAAAAGCTCCAACTTCGCTGTCTACACCCAGGGCATCGACCGTGTGGAAAAGGTCGATGCCTACACCATCGACATCCACTCCGACCTGCCCAACCCGGTGCTGGTGAACCAGCTCACCGAGCTGCGCATCATGAGCAAGGCCTGGGCCGAAAAGAACAAGTCGGTCGAGCCCAAGGACATCAAGACCAAGGACGAAACCTTTGCCCACCGCAACGCGCTGGGCACTGGCCCCTACCAGCTCAAGCAGTGGACGCCCGACCAGCGCGTGGTGCTGGAGCCCAACCCCCACTGGTGGGGCAAGGGCAAGTACCCCACCAACCTGACCGAGATCATCTACACCCCCATCAAGGCCGATGCCACGCGCACGGCGGCGCTGTTGTCGGGTGAGGTGGACTTCGTGATCGACCCCAGCCTGCAAGATCTGGCGCGCATCAAGCAGACGCCCAACCTGCAGGTGCTGGAAGGGCCGGAATACCGCACCATCTTCCTGGGGCTGGACCAGTTCCGCGACGAACTGCCCGGCTCGGACGTGAAGGGCAAGAACCCGCTGAAGGACCTGCGCGTGCGCAAGGCGCTGTACCAGGCCATCGATATCCAGTCCATCCAGCGCGTGGTGCTGCGCGGCCTGGCCCAGCCCACCGGCACGCTGATCGCGAACCAGGTCAACGGCTGGACCAAGAAGGCCGATGTGCGCTACCCCTACGACCCCAAGGCCGCGCAAAAGCTGCTGGCGGACGCGGGCTACCCCAACGGGTTTGAGGTGGACTTTGCGTGCAGCGCGGGTCGCTACATCAACGACGAGCAGCTGTGCCAGGCCATCACCTCGCACTGGGCCAAGGTGGGCGTGAAGGCCAAGCTGCGCTCGCTGCCGTTTGCCACGTATTTCCCGATGATCCAGCGCAACGAAGCCAGCATCTACCTGCTGGGCTGGGGCGTGCCCACGTTTGACGCGTTCTACAGCCTGCAATCGCTGGTGCGCTCGCCCGGCGCGGGGGGCGATGGCAACTTCAACCTGGGCCGGTTCTCCGACCCGCAGATGGACGCGCTGATCGAGCGTGTGAAGAAGGAAACGGACACTGCAACGCGTAACGGCCTGATCGAGCAGGCGCTGATCAAGGAGCATGAGCTGGTGTCGCACATCCCGCTGTACAACCAGGTGATCCCGTGGGCGGGTACCAAGAAGGTGGAGATCATCCACCGCGCGGACAACCGCATCGACTGGCGGTATTTGAAGGTGAACTGATCCCCGCCGCCAACAAAAAGCCCCGGTGCTTCTGATCCGAAGCACCGGGGCTTTTTTGCGTCTGCTGGCGGCGTATCAGGCCATCGCGCGCTGCACCGCCGGGCGCTGCAGCATGCGCTGCGTGTGTGCAAACACCTTCGGGAACTGGGCGATGTCCACGCCGTCGCTCTTCAGCCAGGTGCCGATGGTGAACAGGTAGCCGTCGGCCACGGTGTATTGCTCGCCCATCACCCAGGGGCCCTGTTCCGCCTGCGGCAGGTAGTGGCTTTCGATGAGGTTGAAACACTCCGTCATGTTCTGCGGCACCTTGCGCTGCATGGCCGCTTGCGCCTCGGGCTCGTCGGCCCAGCGGCTGGCGCGGGGGCGGTGGGCATGGGCGATGTGCACGGTGGACGCGAGGTAGCTGTGGAACTCCTGCAAACGCGCAAAGCCGTAGGCGTCGGCGGGCGCCAGGCGCGCTTCGGGAAAGCTCTGCGCCACATAGGCCAGCAGGGCCGGGGTCTCCGTCAGCGTGCCGTGCGGCGTGGCCAGCGCGGGCACGCGGCCCTTGGGGTTCACCGCCAGGTACTCGGGCGTGCGTTGCTGGCCGGCCGCGAAGTCCACGCGCACCAGGTTGTAGGGAGCGCCCGCTTCTTCCAGAGCGATGCGAACGGCCTGCGCGCAGGTGCCGGGGGTGTAGTACAGCGTGAGTTGGGTCATGGTTAATATGCTATTAATTGAATAGCTGCCTGCGCATATTCCACTAGCGCCTGCAGCCGATATTGCTTGAGATGACTCAGAGCGGCTAACAAAACTCAGCGAAGCGGTTCTGGCTAGGCGCTGTGTCGCAGGCAGTACGAGCAGTACGACAAGACACAGCAACGACGCCAGAAGAGTTTTGTTAGCCGCTCTCAGTACAGGCCGCGTGTGCGCGCCATCAGCCGCACCAGGCCCAGCAAGGCGTCGGTGTGGGGCGTGGGCGTGTGGGTGATCTGCCCCAGCTCGCGCACGGCGCCCACCAGGGCGTCGATCTCCAGGGGCTTGTTCGCTTCCACGTCCTGCAGCATCGAGGTCTTGAACGCGCCCAGCTTGCGCGTGACGGCGTGGCGGTCTTCGGGCTGCTGGTCAATCGGCAGACCCAGCTTTTCGCCGATGGCCTTGGCTTCCAGCATCACGGCGCTCACGAAGCCGCGCACCAGGTCGTCGTCCAGGATGCGGTCGGTGGTGGCGCCGGTGAGGGCACTGATGGGGTTGACCGTGAGGTTGCCCCACAGCTTGAACCAGATGTCTTTCTGGATGGTGGTGCTCACCTCCACATCAATGCCGCCGCGCTGCAGCGTGTCGGCCAGCTGTTGCAGGCGCTCGCTGCGGCTGCCATCGGGCTCGCCCACGATGAGGCGGTTGCCGAAGTGCTGTTTGACGAAGCCCGGTGCCTCCAACGAGCAGCTGGTGTGCACCACGCTGCCCACCACATGGCTCGTCGGGATAGCGCGGGCGATCACGCCGCCCGCGTCCACGGATTCAAGGGCACGCCCCTGCGCCGCGCCGCCAAAGCCATCGAGGAACCACCACGGCACGCCGTTCATGGCGGTGAGCACGATGGTGTCGGGCCCGATCAGCGGGGCCATGGCACGCGCCACGTCAGGCAGGCCCGGCGCCTTGACGGCGACCACCACCAGGTCTTGCACACCCAGGGCTGCCGGGTCGTTGTGGGCCGTGACGGCCGCCTGCGCCAGCGTGCCGTCGGGGCGACGCATGCGCAGCCCTTCGGTTTGCAGAGCGCGCAGTGTGTCGCCCCGCGCCACCATGCTGACGGTGTGGCCCGCTTGCGCCAGGGCCATGCCCAGCCAGCCGCCGATGGCGCCCGCGCCGTAAATACATGCTTTCATGGATGTCTGTCCTTGGGTCTGGAAGAAGAAAAGTTCGTTCAGTAGCCTGCGGGCCGGTTGGGGGCGGCGTCTGGCGCGCTGCGGTAGCGTGCCAGCAGCTCCTGCGCAGCGCTCACCAGCAGCATGGTGTCCACGCCCACGGCCACAAACAGCGCGCCGGCCGCCAGCCACTGGCGCGCCTGCGACTCGGTGGTGGCCAGGATGCCCGGCGCCTTGCCCGCGCGCAGGATGCGCGCAATGCCGTCGTGGATGGCGGCCTGCACATCCGGGTGCCCTGGGTTGCCGGGGTGGCCCATCGAGGCCGACAGGTCGGCCGGGCCGATGAACACGCCGTCCACAGCGGGCGTGGCTGCAATCGCATCGAGGTTGGCCATGGCCTCCACCGTCTCAGCCTGCACCAGCAGGCAGATCTGCTGGTTGGCCTCGTGAACGTACTGGGGGTAGGCCTGCCAGCGCGACGAGCGGGCCAGCGCGCTGCCCATGCCGCGCAAGCCTTCTGGCGCATAGCGCGTGGCGCGCACCAGTTGCTGGGCCTGCTCGGGCGTATCGACCATGGGCACCAGCAGGGTCTGTGCGCCGATGTCCAGGTACTGTTTGATGAGGGCTGTGTCACCCACCGGCACCCGGGCGATGGGGTGGGGCGCCTGCATTCCGGGGGGCAGGGCGCTGGTGGCGCTGGCGATGGCCTGCAGCTGGTGCAGGATGGAGCGCAGGTCGTTGGGCGCATGTTCGCCATCGACCAGCAGCCAGTCGTAGCCGGTGCCCGCGAGGATTTCGGCGCTGTAGCCGTTGGCCAGTCCGAGCCAAAGGCCGATTTGCGCCTGGCCCTGGGCCATGGCCTGTTTGAAGCGGTTGGTGGGTGTCTGCAATGTCAACTCCGTGCGGTGCCAAGCCCGCCATCGTACGGGCTGTTGTCTTTGTGTGCGGGGCGGGTCGCTATAGTCGGCTGCCCCTGCTTTTGCGTTCGCCCACCGACACCTGCCATGGCCAAAGAAAAAACCACGTTCACCTGTACCGAATGCGGCGGCACCAGCCCGCGCTGGCTGGGCAAATGCCCGTCCTGCGGCGCCTGGAACACGCTGATCGAGCAGGTGGCCGAGGCCGGGCCGGGCAAGAACCGCCTGAGTGCGCCGCAAGGCTACGCGGGCCTGGCCAACGCGCAACCCGTGCTGCCGCTGGCGGCCATTGAGGCCCAGGACGTGGCCCGCACCCCCAGCGGCATCGACGAGCTGGACCGCGTGCTGGGCGGCGGCATTGTGGAGGGCGGCGTGGTACTGATCGGCGGCGACCCAGGCATTGGCAAATCGACCCTGCTGCTGCAGGCCATGGACGCGCTGCAGCGCGCAGGCCTGCCCACGCTGTACGTGACAGGCGAGGAAAGCGGCGCGCAGGTGGCGCTGCGCTCACGCCGCCTGGGCATCGAGGGCAGCCAGGTGCAGCTGCTGGCCGAGATCCAGCTCGAAAAAATATTGGCCACGGTGGACGCCACGCAACCGGCCGTGGTCGTCATCGACTCCATCCAGACCACCTATTCCGACCAGCTCACCAGCGCACCGGGTTCGGTCGCCCAGGTGCGCGAATGCGCAGCGCACCTCACGCGCATGGCCAAGGGCACGGGCATCGCCGTGATTCTGGTGGGCCATGTGACCAAAGAGGGCGCTCTGGCCGGGCCGCGCGTGCTGGAGCACATGGTGGACACGGTGTTGTACTTCGAAGGCGATACCCACAGCCAGTTCCGCCTGGTGCGCGCCATCAAGAACCGCTTTGGCGCCGTCAACGAGATTGGCGTGTTCGCCATGACCGAAAAGGGCCTCAAGGGCGTGAGCAACCCCAGCGCCATCTTCTTGAGTCAGCACTCCGAGCCCGTGCCCGGCAGCTGCGTGATGGTGACGCTGGAGGGCACACGCCCCCTGCTGGTCGAGATCCAGGCCCTGGTGGACAGCGGCGGCCCCAGCCCCCGGCGCCTGAGTGTGGGCCTGGACAAGGACCGCCTGGCCATGCTGCTGGCCGTGCTGCACCGCCACGCGGGCGTGGCCTGTATGGACCAGGACGTGTTTGTGAACGCCGTGGGCGGTGTGCGCATCAGCGAGCCTGCGGCCGATTTGGCGGTGATGTTGTCCATCACGTCCAGCCTGCGCGGCAAGGCGCTGCCCCGGGGCTTCCTGGCGTTTGGTGAGGTAGGCCTGGCGGGCGAGGTGCGGCCTGCGCCCCGGGGGCAGGAGCGATTGAAGGAAGCTGCCAAGCTGGGCTTCAGCGTGGCCGTGGTGCCCAAGGCCAACGCGCCCAAAAAGCCCATCGAAGGCCTCACCATCCACGCGGTGGAGCGGGTGGAAGAGGCCATGGACGTGGTCCGGGGCTTGTAAACCCCCGTCTACGCAATGCCCACAGCGCTGCGCCTGCGCCGCCGTATGACAATCGGGCCCATGAATTTGCGCAACATCCTGGTGCCCCTGGGGGCGGTGGCCCTGATCGGTTTTGGTTTCTCGGCCTATGGCTGGGCGGGCGTAGCGGCGGTCGTGGGCGGGCTGGTCATGTGGGCGCTGCTGCACTTCACGCGGCTGGTCAATGTGATGAAGAAGGCCGCCAAGCGCCCCATCGGCTATGTGGGCAGCGCCGTGATGCTGAACGCGCGGCTGGCCGAGGGCGTGAACCTGATGCATGTGGTGGCCATGACGCAGGCGCTGGGCGAGTTGCTGTCGGCCGAAGGTGCTGACCCGGAGATCTACCGCTGGACCGATGGCACCCGTTCGCACGTGACCTGTGAATTTCGCCAGGGCAAGCTGGTGAGGTGGAAGCTGGAGCGCCCACCGGTAGACGCTGACACCCCCGCCCCAGGGGCATAGGCCTCGACCGGGTTCCGGCGGGTTTGCTGCGCTGCTCGGGCGGGCGGCGGTTCCTGGCGGGCTGGGGGCCCGTAAAATCCTGCTTTTGCGACCCACAGCAACCAAAGGACACCCATGAGCCCCGTAGTTCCCTCGATGGCCGACCGTGACGGCAAGATCTGGATGGACGGCCAGATGGTCGATTGGCGCGACGCCAAGATCCATGTGCTGACCCACACCCTGCACTACGGCTGCGGCGCCTTCGAAGGCGTGCGCGCCTACAACACCGCCAACGGCACGGCGATCTTCCGCCTGGAAGAGCACACCGACCGCCTCTTCAACAGCGCCAAGATCCTGCGCATGAAGATCCCGTTCACCAAGGAAGAAGTGAACGAGGCCCAGAAGGCCGTGGTGCGCGAAAACAAGCTCGAATCCTGCTATCTGCGCCCATTGACCTGGATCGGCTCGCAAAAGCTGGGTGTCTCGCCCAAGGGCAATCAGATTCACCTGATGGTCGCTGCCTGGGCCTGGGGCGCTTATCTGGGGGAGGAAGGCCTCAAGCGCGGCATCCGCGTCAAGACCAGCAGCTACACCCGCCACCACGTCAACATCACCATGACGCAGGCCAAGGCCGTGAGCAATTACACCAACTCCATCCTGGCCAACATGGAAGCCACGGACGACGGCTACGACGAAGCCCTGCTGCTCGATAGCAGTGGTTTTGTGTCCGAAGGCGCTGGCGAAAACATCTTTGTGGTCAAGAACGGCGTGATCTACACGCCCGACCTGTCGGCCGGTGCCCTGAATGGCATCACCCGCAACACGGTGTTCCACATCGCCAAGGACCTGGGCCTGGAGATCGTGCAAAAGCGCATCACGCGCGACGAGGTGTACATCGCCGACGAGGCCTTCTTCACCGGCACGGCCGCAGAAGTGACGCCCATCCGCGAACTCGACCGGATCGAACTGGGCAGTGGTTCGCGCGGCCCGATCACCGAAAAAATCCAGAGCGCCTTCTTCGACATCGTGAACGGCCGCAATCCCAAATACGCCCACTGGCTGACGAAAGTGTGACAACCCCCTGAGCCGCTGCGCGGCTTCCCCCTTCTCTCGGCTGCGCCGGGAAGGGAGACGGTGCCAGTGGCCGGGCAAAGCCCGTTCCACGGCGTCCGCTGGCCGAGGACGCGGCCAGTTTCAAGCACTGCACCCCAAAGTGCGCCAAAGAGAATCCAACCCTATGTCACAAGCTACCGTAGAACTCCTGGCCAAAGACCTGAATGCCCAAGGCGGCGTCTTCTGCCCCAGCCCCAAGGCCGACATGAAGCTGTGGAACAGCCACCCCAAGGTGTACCTGGACGTGGCCCGCACGGGTGAAGCCAAGTGCCCGTACTGCGGCACGGTGTACCGGCTGAAGGCCGGAGAGCATGTGCACGCCGGCCACTGACCGGTTGATGGGTTGATGCCAGTTGCAACTGGCGGCGCATCGGCGCCGCCCACGTTGACCGTGGCGGTGCTGACCCTCAACGAGGCGCACCGCATCGAAGCCTGCCTGCAAAGCGCCGCGTTTGCCGACCAGTTGCTGGTGGTGGACAGCGGCAGCACCGACGACACCGTGGCCATCGCCCAGCGCCTGGGCGCGGAGGTCCACAGCTACCCCGAATGGAAGGGCTTTGCCGTGCAGCGGAACCGACTGCTGGCCCATGCGCGGGGTGACTACATCTTCTTCCTGGATGCCGACGAGGTGATGACACCGGCGTTCGCCCAGGAGTTGCAGGCCATCGTGCGCTCGGGCGCGCAGGCCGTGTGGACCATCCGCTGGCGCATGGTGGCCTACGGGCACGAACTCAAGTACTTTCGCTCGCAATCGCAGATCGAGCGCCTGTTCGTGCGCGCCATGGTTCGCGAGTTCACGGGCGTGGTGCACGAGCAGGCCGAACTGTTGCCACCGCCGGGCGGTGGTGCCGTGCCGCGCCGCCTGATCCAAGCGCGGCTGCTGCACTACTCGCGCACCACCGTGCGCGGCAGCCTGGAAAAGCTCACGCAGTACGCGATGTTGGGGGCGGCCAAGCGGGCCGCGACGGGCAAGAAGGGCGGCGTGGTGCGCGGCCTGGCCTCGGGCACCAGCATGTTCCTGCGCCTGTATGTGTTCCGCCTGGGTTTTCTGTGTGGCGGGGCCGGTTTTTTGTATTGCCTGTTTGTGGCGCTGGAGGCGTTCTTCCGGTATGCCGCCCTGGAGTACGACCACCAGCAACTGAGTGAGAGCGTGCGCCGTTGACCAAAGCTGACGATCTTTTTGTGCGCCTGTCGGGCGTGGCGGCGTTCATGGTGCCGGGTCTGGCGCTGTGGGTGCGCTCGGGCTACTCTTGGGGCGCGGTGGTGCTGCTGTTGTGCAGCCTGGCCACCGCCGGGGTGTGGCTGCAGCGCCGGCCGGGGCGCGATGCCTGGCTGCTTTTTGGTTCCATCGTGGCGATGGGCACGGTCTGGGCGCTGGATTTTGACCCGGCACAAGGCAGCTGGTCCAACCTGGACCGGCCTGCCAAATACCTGCTGGCGCTGCCGTGCCTGCTGTACGTGCTGGCCTATCCCCCGCGGGTGCGTTGGCTCTGGGCCGGTATCGCGGTGGGCGCTTGCGGGGCGGGTCTGATCGGCATGTACCAGGCCCTGGTACTGCACCTGCCACGCGCCAACGGCTTTACCAATGCGATCCAGTACGGCGGGCTCAGCCTGCTGCTGGGGTTGATGTGCTCGGTGGCGCTGCTGGTGCTGTGGGACCGTTGGAAGCCCTGGCAACGCGCGGGCTGGGCGGTGGGCATTCTGCTGGGGCTGGAAGGATCGCTGCTGTCCGAGTCGCGCGGGGGCTGGGTGGTGTTGCCCATGGCGCTGCTGCTGTGCGTCTGGCTCCAGGGGCGCTCCGGCCAACCCCGCAGGGCCATCGTCGGTGCCGTGCTGGTTGTTTTAGGGGCTGTGGGCCTGATGGCCTTCAAGGCCAACGAGGTGCGCCTGCGCGTGGATGAGGCGCGGCAGGAGATCACGCAGTACGAGTCGCGGGGCGATGCGGCCAGTTCGGTCGGCCAGCGTCTGGCGCATTGGGGGCTGGCCTGGCGCATGGGCCTGGACCGCCCCCTGACCGGCTGGGGACGCTACGGCTACGAGGCCGAAAAGCAGCGCCGCGTGGCTGCCGGCGAGGCGCACCCGATTGTTTTGCAGTTCAGCCACGCCCACAACGAGCTGCTGGACATCTTTGCCAAGCGCGGCATCCCCGGCGTGGTGGTCTTGCTGATTTTTTATGGCGTGCCGCTGGTGCTGTTCTGGCCCACGCGGCGCCGCGTGTTCCCGGGGGCTGCGGGCGTGCTCGATGCTGAAGGGCTGTGCCTGCGCATGATCGGCGTGCTGCTGCCCGTGTCCTACATGGGCTTTGGCACCACCCAGGTGTTTTTGGGGCACAACAGCGGCACCATGTTCTACCTGTTCATGGGCATGCTGGTGCTGGCCATCCTGCAAGGCCGCGAGCGCCTGCGGCTGCAAACGCCCGGGCAAGCCGCCTCCCTTTCCTGAAGGACCTCTGCCATGCACATCCTGCTGGTCAACAACTCTCCCATCCCGGTGTACGGCTACGGCGGTACCGAGCGCGTGATCTGGGACCTGGGCAAGACGTTGGTGCAGCAGGGCCACCGCGTGAGCTATCTGGTGCCCGAGGGCTCGACCTGCGACTTCGGCCAGGTGCTGCCCATCCGGCCGGACGAGCCGTGGGAGGGGCAGATCCCGGTCGACGTGGACATCACGCACTTTCAGTTCAACCCGCGCTCCGAGCTGTCCAAGCCCTACCTGGTGACTGAGCACGGCAACGCCCGCAAGCCCAAGCCGCTGCCGCGCAACACGGTGTTCCTGTCGCGCGACCACGCAGCGCGCTATGGCTCCAGCGAGTTCGTCTACAACGGGCTGGACTGGGCCGGTTATGGCCCGGTGGACTTTGACCGCCCGCGCTCGCACTACCACTTCCTGGGCAAGGCGGCCTGGGGCGTGAAGAACGTGCGCGGCGCCATCAAGGTGGCCAAGATGGCCGGGGTGGAGCTGGACGTGCTGGGCGGCAACCGCATCAACTTCAAGCGCGGCTTTCGCTGGACGCTGTCGCGCAAGATCCACTTCCACGGCATGGTGGGCGGCACGCAGAAGACGGGCCTCCTCAACGCCTCGCGCGGGCTGATCTTTCCGGTGCGCTGGCACGAGCCGTTCGGGCTGGCGGTGATCGAAAGCCTGTACTTTGGCTGCCCCGTTTTCTCCACGCCTTACGGCGCCTTGCCCGAGCTGGTGCCCGTGCACTGCGGCGTGCTGTCAGACCAGGCCTCGGTGCTGGCCGAGGCGGTGCGGGGCAACCGCTTTGACCCGCGCGCCTGCCACCAGCATGTGGTGGAGCACTTTGGCGCCGAGCGCATGGCACGCAACTACCTGCGCATGTACGAACGGGTGCTGGCGGGCGAAACCCTCAATGCCCAACCTCCCGTGATCCAGGGCCCTGCGCGCGAACTGCCCTGGAGGCAGTGAAGCCCCCCTGAGTCGCCTGCGGCGCCTTCCCCCCAGGGGACGCCACCCTTGGCCTGGCAAAGCCAGCTCCACGGTGGCACGGGTTTCACAGCGCGCCAGTTTTTAGTGCCGTGCTCATATCGGGGAGGCTACTGCGCGGCTTCTGCGGAGTTTTTGGCTGCAAGCGCTGGTTCAATATGCCCCTGGCGCTATAAAAATAATAGTTATTAGTGGCCGATAGGGGAGTTGCCACGCGGCGCGGTGGCCTGCTGCCACTCCTGGGCCAACAATGCCACCAGCTGCGCCGCTGGCATGGGCCGCACCTGGGCTACGCCCTGGCCTGCCCACAGCGAGAGGCAGTCGGCCTGACCCGCCTGGGCGGCCGCGCGGCGCAGCGCGCCGGTCAGCGCGTTCTGCACGGGGTAGGGCGGCACGGTGGCCTCGTCCGCCTGCAGCGCTTGCATCATGCGGTTGACGATGCCGCGCGCCGGCCGGCCCGAGAAGATGCGGGTGGTGCGCGTGTCGGTGGCCTGGGCGTGGACCAGGGCCTCGCGGTAGGCGGTGCCAATCGCCGATTCGGGGCAGGTCAGGAAGGCCGTGCCCATCTGCACCGCCTGGGCGCCCAGCGCCAGCGCACCCGCAATGCCGCGTCCGTCCATGATGCCGCCCGCAGCGATCACCGGGATGGACAGGGCCTGCACGCACTGCACCACCAGCGGCAGCGTACCCACCATGCTGGCCGCAAAGTCGGCCAGCGACGGCGCCGCACCGGTGGCGCCGGGCTGCGTAGGGGTGAGAAAGGTGCCCCGGTGCCCCCCGGCTTCCATGCCGGAGGCGCAGACGGCATCCGCGCCCACGCTGGCCCAGGCCTGCGCCTCGGCCAGCGTGGTGGCGGTGCCCACCACCGTGCTGCCCACCGCTTTCAGCCGTGCCACCTGCGCCGCCGTGAGGATGCCGAAGGTGAAGCTGGCCACGGCCGGGCGTGCGGCCACCAGGGCGTCGAACTGTGCCGCGAAGTCCTCACACCACTGTGCGGGCCGCTCGGGCACCAGGCCGAACTCCGCGTAGAACGGCGCCAGGCGCTGCAGTGCGGCTTGCACCGTGGCGTCGTCCGGCGTGGGCGTGGCCTGCACAAACAGGTTCATGCCAAAGGGCCGGTCGGTGCGGCGGCGCACGTCGGCGGCGGCCTCGGCCATGGCGGCGGGCGAGCGCATGCCGCAGCCCAGCATGCCCAGGCCACCGGCCTCGGACACGGCGGCGGCCAGGGCGGGCGTGTCCGACCCGGTCATCGGGCCCTGGATGATGGGCAGCGCAAGGCCCAGGTGGGTGGTGAAGGCGTTGGGCATGGGGGCTCCTTGTGCGATCTGTGGAAGAGGGGTCAGTTGGATGCCGTGGGACGGGGTGCTTCGCCGGCGGTCAGCGCGGCGTGCAGCGCGCCCAGCGCGGGCGACTGGTAGCCGCGCCGGCGCACCAGCACCGTGTCGCAGGTGGCCAAAGGCACCAGGCGCAGGGCAGGCGGTTCGCGCATCAGGTCGATCACGGCCTGGGGCACCACCCCCGCGCAGCGCCCGGCAGCCACGCAGGCCAGGATGGCGTGGTACGAGGCCAGCTCCAGCACGCGTGGCGGGCTACCGTCCTTCTGCTGCAGGAAAGCCTCGCCCATGCGGCGGTAGGTGCAGCCGGGGCTGAAGGCGGCCAGGGTGTCCAGCTGCAGGTCCTGGGGCGCGTGCACGGGCGGGTGGTCGGCGGGCAGGGCCAGTAGCAGGGCCTCGGCAAACACGGCGGTGCGCTCCACCGGCGCATCGGCGTCAATGCCCGGCGGCGGCCAGGCCACCAGTGCACAGTCGATGGTGTGGGCCAGCACCTGCTCCACCAGCTGGCGCGAGGGGGCGGTGGACAGCTCCAGCACCAGCCCCGGCCACTGCGCGTGCAGCTGCGCCAGCGGCTGGGGCAGGCGTGCGGCGGCCGTGCTTTCCATAGCGCCCAAGCGCAGCCGGCCGCCGGGCTCGTTGGGGTGCACCGACTGGCGCGCTTCTTCGGCCAGTGCCAGCAGGCGGTCGGCATAGCCGCGCAGCGCCTCCCCGGCAGGCGTCAGCACCATGCGCTTGCCCTCGCGCAGGAACAGCGTGGCGCCGAGTTGCTCCTCCAGCTGCTGCACGCGTGTGGTCACGTTGGACTGCACGCGGCCCAGTCGCTCGGCCGCGCGGGTGACGCTGCCTTCCTGCGCCACGGCCCGGAAAATTTCGAGGGCGGCAAAATCCATCATGATTCTTGTTGTGAGATGATTAATGAAAAATAAATCTCAAAACAGAATCATAGACTGGAAACCGCCCGCATGGAACCGCGCACCGCCCCCCAAGACCGCCCCCTGTCCGTAGCGCTGGCGGGCATGGCCGCGTTGGCCGTGGCGATGGGCGTGGGCCGGTTTGCCTTCACGCCGCTGCTACCGATGATGCTGCACGACGGCGTGGTCACGCTGGCGGGCGGCAGCTGGCTGGCCACGGCCAACTACCTTGGGTACCTGATCGGGGCGCTGGCCTGCATGGCGCTGCCCTGGGTGGCGTCGCGTGCGCGGCAGCGGTGGCATGCGGCGCGGCTGGCGCGCTGGGGGCTGGCGGCTACGGTGCTGCTCACCCTGGGCATGGCGCTGCCGCTGCCGGGCGCTTGGCCCGCACTGCGGTTTGCGGCAGGCGTGGCGAGTGCGCTGGTGTTTTTGAACGTCTCGGTGTGGTGCATGCTGCGGCTGGTGGCGCTGGGCCAGGCTGCGCTCGGTGGGCTGATCTTTTGCGGCCCTGGGCTGGGCATCGTGCTCACCGGGCTGTCGGCCAGCGCCATGGTGGCGCTGCAGTGGCCTGCCGCTGCGGGCTGGGCGGTGTTCGGGCTGCTGAGTGTGGGGCTGTGCGCCGCCATCTGGCCCGTGCTGCGAGGTGGGGCCATGCCTGCGTCGGCTGCGACCTCCGGCCCGGTGGTGGACGGCGCCACCCCCGGCCATGGATTCTGGGCGCGCGCAGGGCTCACACTCGCCTATGGGCTTGCGGGGCTGGGGTACATCGTCACCGCCACCTTTTTGCCGGTGATTGCGCGCGCGGCGCTGCCTCCCGGGTCGCCCTGGCCCGACCTGTTCTGGCCGCTGTTTGGTGCCGGGGTGGCGCTGGGCGCGGCGTTGTCCACCCGCACGCCGGCCGCGTGGGACCGGCGCTGGCTGCTGATGGCGGCCTACGTGGTGCAGGCCGGGGCCATTGCGCTCAGCCTGGTGTGGCCGGGGCCTGCCGGGTTTGCGCTGGGCAGCCTGCTGCTGGGCTTGCCGTTCACTGCCATCACCTTCTATGCGCTGCAAGAGGCGCGGCGGGTGTGGCCTGCGGCGGGCGACAGTTTTCCGGGTCTGCTCACGGCCGCCTACGGCATCGGTCAAATCGTGGGCCCGCCCATGGTGGCGTGGATGCTGCACCACGCGGCCACGCAGGGGCAGGGCTTTGTCTACGGGCTGGCCGTGGCCGCCGCAGCGCTGGGGGTGGGGGCAGTGCTGTTTGCCGCCATGGCCTGGCGCTGGCCCCTGGCGCCCCGCTCGGCGGCGCGCTGATTCGCACGCCGGTTCCCGTCTCGATCAGTGCGTGGACGGTGCCAGCGGCAGCGCCAGCACAAAACACGCGCCGCTATCGCCGTCAGCCCGGTCCTGGCAGTGCACGGTGCCGTTGTGGCGCCCGGCAATAGACCGCACCAGCGCCAGCCCCAGGCCCACGCCGCCCGCGCGCTCGCTCGCGCCCGGTAGCCGGTAGAAGGGCTCGAAGATGCGCTCGCGCTGGCCGGGCGGCACGCCCGGGCCGTGGTCGCACACATGCACCTCGGCGCGGCCCTGGCGGCGGTGCACCACCACGGTGATCTCGCCCGTGCTGTAGCGGCGCGCGTTCTCCAGCAGGTTGCGGATGGCCCGGCGCAGCAGCTTGGCCACGCCGCGCACTTCCAGCGAATCGGGGCTCGCGCTCACGTCCAGGTCGGCGTCCACGCGCGCACATTCCTCGGCGGCCAGGCCAATCAGGTCCACCAGTTCCACGGTGCCCACGTCGGCCTCGCGTGCATCCAGGCGGCTGGCCAGCAGGATCTCGTCCACCAGCTGGTCCAGCTCGGCGATGTTGCGCAGGATCTCTTCGCGGAAAGCGGGCGAGGGCTGCTGGCCGCCCATCAGCTCCAGCCCCATGCGGATGCGGGTCAGGGGCGAGCGCAGTTCGTGCGAGGCATTGGCCAGCAGCGACTTGTGCGACTTGACCAGGGTTTCCACACGCTCGGCTGCTGCGTTGAACTGCCGCGCCAGGTCGGCGACTTCGTCCTGGCCTTGCTCGGGCACCCGCACCGACAGGTCGCCCTCGCCAAACTTCTTCACGCTGCGCTGCAGGGCCTCCAGCCGCTGCGTGAGGCGGCGGATAATGGGGTACACCCCCACGGCCACTGCCAGGCCCACGATGCCCAGCAGCCACAAGAAGCCGAAGGGCGGCCGGGTCCAGAAAGCGGCCTCGTCCTGGCCGGGGCCACCGGGTCGGCCGCTGTTGCGGCCCATGCGGGGCTGGCGGGGCGCCATCTGCAGGGTGAAGATCTGGCCGTTTTCTGCCTCGATGTGGAATTCCACCACCTCGCCCGGCTCGGACGGCTGGCGCGTGGCCATGCCGCGCAGCACCAGGTTGCCCGACGGGTCGCGCACCGCCATCTCGCGCGAGGGCGGCACAAACGGCTGGTTGTTCTGGGCCTTTTGCTCCTCGGCGATGCGCCAGGCCCAGCCCACGGTGAGCGTCAGCACCGCCATGCCGCCGACCACAGCGAGCCAGATGCGCAGGTAGAGGCGGCGGGAAAAAGGGTTGGACAGGGACATGCGTGGGGCGTGGGGCGGCAGCGCAGGCAGCGAGGCCTGCGTCAGCGATCAATCCTGCTGTTTGGCAAACACATAGCCCACGCCGCGCACAGTGAGGATGCGGCGCGGGTTCTTGGCGTCCTGCTCGATGGCCGCGCGAATACGGCCCATGTGCACGTCGATGCTGCGGTCAAACGCCTCCAGCTCGCGGCCGCGCACGGCCTCCATGATCTGGTCGCGGGTGAGCACCCGGCCCGCGCGCTCGGCCAATGCCACCAGCAGGTCGAACTGGTACGAGGTGAGGTCTGCCGCCTGCCCCGCCACGGTCACGGTGCGCGCGTCGCGGTCGATCTCCAGCGTGCCAAAGCGCAGCACCTGGGTGGCGGCTGCCGCGCCGCCACCATCCGTGCGCCGGCGCAGGATGGCGCGGATGCGGGCCAGCAGCTCACGGGGCTCAAAGGGCTTGGGCAGATAATCGTCAGCGCCCAGCTCCAGCCCGATGATGCGATCCATGGGGTCGCCCTTGGCGGTGAGCATGAGCACCGGCACCTGCGCCGCGTTGCCCTGCAGCGAGCGGATGCGGCGGCACACCTCCAGCCCATCCATGTCGGGCAGCATCAGGTCCAGGATCACCAAATCGGGCAGCGGCCCGGCATCGGGGCCCTGCAGCTGCGCCAGGCCACTTTTGCCATCGGCGCGGTGCGTGACCTGCAGGCCCGACTGGGCCAGGTACTCGCCCACCATCTGCGCGAGGCGGGCGTCGTCTTCGATCATCAGCAGTTGGGAGCTCATGGGGGCAGTGTAGTGGCGAGGCTTTGAAACGGTCTTCATGGTCCGGTAGAGCCGTCTCCCCGTGTTGAAGCCCCCGTAAAGTTCCGGTAAACCGG
>Ga0209960_1000797_pt1 | contig 55058 bp, 50 predicted proteins | sample ThiBiot_500_plan_2_FD_183947 | JGI IMG/M metagenome (GOLD analysis project Ga0209960, IMG submission 183947) | Wastewater bioreactor microbial communities from Cape Town, South Africa - Thiocy_expt_500_plan (SPAdes) | ecosystem: Engineered > Bioreactor > Thiocyanate-remediating >... | reverse complement strand
TGTGAAACTGATTGGAAGCAATCAAATATTGCTTCACAAGCAGTATTAATTAGTTGTATAGATTTAGATAAAATAAGTTATGCTAATAATAGCCCATCAAGGGGTCAAACTATACCTATTTTTCCCGAAAAAATTTACCTTCTTTGGGGAGATTTTTTTTAGGTTTATTTTTTAAGAGCGGGTTAGATTTTTTATCCATTGTGAGTAAACTCACAATGGATACTAGAATATCAATCGTTATTCAACGATTAATATGCCCATTGTAGCTTTGCTAGATGGTTGATCAGTGTCAGCATCCCAAGTATCTCTAGCTCCTTCACAAGTAAAGGCTTGTGCATAGCTAAATCTTACTTCATATACACCTTTTTCTTTTGGCGCTTTTAACTCAAAAGTTGACTTACCCTTCGAGTCTTTAAAACCAAAGCTGTGAGTGATACAATCTTGTGCTCCTACATCTTTTAATCCAACAATAATATGATGCACATTCCAATCTAGCTTATCTGAATCAATTTCGTATCTTAATTTACCTTTTACAGTTTCTCCAGGTGATACGATGGCTACTTTTTCATGACGATTTAAACGAACATCCTCGATAGTTATTGGTCCACATTTTACTTTATCCAATACGAGGCCTAAGTAAGGACAGGATTCCAATTTTGCGCAAATTTTGTCTTCGAAACTTTGAGCTTCTGCCATATTAAATGTTGCTAAAGATAAAGCAACTAATGTAGCGCTTAAAATAGATTTTGCATTAAATAGATTTTTCATAATCGGACTCCTTAAGTTTTTTATTTTATAATTAATTGATATCTATAAAAAAAATCCTCCCTAAATAGATTCACAAGCAATAATACAAAGTTGAAAAAAATAGCACAACCTTAAAAAAAAATTTTATTAGAAAAAATTATAAGAAAAATGGCTTTTAACACATTTAAAAAGCCATTTTACAGTGAAAGGTTATTTTTTTATTTCTTTTAGCAATCCTTGGCAGCTATCCTCTAACATATCAAGAACTAATTCAAAAGCTTGCATTCCTTCATAATATGGATCTGGAACTTCTTGATTTTGAAATGTTTTACTAAATGTTGTCATTAAATGAATTTTGGACTTTTGTTCTGTTGTTTTTGCTAATTTATGTAAATCTTGTAACACTTCTTGATCAGCCGCTAAAATATAGTCGTATTCATCTAAATATTTTGGCTTAAATTGTTGCGCACGGCTTGTTAAATGAAAACCTCTTGAAGCTGCTGCATGGCGCATTCTTTCATCTGGTAGTTGTCCAAGATGCCAATTACCAAGTCCGCTACTTTGCACTTTTACAGGAATTTTTGCTTTTTCAGCCATTTGTCTTAAGATCCATTCACCAGCTGGCGATCTACAAATATTACCTAAGCAAACAAACATTACTGATTTCATTTTGTTACCGTTAAATTGCTTGTACATCGGTTGCACATCTAAAGCCATATGTCCCATTTACTGTTCCAGGATTATTTCTATGCCTTCTAGAACAGCGTAAATCTTCTTTTAGGCTTTTCCAACAACCTCCTCTTAAAACTCGATAAACACCTTGAAGAGGTCCTTTTGGATTTTCTGGCTCTTGTACCGATATTTCGTAATAATTATATCCATACCAATCATGACACCACTCATAAACATTTCCTGCCATATCGTATAGGCCGAATGAATTGGGAGCATAGCTCATTACAGCTGTTGTGTCAGAACTAAAAAAGTTTGCTTGAGTTTTTTCAATATCGTCTCCCGTGGGATATAAACAATGTTGGTCTCCTCCACAGGCAGCTATTTCCCATTCTGCCTCAGTTGGCAATCTTTTACCTATCCATTTAGCATAAGCTACGGCTCCATACCAAGTTACACCAACCACTGGATGTTTGGCATAGCCAGACTCTATACTTAATTTTCCACCACTTCTTTTAATTCTAGAATCTCTCATTCTGATAATATCATTGTGATTACTATCTTTTTCCCCACCCATAGCTTCTAAAAAGCGAACAAATTGTTCGTTGGTAACAGGATGTGTATCTATCGCAAAACTTGGAAGATTTATTTGATGACGAGGCATTTCGTCTCTATTGCCATCATAACTTCCCCTTTCAAAAGAACCTCCTCTAATCACAACCATATCCGTAAGAAGAGGCTGAATGTTTTTTTGCTCTTTTTTTTCCGGTTGATATTGCTTAACAGTTGAATCGACCTGAAATAAAAGACTTGGATCAGCGTCATTTCTAGGTCGTTCTAAGTGTGTCATTTGTAAAACAGGACGCAATACTTTTCCTTGTACATCACTTGGATTTACCACGCGCTGAAGTCCAGGCAAACTTTCCGCTAGTGTCCTTGCGTGTTCAGGTTCTTGTTGAAAAGAAGGGGTAGTTAGTTCTTGTTGACTTACGTTCATAATTTCTATTCCAATCTGATTTGGTATAGAAATATTTTCACTAATTTGATCAAGTATGGGGATTAATTGCTCTGGTCGATTTAAAGGATTATTAGCTAAACATTTTTGGATTAATAAATTCCAATTTTTTTTCCAGGCCGAATTCTCTGATGGCATAGGGAAATACCCTTCAGGAAATTCTCCCATTAATAAATAATAAGCAAGTATACCAAAAGCATAAATATCTGCAGAACATCCATGCGTTAGCAAAAAATCTACCTTTTTTTGCTCAGGAGATAAAAAAATGAAATTTTGTAAAAAAGAAGCATGCAAATGACTAATTTTTTGCTTGTCGTTTGGTAAAGCTGTATAACTTTCTATTCTATTTTTTCCACAGGCAAAATTTAAATCGACTCCAACAGCATCAGCCACATATTTATAAGTCCTTGTTAAAACAGCATTCATTCCAACAATTTTTGATAGCCCATAATCACTTAAATAAACATCACGAATTCCAAGCGCATTTTTTTTACCCATTAAAATATTATTTAACTTAATACCTCTATGCGCAATTCCTTTAGTGCCAAATTTTTTCGAATGAGCATAATCTAATCCATCTGCTAATTGTCTTAAAATATGAAAAATTTCCTCTTCATCAAGTTTTTTTTCTTTTTCTAAAAAATATTGCCCTAAATTTGTAGTTTCTCCAAATTCATCGACAACACAATCAGTCACTAAGAAAAAACGTCCTTGGTCAAAAGATACATTGCGAATTTTCACAATATTTGGATGTTCTATTGAAGATAAGAGAGTGACATCTTCTTCAAATCTTTGTATAAAACTTCGGTCATTAGATAGTTCGTCAGGCAATACTTTTAAAACAAATTGCTTTTTCATAAATCGGTGTTCGGCTAAAAATACATTACCTAAGGAGCCTTGTCCAATTTGTTTAATGATGCAATAATCACCTAACTCTTTCCCTTCCATAACCTTCCTTAAAACAATTCGTTTTTATTTTCTATGAAACTTTACGTTATTACCCATTTAAAATAACAAGTTAAGCTTTGTTTTTTAAGCTTTATAACAATAAATAATTTGGGTCTTTTAATCTATTTCAAAGCACCTTAGAAGATAGATTCTTCCTTAAAAATTAATCTTTAACCATTAGCTTTTCTTTAATATAGAATAAAAAATCTTTGAAAAATATCTCTCAAAAAAATGATATATAAAACACAAATCCTTTTATACACCATAAAAACATGCAAACTTGAACTTTTGTTTTTAAAACCTTCTAAAACCAATCCTTCGCAACTGCCGTTTGTTAAGCTAGTTAAAGGTCTTATATTTCAAGGAGAAACTTAAAAAGTAGTGGTTACAAAAGAAATTTTGAAAACCTTATAAATGAAAGATATACAACTTGAACCATTAAAGGTGAATGTGTTAACTTTTTTCTTTTTATAGAAAGCTGAGTTTATTATCATGGACAAACGATCTCTTTTATTTATAATCGCTTTGACAGTACTTTTATTCTTCGTAAATAATTATTTTCAAAGTGATCATGATAACCGCACCCGACAATGGCTTGAACAACAAAAAGCAATTAAAGAACAGCAATTAGGACAAATTGAGTCTCAAATTGCAAAATTGAATGTTGAGCAAACAAGCCTACCCATTGTTCCTATATATTCTGATTCACAAGGACTTCATTTTTTATCAAATGGAATCTATCAAGAAGGTACAATTCTTACAATTACTACTCAAAATGGTTTGCCAAGCCAAGCCTTTGCACAAATAGACGGCAAAAATATTGCTATAAAAACAATACACTCCTCAAATGAAAAAGGTAAAGCCGTTATATACCAAGTAGAAGGTAATAAGCCTTTAATTTTTAAAACTTTGCCAGATTTTGGAAAATATTCAGTTATTTTGATTCCAGCTACAGAAAATGGTAAAATTTATAATGGGGAATACATCGATGGTCACTTTTCAATCCTCCAAAAGCAAAGGCAACAATTACGAAAAGATTTAGATATCTCATCTGATAATACTCTTCAAATTTATGATTCGATTGCTCTGACAAAAAATGGAGAAGGTATTTTCCCTGTAGGCATATATAGCTCTGATAGAGAAAAACTCATCCCTCTTGATGCCCTTGAATATTTAGAAAATTCTATCAAGCCTCTTCAAGTCAAGACTAATCCTGTTTCCAATAACAATCAAAAGGTAGAAGAGAAATTTTATGTGTTGGAGAATGACTATCTTCAGTTAGTTTTCTCTAACTACGGTGGAGCTTTGAGTGAAATAAACCTTCCATTTAAAACAAAAAATAATACTTTAAGTGTAGTTAGGGAAATAGAGTTTGATCGTGAAATGGCAAAAAACCATCCCTATAATGCCCGATTTCCGTCTCACTCTTACGACACACCAGGTGCTAGCCTTAAAGATTTAACTTTCCATGAGAAGGGATCAGTTGGTGGTTATTATCCATTGATTAGAAGAGATTTAATTGAAAAACCTCCTTTCCAATCTGTTAAAGTGACACCTAAGCATTATGCTTTAAATATTGTTTCTGAATATCCTGAAATGGCTGAACTTGTATTTCAAGTTAAAGAATTCACAAAGGATAGAATTGTTTTTGAGGCAAAGCAATCACATCGCACTATTACAAAAACATTTTCTTTAAAAGATGTTATAGAAAAAAATGCTCCTTATATTATTGATTTAAATATAACTGTAGATGGAGATGCAAGAGGTCTTTGGCTAACAAGTGGTATTCCTGAAGTGGAGTGGATTTCAGGAGGACCTGCACCTTCTTTAAAATATAGAATTACAAGGAACAATAAGCCTGCTGTTGAAACAGTTGATTTACCCAAAGATTCAACAACCATAAGCTCTGTTTATCCCGATTGGATTGATAATTCTAATGGTTTTTTTGGCATCATCATAGACCCATTAACAAAAATTGATACCGGTTTTAGAGTACAACAAGTGGCAGGAACTGTCGTGCCGTCAAGGCTTGTAGAAATACAACAAGAGTATGATCGTTTCAAAGCGCAAAACATGCCAGGATATAATGTCATGTTACCCTTAAACTCTTCTGGCGGTTCCATGGACTTTAGAATTTTCGCTGGTCCCTTTGAAGATGATGTGTTAAAGACCGTAGATAAAATTTATTCTAATACAGCAACTGGCTACAATCCTGATTATATAGCATCCCAAACCTTTCACGGTTGGTTTTCCTTTATCTCAGAACCTTTTGCCAATTTCTTATTTGTGTTAATGAAATTTTTTCATTCGATTTCAGGATCATGGGCTTTATCGATCATTTTATTGACAATTGCTTTAAGGATCATGATGTACCCATTAAATGCGTGGTCAACAAAATCTATGTTGGCGATGCAAAAAATAGGGCCTGAAGTTACAGCTATCCAAGAAAAGCACAAAAAAGATCCTAAAAAAGCACAATTAGAAATTATGAATTTGTATAGAGAAAGAGGTGTTAATCCAATTTCAGGATGTCTTCCCCTTTTACTACAAATGCCCTTTTTGATTGGTATGTTTGATTTGCTAAAATCAACTTTTGAATTACGAGGAGCTAGTTTCATTCCAGGTTGGATTGATGATTTGACAGCCCCAGACGTCTTATTTAGCTGGCAAACTCCTATTTTCTTCTTTGGAAATGAGTTTCATCTTCTTCCATTCTTATTGGGTGGCGTCATGTTTTTACAACAAAGAATGATGACTCAGCTTCCAAAAGATAGCTCTCAATGGACAGACCAACAAAGACAGCAAAGAGCCATGAGTTCTATCATGCCAATACTTTTTGCTGTGATGTTTTATAATTTTCCTTCTGGATTAAATATCTATTGGCTATCTTCCATGTTGTTAGGTATTTTACAGCAATGGTGGACCCAAAGACAGTTGCAGAATGCACCGCAACCACCTTTGACTAGTATAAAAAGCAAAAAGTGATAAACACTTAAGTCTTCTAAAGCAAAAAAGCTTTAGAAGACTTAAAACCAGGAGTTGATCATGCAAGCCTGGCTGAACTTCTTAGCTCAGCAAGAACAAGAAATTGGCACTGAAACCGTGCATAAATGGTTAAAGCCTTTGCGTATTGTAAAATACGATGCTTGTAATTTGTATCTTGAAGCTAAAGATTCTTTTCAAGTTCTTTGGTTTGAAGAACACATGCGGAAAAAAGTTCAAGCCAAATTTGTTAATAATAATCAAAAAAAAATTAAGATCCATTTACTTGTTCAAAACGTTCCTGTTACACAATTAAAAAAAAAGAAAGAAAAACAAGCCTCTGTTCCAGCATCTGTAAAATTTAATTTAAACTTTGATTACCCTGATAGTAATTGTACTTTTGACAATTTTATTCAAAATGATTCAAATCTCTTAGCCTATAAAGTTTTTACAAAGACTGCTGGCTACAAAGATCAACCCTTAGAACTTGGATTATTTAATCCCATTTTTATTCATAGCAACTCAGGTTTTGGCAAATCCCATTTACTTATGGCATTTGCAAATGAACTAATGAATAGAAAAGTTAAAGTTATTTATGTTCGGGCAGAAAGTTTCACAGAACATGTCGTTACAGCGATTAGAGCTGGTGAGATGAGTAAATTTAGACAATCATATCGAAATGCTGATGTTTTAATCATTGATGATGTGCATATATTTTCTAAAAAAGGCGCGACACAAGAAGAGCTTTTTCACACCTTTAACTCTTTACAAATGACCGGAAAGCAAATCGTCTTAAGTGCAAATTGTGCTCCAGGAGATCTTCAGTTTATAGAACCTCGCCTTATCAGCCGTTTTGAATGGGGAATCGTTTTATCTTTAGACAACTTGACAGCTGAAGATGTAAAAACCATCTTATTAAAAAAAATAGAAATACTAAAATTTCCTTTAGCCCCAAAAGTTATTCAATTTTTGTTAGATTCTTTTAAAAGTAGTTTAAAAGCCTTAATTAGAGCATTAGAAGCTTTAGTTCTTCGAATCCACTTAAATCAAGCAGATTTTAAATACCCATCTATTAGTCTAACCGTACCAATGGTGAAACACCATTTACAAGATCTACTTTTAGTTGAGGAAAAAAATACTCTGACCCCTGAAAAAATCATTCAGCAGGTAGCTGAACATTTTGGGATAACGACAGATGATATAAAAGGCAAAGCACAAAGTCGCGATTGTGTTGTTCCACGCCATTTAGCCATCTATTTTTGCCGAAAAGAATTAAAAATTCCTTTCACAAAACTTGGAGACCTTTTTGGAGGACGCGATCATTCTACAGTTATGTCGAGTCATAAAATTGTTCTAAATGCTATTGAAAACAATGATATGGCTATAACTGATCATTATCATTTATTAGCAAATAAATTGAAAAAAACTGAATAAAGTGTTTGCATAAATAAAATTCTTTTGCTATATTCATGCCTTATTTCGAACGGAGTATAGCGCAGCTTGGCTAGCGCGGCTGCTTTGGGAGCAGTAGGTCGGGGGTTCGAATCCCTCTACTCCGATAAAGGCTTCTATGCAAATAGAAGCCTTTTCTTTTATCTTTTTCACTACCTTTAAATAAATTGACTTTTCATCTTATTGGCAATAAACTTCCAGCTATTGTTGTTAGTTTAGACATTTGATTTAGATGCCCCTTATTGAACGTTCAATAGCTTAGCTTATCAAATGCTCTAAATGTAAATTTTATTCATCTCTTTAAAAAAATAAGATTGTATGCTGATTTATTCATTATGGATTTATTGGAATCCAAATAGAGAAATTTTTACAATACCCTATTTAAATCATCCCATTGGATGGTATGGTGTAAGTTTCGTCACAGGATTGATTATTGGCTACTTTGTATTGATGCATCTTTTTTCACAATATTTTCATCAAGTAGCTCATTATCCAAAAGATAAAGCTAAAGAAATTGGGCTTTATTTAACCGATAAAATGTTGTGGTACATCATTTTAGGTATCATTATTGGAGCAAGATTTGGTCACGTAGTTTTTTATGATTGGGACTATTACCTAAATCATCCCTTAGACGTTTTTAAGATTTGGCAAGGTGGATTATCAAGCCACGGTGGCACAATCGGAGTTATGTTAGCTTTATTTATTTACTATAAGACTATTCTTAAAAGCTTTCCTCAACTAACTTTTGTAAAATTGATGGATTTTGTATGTATTCCAACCGCAATTGTTGCCTGTTTTATAAGGATCGGCAATTTCTTTAATCAAGAAATTGTAGGCATTAAAACAGACGCTCCTTGGGGTATAATTTTTGGCCACCCTGTTGAAAGTCACGAAATAATCCCGCGCCATCCAGTTCAACTGTATGAAGCTTTCTGCTATCTAATAACCTTTTTCTTTCTCTATTTTTTATGGAAACGTTTTTTACCAACGTTAAGAGATGGCGTTATTATTGGCCTGTTTTTCCTATTTGTTTTTGGATCTAGAATCATTATAGAATTTTGGAAAGCCACCCAAGAATCGTGGATCCAAAGCGACTCCTTGCAAGCGGGTCAATTATTGAGTATTCCATTTGTTTTCTTAGGGCTTATTCTGCTCTTTTTTGGTGATAGATTGAATTGTACAAAAAAAAGTAAGGTTAGTTAATTAAATTATTTATTGACAAACTACATAATACCCCCTTATTTTGAAACTAACTGTTTTAGATAAGGGGTCTTGCATGTCTGACGATTCCTCAAATGATCAAAATCAATTAGGGTCAGGTTTATTATCCTTATCTATTCTATTCGGTATAATAATTCTTTTATTTATCTTTTATTTAAACTTTTGGCCAAAAGAAACAATAACACCCAGCCCCCCTGTAAAAGAAGAATCAATTTTCCACTTAGAATCTTTATCCCCCCACTATCAATAGATATTTTAGTGGGAATAAAAGGTTTTTTTTGTTATTCTGTATCCATTATCACTTAGAAGTAAAACATTTCATTCATTAGTAAAAGCTTTTTCCCCAAGAATTTTTAATCTAAATCTTTCGTAATGTATTTACCTCTTTAGCTAACAGACTTATATAAAGGAATAAATTATAGTGTCTAATTTTAATAGTTTTGATTTAGATGAAAAAATTGTAAAAGTTTTACAAGAAATAGATTATGTAACTCCAACTCCTATACAAGAACAAGCCATACCTAAAGTAATGGAAGGCACAGATATTATTGCATGTGCACAAACTGGGACTGGAAAAACAGCGGCTTTTATGCTGCCTATCATTGATTATTTGATCGATGTGCCACATTCTAAAAACATAGCCCCCAAAGTTTTAATTTTAGTGCCGACAAGAGAACTTGCAATGCAAGTATCGCAACAAGCTAAAATATATACAAAACATCTTCCCAACATTAAAACTGTGTGTATTTATGGTGGTGTGTCTTATGCAATCCAAAACAGAATGTTAAGTCGTCCATATGATATTTTAGTTGCAACGCCTGGAAGATTGATTGACCATTTAGACCGAGAAAGAATCGACTTGTCAGAGGTGTCCAAATTTATTTTAGACGAAGCTGATCGTATGCTTGACATGGGTTTTATTGAAGATATTGAAAAAATTTCCTCTTTGATTCCTAAAAATAGACAAACATTGCTATTTTCAGCGACAATAGACAACAAAATTCTTCCTTTTTCCAAGAAACTTCAAAAAGATCCTTTTCACATAAAAGTTGAAAGAACATTGCAAACAAGCAATCTGATTGCTCAAAAACTTTATTATGTTGATGACATTCATCACAAGAATAAGCTTCTAGAGCATATTCTTCAAACAGCTGAAGCCATGAATCAAACGATTGTATTTACGTCTACAATCAAGCAAGCAGATGAGCTTTCTTATTCATTAAAAGAAAGCGGATACTTATCCGGATCATTACACGGCGACATGAGTCAAGAAAAACGCACAAGAACGATTAACAAATTAAAACATGGAAAAATCAATATTTTAGTAGCAACCGATGTAGCTGCAAGAGGAATTGACATTTCCACTTTAACGCATGTTATTAATTTTGATTTACCATTCCAATCAGAAGATTTTATCCATCGTATTGGAAGAACGGGAAGAGCTGGAGCCACAGGAACCGCTATTACATTTGCAACTTATAAAGAAGATCATCGCATTAATCGCATTAATCAGTTACTTGGAAAACCCTTAGAATCATTTACTGTGGAAGGTTTAGAACCAAAACCTAAAATGGAAGGTTCATCTTCAAGTGGAAAAAGAAAAAGAGGATCTCGTTCGAACGCTCGTCGTAATAAAGAAATGAGAAGAGATGAATCAAGCTCATTTCATTCCAATCGTTCACAAAAAAATGACTTTTCATTTAGAGAAGAAAGAAGATCAAAACCATCTTTTGAAAGAAATTCTAATTCTGAATTTAAAAGGTCATCAAAACCTGATTTCAAAAAATCAGAATTTGACAGATTTCCTAAATCAGATTTTAAAAAAGCAAAACCTGATTTCGATAGATTCTCAAAGTCTGAAAATAGAAAATCCTCAAAAGGTGAATTTGAAGAATTTGGAAAAAAAGAATTTAAAAAATCTGCTAAATCTGATTTTAAAAAATTTTCCAAACCAGACTTTAGATCAGAAAGTAAATCTAAGCAATTTAACTCTTCCTCTAAGAAGTTTTCTTCAAGCTCTAGCCCGAAAGCTAGCAAAAGCTTTGAAAATTTTAAAATTCCTTCCCTTACCAAAAAGCCAAGACGCAATAAGCCAAGTTTTTTAGGTAAAATCTAGTAATTTATTAATTGAGTCATCTATAAACAGCTATAGATGACTCAATTTTTTTTTGAATATATGAAAATTTTTTTGCCTAAAGATGATGATGCTCTGTTGCAAGAATGCAAAGTGGAGACCTATCGCGCAAGTGGTAGTGGTGGTCAACATGTAAATGTAACAGATAGCGCAGTTCGCCTTACTCACCTACCAAGTGGGATTGTGGTTACAAGTCAAAAAGAAAGAAGTCAACTACTCAATAAACGAGAATGTTTACAAAAACTGAGAGAAAAGGTAGCTAAAATTAATTACCGTAAACCCATACGTATAGCTACTAAAATGCCACGATCAGTTAAAGCAAAAAATTTAGAAAAGAAACAAAAACATTCTTCTAAAAAACAACTACGCTCAAAAAAAATACTTGATAGTTAATTTTTTTTAAAAATTTGGATTTGTTTTAGCAAACATATTGTCTTTTAAAAATCTTTCAAGAAAGTCCATTGGAAAGGATACAGCCTTTTCACAAAAAATCAATCTTATTCTATTTTGTCTTAAATCAACGTTATTTTTTTTATCATAGCAACGAACTTCTATTTGATCATGGTCGATCGTTACAATACCAGCATAAGAATGAGGCATAGGATCATTAGATTCCATTACTGCTTCTTTTTGTAAATCTTGAACTACATAAATGCCATATCCATCTATAAAAAATATGAAATTTTCTAAGAGTTTTACAACTTCTTCATAAGAATCAATTTGCTTAAATTTTGCATTTTCAAAGGAAGTTGTAAAAGCTTGGGATGTTAAATTAGCAGAATTTACATTCATCTCAAATCCTTTAGTCTGTTTTGACACTTATCCATTTGTTATCATGAAATAACTCCACTTGAGAACTAAAGCCAAATTCTTGCAAATCGCATTTTGTTAACACATAATTACTCAGTAGAATGCTCGCTTTCACTTTTTCCAGATTATCAAGAGTTATTGCATTTATTTGAGTCAATTGACTCCGGCTATTTATCGCTTGATCAATATAAGGAACGTTTGGCAACGCTTCTCTATCCCTTAATGCAATAGCCATTTTACATAAGATTTGCCACTCTTCTTCAGGATAAGTCTGTAAATTTTCTTCTCGCATTTGATAAGCATAAATGGTTTCTGCTAACCGAAAAAAATTTGGATTAGTACGACCTTGCATTTTTATATGTATAAATGATTCTATTAGGCATTTTTTTAAGATAGCGATATTTGCTAGAAAAAAATCGTACTGTAGTGTTTGTTCAAAAACAATACCTAAAGCAATACACATTCTATCCCAGGCTAAATATAAAATTAAGTCGTGCATAGCAAAAGAAGGTTCTTTTTCTAAATAAGCTAAAAACACTTTTAAGGGTGGATCTATTAAAGAATTTTGCCCAATTGCTATCTTTATTTTTTGTAATAAAAAAGAATACTGTAGCTCAGGTAATTGTTTTACAGAGGTTAGACATTCTATAAATAATTGATCATAAATTTCGATTACAAGATCTTCCGCACATTCCCTACCCATCCATTCTAAAAAAATGGTGAATGTTTTATGATCACTAGTAAATGGAGGAATATTTTTATAAATTTGCTCTAATTTCAAAGATGTCAAGAGCGTTGACCAATTAAAATGAAGAGTTTTTGTATTTAAATGATCTTGAAAATCATTAAGATGGTTTAAAATCTCATTATCGATGTAAATTTTCATACACATCCAAAAAATTTACCATGATACGATTCTTTAGATTAAACTAAAATAGCATTTTTTTGTATGAAAGAACCAAACCTAATGCATACTATACACATTAGGTTTGTCTAGACTATTTTGCAGGAAGAAAAGTAAAGGGTTTTTCTTCTTTAAATTCTTGGCTGGCATTTCCTAAGTAAATCTTACCACCCGCTGTTGTGATTTTTTTAACAGGAGCTCCTTCTTGTATATCTAAATCTTTGAAAGCAACCCAAAAAGTGTTTGGGCTCGTAGATGAATCGAAAAAATAGAGTAAATCTTTTTGATTGGAAATCGTACGCCATAAAGTTGAAGCAATATTCGGTTGATTAGGTGTTGTTATTCCTAAAGGAACACTTACACTTCTCATTAAACTCAATACACTTGCTACGGCTTGATTTGCAAAAGTTTGTGATGGGACTGCGGTTATAAAATTAGAATCAACTTTTTTAGGTATGGCATTAATAAAAAATGAAGCTCTAGCAAATCGATCAGCCGAACGATTAGTTCCTGGTAAAAAGACTGTTCCCCCAATTTGTTCCCAATAAGAGTTAAGAGCTAATTGTTGGTCATAGGTTGGAGAATTCGTTTGAATAGTAAACTGTTTACCGTGATGAATAATTAATTCACCTTTAATATATTCAAAAATTGCCGAATCCCCTGTTGCATCTGAAATCGACAAATGCAATTGAGCTGGCTCATTATTAGGCAAGTTAGCTGGAATAACATAAAATGGTTCATCTTTTAAAGCATTAACAGCATCAGAAACTGTCGCAAAATTGTCTAAAACGTATTGAGCCCAAAGACTAATAGAAAGAAGTGGTTTTTCAGAAGAGGGTTGTCGATATTCTGACTCCACTAGATACAACAAATTAGTGACTAAACCTTTTTCGTTCATTCCATCAGCTGTTCCTACATCATATCCTGAAACAATCACACTTCCATATTTAGATTTCCATTTTATGGAATTTGGTCCTGCAGAGCCATCTCTTTGTATTCCTCTTGGAAACAACCAAAGATTGGAATGCATATCTTCTTTCCAATCCATAGTGCGTCCGGTTATGACAACATTATCATCGCCAACATATAGTGCGCGCGTGCAAGCGCTACAAGGAAGCCATGTTTGTTGCATAAAAATGATTGAAAGAAAGGCTAAACGACAAAACTTGCTTTTCATATTTCTCCTAAAAGTTTACTTCTTCATAGAAAAAAATATGGTTATTTGCAAACGGTTATTGTCTATAGCAAATAAAAATAGGTGTAGTATAAAAGAAACTTTGACTATAAAAAGTAATGTCTATGCAACATACTATAAAAAATATCTCTATATATATTATTTTTACCTTAAGTTTAAGCGCTTTTGCTCTATTCATAGTTTTCTACTACAAAACTATTTTTTTACTATTTGCCAGCGTTTTGTTTGCTATTTTTTTGAGATTTATTGCTAATACAATTCGTAAATTTATAAAACTCCCCTACTTTTTTTTATTAAGTTTGATTTTTGTCATTTTGCTATCCTTTATTTATTATTTTGTCACGAAGCTTTTACCAATAATCTCCAGTGAATTTAACAGTTTATGGGATGATCTAGCCCATCAAAACTTTAATCTAATAAAAACTAATTTTCATTTATATGACATTGATCTTTATAAATTTTTTATTACCGTTAAAACGATTCTACTAAATGTTTTTAATTTCTCTTTTAGTTTCTTGCTTCTTATAAGTTTTCTTTTTTATATTGGATTTGCTCTTGCCTATAATCCTCATTCATATGTGGAAGTACTGCAAAAATTAGTTCCTTCAAATCACCATTTTTTTTTAAAAAAGCTCTTATATAAGATTCGAAATGTATTAGAGAATTGGATTTTAGGACAAATGCTCTCCATGAGTGTGATTGGATTTTTAACTACAACTGGATTATGGTTACTCGGTATCCCATACGCCTTTTTTTTAGGAATAACCGCTGCCATACTAACTTTTATACCAAATTTAGGACCTATTTTAGCAGCCATACCGGCGTTGCTGATTGCTTTTTCCAAGGATTTTGAATTAGGAGTCTTTGTTTTAATTTTGTATACTTCTATTCAGAGTTTAGAAAGTTATTTAATAACGCCCTATATTCAAAAAAAAGCTATTTCACTGTCTCCAATTTCTATCATTATTACGCAAATTGGCTTGGCAACAATTGGTGGCATATTGGGTCTTGCCATAGCAACACCTCTATTAGCTATGTTAAAAATTATTTTTCAAACGGTTTATTCTAAAGAACGTTTAGACCAAAATGGTCTTACAACTTAAGATGAGTTGATCTATAAACTTTTTTTTATCAGGTTGTAAAGCAACTTTGCTAACGGAAGAGGCTGAGAGACCATGGGATAATGATCTGAATTTAATAAATGGCAATCCATTCTAAGCCTTTTAGCTCTTTCTAGCATGCTATCTAAGGCATGATCACCCGTACACTTAATAAAACTTAAAGTAAAATTTTTAAGTGAATGATTTAGAGATAATGGTTGAGAAAAAGTTTTTAAAGATTGAGCCGTGCTATAAGTATGCACCCATTGACGATTTTTCTGATCAAAAGGATAGCTATCTTCTAAATGAGGAGGAACAAATTGACCATCACCCATATCATTGGCTCTTTGAATTAAGTATTCTTTAATGGAAGATGAGATTAGATCAAACATACATTCATTATGTTGTGGAATAAGAGCATCCAAATAGATTAAGTGTTTTATTTTGTCGCCTATTTGATCTGCAACTCCGGTAATAACCATCCCACCATAACTGTGACCTACTAAAATACAATTGTTCAGCTCATTAAAATGGATAAAATTTACAATGTCCAATATATGAGTATTTAAATCGATAGAAGAGGTTAAAAGATGTTTCTTTTCACCAAGACCTGTAAGGGTGGGGGAAAATACGCTTAAGTTTTCTCTCTCTAATTCTTTTTTTACATGTTTCCAGTACCACCCACCAACCATCCCACCATGCACTAAAATTACATTCATAAAATACTTAAATCTTGAAAATTAAGTAGAATAAATCAGATAATGGTTATTTACACTTAAAAAATTTAAACCAATGAATAAAATAACCTTTTTAGCTTCTGCTTTTTTAGAGCAACCCAAAGGCGGGAGGTTTGTTAGCGCTTAAACATTTTTAAGCTAAACAATTTAGCCCCGCCTAAAAAGCGGGGCTTTTTTTTTTGTCTTGAAATCCAAAAGTTAAAGGAGAATATGAACACAAAAACGGGAGCGATTCTATTAGTCGCTGGAACTTGTATCGGGAGTGGTATGATTGCGTTACCGCTTGTACTCTCCCCCATAGGAATAATACCAAGTGCTATATTAATGATAGCTATCTGGTATATCATGTATTATACCTCGCTTGTTAATTTAGAATTAAATTTACAAGCCGGTGAAGGGCTGACCCTTGGAGATTTAGGAAGAAAATATAGTGGGAAAAAAGCAGAGTATCTAGGGACGATTTGTTTAAAACTTTTATCCTATTCTCTATTAGCCGTGTTTATATATGGTGGATCATCCATAATTCAAAAACTTCTTGAGACTCAAACAAATCTTTCTTTTTCGTTCAATCTCATTGTTTTTTCCTATACTTTTGTAATTATTACCTTACTCCTTTTACCCATTCGTTGGATTGATTATTGTAATCGCCTACTCTTTATTTGCTTGCTAGGTGTGGTTACAGTAATCGTTTTAGGCTTAACAATTGCAATCGATTGGAAAAACCTCCCACTTTTTAATCAAAAGTCTAAAGAAATATCTGTTTTAGCCTCTTTACTGCCCGTAGTATTTACCTCTTTTGGCTTTCAAGTAATCTTTCACACTTTAACAAATTACTGTAATCGCCAAGTTAAAGTTCTAAAATCTGCCTTTTTTTGGGGAAGCTTAATACCAGCGATTGTATATATAGCTTGGACAACAGTCATAGTTACGATTATTTACCAAAATGATCCTACCTTTTATGGAAAAATTATAAGTGGAAAAGCAGAGATTGGAGAATTAATTCATTCCCTAAGCCAAATTTCACATTGGCAATCGATCCAAATTTTTATCTGGTGGATCTCGATTTTAGCGATTGGAACTTCAATTCTTGGAGTCGGTGTTGGTTTGTGCGATTCACTTCAAACTAAACTACCAATAACTAATGGATATTTAAGACGGTTAGTGGCTACATTATTAGCTATCATTCCATCAGCTATTATTGTGGTTTATATACCTAATGCTTTTACAACTATATTGGGTTTTGCAGGAATGATATTAGCCATCATTGCGATTATCCTTCCCATTTATTTGTTATTAAAAATAAAGAATAAATCTTTTTTCTACAGGGAAGTAAAATGGAAAAGTTTTCTCATTCTTTCTATAGCAATAGGGTTAATTATAGTGCTTAGCGAACTTTATAACATGAGTTAATGCATTTAACCCAGTTCATAAGTGGTGATTCCAAAAATTTTATCTGAAGCTATTTTTGGAAAACCATTTCTATACATTCGCATAACTTCAAATGTTTTTTTCATGTGGTATTCTTCAACTAGCCTATGAGCTAACAAATTATTTTCAGGTATATCAATAAATACTGCCCCTTCTTTATTTATGCACAGGCCTTCTAAAAGACTTTTTGCAACAAGATAAGAGTCACTAAAAAGAGGACCAATTTTATAGCCATTGATACATTTTCTTATCACACCATAACCGAATAATTTACCATTTTCTGTATATCCGAGGGCTGTTGCAAAGGGTTGATTAATCCAACAACGCAAAAAATTGTTTCGTTTAGCTGGAAAACAAGTTTGGTCATAGTTGACGATTTGTTCAAATGAATAGTCTTTTAAAGGAAATAAATTTGGACTAAAAGTTAAATTTTGCCTTATAAAAAAACTGTAGCGATTATTTTTATGTGCCGATTTATAGCCAATTTTTTCATAGATAGAGACATTATTAACGACTCCATCGATACCTGTAATTCGATTTCCGACATAGTTTAAGCGCTCCTTTGTCAATTGCAATCCAAGTCCTAATCCACGATATTTAGGTTTAACAATATACAATCCACAAAAAGCAAACTGTTCGTCATAAACAACAGCTGATCCCATAGCAACAGTCTCATTTTCTAAAAGACCTAAAAAAAAACCATTTGGATCTGCTTCATAAAAACAACTCCCATCGTATAAACCTGGATTCCATCCTTCCTCTTCTACCCATTTCATGCTCTCTTTTAATTCACTTAAACTCATTCTCTTAATAATAAGTTTGTTATTCATAATTTTTGCCAATGTTTTGCTATTTGTTCTCTTGTGCAAATCCATACAAGCTCTTTAGAGGTAATATACTCGATAAAGTTACGAATCGCTTCACAACGACCGGGTTTGCCGGATAATCTTGCATGTAAAGCCACTGTCATCATTTTGGGAAAGGTTTTTCCTTCGCGGTAAAGACAATCAAAGGTCATTTTTAAATGTTGAAAAAATGCTTCCCCATTAGACCAGCCAGGAGATGTTGTATATCTAGCATCATTTGTGTCTAAAGTGTAGGGAATAATAAGATGTTTTTTGCCATTTTCTTGCATCCAATAGGGTAAATCATCAGCGTAACTTTCAGAGTCATATAGTAAACCAAGATCAATTATAATCTTACGAGTATGTTTGCTTTTTCGACCCGTGTACCAGCCATATATTTTTTTATTCGTTAATTTTTCTATAGAATCAATCGTCTTATCAATCTCTTCTCTTTCTTGACTTTCTGGCATGTCTGCGTAATTAATCCAACGATAACCATGTCCAGCAATTTCATACTCTGAGTTTTTAAACTTATCAGCTAAAGGCTCATTTCTTTCAAGACTTAAACCCGTAGTAAAGATCGTTAATGGCAAAGAATATTCGTCAAACAAACCTAATAGACGCCAAATTCCTGCGCGACTTCCATATTCAAATAACGATTCTGAAGATAAACTCCTTTTCTCTTTTAAGGCAGTCAGTAAAGGCCAATCTGATAAATATTCTTCTGATTGTGCATCACCATCTAAAATATTTCTTTCAGATCCTTCCTCATAATTAATCACAAAGTTTACAGCAATTTTTGCTTTGTCTGGCCAGCAATCTTTTGGAAAGGAGCCTTTATAACCGATAAAATCTCTCATAAACATCTAATAATAAATTATTTATATTGAATTATTCCAAATCCTTAATTATCCTCTTAAAGGATAAATACCAAAAAATCCTTAACAAGGAAACCAAATGTTTAAAGGTTTTATCCACAAGTCTTTTGTAATAATTATTTTACAACTTAAGTTTTTTAACTTAGCTTTTTCTAGTGATTATCAAATCGAATGTCAACCGCTCGTAATCGAAAAAATCGCCTCATTGCCTCAAAAAGGCATTTTGAAGCAAAAAGAAAATGGATACCTTTATATAGATGTCTGTGATGAATACATAACAGAAGCTTTAAGTGTTTTGGAAGCGCCTGGAAAAATACTTCCTCCTGGTAACTATCGCAACAAAAATGGGATCGGTGCTCATATTAGTGTAATGTATGAAACAGAACAAATTATCCACGAAATTTGGGACATTAAAGAGCTTGGACAAGAATATTCTTTTACTATTGTCGGTTTACGTACGGTAAAGATTCGCAAAAATAACAAAATAGAAAAACTATGGATTATAGCCGTTGACGCTCCTGAGCTTGAACGTTTAAGAGAAAGTTATGGATTGTCTTCTAAACTAAAAGGACATGATTTCCATATTACAATCGGAACCCAAAAACCTGGAAAAGAAAATCAACAAAAAGAAGAAGTTCAATTACAAGAAGCGGCTTAAATTATGAAAAAATATTTTAGTCTTTTTATAATCTTTTGCTTAAATATTTCCTCATTATCCGCAAAAATAACTAAATTATCCGATGAAGAAATATCCCTTTTAGATAAGCAAGCGATATACCAAATTCTTGAAGAGAATGGGTATAATCCCAATAAATTAAGTAATGCTGGCGACACAGCCATTCATTTAGCCGTTAAGAAAAAAGATTTAACGGCTATTAAACTATGTGTAAAGTTTGGCCTAGATCCTTTACTTCCCAATAAAGCCCTTGATACCCCCTTGCATATTGCCGCTGAAAAAGGCAGTTTAGAAATTGCTCACTACCTCATTGAAATAGGATCTTCCATTTATTGGAGTAATCAGCTCGGACAAACTCCTTACCATAAAGCGTTACAACATAAACAAAACGAAATGGTAAATCTTTTTTTAAGTTTTGGGTATCAGTCGAATGATGCAGAAATAGATTTTCTAATTGCTCAAGGCTATAACTTACATAGTAAAGATAACAGCGGAAACTCTGCTATTCATAAGGCGGCTTTAGCTAATAACGTAGAGATAATAAAAGTTTTATTAGGCAAGGGAGTTCCGGTAGATGAGTTGAATAAAAAACAATGCACACCTTTACTATTAGCTATCACTAAAGGAAATGTGGAAGCAGTACTATTCTTAATTGAAAATTTTGCAAATATAAATGTAGCTAACAACGAAGGGAATACACCTTTGCTATTAGCAATTCAAAGCCACAAAGATTATCTATTAAACATCCTCTTACAACAAGGTCAATTAAATATCGAAACCAAAAATAATAAGGGAATTAACGCTCTACATTATGCCGTAGCTAAAGGAAATATTTATGCAGTTGATGCATTAATTAAAAAAAATGTGGAAGTGAATGTAGTAACATCGCCTAAGTATTGGGATGAAAGTAGCTTTTGGACAGCTCAAGATTGGGATGCTTATGGAGAATTCAACTACACTAAACAATGTGGACATTTAGCGCCGGTTGCTACACCTTTAGCAATCGCTGAAAGATTACATCCAAATAATAAGATATTGATCGAACTACTCCAAAGTCATGGTGCTATTTCTAAATATTCATCGGAAGGAAATAATCTCCCCAACTCAAAAACTTTAGAAGAATATTTAAAATAGAATAAGTTCAATCTAGAGATAGTTGTTTAGATTTTAAGCTTAATTAAAAATTAATGTATCTTTTTTATACTTCTATTTTTCTTTAAAGGAATCTATGAATGTAATCTTGGGTCTCGTTGTTCATACCGCCAATCTCTTAGGTTCATTTAACGATCCTTTTGAATTTGCCGGAGACTACGGCTCTTCCATCAATCCTATTCGTGAAAAAGTCTTCGAACAAGTAGTCTCAAAGGAAACTTACGCAAAAAACATGGGACAATCTCAAGAGGTCATCCAAAAAGCTACCGAATTAGATAAGGAACATGGACCTTTACTTTCTGAAGTTGCTACACCTGAATTTTTAAACTTACTTAAGGAAAAACAAAAGGAACTTGGATTCTCAGACAAAGATTTTGAAAAAATAAACTCTTTTATAAACACTTACGGAAAGATTAAAGCCTTTTACTTTTTGAGGAATAGTCCAGAAGTTTTTTTAAAATTGGATAAAGCCTTTAGAGATCAAGCGGCAAGAGTTGGAAAAAGCGTAGAATTCCCTATCTTAAGTTCTACCACACCCATTTTAGGATCAAATCTTTTTGAATGGAAAAAGGCCCTTTTTGTTTCCTTATTTACTAAAGACAGTTTATTGTTAACCGAAAGACAAGAATCAATTCAGATAAGCTTAAAAAAACTTCCTTCAACTTTTTTTAGAATAAATAGTAAATACGAAGATCTAGACGCGTTTACCTCTCCTGTTGGCCAAGTTTTTTTCTATTGGTTATATCAATCGTTAAATTTACATCTCGTTCAAGATTACATAGAAGAAATTAATCAGGTTAAAACAGATTTTGCTAAAGGACTTGGCAATCCGAACGTTCGTGCTGAAGCTTTTCGCAATAAATTGATCGATGCAGACACTGCGGTTTTATTTACACAAGAGGCTGATCAAATCGTTTCTTATACTTTAACAAAGGATGGGTTGTTTCATCAAATTGATAAACAAAATCCAGCTGATGGAACTTTAGTTTTTTTAAAAGGTAATGCGTGGGAACCCGATTACCAAGTGATTGCTTTAGAAAATTATGAAGGTTTTTTTAAAGGAAAAATCAACCTTATCCTCGCAAAAAACAAATTATTCGACCGTTATTTTTTACTAGCGTCAGCTCACGGCAATTCCTCTAATGCAGAGGATGGCAGAAAACAATTGCAAATCATCAAAGAAAAGTATGACGTTTTAAAAACCTTTCCTGAATTTAAAGAGTTGCAATTAGTGATAGGAACCGATGAGAATACCAAAAATGAAAAAGAAGTTCATGCTTACATGCTCATTTGAAAAGTTTAGGCTTACAAGCTACCTGTTTAGGACCCACCACTATCAAACAACGAATGGCAACGGCTCAACACAAAAAATCAGGCAGAATTGCCATTGATGAAGAGGACTATATTATTACTTTAACAAAAGCTGAAGGTGGATTATTTCAATTGATAAATCCAACGATTGGTTTTGATACTAAAAAACCGTCTATTGAAGTGCAATTGCCAAATATCTATAATTTGTCAGATCATTATCCTGTCGGGGCTAATTTAATAGCTAAATAATCTAATAATAAAAAATTGTAAACTAGCTGACAGAAAAAGTGAAAATGGTAAAATGAGTATTTTTCAGCAATACTCTAAATTTTTTAACAAAACTTTAAGCATGAAAAAAACTATTCTTCTTTTTTCTTTATTTTTTAAGCTATTTATTTTCTCTTACAGCTTGGAATGTGAAACAGTTAATAACGAAATAGTAACATTAAATTTATGTGAAGAAAGTGACTTGATTGCTTGCCGTACCATATTTATTGAAGCTTTTACTAAAGCTTATGAAAACTTTTCTAAAGAACAACTTGGCGTAAAAGATAAGATCCAATTTTTAGAAGAGGCTTTTGAAGATGTAAGAGATGATTTAAAAGACTCTTTGCAAAAACTCGTTGTTGCTAAAATTAATGGCAAAGTGATTGGTTTTGTGGGTTTTAAAAAAACTGATAATGCAGGAGAAATCTATATTAGTCAGTTAGCAGTAGAACCTCATAGTTGGCAACAAGGAATTGGAAAACACCTTGTCTTTTCGGTATTTGATGTTTACAAAGACGTAAAATCTTTAGTTGTCATACCAAGAAAAATCAATGAAGTGGCTAGAAATTTTTATTCTAGATTAGGTTTTAAAGAATCTACCTATATGCACCCAGGCTACGATCCTCAAAAATATATTGGTTATGAATTAATCTTAAATCAGTAATCTTTTTAAGAGCTCATCTCTTGCTATTTTATCCTTTTTCTTTTAACACAAAGTAAATGAAATTTAAAAGAAACTAAAATAATCAATGAGTAATCCACAAAAAATAGTAATTGTTGGGGCAAATGGTGGGATCGGACATAGATTACTACATATTTTATCAGAAAATTTTTCTATAATTGCCTTAGTTCATCACTCAGATAGTAATATTCGCAATATAAAAAACATTCAAATTGTAAAGATTGAAGATACAAATTTATCTTCAATTGAAGAATTACTCAATAGTGATACAGTGATTATTCATTGTGCAAACAGCAAGAATAAAGAAAATAACATAGAATTCACCCAAGAATTACTCAAAACAGCGCAACAGAAAAAATGTAAATTATTTGTCTATCTAAGCTCGTGGGTAGTTTATTCAGATACAAAAATGAATAGAAATGGCTATTCAGAAGAACAATCGCTAAAAATAAGCAAATTAGATGCCTATGCTCTTAATAAGTATAGACAAGAAGAAATCATTAAAAAAGAATTATCCTCTTCCCAAACTAAATTTATTATCTTAAGACCGTCCTTAGTTTATGGAGAAAATCAAGGGGCATGGTTTGAGCAAATATTATCTTTAATAAGAAAATTTCCATTGAGCATAAAGGGTAAGTTTTTAGATTTGATACATGTTGATGACTTGTGCGAATATATAAAAATTTTAATCCTAAATAAAGAGAGTTATAATCAAGTTTATAATGTAGGAGGAGAAAAGATTCGATCGGAAGATTACTTTTTCACAATGGGGAAAATAGTTGGAAAAAAAGTAAAAAATATTCCTCAATTTTTAAACTGGTTGCTAAATAAGCTTCCATCAAGTTTATGGTTTCTAAGGGAAAATATAATACTTAATTCAGAAAAAATTATTCATAGAACAGATTATCTACCACAAATATCATTCCATGAATTCATAAAAGGGATCTCTCGAAAAGACTACTATCCCAAAGATTATGACGAAGTTAAACAAGCTTATTTAGAATCCTATAAATCGTTTACGCCAATTTGTCTTGGTTATTCTTTTAAGATTAGTAAAAAAAAGCCAAAAGGAGCTTTAATTCATACCAATAAATTGAATAAAATTTTACACATTGAAAAAAACTTGGTAACAGTTCAATCAGGAGTCATACTATCAGATTTAGTTTATGAATTAGACCGACATAATTTAGCCTTAGAAACCTTACCAGAATATTTATACTTAAGCGTTGGAGCTTGCATTACTACACCTATACACGGCAGCAGCAACAAATATGGGTCATTGGCTGATCTAGTCACAAAAATTACCTATATGAAAAACGGGGAAATTTTATCGATTAACGAAACAGATCCAAATTGGAACGAAATGTTCTTTAATGATTTAAAAGGTATAATTTTACTTGAAATTACTTTTAAATGTGTAAAAAGTTATTTTCTAAAAAGAACCTTAGAAATCATAGATGACTCAACTTTAGAACATATAGATTCCTTATGGCAAAGCAATTATTCTGTTATATTGCAATGGTATCCAAATAATAAAAAAGCCATTGTATGGAAAATAAATCTTATCGAAAAATTCAAAAACAAAAATACTGTTTTCTTTTCTTTTCCAAGACATGCTATTCCTTTTTGGAGAGCTAGCTATTTACATAAATATTTAAATCAAATCGGAAAAAGTTATTTAATTCAACAAACGCTTAAGCAAAGCCAATTAATAAATAATGCAAAAAAATTTTTTCGACTTAAAGACAATAGCACAAAAGATATTGAATTTATCCTCTGCAAAACTTCTTATGCTGAGCTAATTAAACTGATTAAAAGCGAAGTTGAAAATGGAAACAAAACCCCTTTTTCTGTTGGAATCAGGTATGGTGGAAAAAGTAATTTAAAAAATAGTCCTTGTTACAACAATGAAGTATATTTTGTTGAAGTTCTTACTTCTGATCCTTATTGGTTAGATAAATTGAAGATATTTAGTAATACTTGGAAAGTTGATTTTCACTCTGGTAAATACAGTCTAAAATAATTTAATAAATAAAAAAAACTAAAGTGTATAATTAAATTAAAATTTTAATTATATTTTTTATGATAATTCCAGTTATTTTAGCGGGTGGTGGAGGAGAAAGATTATGGCCTCTTTCTCGCCTTACCTACCCAAAACAATTCATACCCATTTTATCTGATAAATCTTTACTTCAAGAATCAATCTTGCGAATAAAAAAAATTCCTGAAGTTACTAATCCTATTATTATTTGCCCTCAATCCCATCGTTATACTTTATTAGATCAATTAGAGAAAATAGAGGTAAATCCTTTAAAGATACTATTAGAACCAGAAGGGAGAAATACAGCATCCGCTATTGCTTTAGCCGCCCTATACTCTCTCAAAGTTTATAAAAATCCTACCTTATTAATTCTTCCTATTGATCATTTTATTAGTAATCCAGAAGAATTTACACAACTAGTTTCTAAAGCTGTTACACTAGCAAATAAGGGAAAAATAGTTACTTTTGGTATTAAACCAACTTATCCAGAAACGGGATATGGCTATATTAAAACAGGAAAAAAAGGAAATACCTCTTATTTTCCAGTAGAAAAGTTTATTGAAAAACCCTCTATAGAACACGCTTCTAAATACATCAAACAGAAAAATTATTTTTGGAATAGTGGTATTTATTTATTTACGTCTAAAGAATATATAAAAGAATTAAAAAAATACGCCCTTTCCATTTTTACAGCATGTAATAATACTTTAAATGATTCTGAAGAGAAAGATAACATAATAACTCTTAATAAAGATCTCTTCCATAATTCTCCAAATATTTCAATCGATTACGCTATTTTAGAAAAAACCAAAGATATCTATCTATTTCCTCTCAAGAGTGCCTGGAGTGATATCGGAAATTGGCATAATATTTGGAAACTAAGTAAAAAAGATCAAACAAATAATGTAATACAAGGAAAGGTTGTTTCCCTGCAAACATCTAATTCTTTTATTCATTCTGAATCGCGTTTGATCGTCACTTTAGGAATTGATAATTTGGTAATAGTAGAAACCAATGATGCACTACTTGTTATGCATAAAGATCATGCGCAAGATTTAAAAAAGATTGTGAATCTATTAAAGCAGGAAAAGCATACGGAAGCAACCGAACACAGATTGGTCTATAGACCTTGGGGTTCTTATGAATTGATAGAAAAATCAAAAAGGTATCAAGTAAAACATATCACAGTAAAGCCTGGAGCCACCTTATCTTTACAATTGCATTATCATCGCTCAGAACATTGGGTAGTTGTTAGTGGAACAGCTAAAGTAACTTGTGGAAATGAAATTTTTTTAATAACAGAAAACCAATCTACATATATACCGGTAGGAGTTCAGCATCGCTTAGAAAACCCTGGTAAAACTCCCCTTCATTTAATTGAAGTACAAATTGGTAGCTACTTAAATGAAGACGATATCGTTAGATTAGCTGATGTCTATAATCGTTTAGCTTCTTAAAAGGAGATTATGCAAGTTTCAATTGTTATTCCAACCTATAATGAAGAAAAAAATATTCCTATTATTATTCCCCAAATATTTGCCATTTTAAAACAAGCAAATATTACCAGTGAAGTGATAGTTGTAGATGATAATTCACAAGATCAAACAGCACAAGAAGTAAAGCAACTCATGAAAAGCTATCCTGTTCGTTTAATCGAACGTTCAGAAAGAGGTTTAGCTTCTGCAGTCATTGCAGGATTCAATGCAGCAAATGGACAAATATATATAGTGATGGATGCTGATGGTAGCCATCCCGTAGACAAACTACCTGATATGATTAATCCTATATTAAAAGGTGAAGCTGACGTTACAGTTGGGACAAGATATATTGAAGGAGCTACAACAGAAAACTGGAGTTTATTTCGACGCTATTTATCAAAATCTAGTGGTTTTTTAGCCAAGCAAATAGTAGATATTTCTGATCCAACGACAGGTTTTATGGGGATTCGTGCAGATTTATACAAACAATACACCTATAAACCTGCTGGTTGGAAGGTTGTCTTAGAAATTTTGGCAAAAATTCCTATAAAAAAAATAAAGGAAGTGCCAATTGTGTTTCGAGATAGAGTTTATGGAAAGAGTAAATTATCTTTTCCAGTCATTTTAGAAAATATTAAGCATGGAATTTCTTTACTAGCCTTTAAAAGACCTATGCTATTAGCTAGTTTAATTGTCCTTGCATCCGTTATTACAATTTTTCTTCTTTATCTATTTGTCATCCTTTTTCATCTGCTGTAATAAATTAAAAATAGCTGCTATTGTTAAATCTACTCCATCTGGTATTTCTAAAATTTTTTGTTGCATTTCTTTTACATTTTTTTTGTAAGTCTGATTCGTTAACAAATCATTCAATCGTTCTTCAAAAAGATTTGCCGTAAATGTAGACACATTAATGGGTTTGGGGCCAAGTTTTAACTGTTCTATATATTCTCCCCAAAAAAATTGATCTGAAAAAAAAGGAATTATAAGCATAGGAATTGCATCATAAAGTGCTGCAGCTAAAGTTCCTACTCCTCCATGATGTATCATTCCTTTAACTTTTGGTAAAATCCAATCATGAGGTACATATTTTACGGGAAATACCCAAGAAGGAAGTAAAATATTATTTAAAGGTAAATCAGCGTTAATAATGGTCCGAATCTTATTTTTTGTTAATACTTCAATCATTTTTGCAATCAAAGAAGGAGGACATCCAGGTGAAGCACTTCCTAAACTAACATAAAGATCGACGGGTTTTTTAACAAATTCTTCTAATTCTTCTGAAGGTTTCCAAGTATTTTTCTCGTAAACTCTACAAAAGTTTGTCATCACAATCTTTTTTCCCCAATCCTTAGGTGGTGGAAAAAAATTTGGATTTATTGTAACCACGATTGGTATTTTTTTGTTTATTTTATCAAATGAATTTCCAAAAAAATTAGTTCTTTGTAAATGTAGTTTATTTTTTCTCCAAGAATTAACTTTTTTACGGATAGGTTGCCATAAAAATTGTTCATGAAAAAAATGACTTAATAATGATCCAACTTTTCCAAATTTAGCCAGTTTTAAAAAAAAATAAGAAGGGTATTCCTTTGACCAAACATTAAGAATGGGTGTAATCCGAATACTTGGAATATTAAAAAATTCACCTAAATGTGGCCCTGCAAAAGCGTTATGGTTAAACAACAATAATTCACTCCCTTCAACAGCCTTTAGTGAAGTGTCTAATTGTTGATCGATGACCTGACGAGTGTAATGAAAAAATTCTTTTATCAAGGCTAATTGCCCTTTTTTCTTTTTCAAAAAAAAGTCTTCCCCCTTTTCAGATGAAATTAATAAGGTCACATCCCCTTCTACACAAGAAAAAGATAAACCATATTTTTCACACAGTGTTTTAGCTTTAGAAAAAGACGCAATTCTGACATCATGTCCACGTTTTTTTAACTCTGCACCTAATGCTATATAAGGCAAAATATCACCTTGAGTTCCAAGACATAAAATGCATATTTTCATTATCATTACCGCAATTTAACTTAATTTAGACTTTTGAATTATGGATAAAGCAGTAAAGACATTAAAGACAAGGGAGAAGTGTTAACATTTTGGCTAAATTGAATATTGAAATATTAGCTAAATTTAAATTCATTCTCCTTAAACAATGCATTAATATTGTTTATAATTTCGATCGATGTAATCTTGTTGAAATCGAATAGAATGTTCCATAATTTCTCGAAAAACTGGCACACTTATTTCGATCGGAAGATCATGCAGAATGGATTGAAGAATAATTTTTTCTTCTTGCTCTTGCACTCTTACTCGATCATCTGCCACTTTAGTTGTTTTGGATTTAAGATCTCCGGCTCTTTTTACAAAAGCTGTTCGTTCAGTTAACAAAAGAATAATTTCTTCATTAATGCGATCCATCTCTTTTCTAATCGAGGGTATATCTTGACACTTTTCTTTAGCTATCTCATAAAAATCGGAGAGTTTTTTTTCATCCGTAGCAAAAAGGTTAGTTTGAAGACAAAGACAAAGGGTAAGTAAAAAATTCGCTTTATTTTTCATTATCGATCAAGCTATATGTAGTTTAAATATATTCTTTCATTTTTTCAAAAATTGCCCTAGGAATATTATGATCATCATAAACTTGGTTATATTTTTCTTCTATTCCTTCCCATTCTTTTTTATCTTTTTTTATAAAGGCAAGAAATTGATTAACCATCTTCCCTTGCAATCCTTTTGCTATGCATTTTTTCATAAATAATTGACATTCTTCAATGTTGCCAATGCATTCAAATGAACGATGCCCTTCGATCCCCAGCATATTTTTATAATGAAAGATTAAATCATCATCATCGAATGGATTAGTCCCAAAAATATCATCCACGATTTTTTTATCAAAATGAGCTAAAAAACCTAACCAAACATAAGCACACTTAGCACATTTTTTACACCAAGGCTTATCTACATTACAGGAATGAGATTTTTTTACGAATTCGGGATACTTCGATAAATTTTGAAAAATGCGATAATCATATAAAGGTTTTAAAACACTAAAAAAGTGATAATTTTCTAACAAATTTTGCTGGATAAATTTTTGAAAATAAAGTTCAGCTTCTAAAGATTTTACCCACTGATGATTAACCTCACTCCCTAATTTATCCCAGAATAAATTTCCAGTATCAGAACTTTTTTCATTGGCAAAACATACGGTGTGATACCCATGTTGTAGCATAAAAGGTAAAGCCTCAAAAATACACTCAGGAATTCCTAATGTGAATGAACCTTTTAAATGGGGATAATATAGTTTAATAAAGGGGCTTTCTGAAAAATCATCAAAAACCGAGACTTTGTGAACTTCTGAAGGTTTTGCTAAAGCTAATAATTTATCACAAAGCTCCAGTTGAAATTGAGAACGTCCATATTCACTCCTTGTCCATTGATAAAATGCGTAATTCAAGTTGGATGCTTCTAATATTTTCATAGCAAGGAAACTATCTTTTCCCCCACCATTACCTACAACTATAGTTTCATTAAAATTAGCAGCTTTATGGGACGGTATTAATTTATCTCCCAAATTCTTGAAAATAAAGTTTGGGCTATATTCCGCTCTATTATTCTCATATAAGCATTGTGAATAACCTTTCTTTAGTACCATCTTAAAAAATTCTAAAGATTTTTCATTTAAATGAGAGCTAATGGCACTTATATCAATTGTTTCTGGAAATAATGAACAATACTTAAACGTTTCACTAAGAGCTATGTGGGCATAAATGGCGTTCAAAAATGTGTTACTATATTGATCGAGAAGCTTCAACAAATTCACATCATAGTAAAAAACTTTAGTCAAGAAGGAGGCTTCATCCACTAAGTGAGATATTTCTAGATGATGAGAAAAGATTTTAACACTTTCAATTTTGACTATTTTGGAGTGCAATTTATTTGTCATAATTTAATCCTTAACAAAGACCAAAAGGTGGTTTAGCAGCATACATTTCAAAATGAGCATCCTTGTTTTTAACTTTAGGAGTAAAGCATTCTTTTTCTATGCATAAGTCCCATTTTTTTTCTAAAAGTTCTCTTGCTGCAAGCCTTCCTATTTCATCAGATCCTCTAGCGCCATGACCATTTCCGCCTGTTACGACTTGTAGTGTTAAATCATCATTGATAGCTCCAATATAAGGATAATGAGAAGGGGTTTTTTCAATAATGCAACAGGCTTCTTTAATAGAAACTGGTTGTAAAAAAGGGAGAAAAGCTTGCTGCATTTTAAGCAAAAAGTCTTTTTGTTCTTCTGTTATTTTTTGTTGAATATACCATTGCCTCATATCTTCTAGTGACTTTAGCTGTCTAACAACCGGCTGCATACCAGGACCCAACCTTATATACCATTTGCCATCCGGATACTTTATGGGAGGCACGAGATAAATGGATACATTTTCATTACCTACATCATCTGGATCAACACTTATCATGGTAGGAAGATTTTCATAGTTTATTAAATCTTTATCTTGAATCTCAAAAAGCAGATTCGGTTCAGTATAAGGATAAAGTGCTAATTGTATGCCATCTGGAAGTACTAGATTATGATTAATAAATGAACCCGCTGCGATAAGCACTCTTTCAGCATAAAAACGATTTAATTTCCCATCGTCCCAAACATTTATTTGCCAAAGGCCACTCGACAAATCTTTTTCAACTTTAGAAACGGACCCCTTAACAATCGCACCATTGTTTTTTATGAAAAGCATTCTTTGTGCTTGTACCAATTTTCTAGGATTGATGATACCGGCTAATTGATCTTCATATAAACCATCTACTCCCCCGTTTAAAGGAGGTATTTTAAGACAAGGCCATCTATCTTTCATTTGCTGAAGATTTAAACGTTGAACAACAATTTCTTTTTTTTGGCATTGTCTAAGAATTGATTCCGTTCTATTCGTAATCGATTTTGCCATAACAACTAAAGAACCCATTTCATCAAAAAAAGTTATACCAGATTTTTCTTCAATGGATCGATACCTTAATAAAGAGCGGCTATCGGTTTCTGACCAAATCGGATCCCAGCCAAGCCTCCTTGTAATTCTCGCTTGATCATAGTAAGCTCCAAAAGAAGTTTGGGTTCTATAATCATTTTGAATCAAAGGCTCATCTGTTCCAATTAAAAGAACTTTTTTTACATCTTCGCTTAAGTATTTAGCCGCTGCAGAACCGAACATACCAGCTCCTACTACCACTACTTCAAAATATGACTCTTTCATTAAAAACCTGAGATAATTTTGAAAGAAGTTATCAGAAACTAACTTTTAAAAAAAAGTGATAAAAAAAACGATAATTGCACTTTTTATCGACATTTATATTTTTTATCGATAAAATGGAGAATTTAAAAGGAGATAATTCATATGAATGATGATACAACGTTAGTAGACAACTGCTTTCAGATACTTAAAAAAGGGATAATAACGGGAATGTTTGCTCCAGGTGAAAAACTTCGCGTGCAATCACTTTCGGCCACTTTTGATATTGGCCCAACTCCCATTCGAGAGGCTTTATCGAGACTTAGCACAACCGGACTTGTAGAAATCAAATCGAATCGTGGCTTTTATGTTAAAACCATTTCAGAAAGTGAAATCCTCGATATTTATGAAACGTTTAAAGATATTGAATTATTAGCTATTGAAAAAGCCTTGCTAAAAGGTGATAGCAATTGGGAAGCAAATATTCTTGCTAAACTCCATAAACTATCTTCCATTGAAAAAGATTATGATGAGTCTAAACTTGATGATTTGATTAAAGCGAACTTTGACTTTCACTATTCTATCATTGAAGGTTGTCTCTCTCCTTGCTTGTTAAACTTAAGACAATCTGTTTATCAATTATTTGATAGATATTGTTATTTAAGCTTACTACACATAGATGACTTATCTACTTTAAATAGTAAAGAACATAGACAAATGGCCGACGCAGCCCTTGCACGAGATAAAGAAAAACTCTTTAAACTTACAACGTCTCACTTACAAAAATCGTTGAAAGCCGTCCTAAAAGCATTACAAGTTGCAGGGTTCTCTCATGGATAAAAATTTACATTATGGAAAGCGTTTAGCTGTCATTTATTGCTTAGTTTGGTTTATAGAGCTTTTAGATTCCTCTTCTTTAAACGTGGCTCTCCCCTCTATTTCTCTTTATTTTGGGATACTTCCCCAACAGGCGGAATGGACCATTGTTGGATTTTTATTGTCTATGACAACAGGGATCCTTTTAAGTGGATGGCTAGGCAAAAACTTTGGGACTAGATTTATTTTTTTACTATCCCAAATCCTTTATATTTTAAGCTCTATTAGTTGTGGATTTTCTAATAATGTGGAACAACTTGTTTTGTTTAGAATTTTGCAAGGTTTTTCCGCTGGTATGGCACTTCCCCTTGGAATGGCAGAATTAATGAAAGTCATCCCTTTATCACACCGAGCAAAAATCACTGCTTCTATAAATACAGTTACACTCTTTGCTCCAGCTGTTGGGCCAATTCTTGGCGCTTACGTCACATCTTTAATGAATTGGCGTTGGATCTTTTTTTCTAAAATGCCATTATCCCTTTTATGTTTAGCTTTAAGCTATTTCTGGGTGAAAAAAGAGAACGTTTGCAGTAGATCCCCTTTTGACTGGTTAGGCTTTATTGTCGGTTCAACTGGTGTAATTGGTATAATGTGGGTATTTTCTCAGATTGGTAAAATAAATGGGTTATATTTATTTCTTTTTGCCATCTTTTGTTTTGGTTGTTTGGTTCAATTTATTAAAATAGAAAAAAGAATCTCACATCCTTTAGTGCCTCTTTCTTTATTTAGTATAAAAAAATTTAGTTATGGAAATATTATTCAATCAGCAGCCAATACAATTTTTTTGGGAGCTAATTTTTTAATTGCAATTTACTTGCAACAAGGACTTGGGATTGATCTTGTCACAACTGGGTGGATTATGGCTTCAATAACACCCGGAATGGTTATTGTACAGCCTTTAGTTGGAAAATACTACAATGTTTATGGTGCCTTACCTTTTATAGGAACTGGCCTTATCAGCTTATCTTTAGCAACTTATTGCTTTGTATTCACAACCCCCCAAACTTCTTACATACTATTAGGGGCATTAATTTTTTTAATTGGCGCTGCCTCTTCAATGACCCAAACGGCAAATGTAACCTCTATTTTTAGTAGCATACCTGATAAACATAAGGGATCTGGAAGTTCTTTATATTCATTATTTAAGCAATTATCCGCAAGCTTTGGAGTCGCTTTAACCACTTTGATCTTATCAATCACTTTGCCATCTAATGGAAGCTTAACAGCTGAAGTAAGCTCTTTCCATTATTGCTTTATCGTTTTAGGTTCTATTCCTTTATTCTCATTATATTTCTTTCGTTTTTTAAAACACGATACGGATTTAGTAATAGAAAGTAGCAGCTAATGGATGGGTCTTAGACCCATACACTTTTTGTTGGCAAGTGATTAGCTAAAATGGTTTCCAACCTTTTTACCAATTCATCGGAATATTCATTTAGAAATAAACACACACGTCCTTCCGTTAAATAAACATAAGCATTTGAAATAATGCCCTCACTAAAACTAGTAGTTACACTACCCGATAATTTTTCTAAAATGATTGGAATAAGCGGACTTATACGTAAATTATTTTTATTATGTTGGCCAACTCTCCATTGTATAGTGACAAGCGGCTTGCCAACACATTGATTTTGGTGTAAAATCGCTAATATCGCTCCAACGCTCCCTAGTATTGAAAGTAATCGTTGTTCTTCGTTTTTTTCAAAACTTTTTAAAATAACTTTCTTTACTAATCTTTTTTTACCTGGATAGATTTTTGAATCTTTTTTTACATAAATAATTTTTTTTTGCTTCAGATCTTTTAAATGAAAAACAATCCTTGGTAAATTTTCATTTACAAAAAAATTTCCAGAGGGATTACCTGCAAGTATCTCAAATCCTTTAAAAACGTTATGTAAACTTAAATTTTCTATTTTATAATTTTCTGTTGAATGAGTTATAGATTGTATAAACATTTTACCTTTATTTTTTTTATAATTTATAGATTCAGCGGCTCGTTATGCTTTTGGCAAATATTCAATTAATATCGTTTCAATTTTTTTAATTTGTTCGTTTGAAATTTGATTTAAATGTAAATAAACCTTTTTTCTTCTACATAAGCATCAACTGAGGCAATCATTCCTTCGCTTACAACGGAAGAAACAGGAAAAACTTTTTCTAAAACAATAAAGCTAAATCCAGATATTTCCAAATTTTTTTGGTAGAAGTCTCCTTTTCTAGCTTGAAATGTAACTATTTTTTTTCCTACACAATTGTGACTATGCAATATAGATAGCACATCATCTACAGCACATTGAAGGAGTTGTATTACATGATTTATATCACATTCTGGCGCGATAAGATTCTGGCTAAAATGTAAAATTTTCTTTTTTGATATGTTTTCTTTTACATGTAAAATAATACTTGTTTTAGCAAAAGCCCCGTTCTCTTTTTTTGTAATTGTTTCAAAAGAACAAAAGGCAGCTTTTAAACATTTATTATTATTCCCTTTAATTTCGATGAATCCATTAGCGTTTCTTTTTACTGAAACATTAATAAAACAAGAATCACTTAAAGCACTCATTTCTACCTTTAATTTTTTTGCCATAAATAATAATAAATTCTTATGTATTATTAAAGCCTTAACTAATCATAATTAAATGTATGAACAGAGTAATAGAAAATAAAACTAATTTGCAAATCCTGCATTGCCAAGAATATATTTTAGCCAAACCTTTTTACCAAAACTTAACTGTTAATGAAGCTATTTTACATGCCATATTAGAAAATAAATCTGCTGGAAAAGTTTTTACTGATAATAAAATCGCCCCCTCATTTATGTTGACTTGTAGTTTTGCAGGTTATGTATTTTTGGGAGGCTCACCAAATCTTACAAATTTAGAAAACATTATTTCCTATTTAAAAACGCTTTCTTATGTGTCTTTAATTTGCCCATTAAATTGGGAATACCAAAAACTTTTTGTAGAAGCTGGCTTTATCCCGACTAATAGAATACAATTAAAAAGACCAAATTCTTCTTTTCATATCAAATTTTGGAAACAAACTATTCCTAATGATTATTCTTTAGGAAAAATTGATAACACAACTTTCCCAAAATGCAACTGGTATTCTTTTATTTGTGATTTTTATGGAGATAGTAAACGGTTTTATAACAATGGTGTTGGATTTTCCCTAACTTATAAAGAAAATTTAATTAGTGAGTCCTATTGCTTATCTAGTAGTAAAAAATGTGAAATCGGAATTGCTACTCATATAGATTATCGAGGAAGAAACCTTGGAACAATAACAAGTGCTTTGGCTGTTGATCATTGCTATAAAAAAAACCTTGAACCTATATGGAGTTGTAACGTTGACAATCCAGCATCTGCTGGCATAGCAAAAAAGCTTGGGTTTCAAGAAGATTGCAGATATTATTTTCTAAAATGGGGAAGCCATTCTTATTAAATTCTACTTCTTCAATTTTATAATAATTAGTTCTATTGGTTCAGAAGAATTATTAACACTACGATGAAGTTCATTTTCAGGATCAACCTCTCGAAATACGGGTTTGCCTGTTGGGAATATTACATCAGTTTTTCTACCATCAGTTTCTAGACGAGTAATCGTACCTCCTTTTAAAGCTATAACAACATGTGGCTGCGTATCGCGATGCAATCCGATTTCTTCAAAAGGTGCTATAATGGCTTTATCTACACAAACGTGTTCATTTTCAAACTGATGCTCAAATTCTAAAGCTTGCAATTGAAACGTTAGTGAAAACAGTAATATACCTAATATTTTTTTCATAAAGTCTGATCGTTTTCTAATTGTTGGGTAAAATATCAAAACCTAAAAAAACAAATTTTTTTAGGATAATCTACAGTACTATCCATAATAATCCTACAATCGTGAGTTTTTTCTCATTCAAAAAAACGTTTTTTGTTACTCGCATAGTTGAAGCCTTATATTTTCCAAGCTAATGTCAACAAGATCTTTTACTCTAGTTAATTCAGGTTCTGGCAGATTGCGACGGCAATTTTTTATAAAAAAAAGATCATGTGATAAAAAAAAGCACTCTTTTTCTGTAGTGGTTGGAAGAATTCCACCGCCTTGCACATAACCTAGTTCAAAACTACTTATGACAATTTTTACCTCTTCCTTAGTTAATAATTCTTTTCGAGAAACATTTTTATTTTCGTTTAAAACATATTGAAAACGATTAAGATTTAAAGATAAAATATATTTACAAACATCTTTTGAGGGTAAACCACACACCTCTCCATTCTCATCAAAACTAAAACATAAGTGATCTGGGTTTACTAATGAAAATGTCCTTGTCTTAGCATCGTAAAACGCGTGAATTGTTTTAATATCATTATAGGCTAATCCGATTCTGTGAAGACTGGTTTTCATTTTTTGGAGAACATATTCAGTATAAGTTTGAAGTTTTTCAATTTCAATCCCGTCCTTCGGTTGATGGATCAATTCTTGTATTGCACTGTTTAAATCTTGCCTAATTGTTTCCTCAACATATTTTGGAAAAGCTTGTTTTTTGTTAGGAAGATGATTATGAAATCTTGCTAAACTAACACCAGAAGTATAAACAGCTTCACATAACTCTTTAAGCGCCTGTTTTCTTTCTTCAGAACCTATTCGAAACAGGCTCACTTGAGTAAAATATTGTTGAATAGATAGTCCATTAACAGGAGTTTCTAAAACTAAAAAAAATCGTTTTTCATTAATAATGCATTGTCCACATCCGCAAATCTTAGGAGAACCTATTTCTTTGACTTTCTCCATTAAAGAAAGACCAAAAATTTCAGGTAAATAATATTTAGATTCATAGGGGAAAATTTTAAGAAAAAATTGAATGTCTTGAGTATCTTTAGTTTGAATCGAATATACTTCACTACCAGACTAACCTCGTTGTTCAAGGCTGACATTTAAAATAGGGCTATTAATACTTGTTGTGTTTTGTATAAACTGAGAAATAGTCGCTAATTTTCCATCTACATGAGAATAATCACTTAGAGTCGTTACTAAAATTGCGTTAGCTTGTTCTTTTGATAGCATTCCTTTTTGAAATTTTTTGCTCACCTCAATTGCTATTTCAGATTCTTGTTGTATATTTTGAGAAATAGGTTGATATGACACAGCTTGGATGATAGTAAAAGTACCGATCAGACAGGCAAAAATAAGAAATATTTTCATATCACCCCTTTTGTAAATTTTTTAAAATGAAACTTCTAAATTAGATAAAAAACTTCTTCATTTAAAGAAATTTTTTATCTTTTCTATGGATATTAAATCCCAAGCAAAGATTCACCTAAAGGTGTCAACTTTATTAATGGTTGCTTGTAACTTGAATCTTCAAGATATTGTTCAAAATCTCGGTATATATGATCTTTTGTATATTTTAGCTCTGGATAGGCGGGATTATGGCCAGTTGTAACTCCTTTTGTAAAAGCTTCTTTTCTAAGAATTTTGCCTTCGTTTGTCAGTCTAGATTTTGGAACATAACACACATAACCTACCATTCTTACTTTAGGATTGTCCTTATAAGGTCTACTTTTGCTTGCATGTTGATTCCAATGCACAGTTCTTGAGTCCCACAAAATGAGAGATCCGCGAGGAGCTACGATGTGCTTCTTACAATAAGCATTTCCCAACTCATCTTTATGACTTTCAAAAAATTCATTCAAAAATTTATTTCTTGCTTTTGTTTTTTCATGCTTAGGCATTTCCATAGCACTAATAGTTTCTAACTGATGAGCAAATTCAGTAAATCTTTGATGAGATTTTGGAATGCAGTAAAAACCTCCATCACCATCAATAGATTCCTCAAACAAAAATTGCCCTTGAATAGTATAAGGTTTGGATTTTAATTGTGATTCACTAACAAAATCTTGTGGTGGATTGTTATTATGGGCAACATTGTCTTGTCGACGCAAAATGGTCTGATCTACATGAGGCCAGGATTCAATACAACCTTCTCTTATTTCAGGAGGGCACATAAGGGATATCCCATCCATACTTACTATGAGATCATGTGTATCCCATATTTTGGCAAAAATATCTACAATTCGGGGATCTTGTCTTAAGTCCCACATTACCTGGATTTGACCTGCGGGTCCTGCAAACACACCTACTTTATTATGCATCGGAAATGATTCTGCCCAATTACTCCTATCTTTCAATTTACAGTTAGGCCATGCCAACTCAATGAATTCATGCCACACCCGTTCATATAATATTTCTGTTTCTGATGTTGAAAGGACATCTGGTATAACGCAATAACCTTGTTCTTCCAGATCTGTAAGAAAGGAAGATGAAAAAGTTTTTTTAGGATTTACAGCGCTATTACAATCTTTTTTCGTAACCTGCTCATTTGCAACTGCGGAAGTTAATGCTAAAAACCCAATGATAAACAGATTAATATACTTCATTAGTAAAATTTCCTCAATTGATAGACTTAAAGATGTATTTCCTTAAAAGACTTACTTATTTCGAAAAAAATATAGTGAAACTTTATAAAGTTATCTACCTTTTTCAAATTAAATTGATTGCAAGCTCTAAGATTTTTCTTACCGTAGATAATGTCCAATCATGTAAAAAATTTTTTCTCAATTTTATTTATAGATATGACCTTCATAGGACTTTACAAACATTCAACAAAATGGTGAAGATCCAACTATAAAATCTCTTGTTATCCATGTTTTTATGCTTAAATTCTTTTTACAAGTAAATCAGTAATGCAAAAGGAACGAATAACTTAAGTATTTAATTTTAAAATGTTTATTATTTTAATCATTTATGAGATAATTCTTTAATATTACTTTTTTAATAAAAAAGTTCTTCCATTTGTAACGAAACATTTAATGAACTAAAAGAGGTATAAAGATGAACTTTCAAAAAATTTTAGGTTCCGTATTTTTTTGCATTGGGCTTATTGTTCTTTTATTCGCATTAACAGCCACCCAAACTTGGCTTGAATCATCTGTCAAATGGTTTGCTGGTTATTACACAGAACATACAATGGTTGCTCTGATCGGTGGCGCAGCTATGTTGACTTGTGGAAGCTTAATGGCTTTTGGACAACGTAAATAATTTAGATTCAAATTATTTACTTTCCATCGTTGAGTTTTCAACGATGGATAATTTTTTCTTCATCAAGCCTTTATTTGATTTAATTTTTACAAAGTTGATATCCAATTGAAAAAATAATGGGAAGAGTAAGCTTAGCTATTCCTTCAGCTAATACTACACTCGATAGTTGTATAGCTTGAGTAGCAATTGGAGTGCCAGTTCCTAAATCCTCAGAATCTACTAATCTCCACATAGTGGCATAAGCCAATCCAGCTACCCCTTTTACTACATCTTTTATTCCATTAAATTCTGTAACTATAGGCTGATAATTGCAAATTAAATGTAACGCTTGTTGCGAAAAATATGAGGCTTCATTCATAAATTAATCCTTTATAATAGTGGAACAATTTAACTATGCTTTAGCAATAGATGTCTAGGAAAATTAAGAAGAATTATTCCTTATTTTATGATCTAATTTGCTATACCTTATACTCAGCATTCAGATTATATTTCATAATTTTAGCGTGCGCCCCATGTTCATCCCTCTCTTCATCATAAACATCTCCTCGCAAATTGCAAGGCCATGTAGTTATCTCTTCCAAATCATGTGTTTCTAACAAAGGAAGGTTTGCTAAGCTACGATTTTGGATAGCAAAATTCTGCGGGCTAAGGCCGATAATAACACCATTTGCTTTTTCACCCTGTAACAAGGCTGCAATTGCTATATTTGCCATTTCACAACGATATTTTTTTCCTAATTTACTTAAAATAAATAGGCGTCGTTGAAATTCTTCCCAGCCACAAGCGGAATCGATGAGAAGCTTATACTTTACAAGTGATCGATTAGCCAATTTTTCTAAGTCAGGTTCTGCCTTATCGAGCCATTTTTCATTTATAAATCCTCCAAGTAAGGATCCATAGGCAAATAATTTAATATGCTTTTGACGACAAAGCTCAGCGACACCTTGTTCACTTCTTCTATCGAAAAGAGAAACTTGAACTTGTAAGGAAGCTATATCAAAATGCTCTGTAATTTCTTCTAGATATTTTTTATTTACATTTGTAAGTCCAATCTTAGCTATTTTACCTTTAAGCTTTAGCTTTGAGAGGTATTCAATACTTGGTAAATAATTTTTAATCTTCCAATCCCACCAATGAAATTGCACAAGATCGATGCATTCAACCTGCAATAGCTTCAAGCTACGCTCAATGATAGTTTCAACATATTTATAATCAATCTCATACAAGCAATTAAGGTCTGGCACAAACTTAGTGTGAATATTGAGTTTTTGATCCAAAGCCATTTGCGAAGCCCTACCCAATAACTCTTCAACACCTAGATAAATATCTGCACAATCAAAGGTATTAAATCCACTTTTAATAGCATCTAGAATAGGCTCCACGTCTGTAGGCAATCGAGAATGACCAGTAGCTAGTTGCCAACATCCTCTAATGATTTTATCTTTATTCATGAGCTTTGCTCCATCTTTGTTACTAGGTGATGATAAAATGTTTTTTTTCCAATTCTTGATATTTTAAATACTCCTCCACAATTAATATCCGGACAGGCAATCTCGTGATCTGTGCTAATCCAATCATTTGGATCAGTTAACCTTTGTTTTACGGTAATAATTGGGATTAAGGTAGCAAGGCAATAGATGGGAAAGGTCTGCCCATTTGGTAGTGAAAAGTTTTCACCTGAAAGGATAAAATAATCTCCAACTTTATGATTACAAACCATAGGTTTAATGCCATTATTAATAACTTCAACCTTAATATCATAAAGCTCAAACGAATCATCCTTTTGCATAAACCATCTCCTTTTTAAGAATAAATATTGTGACGAGGGCCATCAACATAAAAGGCACACAAATAGCAAAATTTGTATGGAATAGATTAACACTTATGTAGCAAGTCATAGGCGCTAAAGCTGCAGTAAAAGAAGCTCCTATTGAATAGCTCGTTGAGACTGCAGTATTTCGAGCAGAACTTCCGAAAAGATCTCCAAAGAAACGTGGGGTACATAAACAAAAAATCATATGAAAAACATGCACAACCATCTGACTGATTACAATACCTGGATAGAAAGCTAGAACTAAACTCAAGCCTAAAAAGGGAGCACTTAAGAAAACACCTAATGCCCCAAATCTCATAATTTTGAGGTAAGAAAAAAAATATTTATCAGCAATATATGCAATATATGGCGGCAATATAATCCAAAGACCTAGCAAAAATGAATTAGCCATGAATATTTGGGACTTAAGGATGCCAAGCTCCTGATGTACAAGCTCGTTAATATAGATTAAAGATCCATAAAACACTAAGACTTGCATTGATGCGATAACTGCAGCTTGTAGGATAGCGCCTTTATTTTTTACAGATTCTGTTGTTATTTCAAAGATTTTCTTTAATCTTTGTTTATGATTTTCTTCCATTAAAGAACGAAACAATAAAAGGCATAAGCCAATTATCCCTCCGATTAAAAACGTCATGCGAAAATTTTCGATGTATATCCCTGCAAGAAAACTTGCTAATAACCCTCCAAAATGGGTGGATGATATAATACAAGCTCCATAAAACGTGCGCCAGCTAGGGTTTAGTTCATATGCATAAGTCATAGCAGTTCCATATTCCCCTCCCACAGCTAGCCCTTGAGCCACGCGACAAAGAAGAAAAATAATGGTTGTAGCACCGCCCAGCACTTTTACCCCTGGTATGAAAGCTAATGCTAAGGTAGCCGTCGTCATCAAAATTACAGAACTAATCAAAGCAGTTTTACGGCCATATAGATCACCTATACAGCCAAAAAAAAATGCTCCTAAAGGTCGAAACAGAAAAGCAATAGCATATCCTATATAGGCATAAAGCAATTTTAATTCAGGTGTTGTTTCGCCAACAAATTCCACAACTACGGAACTTGCCAGCAAACTCACAAGCATCATGTCAAAGTGCTCGAAGGCAACACCCATAGCAACAATCCAAAAACTTTGTTTTACTTTTTCAACTTTCATAGTATTCAACTCTTTAGTTCATACCGTGTTCTTTTTTGTAGACGTTTAAACAAAATTTTTTAATTGCCTTCGATTTTTCGATCCATCTCGATGTATAGCCATTAGAATACTCTTTAAAGTTTTCGTGTAATGACTTCGATTGTTTCTCATAATCATCTATAAGTTGTTTGACTGTGCAAGGAACAAGCGTAAGTCCTAAAGTTCCTCCAAGTCCAGCTAGTGGTGAACTAGAACCTGCTGTATCACCAATGCAAAAAACATTGCCCACCGAAAAGGGATATAAAATCCTGTTAACAATATATACTGGCTTGGAAACTGTTGTTAGCAACTCACTATGCATTTTTTTAAGAGGGAAAGCTTTTTGATTAAAAACTTGTTGAGCTGTTTCTTGTATCTGCTTTCGTATATCATTTTCGCAAACTTCCCTATCTGATGTGACAGCAATATTAATTACTTTGGCTTTAGCGTTGAAAATCAAATTCGCCAATCTCAAGTTTTTTTCGGAAACATCCATAAGTGATATAACAAAAGTTTCTTTACCAAAATAACTCATGTTTCCAAAAATCCAGTTTTCACCTGTGCAAACGTTTGTCACTTCCTTTGTTTTCATGCCAAGTTCAATGGCTGTCGTAGAATGCACTCCTTCAGCTATAAAAAATAAATCTGGTTTTAGAATTCGATCGAATGTGATTTGAATTTTTTTTATGACAACGTCAACTTCTGTACGAGATAAAATCTTCACTGTTGTATTGCCAATTATAGTAACACCTCTTTCTAATGCATTTTCTGCAAGAAAAGTTTGTAAAATTCCAATTGGCACACTATAGATTCCCGTTTGTCTAAAAAAATTATTGAAATTTCCAGGTTCAAATGAAAAAACAGGTTGCTTATTTCCTATATTACCTACAACTGAAAATCCAGTAAATTTAACTGACTTGTCTTTATCAACCAGCAAATTTCTATGCTCTTTGATTTGTGCCGCAAAAAATCTTTCAAATTTTTCTAGAAGGCCAAATTTTTTAAAAAAAGCCTGAGTTTCAATATTTAGGTTAATCACATTAAAACGAGAGAAACTCTCCCTTTTTTCAACAATAACTACATTAAAGCCTCGTACACGTAATTCAAAAGAGGCTGCCAACCCAGCAATACCCGCTCCACTGATTACAGCAACTGGCGTTATTGTTCTAAAGTAAAGACCGCACTTAAGAGCTATTTCTTTAATGCGAAAATTAACTGCATCGTATAAGTTTTTTACAAAAGGGAGTTGATCTGTTACATCACTCAACCGCTTAAGTGCTTTTATACTATTTTTTTCGAATTTGTTACTTGCTAGAGTCTTTACTACTAACAAATAATCATTTTGGTATGATTTGCTAATGTTTGATGTCATAATATCCTAAATTAATTCTTGGTCTATGTAATAAATGACGTTAAAAATAAACGTTGTATGTACGTGCAGAATCAGTTTTAAAAAAAAACACTGATAGAGCTAAAAAAATAAGGGAATAAAAATTAGGCGTTGAAACGCCACCAAGAATTAGGATTGATAGAGGCTACAAAGAAATTGCAAAACTTAGACTGAGTCAGTTTTTTACAGTCTAATAAATTAATGTTCATTTTTTTCATTAGTTCTAACATAATCTTCTAAGAACTTTAAAAGATCCTTGCTTATGATTTTTAAAGCATTGGATCCACGTGTTATTTGAGAAATACTAACCTTCATTTCGTCTGATATTTCTCGCTGTGATAACTTATCAATCAAAAGAGCTTTAATAATCTGCATACGGGAAGATAAATGTTCTTTTTCTTCTATAGTAAAAAACAAACTGAAAAGTTCTTCTAAACGAGAAGATTTTTTTGTTTTCAAACATAATTCTAAAAACATTTTCCACCCATCTTCATTTCGCATCTTATTAAAGCTCCTTATTTATACTTTTGTAATGGTATACCGTTACATTATTTTTTTGCAATGTCTTTTTTGATAGGTATTTCATTTCAATGTTGCATTTATAGTTGCGCAGCTATGTGGACTTTTGAAAACTTATAACTTTTGAACAACGTAAATATTTTTTTTCTCTACCCTTTATTTGACTTTCCAAGTTGATATCTGAAAAATTTTAGTTAGTTTGACTAATTTAGATTGATCATAAAAGGGTTTCTTATTGACCTTCTACCCTTCTGTCAAGTAATGATAAATTTTTATCAAATGGGATTATCAAGAAAATTGAATGAATCTAGGAAGTGACGACTCGACGTATATAAATCTGAGTTGCTATTATCCCATGTCTTGCTTTTAATAGTATATCCAATCACAGCGAGAGCCCTGCCTAATTGGAGCAAGGGCATGATCAATTGGTATTTTGGGACAGGGCGAATGCTAGAATAACCTTCTAACAAAATCTTCTTATATTTTGAGTGAGGAGCACACTTGAAATGCTCTATTGCACAAAAATCCTGCTCAGCAAATCCAGAACGAGCACTAGCCCAATCAATAATACCCTGTAGTTTACCGTGCCTGACAATCATGTTTCCTGGTCTAAAGTCACGGTGAACTAGACAAGGACCATCAACGTTAGCTAAAAGGCTCTGATAACGATCGAGATATGCACTACAATTCTTAATGAGATTTTCCGGAAGGTGACCTTTGCATTCATCCAACTCTTCTTGGAACTTTGCATTGAAATATAAGCTAGATTCTCTAACTAAGGTTTTAGGCTTTGTCAAATCCCCATATCCATCTGTCCGATTATTGTGAAGGCAGGCTAGGGCACTACCAATTTCAAAGGCTAGATCATTCGACCAATCCTCATTCTTTAAAAGTTCACCTTTAAGGTATTCCATTAAAATAGCGCCAAAATGGCTACTTGAAGGTCCGACAGTGGCAATAATCTGCGGCACAGGGATGCAGCCTTTAAGCTGACGAAGAAAAAACGCCTCTCGATTATAATCATCAATACGAGGGCAAATCTTTAAAATGAAAGGCTGTTTGTCGGACGTAATGACTTTATAGACTTCTGCGATAATGGCATCAGTATGATTGATATGAGTGAACGTAGCAGATTGCAGAGCAAGCTGTTTTTTATAAACCTCCAAATTAATTTCATCTTCTTCATCTGAATCTTTTTGCGCCCTTTCCTGAATAAATAATTGTAATGTTACTGGACGGTTCAATGCATCTTTGCTGCTTATCTGTTGATGTTTGCGAAAACCACATTTTTTGAAGAGTCTAATTGAGCTCTCATTACGAATATCGGGGTCCACTAAACAATACTTATAGTGAGTCCAGATATAGTTTTTAAGAAAAACTTCTAAAATTTGACACCCATATCCTTTACCTATAAATTCTTTTTCCCCTATGAATAAGTCCACTCCAGCTGAATTTCGGATTAATTCCTCAGATAATTTTTGGTTATCCCAGGGATGTTTTTTGACCGGATAGGATTGTATGTAGCCCACGGGCGTTTTATCAATGAAAATGATATAGCATTCTATGCTTCCCAAACCTTGAATATAAGGAGTTAGTTTTTGTTGAACCTCTTCAATAGTCCAAGTTTTAAGGGAATAAAAAGATTGAACATGAGGTTCATTAAACCAAATGTGAATCAATGCAAAATGTTTTTTGCTAAGGGGCTTGAAAGATATTTTGCAGTTCATTGGAGATGCTTTATTCATATTCCTTCAAAATATCATCAATAATATGCAATTGTTCAAGAGCCTTTGCACTAGTCTTATCAACAATCGCTTCTAATGTAATGAGAGATTTCCACAGAGCCCAGCCTTTAGCTCGATTCCAAGTATTTTCGTCCAATTCAACTTTTGATCTAAATTTATCTCGACTCACTCCTTTTAAAAGTGTCCATGCAATGACTAAATCGCAAGAGGGATCACCAACAGCCATTCCTCCAAAATCAATAACGCCAACTAGTTGATTATCTTTAACGAGGATATTTCCAGCACTAAAGTCTCCATGTATCCAAACAGGCTTTGCTACCCATTTGGAACTAATCGCTAAATTCCAAACGGATGTTGCTTTATCTGCATCAATATATTCTTCCAAGACGTTAATTGCAGATCGCGTTTCTGCATCGTAAACAATTGGAGAATTTCCACGAAAAAAATTATGCTCCCCAGGGGGTGGTCCATTAGAGGAATCAATAGCTTGGAGTTCCTTTAAGAAGTGAGCTAATTGTATAGCAAGTTTTTCTAATATTTTGTCATCTAAACTCAATATATTCACACTTTGCCCATCTATCCATCCATAAATAGACCAGCTCCAGGGATAGCTTTTAGAGGGTTTTCCAATAGCAATAGGTTTGGGGATAGGGGTTGATAGTTGAGAGAAAAGTTTTGGTAGCCATTCGTGTTCCATAGATACCTTTGCAGCATACCTTTCAGCACTTGGCAATCGAATACTCATTTGCTTACCTAAATGAAATGTTCGATTATCCCATCCGTTTGGCTCTACAGCTTTAATAGGTAAATTTGCATATTCTGGGAATTGATTGGAAACCAACTCCTTTGCAACTTCGATGGGAATTTCTAATCTGGTGTGAAGGTGATTTTTTAGCCATCCGCTAAAGAGTTGAAAAGTCTGCTCTATACTTATATGACTATTATTGATAATTTTATGGTGATGTTTTTGGCATTCTTTTCTAAAAAAAGCTGCCCAATTCATCATATTTTCATTTGCAAGTTCAGAATGCCCACGAGAAGTTAGTCTTTTTGTTCTTATCGTATCAGAACAGTCAAATAAAACAATTTCATAGTCTACCTCATATAAATCACAAGCTTCCTTGATAAAAGAAGGTCTTATTTGAGCGTCAAAGATTATGTTTGATGAGGATAAGTTTTCTTCTGCTATTTTTTTGACCCATTCTAGGGTTTTAATCCTTTGCCATTCTTCAATAGTTCCATAATCTTTTTTCATCTCTTCGAATGAAGGTACACCTATGCTATCAAAATGAAATAAGGTACAATTTGGAGTTATAATTCCCTCAAACCGCTTTAAAGTTGTTGTTTTTCCCGATCCTGAAGCTCCAATGACGAAATAGATTTTATGTTTTAAAGCTTTGGCTAAAATTTTCGCGAAAAAAGGGGCTTTTTTCTTTCGATATAAAGCCCCATCTTCATTAACTTCCTCGGCGCTTTTTTTCTTTATTTCAGCGTATTCTTTTGCAGCAGATTCGTGCAATCGCAAGTAATCTCTAAAAGAGAGAAGTTTTTTCCATTCATTATTTTCAGGGTTTGTCAAATGGATATGATATCTTCTATTCTCTTCCTCAGGATCCGGCAAGGAGATTTTAAAATAAAATCGATCAGAAGTACTAAAGGTGGGGCGATATTCATATCCTAAATCTTGAAGTTTTTTGGAAGCCAAATCGATATTAGCTTTGCTAACAGCTATTGCGATATCAATAATACCTTTTCCACCCAAGCCTGGAATAGAAGTACTTCCTACATGTTCAATGGCTAAGGCTTCCTTTAAATTACTGCTAATCCTTTCTTTCTCTTTTTGAAAAAGCTCAGGGAAAATCTTATTGTATGGTTTGAAGACATATTTTTTCACAATAACTTCCTTTTACAAATTAGTTAGAGCTTCTTAAGATAATGGCTGCTATTGTCTGATAAATGTCCAATTCAAAGGATCGCTATTTTTGTAAGGCATATATCCGTGAAAAGTACGAGGATCGCCATCAAATACCAGTGGCAAAAAATAGCGGTCACCTTTCCACATAGGCAATTCCTCCATTATTTCCAAAGGCACCCATTCCAACACCCCCTCATTGTTTTGCTTATAAGGTGTACCCGTAAAGCTTTCAATGAGAAAGATAAAGCCAAACCAATCTTCACCAGCTGGACCAAAGCCCGTCCAATTAATCGTACCGCGCAATTTCATTTGAGTGCATTCAATACCAGCTTCTTCTCTTATCTCGCGCTGCATACATGTCACCACATCTTCGTTAGACTCCATTTTGCCACCAAGGCCATTGTACTTGCCATGGTGATAGTCACCTTTGCGTGCATTGCGATGCACGAGTAAAACGCTCTTATGATCAGGTGACAATACATATCCTAGTGTTCCCAAAATAGGCTTATAAGGCATAATAACTCCATCAATTAGATTCAAAAGAGCAATAGCATATTCAAACCTTGTGAAACTCACAATCTTTTCGTAACTCACCTTATACAAAAAGAATTACATTTGATTGAGGCAAGTTTATAAAGAAACCAAATCTCAAAATACCACCATAATTTCTTAAAGAGAATTTAAAAAGTTCTTAAATTTTGTCAGTGTAAATGGACTACGATAGGTTATAGGTAATGATATTATAGCCATTTTCAAAAAAAAGACTTGAATCTAAAAGCTTATTCAAAAGTATAGTATAACAGTCTACAGAAAAGTAAGTTCGCAGACTAACCTAAATGGATGGATGGGAATAAACTCGACGATTTTACTGACAAAAAGATTAACTCGAAAATTTTATGACTATAAAAAAGACTTGGAAAATTACAAATTGAGAACTAAAAAAAGAATTGGGGGCAGTTGGACTCGAACCAACGCAGACCGAAGTCGAGAGATTTACAGTCTCTTGCCATTGCCGCTAGGCGATACCCCCAAGCGATGCTGACAGTAGGACTTGAACCCACAACCGTCCGATTACAAGTCGGGCGCTCTACCAATTGAGCTATGCCAGCGTTAACTTCAAAGCGCAATTTATAGCAAAAAGCGCCTTTTTTACACAACTATTTTGTTAAAAAAAATAGAGATTTAAGAAATTAATCTTTTAAGCTATTGACTATCAGTAACTTTTGTTGTTTTAAAAGTTTTGACAGGTTTGAATTCTTTTGTCTCTTCTTCTTTAATAACTTCGCCAAAAGTTCTTTCTAAAAGATTTGGCATTTGCTGACTTGGTGCATTGATCCACTTAGCTGTGATTTTTTTCTTAGCAGGCTTAAGCTGCAAACAGCAGTTTTTATATTTTTTTCCAGATCCACAAGAGCATGGGTCGTTACGGCCAATTTTCTGATTCATAGGTCTAACCTTAAAAAAAGTGATTAGTAATAATAACTAAAATAATTCTTATAATTTGATTACATTTTAATTTTATGTTATTTTACTATTTTTTTAAATAAAACGATATGCTTAACACTACTCTATCTTCCCCTTTTAAATTAACTACTTTAGCTAAAAAACTAGAAAGTACTTTTAGAAAGGCTTTATTTGATTATAAGTTATTAGAAAGTAGTTCAAAAATTTCTGTCGCTTTAAGTGGTGGAAAAGACAGCCTAACCCTTCTTTATCTTCTTAAAGCCGTTTCAGGAAAAGGATTTCCAACCCTTGACATTCATGCGATACACGTTTCCGGAGAATTTTCTTGTGGAGCTGGAGTGAACACATCCTTCTTACAAAAGATTTGTAATCAATTAAACGTACCTTTACATGTCAAAGAATCCGCTCAGAAATTAGAAACATTAGAATGTTATAGCTGTTCAAGAGAAAGAAGATCATTGCTTTTTAACGCTGCTAAAGAAATTGGCACACCAATTGTCGCTTTTGGTCATCATAGAGACGACCACATCCAAACTCTACTCATGAATTTACTCCATAAAGGAGAATTTGCGGGTAATTTACCAAAAGTTTTTATGGAAGTGTACGGAATCACTATCATACGACCTTTAATTTATATTAAAGAAGCCGATATTAAGACTTTTGCTGAACAAAATGAGTTTATAAGAATTATGTGTCGATGCCCAGTTGGACAAAATTCCTTACGAAAAAAAACAGATCAGTTAATAGCGGAAATAGAAAACTTATTCCCTAATGCGCGGGAAAACCTAGCCAGCGCTGGGTTAATTTATGGTTCTGATAAAGCGAGTAGAAGATAATATGAACGAACATGAAAGCATTATACAAATTCAAGGGGTCGAAATCGCCTTAGGATTTCCAGATGAATTCTCATTTAATTGGATAGGTCAACAAGATGTTTTAGATCAATTATTAGCTGCATGGATGGTGATTGATAAAGACGATATTCCTTTAAATCCAAGGCTTATTGGCAAGCCAGGTGTTGGTAAAACAACTTTAGCCTATGCTGCTGCTAAAATGATTAAAAGAGATGTATATATTTATCAATGCACTATGGATACAAGACCGGAAGATTTATTGATAACTCCAGTTGTTGATAAAAATGGTGGTATCCGCTATGTCGCTTCAGCACTCGTTACTGCTATGGTTAAAGGTGGCGTTTGTATTTTAGACGAAGCCAACCGCATGAGTGAAAAATCTTGGGCGTCTTTAGCTCCCCTTTTAGATACTAGAAGATATATTGAATCAATTGTTGCCGGTTTAAAAATTTCTGCTCATCCAGATTTTAGAATCTGCGTTACAATGAATGATGATGCTTCTACTTTTGAAATCCCAGAATATATCCATAGCCGCCTTCAGCCACAAATTTATTTAGACTTTCCAGAAGCTAGTGAAGAAAAAAGAATTTTAAGAGAAAATCTTCCCTTTCTAGACGAAGAAATAGTAAATTATGTTGTGAATTTTTTACAAAAAGCTCACGCTCGCAATGAAAATTACACTATTAGGGATGGTATAAATATTGCAAGGTATGCTGCCAAGCGCTTAAAATCGCTAGAAGCTAAAAAAGCTGACTTTGAATCGATACTTCGCCAAGCCATCGTTATGACACTTGGCGATGAAGCCATCGTTCACTTGTTTTAAATTTTTAATTAGTGCGGTCATGCCGCACTAAAATCCCTTATAAGTCTATACTTACAGGTATGCTTTTTAAACCTGAGCTATTGAAGGAATAAATGGTATAATCATACCTTTGATTTTTTCTAACTCCTCTATCTAAATAGTTATTTGTCGTTTTTGACAAAGTCGCTATAAGCTCTCCATTACGATACAGAGTATATCCTTCCACCGTTGGATCTTCGCTGATTCGCCAATTTAATTCATTACCAAATTCAACTCTATCAGCAAACCGATTTACCCTAACTCTCATTGCCTTAAAATGACTTGGGGGCAAAGGTTGAATAACTGGGGGTGGAGGTGGCGGAGGTGACGGCGGAGGTGGGGGGGATGGAGGAGGAGGAGGCGGAGGGGGCGGCGGAGGTGGAGGAGAAGGCGGAGGTGGCGGTGGTGGTGGAGGCGGAGGTTCTGCTACAGCATCGAGAAAATATCCATAGTCCCCTATTAAGGTATTACCATTTTGAACCCAAACAGTGTTTGATGTTCCAAGGTTTATATCTGTTAATGACGTTTTAATTAAAGTTCCTTGTGTATTGATAGGGAATGGTGGATAAAAACCAGAGCTAATAGGTGTTTTATAAGCATAACTTATGACATTTGAGGAAAAATAATTATTTAAATATACGATTGCTCTATTTCCAGGTGTCCCTCTAGTAGAAAAACTTTCCGGAAGGGTCACTGTGACTGTATTTACGTTATTCCAACCGGTCCCACTATTCACCGAATATTGCATTATTCCAACAGCTTCGGCCCAAATAGCATACCAATTGGATCCAACTGTAACTCCCTGTACGCTACTGATAAGGTTTGCCGGCAGAGCATTTTGGATAACAGAACCACCATTTGTCGGCTCAAGTGCCCATAAAAAATTAGTATCATCTAAAGCTAAATAAGATGGTGATAAGGAAAAAGGTATTGATAATGGATAAGTCGTGGTACCAGTCGTTCCACTTCTTTGACTGATTATTCTTCCAAAATCAAAAGTTGTTTCAACAAAGCTTGCATAACGCAAAGGAACTATTGTACTTTCATAGGTAAGCGATGCTGTAATACTATTTTGATCCCCGATATCTACACCTACTGAACTAATAGCAAAATCAAAGCTTTGAACATAACCAGGATAAGGAATTACATCCCAAAAACTTCCAAAAGAGTGAGATCCGATACCCACTTCCCCATTAGAAAAATTCGTAGCATAAATTAAAGCTATATTGCCATTGTATTTATCAATCGCAACTTCATAGTTTTTTAATTGAGGTGCAGTGACTATAAATTGATCGAAAGACCAAGGTTGCCCAAAAGGTTTTTCTTTTGAAAGGATTCCATTTCCATCATACCAAAAAACCGTTGCATTTCCATTATTATCCACTAAAACTTTTGGATTTGGATTAACGAGTCCATCATTTATATCTGCTAAAATCGTTTCAGGAGACCAAGCTTGGTTAGCCAAAGCATCGGAAGCTTTAATTATCTTATAATTAGTACCGACAACATTCTCCGCCCATACAACAACCCCATTTCCTAATGCATCTTCGTCAACAGCGTCAGCCACAATTGTATTTCCCCCAAGAGCTGTTGAAATCACTTTTACAGTTTGAAAGCCAGGATTTGAAGGCACCGGAGGTGGAGCTGGCGGATTGCCAAAAACGTTAGTTACTATCGAAGTTTGTAACTCCCCCGCTGTATTTAACCAGCTGACACTTGCAGTACCTTGGCCAAAGTCTTTTAAAGAAACTTGAGGAGAAGATACATTCGTAGCAGTTGGCACAAGTGCTGGAATTGAAAAACTCGTAGCATAAGGCGATAGATAAGAATAATAGAGATTATTGCTATCTATCCAAACAACGAATATTCCCCCTCCTGATCCTGAAGCAAACACCTGTCCAACACTTGGAATAGTGGCAGTTGATGTATAAAGGGTTATAGGCCCTGTAGTAACAGCACCATCATTCACATAAAAACTGACTGAATTTGCTGTTGTATAAAAAATATAGTTTCTTAAAAGTGTTGCCGCTCCAAAAGCAGATGTTACATTTGATGATACTAGCGTTGTTGCATTTTGAAGAATGGTATTGGAAAATCGAAATAAAGCTTGATTTGTTCCATCAAACCCAATAGAAAAATGATTATCGAAGCCAGTTATAGCTTGCGAAAAACTTAAACCCACATTTAAATTTCCATTATAACGCTCTTGACGGATTTGCGACGAATCAATTACTGTACCAAAATTATTTACTAATTGATTAATAAAATAATTATTTGTCGAAGTATTTACAATTGGATAATTTGCTATAAAAGTATTTCTGTTATCCATCCCCATACTTAAGCTACCGATTGGATTTGGGTATTCCCAATTAAATACATATTGCGTTGACCAACTTCCCCCAGTCGGATAATATGATAACATTGCCGTCTTATCAACATTGGGCGGAAAGGAAGTTCCTTCAAAATCTACCCACCAGTTAGCCGTTACATTTCCATTACTTTTGTTTATAGCCATAGCAAATCCTTCAATAGTATTTGGAGGAATAACTGGTGCTGAAAGATTGTATGGAATTTGCGTTTGCGCAGTCCAAGAACCTAAAGGACTAGTAGATATATTATTAATAGAGGAATAAAGAAAATTACCATCAATCCACATTACAACTGTATAGCCATTGTCAGCTGTTGCAACTTTTGCATTTGTGGTGGCAGTTGATAATTGAACGGGAGTTGTCCAAACACCAGTAGTAATGGGAAGCACAGATACAAAAACACCTGTACTTTGAAGCCAAACAGCCGCCATATTTCCTTGTGCATCTGTATCCACTTGATATTGTGTTGCAATGGTTGCGCTTGGAGAAACTGGAGGTGCAAAGCTTATAGAAAAAACTGCAGTCGAATAACTAGCTAAAACAAAAAGGCTCAGCCAGATTTTCGTTAAAAAATGAGAGAAAATTATTGAATTTTTCATAGTTCTTTTAAGATTTAAGTAAAAAATATTTTTTGAATTTGTCAAAAATACAATTTACCTTCTCAAAAGATGGGTATTGAGATCAAGTCTTTAAAAAAATAATTAATCATTTAGAAAGAGCGCAAAGGGCGTTTGCGCTCTTTTGTTGTCTATAGAGTGAGCGGTACTGGAACGCTTAAAACGCCCGAGCTATTAATAGAATATAATGTGTAATTATAGATTCTATTTCTTCTAACTCCCCTATCTAGATAGCTATTTGCTGTACTTGGCAAATTAGCTATTAGCTGTCCATTACGATAAAGCACATAACCTGTAACTGTAGGATCAGTGCTTTGAGTCCAACGCAACGCATTTCCAAACTCTACCTTATCCGCGAAACGATTTACTCTAACCGTTGCCCCTGTAAAATTTGTCGGTGGCAATGGCTGAATAATAGGCGGTGGAGGTGGAGGTGGTGGAGGTGGAGGTGGAGGTGGTGGCGGTGGT
>Ga0209960_1000784_pt1 | contig 56002 bp, 40 predicted proteins | sample ThiBiot_500_plan_2_FD_183947 | JGI IMG/M metagenome (GOLD analysis project Ga0209960, IMG submission 183947) | Wastewater bioreactor microbial communities from Cape Town, South Africa - Thiocy_expt_500_plan (SPAdes) | ecosystem: Engineered > Bioreactor > Thiocyanate-remediating >... | reverse complement strand
GATGTTTAACAAGCTCAAGCATTTTCGTAGAGTTTCGACTCGCTATGATAAATTAGCCGTCGCTTATCTGGCTTTTGTTTATATTGCTGGGATATATTTATGGCTAAAATAAATGTCGACAGAACCTTGTCATTATGACTGCTCTTACTGTTTTTATTGACTTTTTTATTGTTCCTTTCTTGTTGATATCCGTTTAAACTTTTTCTCAACTCTTGCCTCCCACCCATGATGAAAACCTCCTGGCATCTACTAGCATCTTCAGGTTGTTTGAGATCCTCGGCACAAAGCCAAGGATGACGGGCAAAAGGTTGTTCATAAATATACTTTTCAATTATCGCTCGAACATTTCTCTTAAGCAGGCCTAGATCCCTGCTTTTGCAAAGGGGACGAAGAAGAGATCCGAAATACGAAGGAAAGCACAGGAGATCACGCGCTATTTTCTTCGTCGTTCTCTGTTGTCTCTTTGCGTAATCAAAGAGCAGATCCCACCCGCGATGAAAGGTCTGTTCTTCAAAAGAAAAGCTTTCATTCCTATACGAAGATTGTTTCCAACTTAATGCTTGCCTTAGAAGCTCTTGAAGACTCTTTTTCAGCTTGCTAAAGCACAAATGTGCCCTTTGTTGATTGTTAACGTTGTTTTTTTGTTTATATTTATCCATTTTTATACTCCCTATTTGTATTTTCTTTTTCTGTTTATTGTTCTCCTTATTCCTTCCTATGGGATTTACCCACAGAAAGGAATAGGGAAGCCTTTTCTTCTTGGTTGAGGAAGAAGAATAAAGACAAGACATACAGCTTCTTTCATTCCGACATAGGTCTGTCTTTATTTCTTCGTAGACAACCTTAGACCTTTCTTTCCTTGGTCTCGAGATCCAAAGAATAAAAGTTCTAAAAGAATCTTGTGGTACCTTTTAGCACCCTCAGGTTGCCTGAGATCCTCGATACAGGACCGAGGATAACGAATGGAGGATTCATTTTATTCCTTTTGTCACCAATCTCCATTCGTTGCCTTTCAACTCTTCCTAGATCCCCACTTTCGTGAGGATGACACCGGGGTAATTGCCTCCTTTTTCTGCCTTTACACCAGGCAAAGAGAGGGTATTCACTCAAAAAGAGTGTTAAAAGGCTTATCTTCTTTAATAATTTAGGTTTTTATCCCTGCCTTATTATTATTTTTGTTAAGATAGTAGGAAAGATTTTTTGAAAGAATTATGAAGCTTTTTTTAAGGCTTCATAAGGAAGGAAAATCCCTCTTGACCATCTACAACCAGACTACCATGAGCTGTTGCAAAAATCAAGAAAAATCATCCCAAAAATACTTTATTTTAATAAATAAAATCAATTGTTTATAAAATAATTTTGGAGAGAAAAATAACCCCTTGAATTAAGGAAAAAGATTTTTTTAGGCATGCCCTGATTCTAAGGATAAAAGCTCTGGGTCAATGCCAATCTTTTTAAGAACTTGCTTCCACAAAAGTTCTAAGTCTTTCGTAAAAATAAGGTCAAGGTCGGCATCGACCGTGAGCCAGCTATTTTGTTGAAGTTCGGCTTCAAGTTGGCCTGCACTCCAGCCGGTGTAACCTAAAGCCAAAATTTTCTTTTGGGGGCCGTGGCCGCTGGCAATTTCATTTAAGATATCAACAGTTGCCGTGAGGGCGATGTCATCACTAATTTTAACAGAGGCTTTATGAAGATAATCTGTTGAATGGAGAATGAATCCTCGTCCCATCTCTACAGGGCCACCGAAATGAATTGGAATTTCTTCTTTGAGGAGAGGCGTTTTAATGTTTAACTGTTCTAAAAGTTCTTGGAGGGTTAAAGAATCTATGAGACGATTTAAAACCAATCCCATAGCGCCTTGCTTATCATGTCCACAAATGAGAATAACTGCGTGGGTGAACCGTGGATCCATCAATTGGGGCATGGCGACAAGAAGTTTTCCTGTTAAAACGTCAGTTGATGAGGTAAAAATAGAATCTTTCGTCATGACTTATGCCAAAAGAAGGTAAGGTGAAAATTGTATAATTATCTTCAAAGTATGCCTAAAAAATTGAGAATTTTAAACTATTTAAGATTTATCTTAGCATTTATCTGCAGTGGCGTACAGATAGCATCTGCAGCTCCTGAAAAAGGTGTGCAAGCAAAATTATTAAGTTCTGTTCAAGGGACAAAGGGACATCAAGAAATTTTGTTAGGGCTTCAACTGACAATTCCACAGGGGGCAAAAATAAATGCGCCATCTCCTGAAAACCCTGCGGTTGCGCCTGTTTTTGAGTGGCAAGGCTCAAAGAATTTTAAAAATGCTCAAGTGTCTTGGCCTCAAAGTAAACGTTATCAGATAGAAGGGCTCGATTTCTATGCTTATGAAAAAGCTGTTCTTATTCCTATCGTTTATGTTCCTGAGAAAGTGAATCAATCGATTACTGCGCAAGCAAAATTTAAATACGTTTTATGTCAAGAGCAATGCGTTCCTCAAGAATTAAGTTTAACAATTTCTTTGCCCAGTGATCGCGGTGAAGAAACAGTCCATTCTCCGCTTCTTACCCAAGCAAAACAAAATAGCAGTGTAAATCCCTTACCAATTGAGGCCTCTGTAAGTTTTGGGCTCATGGTGTTATTTGCATTGCTCGGGGGCTTTATCTTGAACTTTATGCCCTGTGTTTTACCCGTTTTATCGTTAAAATTTATGAGTATTACGCGGCAAGAAGCACGTCTTCATAAAGCTTTTCATTATCGTTCAGGACTTTGGGCCACGTTTGCAGGTATTTTATCATCATTTATTCTTTTTGGCGGTGCTGCCATGATGTTAGATTCAGTGGGCGAGCGTATAGGTTGGGGCTTACATTTTCAACAGCCTGTGTTTCTTGTCTTTATGATTGCGATTTTAACTTTATTTACGTGTAATTTGTTTGGCTTATACGAAATTGCACTGCCAGGTGTTGTTCAAACAAGATTAAGTGCTATTTTTGGCCATCACTTTCCGCATCTCGTTGAAGATTATTTAACGGGTGTTTTTGCAACATTATTAGCAACTCCGTGTACAGCACCCTTTTTGGGAACCGCCTTAGGATATGCTCTCTCACGTTCTGGAGGGGAGATTATTCTCCTCTTTAGTGTCATGGGGATGGGATTTGGTCTACCGTACTTTATAGGAGCTCTTGTGCCAACGCGCTGGCTTAAGCTTCCAAAACCGGGTCCTTGGACGATGACCTTATCGCGCTTTTTAGGAGGGCTTTTAGCGATTACAACAATTTGGTTATTATGGGTTCTAATGGGGACGCACAGTTTATTAGCAACACTTGTTGTTGCGGCGGCTATTATTTCGATGATCATTCTTTTCTATGTTGCCCAAAAACGTCCTGAAATTCGACGTTGGGTTTGGGGGCCATTTTTCCTTATTCTGTTCACGACTTTTCTTCCAACAACAGGCGACAAAGCCCCTGCGTCAACATCTGAAGTTTCAAAAGGTCTTTGGCAACCTTTAGACATTAAAAAAATCCCAGAACTTGTTAAAGCTGGGAAAGTTGTCTTTATTGATGTGACAGCGGATTGGTGTTTAACATGTAAGATTAATAAAACACTTGTTTTAAATGAGAAAAAAGTTTTGAAAACCTTAAGTTCATCGAATGTTGTGGCTATGCGCGGGGATTGGACACGCTATGATGCCGATATTAAAGATTTTCTTGATCAATACAGCCGTGCTGGTGTTCCTTTCAATATTGTTTTTGGCCCAAAAAAAACGCAAGGCCTCGTTTTAAGTGAAATTTTAAAGAAAAAAGATGTTTTGACAGCCCTGAAGCGTGCACAAAGCGATTGACATTTAAAAGACGCCAAGGGTATAACACGCAAAAGAGTTTATATAAGGACTATTACGATGAAAAAAGATATCCATCCTGATTACCACAAGGTTAAGATTGTTTTTACAGATGGGTCAAGCTTTGAAACCCGTTCAACATGGGGAAAAGAAGGTGATTCTCTTCGTCTGGATATTGATCCGACAACACATCCTGCATGGACAGGCGTTCATCGTCTTATGGATACAGGTGGGCAGCTTTCCAAGTTTAAAAATCGTTTTCAAGGATTTGGTGTTAAGAAGTAAATTAAATTTTACATCCATAATTAAAAAAGCCTCCGAAATGGAGGCTTTTTTATAAGTACTTGTATAGATTTAAGCTTTATTGAGATAAATCTTTGTTAATTGATCTAGCATTTCAAGGGCTTCTTCACGAGGTCTTTGGAAAGCATTGCGGCCAATGATTGAGCCATTACCACCACCTTGGTGAATCGCGCGCGTATCATCATAAACGCCCTTAAGATCTTTTGTTTCTCCGCCCGAAAAGACGACAAGACGACGCCCGTTAAAGCAGCATTGCATAATGTGACGAACACGGTCTGTCATTGTCGAAACATTTATTTTGTATTTTTCATATTCTTTACGTGCAGCATCAATTTCAAGATGGGCAGAAGGAAGTTTTACTTTAATAATGTGGGCACCTAAAAGGGCTGCCATGTGAGCGCCATAAGAGACAACGTCAACGGCTGTCTCACCCTCTTTTGAAACATTTCCGCGGGCATAAGACCAAATAACAACAATAAGACCGTAAGCTTTTGCTTCTTCTGCAAGCGCTTGAATTTCTTCAAACATATCTAAGCTTGCATCCGCACCTGGATAAATCGTAAAGCCAACTCCAATACACCCTAATCTTAAGGCATCATGAATAGAAGCTGTGACAGCTTGATCTGAGAGACGCGCTTCTTTTGTCGAGGGGAGAAGCGAGTTTGAGCTATTAATCTTTAAAATGGTTGGGATTGCACCTGCGAAAGTATCTGCGCCGGCTTCTAGCATGCCAAGGGGGGCTGCATAAGCGGAAAGACCTGCATCAACGGCAAGTTGATAGTGATAATGAGGATCATAGGCTTCAACATTGCTAGCAAAGCTCCTCCCGGGTCCGTGTTCAAAACCTTGATCTACCGGCAGGATAATCATTTTGCCCGTATTGCTGAGTCGACCATGCGTTAAGAGGCGCGCAAGATTTGTCTTTGTGCCAGGGTTATCACTTTCATAATAACTTAAGATCTTCTTAACTTTAGTGCTTATTTTCATGGTCTATCCTTCTAAAATATCAACTGGTCGGAGCGGCGGGATTTGAACCCACGACCCCCACACCCCCAGTGTGATGCGCTACCAGGCTGCGCTACGCTCCGATTAAGGGCGACTATAAAGGGGTTATTTCTACCATGCAAGATAGTTCCCGAAAAAAATATATAGCTTATACAATTTATTTTTTTAATCGGTCATGCATCCATTATGTCTTTACTATGCAAAAATAATAATTGACATTAAGGAACGACAATTTATAGTTTTGTTGTCCAAAATATAAAATATTGTTTTTTAAAAAATTATAAGGATTTATACATGAAAAAAGATAACTTTTCCATTTCCCTTCGTTCCTCTTTGGCTCTAATCCTAGGGGCAGCATTTTTAACGCCCACTCACTTGTTAGCTTCAGGCTTTTTTGAAGACGATGGCGCTGCTTTAGTTGCAACCCCTGCAAAAAGTCAGAATGATCAGGATAAGGATGTATTACGAAGTTTAACGAACATTTCTGCTCAACTTCAAGAACATGCTCAAAGAGCTGAAGACCGGGTGAGAAAAGTTACTAAGCTTGTTGCTGCAGCAGCACAAGACATTGCTGAAGATGATAATTCTATTGATTTTAAAGCACTTGTTAAAACGGCTATGCCAAATGGAACTGATAAAGCTTTGTATAGAATTTTTGACGCCCATGAGCGTATTGCTGGTGCTTATAACTTAGTAACTCTAGCAGAGAAATTAAATAAAGATCTTGAGGATGCTCGCCAAGAAGTTACGACGCTAAAAACGCAAGCAGGTAAGAGTTCAGATGAAGTAAGTAAAATTGAAGATCAGCACAAAGCTCAATTAAAAGCAATTACAGAAGAAAAAGACAAAGAAATTGCAGCAAAACAACATGAGCTTGATGAAGCTAAAGATGCGCATCAAAAGGCTATCACAGCAGTTACACAAGAAAAAGATCTCCAATTAGCTGCAAAACAACAAGATTTTGAAAAAGCCAATACTGAAAGGGCTGACCTACAAGCAAATTTTCAGAAAATTAATGATGAAAAGGGTGTTGCAGAACAGAAGGTGACAACACTTATTCAAAGTGTAAAAGCGCTTCATGGTCGGTTTGATGGAAAAGATTTTGATGGAATGGACGAAAACACCGCTAAAGAAATGCTAAAAGCTATTCAAGCTCAATTAGCAGAGTTAGTAAAGTAAACCCTAAAATGATCAGTATGCTTTGACAAAGAGCATGCTGATCCTCTTATTTATAATAAATTGACTTAAAACCTATTTTTTTCCTTCATGAACAGTCGTTCATCTCATATTTATTCAAAGTGAAAAATAAGAAATCTTTAACATTATAATGCTTTTTAGTTGAATTTTACTAAAATCTCGATTTATTGTGGCAAGGTTCATTAATTTTTATGGAGGGTCTATGAAAAAATTTTATGCATACCAAGCGGTTGCTTTGGTGACAGCAAGTTTAGTCGGAAGCGTAAGTCCTGTCGTTGCAGGTGGTTATGAAGCTAAACTTTGGAACTCAGACAGCGTTGGTGAAGCGCTTGCTGGAAGCTCAGTTAAAGAAGGTGATGTCACAACAATCACACGAAATCCTGCTTCAGCGTTAGGATTTATGAACAAACGTTATGACGTTGGTGTTTCTTCAGCTATCGTTCTGCCAAAAATAAAGTTCAAAAATAAAGGCTCAACAGCTGCAAATGGAAGAGTTACACCTGGCAATAACGGTGGGGATGCAGGTAAAGATGCATTTGTTCCTGCAGCTTATTTAGCTTGGAATATGAATAACAACTGGAAATTTGGCTTGGCCGTTACAAGTCCTTGGGGTCTTAAAACAGAATATAAACGTGAATGGGTTGGACGTTACCATGCGCTAAACTCAGAAATGAAAACCGTTAATATTACGCCTGCGGTCGCTTACAAAGTTAATGATCAATTAGCGATTGGTGGTGGTGTACAAATCCAATACATGGACGTTAAATTATCGCGTGCGATCGATTTTGGTGGGGTTATGAATCCCATTTTACAAGCCAGAGGAGTACCAGGCGCATTTCTTTTCCCATTACAAGATCCAGCACGTCAAGGAGAAATTGGTCTTAAAGGTGATAGATGGGGATATGGATGGAATTTAGGCTTAGCGTATCGCATTACAAAAGCCTTACGTGTTGGTTTAAATTATAATAGTCATATTAACCATAAGCTTGCAGGAAAAGCAAAATTTTCATTCCCAGGTGCGCCTGCTAACAATCCTCTTGCGCCAGCCGTTATTAACCAAGCTTATCAATTAGTTAACAATGGTGTAAAAGCAAATGCACGTTTTCAAGAACAAGGCATTAAAGCGAACATAAAGACACCAGAGCGCGTTAATTTTGGTGCTGCCTGGGATTTCCATTCTCAATGGACATTATTAGGAGAAGTCAATTATACGCATTGGAAGCGAATGAAAGAGATCGCGATCATGTTCCCGTTGACAGGCACTGCTGACAGAACGCCAATGAAATGGAAAGATACTTTCTCTTATCACGTTGGTTTAAATTGGCGTCCTTCTGAAGAATGGACATTCCGTACAGGTTATGCTTTTGATCCAACACCTGCGCGAGATAATTACCGGATTCCAAACGTGCCAGATCAAGACCGCCACTGGGCAGCTTTAGGTGCGACATGGTCTCCAGCCGCAGCGAAAGGCTTAAGTCTTTCCATCAACTATGCGCATGAATTCGTTCGTAAGGCGAAAAGTAACTTGCGACCAACAGGTGATAACGTTTTACGTGGTAACCTCATTGGTTCCCATAAAGGCAATGTGAACATCGTCACTGCTGGACTTAAGTATAGTTTCTAAAATCGTTTAATCGATAGAAAAATAAAGAAGGTGTGTGATAATTTCACACACCTTTTTTAATTATTTTTTAATAAAAATTATTTAAAACTGTAAACAGGAAGGGGGCGTACATGCCAAAACAAAAAAAATCTGAAAATTTATGGTTAAAGAAATACCCTCAAGACATTCCTTGGGATGTTAAGTTTGTTGGTAAGCCCGTTCATGAAATGTTGGAAGAAAGTGCGCGTAAATTTCCCACACGCCCCTGTATTGATTTTTTAGGGAAAAAATTTAGTTATCAAGAGGTAATGACACTCGTCAATAAAGTCGCTGAAGGGTTACAAGCTCAGGGCGTTAAGAAAGGCACACGCGTTGGAATTTTTATGCCTAATGCGTCGTATTTCCCCATTTTCTATTTCGGTATTTTGAAAGCTGGTGGAATCGTTGTTAACTATAGCCCGCTTTATGTGGTTCAAGAAATTGCAGCTCAAATTCGAGACTCTAATACTGAGATAATGGTCACGCTTGATCTAGATGTACTTTATACAAAGATTTTAGCGGCTCACGAAGAGACAAAACTTAAGAAGATCATTATATGTCCAGTAAAAGACATTTTGCCTTTTCCAAAGAACTTTCTCTTCCCACTCTTGAAAAGAAAAGATTTAGCCAATGTTAAGTGGGATAAACTTCATTTAAACTTTAAAGATCTTACGAACAATAATGGTCAACCTAAAGCAGTAAAGATTGATCCCGAAAACGATATTGCTGTTTTCCAATATACAGGAGGAACAACAGGCATTCCTAAAGGCGCAATGCTGACCCATGCGAATATCCATATTAATGCGCAACAAGCTTTGATGTGGTTTGCAAAGGTTGATGAAGGAAATGAGCGTATTTTGGCGGCTCTTCCTCTTTTCCATGTCTTTGCAATGACAGCTATTATGACGTTGGCTGTTAAATGTGGTGCTGAAATGTTCATGATGTTTCCACGTTTTAATGTAGATGAAGCTATGAAGATGATCCAAAAGCATAAGATAACCTTTTTCCCAGCTGTGCCAACTATTTATACGATGATTAACAACCATCCTGATGTTAAGAAATTTCAATTAACCAGTTTAAAAGCCTGTTTATCAGGGGGGGCGCCGCTTCCTATTGAAGTCAAAAAGCAATTTGAATCCTTAACAGGATGTAAGCTTGTCGAAGCTTATGGTCTCTCAGAAACTTCGCCAGGTGTTACATCGAATCCTCTTTGGACGCTAAGTAAAGCGGGTTCAATTGGTATTCCTCTCCCGGGCACAGAAGTACGCATTATAGCGCGTGATAAGAAAAATCAAGAAGTTGCTCAAGGCGAACGCGGTGAAATCTGCATTAAAGGACCACAAGTCATGAAAGGCTACTGGAATCGTCCTGAAGAAACAGAGCGTGTTATGCAAGGAGGGTATTTCCATACAGGTGACATCGGCTATATGGACGAAGATGGCTATATTTTCCTTGTCGATCGGATTAAAGATCTCATCATTTGTAGTGGGTACAATGTCTATCCACGTGTCGTTGAAGAAGCTATTTATCAACATTCAGCAGTTGAAGAAGTCACTGTTATTGGCGTGCCAGATGCAAAACAAGGCGAAAGTGTAAAGGCTTTTATCAAACTCAAAGCAGGTAAGGTGGTGTCAGAAAAAGAACTGATAGCCTTTCTAAAAGACCGTTTATCTTCTGTTGAAATGCCAAAGTATTTCGAATTCCGAGATGCACTTCCTAAAACGATGATAGGCAAGCTTTCAAAGAAAGAACTACGCGCAGAAGAATTAAGCAAGATAACGAAGAAATAACCGAAGGAGACGAGAATGACCACAAATGCGATAATTTCAGGCTATGTAAGATCTCCTTTTACCTTTGCAAATAAAGGTGAGCTTACAAAAGTGCGGTCAGATGATTTAACGGCACTTGTCATTCAAGGTCTTTTAAAGCAAACGGGCGTTGCTGCACAAGATATTGAAGATTTGCTTTTAGGATGTGCTTTTCCTGAAGGAGAACAAGGACTTAACTTGGCGCGTCTAATCGTTCTGCTTGCGGGTCTTCCTCTTTCAGTTGGAGGTGCGACCATAAATCGCTTTTGTGGTTCTTCTATGCAAGCCATTCACACGGCGGTTGGGGCAATTCAAGCCGGGGCAGGGGACGTTTTTATTTGTGCCGGTGTAGAATCAATGAGTCGTGTCCCTATGGGGGGATTTAACCCTATGCCTAATCCCAAACTTTATGAAGCAATGCCTGGGGCTTATATGTCGATGGGAGAAACAGCTGAAAATGTCGCGAGGCGCTTTGAGATTTCACGAAAAGCTCAAGAAGAATTTGCCGTCGAAAGCCATAAAAGGGCAGCTGCAGCGCGTGAAAATGGTAAGCTAGATGAAGAAATTATAGCTATTTCCGTTCGTGATCAAACAGTTAACAAAGATGGCTGTATCCGTCCTGAAACAACTGCAGAAGTGCTTGCAACACTTAAGCCAGCTTTTGAAGAAAGTGGCTCTGTTACGGCTGGGACTTCGTCACCGCTAACAGATGGAGCAGCAGCCGTATTAGTTGTCTCTGAAGAGTATGCGAAAAGAAACAATCTACCTTGTTTAGCGCGGATTAGATCTATGGCAATAGCAGGGTGCGACCCAGAAATTATGGGGATTGGTCCTGTCAATGCAACACGTAAAGCCTTAAAACGTGCAAATCTTGAGATAAAAGACATCGATATCATTGAACTTAATGAAGCGTTTGCATCTCAAGCTTTAGCATGTATCAAAGAACTTAGTCTTGATCTGCAAAAGATCAATATTGATGGTGGCGCAATTGCTCTAGGGCATCCTTTAGGGGCGACAGGAGCTCGCATTACCGGAAAAGCGGCCACTTTGTTAAAACGTGAAAATAAAAAATATGCTCTCGCAACGCAATGTATTGGCGGTGGACAAGGTATTGCAACCATCTTGGAGGTATGTGAATGACCTTTGAAATTAAAAAAGTTGGTGTCATTGGTGCCGGAACTATGGGCAGCGGAATCGCCGCTCACCTAGCAAATGCTGGCGTTGACGTTTTGCTTCTAGATATGCCTCAATCGAGGTTTGGACAAAAAAACAAACTCGCTGAAGAAGCTATCGAAAGATTACAAAAGACTGACCCTGCAGCCCTTATGACGCCCAGAGCTGCAAAACTGATCACCCCTGGTAATCTTGAAGATGATTTAGACGCATTAAGTGCTTGTGATTGGATTATTGAAGTCATCGTTGAAAATCTTGAAGTAAAACGCAATCTTTATCAAAAACTTGAAGGGCTTCTTAAGCCCCATACAATTGTGTCATCTAACACTTCAACAATTTTATTAAAAGAGCTCATAAAAGACCGAACAAAAGCTTTCCAAGCCTCTTTTATGATTACCCATTTCTTTAACCCTCCACGGTATATGCGATTGCTTGAGGTGGTAAAAGGACCCAATACAGATTCTGAAAAATATGAAGTGATTAAAAAGTTTGCAGATATTCGTTTGGGAAAAAGTGTTGTTGATTGCCACGATACGCCAGGGTTTGTTGGAAATCGTATTGGTGTATTCTGGCTTCAGTTAGCGGTTATAGAAGCAATTCAACAAGGAATAAAAGTTGAGGAAGTTGATGCTCTTTTCTCTAAGCCCATGGGAATTCCTAAAACCGGTGTGTTTGGATTAATTGATCTCGTTGGCCTTGATTTAATGCCTTTAATAGGTAAAAGCCTGAGAGATAATCTTCCTTCTGAGGACGCTTATTGTCATTTAGAGCAGGATACACCTGTAATTAAAAAAATGATTGAAGAGGGTTATACAGGTCGCAAAGGTAAAGGTGGCTTTTATCGCGTTAATCGTGACACTGGCGAAAAGATTAAAGAAGTCATCGATCTTAAGACGGGTGTGTATAGCAAAGCAGAGAAAATAAAGCTTTCTGCATTAGAAAACACACATACTCTAAAAGACTTACTCTCTTATCCTGATCAATACGGAAAATATACCTGGTCAGTTTTGTCTCAGCTTCTTTCTTATGTTGCGTCTCATGCATCTGAAATCGCAAACGATATTGTTGGGATTGATACGGCAATGAAGCTTGGTTATGGCTGGAAATACGGTCCTTTTGAGTTGCTTGATAAAATTGGCACAGAATGGGTTGTAAAAAAACTTAAAGAAGAAGGAAAACCAGTTCCCTCTTTGTTGGAAAAAATCGGTTCAAATTCGTTTTATAAAGTCCAGAATGGGAAGCTTCATTATTTTTCATTTGCAGGAGATTATCTAGAGGTTCAAAGGCTGTCAGGGCAGCTTCTTCTTTCCGATATTAAACTTTCTTCTCAACCGCTTGCAAAGAATGGTTCTGCGGCACTTTGGGATATCGGGGATGGTGTTGTATGCCTTGAATTTACAAGTAAAATGAATTCCATCGATCTTGATATTATGAAGATGATTATCAAAACAATTGAAATCGTTCAAAAAGATTACAAAGCGCTTGTTATCCATAATGAAGGACAGAATTTTTCGGCAGGCGCAAACATAGGGTTGGCCTTATTTGCAGCAAATTGCGCTTTGTGGCCTCTTATCGAACAACTTGTTGGAGAAGGCCAGCAAGCTTATAAAGCGCTCAAATACGCACCTTTTCCTGTTGTTGGTGCACCATCTGGGATGGCTTTGGGTGGTGGGTGCGAAGTCTTGCTTCATTGTGATGCTGTTCAAGCTCATGCCGAGAGTTACATTGGTCTTGTTGAGGTGGGTGTTGGACTTATTCCCTCGTGGGGTGGATGTAAAGAAATGCTTGGACGTTGGCTTAATCATAATAAGCGGGCTGGTGGCGCTATGGTTGCCGTTGGCAAAGTTTTTGAGATGATTGGCACTGCAACGGTTGCAAAATCTGCCTATGAAGCTAAAGAGATGCTATTTTTAAATGAGCAAGATGAAATTACAATGAACCGTGATCGTTTGCTCGCTGATGCAAAGAAAAAAGCTCTTGAATTAGTTGAAAATTATCGTCCTCCTGAAGAGCACACATATTCTCTTCCTGGCAGTGTGGCGCGTGTTGCTCTTTCAATGGCTGTGAAAGGTTTTGTGAAAGCAGGAAAAGCGACCCCTTATGATGAAGAAGTTGCTAAACACTTAGCAACAATCTTAAGTGGTGGTGATGTTGATATTACTGAAGCGCAAGGAGAAGAAGGAATCTTGAAGCTTGAGAGAGAAGCATTCATGATCCTAATAAAAAATCCAAAAACGTTAGCAAGGATGGAACATATTCTTGCAACAGGAAAACCTTTGAGGAATTAGAAAATGCCAATTTATAAAGCACCTCTGCGGGATATGAAGTTTGTAATGCAAGAACTATTTGAAAGTTCGCAACAGTCAAGCTTATCTGGTTCTGAAAATGTATCTGAACAAGATATGGATATGATTCTTGCCGAAGCTGCCAAATTTTGTGAAAACATCCTTTTCCCTCTTAATTTAAGTGGTGATACGGAAGGATGTCATTGGGAAAATAAAGAAGTCAGAACACCTAAAGGCTTTAAAGAAGCCTACCAAGAGTTTGTTAGCAGTGGCTGGGCTTCTCTTGCGTGTGAACCTGAATATGGCGGTCAAGGGCTCCCAGAAACAATAGCACTTGCAGTCGAAGAAATGGTTTGTTCTTCGAATCTTTCTTTTGGTCTTTATCCTGGGCTCACACGTGGTGCTTATCAACTTCTTTTAAAACATGGAACAGATGAGTTAAAGCAGCACTATCTTCCAAAAATGGTTGAAGGCGTATGGAGTGGAACTATGTGCCTTACGGAACCACATTGTGGGACAGATTTAGGTTTAGTCCGTACTAAAGCAGTATCTCAATCTGATGGCAGCTACAAAATTACAGGTACCAAAATTTTTATCTCTTCAGGTGAACACGATCTAACAGAAAATATTATTCATTTTGTGCTTGCGCGTACGCCTGAAGGACCTTCAGGAATTCGAGGTGTAAGTTTATTTTTGGTTCCAAAGTTTTTAACAGATGACAACAAAGAAATAAAACAACGCAATACAGTCTATTGTGATTCGATTGAGCGCAAGATGGGATTAAAAGGATCTTCTACATGTGTTCTCAGCTTTGAAGACGCGACAGGTTGGCTTGTTGGAAGCCTTTATAAAGGTGTCGCGAACATGTTCACAATGATGAACAATGAACGTTTGGCTGTTGGCAATCAAGGGCTCGGTATTGCTGAAATTGCTTACCAAAACGCACTTTCTTATGCGAAAGAAAGATTGCAAGGAAGAGCATTAACAGGGGTAAAACATCCAGAAAAAAATGCTGATCCTATTATCGTCCATCCCGATGTACGAAAAATGCTTTTAACAATGAAAACTTATAACGAAGGGAATCGTATGCTTGGCACATGGGTTGCACTTCATATTATGCGTTCTCAAAAGGCGGAGAATGCTGTTGAACGTGAAGAGGCAGATGAATTCGTACAATTAATGACACCTGTCGTCAAAGCCTTCATGACTGATTGCGGAACTGAAGTGGCAAGTCTTGGCGTGCAGGTTTATGGAGGGCATGGCTATATCCATGAATATGGTATGGAACAGTATATGAGAGATGCAAGAATTGCGCAAATCTACGAAGGTACAAACGGTGTACAAGCTCTAGATTTAGTCGGTCGCAAAATACCGACTGCAACGGGCCGCTATTTACGACGATTTTTTCATCCTGTTTATGGTTATATCCAAGAGAAACAAGGTGATGCTTTCTTAGCTGAATTTGTAGGTCCTCTTCAAAAAGCATTTGAGCGATTACAACAAGCAACAATTACTTTAGCACAGCGAGGATTGAGCAATCCTGATGAAATTGGCGCTGCAGCTTCTGATTATTTAAGGTTAATTGCGCTTACAGCACATGCTTATTTATGGACCAAAGCTTGTGAAGTGGCATACAAAAAGAAAACAGGTCAAGAAAGTGCTTTTTATGAAAGTAAAATAGCAACCGCACGATTCTTCATGCAAAAAATTCTTCCTCAAACATCCTCTTTGTTTGCTTGCATTATGTCAGGTTCTAAGCCTTTAATGGAGATGAAAGAAGAAGCGTTTGGACCTTTCTAAATTCTTCTGGAATTTACGAAAAAAGGAAATGGAGACTTTTGTATGAATCTTATAATTCGCTTATTACGTGTTTTCATTTCTGCTTTTTTTCGCACACCTCTTGATTTTTTTGGAACTTCTGTTGTGTCCTTTAGAGTTGTACCAACAGATATTGACTTAAATCTTCACATGACGAATTCGCGCTATTCAAGCTTGATGGATTTAGGTCGTTTGGATTTACTTTTACGGTCTAGTGGACGAGACTTTTTTTTAAAGAAAAAGTGGCAAGCTGTTCTTGGGGCTAGTCATATTAGATTTAGGCGTTCTTTAAAATGTTTTCAAAAATTTGAATTACAGAGCCGCGTTATCGGCTGGGATGAGAAATGGTTTTATATTGAACAACGAATATTTTCCAACGGCCATCTCATTACGGTGGCAATCTTAAAGGCTCTCTTTGTGAACAGAAGAGGATCTGTTCCTACACAAATTGTATTCAAAGAATTAAATGTGACGCTAGAAAAAGAGCGTTTAACACCCGCTATTAAGCATTGGCTTAAAATGGAAGCATCGATTCGAGAAGAGAGCTAATTTTATGAGTGAATTACGAGGAAAAACACTTTTCATTACAGGAGGAAGTCGCGGCGTTGGGCGAAGTATCGCTTTAAAAGCTGCGCAAGACGGCGGAAATATTGTCATTGCTGCTAAGACAGTAGAACCTCATCCAAAGCTTGAGGGAACAATTTACACAGTTGCCTCAGAGATTGAAGATATAGGGGGAAGAGCTCTCGCCATACAATGCGATATCCGGGATGAAAATCAAATTCAAGCAGCTGTAGAAAAAACGATAGAAGCTTTTGGAAGCATTGACATCCTCATCAATAATGCCAGTGCTATTCATTTAGCTTCAACTCTTGAAATGCCCTTAAAACGATTTGATTTGATGTTTTCTATTAATGTTCGAGGGACTTTTGCGACAACCCAAGCATGTTTACCTCATCTCAAAAAAGCGCCTAATCCTCATGTACTTACTTTATCACCACCTTTAAATATGAAAGCTGAGTGGTTTAAAGATCATGGGGCTTATACAATATCAAAATATGGCATGAGTATGTGTATGTTGGGTATGGCAGAGGAATTTAAGCAGGCAGGCATAGCGTTTAATTCTTTATGGCCTAAAACTATTTTGGCAACCGCTGCCGTTGAGATGTTAGGGGGAAAATCCTTGCTTCAATCTGCCCGAAAACCAGAAATTATCGCAGATGCTGCGCTTTTTATTTTTAAACGCGACAGTCGGAGCTGTACAGGACAATTTTTCCTTGATGAAGATGTTTTAAAGGCGGAAGGAATAACTGATTTTTCTTCTTATTCATTGAATCTTAATGCTCCCTTAATTCCTGATTTTTTTATAGACTAGCCCAAATTAAAAAGTTAAGTAATTATCACTTTTTGCATACTATTAAAGGGATAAATCTCGGGGTGAAAAAACATACGCTTTTCTTAATAATCTTCTTATTAACTTTATTTTTTCATGAGGCAAGTGCAAATATTTTAATAGAAAATAAATTGAAGCCCATTATTTATCAACTTGATCAATTTATTTCTTCTTATTTAAAAAAATTAAAAGCTCCTGGGTGTGTCGTTGCAATAGTTGGTCCTCAACAAGTTTATTTTTTAAAAGCTTATGGTGTTAAAAGACTAGGACAAAAAGATCGTTTAACACCTGAAACTATTTTTCAATTTGCTTCAGTTTCAAAAACCATTTCTGCAGCTCTTGCTGTAAAACTCCATCATCGTGGAAAACTATCATTAGATGTTCCTGTGACAGATTATCTTTTAAACTTTCATTTAAAAGGAACCAAGAAACCCTTAAGTTTAAGGCACATTTTAAGCCATACTAGTGGTTTATCAAATAATGGCATGAATGCTCTTATAGAGCGTTGTACACCTCGTAAAACCTTATATGAGCATGTACAGAGCCAGTCAGTTTCTGCTGAACCGGGCGAGTGGTTTGATTACCATAATATTATGTATGGTCTCGTTGAGGATATTCTTATAGCAGCCACGAGCCAATCTTTTCAGGAACTTTTGCAACAAAATCTTTTTGGGCCGCTTGGAATGCAGCATGCGAGTGCAGGTTATCAAAATATGATAATGTCTAAAAACAGGGCTTATCCCCATGATATACCTCATAAATCTAAAATTTTACGCCCCGCTAAGAGTTATTCTAAATGCTACTATTCGGTCTTAGCATCAGCTGGAATAAATGGCTCAATATTAGACCTTATACCTTTTTTACAAACACAATTAGGCGGAAGACCGGATGTTCTCTCCTCCCAAGAGTTAGACATGCTTCACGCGCCTCAAATCAAGTCGCCTGAGACACTTAAGAAGATACAAGAAAAATTTCGATACATGAGTGATTCTGGTTATGCTCTAGGATGGCGTTGGATGGATTATGCTGGAGAAAGAGTTATGTATCATGGAGGATGGATCAATGGTTCTCGACCAATGGTTGCTTTTTTACCCAAATATAAAATTGGGATCATTGTGCTTCATCATGCTGAAACACCTTTTTCTTTTAGAACAACAATGAAATTTCTTAATCTTTTTTTGGGAATTGATTATGAAGATAAATCCCTTCAAAAAATCAAAGCAAAAACAAAGAATTAATTTTCTATATATCTATACTTTGCGCAAATGCAGCATTGGCTTGGATAAAATTAAAGCGCTTTTCAGGGCGGCGTCCCATGAGCGCCTCAACAAAACCTTCTATCGTCAGGGTTTCATTACTATCAAAATTTGCAGAAATTTCATTTTTTGGAAGGTGCACTTGCAACAGAGTCCTTGTTTTTGGATCTAAAGTTGTTTCTTTAAGTTGTTGCCAATCCATTTCGCCCAGTCCTTTGAAACGGCTAATCTCAATTTTTCCTCGACCTAAAAATTCCTTTTTCAAGAGTTCATCACGATGAGCATCATCGCGGGCATAAAGACTTTTTGTTCCTTGTACAATTCGATAAAGCGGGGGTAAGGCAATGTAAATATGCCCTTTTTCAATTAGTGGACGCATTTCTTGGAAGAAAAAAGTTAACAACAGGGAAGCAATATGAGCTCCATCGACATCAGCATCTGTTAGAATAATAACGCGTCCATAGCGTAACTGTGATGTATCACAGTTTTTACCCGTTCCACATCCTAAAGCTTTCCCCAAGTCTTGAACTTCTTGGTTTGTCCTAAGCTTATCATTGGAAGCGCTAGCAACATTCAGAATTTTCCCGCGTAAAGGTAACACGGCTTGTATTTTCCGATCCCGTCCACGCTTTGTTGGGCCACCAGCTGAATCTCCTTCAACGAGAAAGATTTCTGTTTCATGAGGATTTTCAGAAATGCAATCAGCAAGTTTTCCAGGTAAGCGTAAGCGTCGAGTTGGTGTTTGCCGTAAGGTTTCTTTAGCTTCTTTGCGCCTTAAACGTTCATCAACCCTTTCAAGGATGTGATTAATAAGAGCTTCTGCAATATCTCGTTGGCCCGTTAACCAATGGTCTAAGTGATCCTTAATAACTGTTTCAACAGCACGTGTGATTTCACTATTCACTAATTTTTCTTTCGTTTGCCCCTGAAATTGTGGATTTCGTATAAAGGCAGAAAGAAGCATGGCAGCACTTGAAGTACAATCTTCTGAGGTAATTTGGGCAGCTTTTCGATTTCCAAGACGCTCTCCAAAACCACGAATTGATTTTGTCAGAGCCTGCCGAAATCCCATCTCATGTGTCCCTCCTAAAGGTGTAGGAACCGTATTACAATAAGAATGTGAAAATCCTTCTTCTTCAAGTGACCATGTTACAGCCCATTCAATTCGTCCAAAATTATCTGGAAGCTCTGCTTCTCCACTAAAGGGCTCAGTACAGGCTTGAGGTGTATCTTTTAAAGTCTCAAGAAGGTAATCTTTAAGCCCTCCAGGGAAGTGAAATGTATCTTTAAGGGGGACATTCTCTTCAGACTCAAGAAGGGAAGCATCACAACTCCAAAGAATTTCTACACCTTTAAAAAGGTATGCTTTTGAGCGGATCATTTTATAAACAATCAGAGGCTTAAAGTGAGAATTTAAAACAAATATCTCTGGGTCTGGATGAAATCGAATTGTCGTTCCTCGGCGATTACTAATAGGTCCGTTGTTCATTAAAGGAGAAATAGCTTGGCCACGACTATAATGTTGTTGCCATAATTGCTTTTGAGAAGCAATTTCAACAGTTAAATGATCTGAAAGTGCGTTGACGACTGAGAGTCCTACGCCATGAAGTCCGCCAGATGTCTCATAAGCATCTCCCCCAAATTTTCCACCTGAGTGTAAAGTTGTAAGAATAACTTCTAGAGCAGATTGATTTGGGAATTTAGGGTGAGGATCAATTGGGATACCTCGTCCGTTATCACGGATCGTAACAAAACCATCAGCTGAGAGCTCAACTTCAATTCTCGAGGCATGACCAGCAACAGCTTCATCCATTGCATTGTCAACGACCTCAGCAATAAGATGATGCAAAGCGCGTTCATCTGTTCCTCCGATATACATGCCTGGGCGGCGGCGTACAGGTTCTAAACCTTCTAAAACTTCTATATCTTTAGCGCTATAGTCTGTTTTTGTTATTTTACGAGATGCTTGAAAAAGATCAGCCATGGCTTTCATACTTTGTTAAATTTGTTTATAGTGCATTTAATATGTGGAGTTGAATAATAATGCATTCCTTTTTCTCTTATTTAACCATTGGTGCACTTATTGCAACTTTTATTGTACTAATAGCTGGTCTTGCAACGTTATTTTTACAAGACAAAGAAGCACGTTTGAAAAGTAATAAGTTCATGCGCTGGCGAATTCTTTTACAATTTGCGGCGCTGTGCTTGTTTGCTTTACTTCTTCTATTTCAGAAAAAGGGAGGATAATGGTTAAACTAACTAAAATATACACTAAAACAGGTGACTTGGGAAGCACAGGCTTAGGAGATGGTTCGCGCCGGAAAAAACATGACCTTCGGATTGAGGCAATTGGTGCCGTCGATGAAGCTAATGCTTCAATAGGTTTAGTAAGGCTTCATACGCAAGGGAAACATGATTTGATGCTGACTGCCATCCAAAATGATTTATTTGATTTGGGGGCGGATTTATGTTTGCCACAAGATCGACGATCGAAACCTACGTTAAGGATTACACACCGGCAAGTTGAACGTCTTGAACAAGAAATTGATTTCATGAATGAAGAATTACAGCCGTTAAATTCTTTTGTTTTACCGGGCGGTAGCCTTGCCAGCGCTGCTTTACACATGGCACGTACGATTGTTCGGCGGGCAGAGCGAATTGTGTATGCTTTAAGTGAAAGCGAACCACTTAATTCAGAAATTGGGATGTATCTTAATCGTCTCTCCGATCATTTATTTGTTTTAGCACGTGTTTTAAATGATCAAGGACGAACGGATGTTCTTTGGAAACCTGGGGAAAATCGATAAGTCTTACGTTTGCAAAATTATTTGAGTTTAAGCCCTAGTGGAAAGCCAAATAGCGGCTCGCGTTATTGCTTTAATACTTGTGCGTAAAACAGCAAAGCCTGGAGCATCGGCCGCACCTGCTTCTAAGCCTTGATCTTTATGAGCGATTTCATCTGCTTGAAAACGCTTAATTATGTTGGTAAGTTCAGGTTCTAACTCACTTTGTTGAAGTTCTTCTATTTGACCAGCGTAATGGTGATCAATCACTTCTTCGACAGCAACTGTACAAGCCATGGCAGCTTTTGCGCCTAATTTTGCTGTCAAAGCACCTAAAAGATATCCTCCAACATGCCATAAAGGTGTGAAGATGGTTGGTTTTATATTGCGCGCTAGAAGAAGTTGATTGAAACTATCAAGGTGCTCTTGTTCTTGCAATTTCATCTCTTGGATAAGAGAGGATGTGGGATGATTTTTTAGAACATCAAGCTGACCTTTGTAAATACGAATAGCACCGTATTCGCCAGCCTGATCAACGCGAAGCATTTGTTTTATACGTTCTTGAGGGGTTAGCATTCCTGGAAGACGACGTTTCATAAAACTTCCTTTTATTTTTTTTGTCTTTTCAAAAAATAGAAGGCAAGTAAGCTCCACAACAGGCAATAAAGAACATTATAGCCTGCCATGGATATTCCTAAAAAAGACCATTGTACTTGATCACAGCGAACAACGTCAGTATTTAAAAGTTCTTCACGCAATTCTTCAATAGAGTTACCTGCGAGTTTTTTACTTTTGCATTGCGTGGGCGGTTCTACCCAGCGCTGTTCAACGGCGACTTGGTAGAAGGCAATTCCAGCATTAATAAAAAATAGAATGGCTAATAACAAACTTAATTTTTTAGAGTGAGCTTTGAAAAATGAAGCTAAACTTGCCACGGACCCAACAATGCAGATGCTCATAAACACATACTGCTGATAAAGGCATAAAGAACAAGGTTGAAGTTTAAAAAAGTGCTCAGCAACGAAACCGCTACTGAGTGCAAAGAAAGCCGCAAATATCAATGTGCGTACAATAATGACAGAGTTTGAAATATAAGAATCTAATTTATGCATAAAACGATTTATACCTATAAACGTCTATAGTTTCTTTACCATACATATTTAATAACAAAAAAGCCAAGGACTAAAACGCTAACGCCTATAACTGTGACAAGTACAAGGTTTTTTTCGATATAATCTTTAATACTTGGCCCAAAGTGCCATAATAAAAGAGCAAGAGAGAAAAAGCGAAACCCTCGCGCGATCACTGAGGCGATAATAAAAGTACTGAGATTTAATTCAGCGACACCACTTGTAATAGTCACGATTTTATAAGGAATGGGGGTTAAACCTTTCAACGCAACAATCCAAAATCCCCACTTTTGAAAGTTTTGTTGTAATTGAATAAAGCTTTCTTGAAGACCATAACTTTCTACAATCCATGAACCAAGTGTCTCAAAGAGGGCATATCCTATATAATATCCTAAAATACCGCCAATAACAGAGCTTAATGTGCAAAGAGTCGCGAGAGACCAAGCCTTTTCTCGGTTACCTAAAATCATTGCCATATATAAAGGATCTGGCGGAAGAGGGAAAAAAGAACTCTCTGCAAATGAAACAATCATCAACGTCCATAAAGCGTGACGATGACCAGCAAAACTCATGATCCAAGAATAGAGTTTATGAAGCATTAGTCCCCTGTAAGAATAGTTTAAGGTCTTGCTTAGCATCGTTAGAACAGGGGCGCAATAAGATTTGAAAAGAAAGAATATAGTTTAAATCATATTTACTTTTTGACAAAAATAGTTTAATGATGTCATAAAATTTTATGAAAGGAATTTAAAATGTCATTTAATTGGATAGCTAAGGTTAGCGCTTGTTTGGTTTTAAGTTGTTTTATATTAACGAATTCAATAAAAGCTTCAAGCATTCTTGAAGAGCAAAACTCTTTACAAAAATTCATTGTCGCTTTTGACACGACAGATTCAAATAAAAAAGCACCTAGTTTGCGTGCATTAAGTGACTTTCAAACATGGAAAAAGGTTTTTGAAGAAGCTTATTGTGAAGCAGAGAAAAAATACAATTATCTTGAGATTTTAAGAAAAAATGATAGTGCGAGTTATTTCAAAACACTTAAATCTAGTTTTGATCATTTTTTGCAGACTCATAAGTTTCTACTTCAAACAAATTCTAAAGAACTTGATATAATTACCGAACCTAAAGCTTTACAACATTTTACAGAAGCAGCAAAAGCATTGATTTCCATAGAAGTAGTTCACGAAGATACATCTACATATATTTTTGAGAAACACAAAGATTTGATTCAAAGTTATAGTGTGTTCACTAAATACGAAGAAAATGACCAGTTAAAAGAATTAAAAAATTTGGTAGAGTCATTATCTCACTCACTAGCTGTTTTTAGTGCAAATCCTAAAGATATGGAAAATTTATTAAAAATAGCTCAAGATTTACTTAGTTCAGAAGAAACTCTTGCAAAACTTCAACATATTAAGTTACTTAAGAGAAAAGATTCAAGCCCTGCACGTGTATCCCCTTCAAATTCTAAAGAAAGCCCCAAGTCAAAGAAAAGAGAAGAAGAAAAACCATCGAAGCATAGAGAAAGGTCAAAGACTTTAGAGTCCATTTTTTCAAGTAAAAAGAAGATAGACCCCAAAAAAGAAGTTTTTAAACAATTAGCTGTTAAAGCTCAAGAAAAGGCGATGGAGCTTCAGGATAAAAATAATAAGGATGAAACTCCGGCTAATTAGAATCAATCTTTAAGAAAATTATTATTCAAAAATTAAAGGATTGACCTACTACGAGAGTCCGCTATGATGCGGCCCATGCCCCTGTGGTGGAATTGGTAGACGCGGCAGACTCAAAATCTGCTTTCCGCAAGGGAGTGGGAGTTCGAGTCTCCCCGGGGGCACCAAGAAATGCTTAGGTTTTTTTCCCTTACGATCCTTTCTTTAAAGAGCAGCACAAAAAATTATCATCAAATTGTCATCAGTGTAAAAAAAGCGATATAGGTTTTAGAGAAGTTAAAAGCATTAAAAATCTAAAGATTGCATACATCTAAAATTGTGATCTGGCCTTATGATCTGCTAATTAAGAGTCTGTAGTTATGCGCCTAATATACTACAATAAGTATTTGAAAATAAAATTAAATTATAATGTATTCATAATAGATTGCTTATACGGAAGCAATATGGAAGCAAATGAAAAATATATTGGGCCTCTTTACCTAAAATATTTAAGATCATTGCTTGTATATTGACTGCCTAAGTCAGAATGATCAATTAATCCTGAAGAAGGTTTCCTTAATTCCACTTAACATAGTAGAACTAATGAAAGATATTAATTTGAGGAGGAAAAGATTAGCTTTCAAGCAACTTACAGGGCATAAATGTAAAGTAAGAAATCTCTCGGATAAAAGCTATGTACCAAAACTACCTTAAGAAACAAACTTGAATCTCATTTAATGAGAACTAATGCATCCTCTCCCTCGTCCTTTACACTGATAAGAGATTGTGTTAAAAGCAAAAAAATATTAAATTGGTTATAAGAATTATGTATGTATCCAAAAGCTCGTTTTTTGAACGATATAATATAACGTATATAAAGGATTATCGCGTACAAAACGTACGTAAGAAACCTCTAACAGATTTAATGAATCAGTTGGCTAATAAACAAATTTTTAGAGGTATTCTTATATTACTGACAATCTTTCTAGCCCTAACAGCGAGAGTTACTGTGTCAAACGCATCGGAATATAGTGCTTCATTTGAAGATACCCCATCAGCAACATTAGCTCGCGCCAATTATAACACTGACTTAGATATAAAAAATTCACGCATCTTTATTTTCTCAGGAAATAAGCTTCTTGTAACAGAGGACACTCTGACTCCAGCTACTCTGTCTTCAGAGTGGATTCAAAGGATCGTAAAATTTTCTTTCAAAGGGGATGAATATAGTGCTGCAGAATTACGCGATGAAAGGAGCGTTCCTGGCAATATGAAACTTGCAGATTTTATAGGACTTTACCTTAAGTTGCCTGCAGAAATTATTGAGCCAGCAAGAAAAGGCCACCAGTTGTTAGAATGGGAAGCTTTGCACAAATTTTGTGGGAAGTGCGGGGCTTCGACCATTAATTCTCCTGAAGAACATTTTAAACTTTGTTCAAATAATTCTTGTCGCCAAAAGTACTATCCCAAAATTATGCCGGTCATCGTTGTTGGTATTGAGCGAGGAGACGAGATTCTGATGGCACGCGGCCCATCATTTCCTAAAGGAATATATACAACGCTTGCTGGTTTTGTGGAAGCTGGTGAGACTTTAGAAGAGGCAGCCAAGCGCGAAGTTAAGGAAGAAACTGGCATAGAGATTGGCAATTTAGAGTACGTTGGTAGTCAATCATGGCAATCACCCACTCAAATAATTATAGGATTCCGTGCACAATATGAAAGCGGAAATCTTGTAATTGATCACAATGAGCTGGAACACGCAGCTTTCTTCCATGCTGAAAGCCTACCCCCAACGTTTCCAGGTGAAAACCTCACTATTTCACAAGTAATTATTAGTAGCTTTTATAAAAGATATTTAGAGCGAAAGCAAAACGCTCAAGACTGATAATTTTAAGGAATCACACTAAAATAATGACTGCTTATAATAGAGTTCTTTCATGCATTACTTTTGAAATCATTTCTATCACTTGAGTCTGTTGTGGGTTGATAAAAAAATGATCTCCTGGAAAGAATAACGCTTTGAAACAAGCTGTGGTATAATCCTGCCATAGTTCCACTCGTGAAGGTGTTACCATGATATCATTCACCCCTCCTAGCGCCATTAAATCGCATGACAGCTTATAGTCATCGGGGCGAATAAATGTTTCTAAGATTTGAAAATCAGCGCGCAGGATTGGAAGCCATATTTCCACTAATTCTTGATTCTGAAGAATTTCTTCTGGCAGTCCGTTGTATTTTTTGACTTCTTCTAAAAAGTCCAAATCTGGTAAATGACTTATTTTATCACTTGTTTTAAAGTGAGGAGGTGTTTTCCCAGACACAAATAAACAATCCGGTAATGGTAAAGAATTTCTCTGCATATAATGCGTCAACGCATAAGCAATCAATCCACCAAGACTATGACCAAAAAAGAAGTATGGTCTATCTAGATAGTCTACAATCTGTGTTCCAAGGTTATCGATTAATGGATCCATACTGGTAAAAAGAGGTTCGGTAAACCGAGTACCATGACCGGGAAGCTGCACAGAAATCAACTCTATGGACGGATCAAGGTGTTTCGCCCATGGATAAAAAATATGAGCATTTCCACCCGCATAATGAAAACAGAACAGCCTTTTAGTTGCCATTTCATTATGTTGAGGAAAAAGAAACCATGATTGTTTATGTAATATCATTTTCAGCTTTCCCTCTTATTAAATTACGTTCTGCATTTTGGATGCTCGGTACATCTATATGAAGTGAAGTATTCTTAGGAAATGCTATAGTGCAAACTGCATTTGTTAGAAAAAAGGAAATTGCTTGATATTGAGAAAAATTCTTATATGAGCTTATGTAAAAGCCATTGTTCTCTTGAATAGACTCTATTTCCAATAAATCCAGAGGTACACTTAGGCCACACTTTATTGCTTTAGACAGCGCTTCTTTGATCGTCCAAAACATAATCATTGGAGATGTTGAATCACACGATGAAACCAACAGGTGTTCTTGGTCACTTAGTAATGGATAAATTGTTTTCTCTTTTCTTTCTTCCAGTGATTCAACATCAATTGCCATTGGAAAGGATTCAATAAAAGAAATTGCTCCGCCTAGTGATTCTGTATGACTTATGCTCACCTGTATATTCTTCAGACTAACCAAAGGTTGATGAAAAACACCATTATCAATAAAAAGTTCAGAAGGCTTTTTTTGGGTGATAGCATTAAGCGCTCTTTTTGCACAATATCGCCCTATTAGATAACCATATTGACGGTTACGGTAGGACATTTCTTCATAGACCAAGCATTCCAATGGATGTAACAATTCCTTACGAACTCTTTTTAATTCCTCGAAATCTGTGCAAGCCAGGCATAGCCCTACGGGAAAATTCTTTTTATTGAATTCGATCTTTAGAATAGAAGTATAAGATGAGTTATTGTCCATTTTTGATTCTACTGATTAAACCTGTCAGTACCCTTCCAGGACCCATCTCCACAAATTCTGTCACATTTTGGCTCAGTAGATAGCCAATACTATCTACCCATAAAACCGAGTGAGTAATCTGATCGCATAGCGCTTTCTTGATCGTTTGATCACCAGACTGGTAGGGTCTCGCTGTGCAATTCGCAATCACATGAATTTGCGGTGATGCTAATTCAAAATCATTAACAAATGTTTCGAACTTTTGTTGTGCTGGAAGCATATACCTAGAATGAAATGCTCCACTCACATTTAACTTGACGGTCAAAAGAGCACCGTTAGCTTCACATAATTCTTTTGCTTTCATCACTTCCGGTTCAGCGCCAGTGAGGACAAACTGCGTTCTAGAATTTTTATTCGCGATTGTTACTGCCTGAAGTTTATTATCTTCTAAGACTGCATGAATCTGCTGTTCACTTAGGCCAATAATTGCTACCATTGCTCCGCCTTGAGCCTGCCCCATTAATTCACCACGCTTCACTACAAATTTAAGGCCAGTTGCAAAATCAAAAACCTTAGCCGCAAATAGAGCATTATACTCTCCCAGGCTGTGGCCTGCCAAATAAGTTGGCTTTTTTGAATTCTCTTTACTCCAAGCTAAATAGCTTAAAGCATTAACAATATACATTGCTGGCTGTGTAAACTGGGTCTGATTTAAGCGATTGAAAGGATCATCTAAACACAGTTCCTCAATCGAATACTGTAAAATATCATCAGCTATGCGAACAACTTTTGGAAACTTGGAAAAAAGATCACGTCCCATACCTTTCTGTTGAGATCCTTGACCTGGAAAAAGTAAAGCTACCATAATGAATTTAACCCAAACTTTTTATGCTATTATATTGCCGTTAGCATATTTGATGACAGAATAAAAGAATACTTTAATTAAAATTTTCTACATATAGTCTGGAGTAATGGAATGGACTCGCCAGAGTAGAGTATAATATTCTGAGCAAAAAAAGGAGGGGTCCAACCATGAAGATAGTAACAATTGGAATTGATTTAGGTAAGAATGTATTTCACTTACATGGAGTTAACGAGAGAGGTAAAGTTATTCTGAAGAAGAAAGTGAGCCGGAGCAAACTAATTGAAACAATAGTAAATATTCCAAGCTGCTTAATTGGATTAGAGGCTTGTTCTGGTGCGTATTATTGGGCGCGTGAGTTTACAAAATTAGGCCATACAGTACGTTTAATGGCCCCTCAATTTGTTAAACCTTATGTAAAGAGTAATAAGAATGATTATGCTGATGCGGAAGCAATTTGTGAAGCTGTGACACGCCCGACCATGCGTTTTGTGGCTATCAAAGAAGTTGAACAACAAGACATTTTAAGTCTTCATAGGATCCGTGAACGACTAATAAAGCAGAGAACAGCTCTTGGTAATGAGATTAGAAGCTTGCTTCATGAATATGGAATTGTCATAAGACAAGGATTTACACATTTACGTAAAAGCTTGGCAGAATTGTCAGATACAATTGATTCACAGTTAACTCCAACTATAAAAAGATTAATCATTTCTTTATATGAGGAACTAAATGAGCTTCAGCAGAGAATCATAAAATATGAGAAACAAATAGATAGTATTTACCAGCAAGATGAGCGTTGCCAGAGACTTGGTTCCATACCAGGAGTAGGCAAGATCATTGCAACAGCGATGGTGGCTAGTATTGGTAACGCCCATTTTTTTGAAAATGTTCGTCAATTGGCAGCTTGGATTGGCTTAGTGCCTGCTCAGCGTTCTACAGGCGGTAAATCAATCTTATTGGGTATTAGTAAAAGGGGAGATCAATATTTACGTACTTTGCTTATCCATGGAGCGCGTTCTGTGCTTAATTACTTAAAACGTAAGCAGATAAAGACACGGCAAGATCAATGGCTTGAGGAGTTGTCAGCACGTCGCGGCAAGAACAGAGCTACTGTTGCCTTAGCTAACAAAACAGCACGCATTATTGGGGTTGTACTAACAAAAAATCAAACTTACCAACCTCAACTAGCTTCTTAAATATAAGGATAAGGCCAACTTAAAGAGGAGTAGATTTAATTATCAAAGGAATGCGAAGAAAAAAGAGATGGCAAATTAGGTAGGACCGGCTCTCTTATATTCTGTCAGGGGCTAAGGCCCTTATGAGGCCGTTGGAGTAATCAGACAAGAGAGCACAGATTCCATCGGGACCAAAGAAGAGAAATCTTCTATTTAAAGGCCGGATACATGCATGCAACCTATTACTAGTTTTTTGACTATCATTTTTATTCTTGCATCTCTCGGCGAGTCCATACATGTCCCTGTTAAACCGGATACAATAAACTAGATACGGCGTTAGTATACAAGATCTTTTTATAAAATTTTTGAGCATAATTTTTCTTGAAAGAGAAATTGTCTTTTTAAGACCTCAAATATTATATGTAAGAGCTTATGCATTATTGCTCCAGCAATTACATAATTGACAAAAGTTTACGATAAGTATGATTTTCGTGGATAAGCTCGTCCATGTGCGGGCCTAAAATGGCATCTGAGAGCTCCGAATAATCTTAAACTTCATAGAGGCATTTATATCAAATCTCAAATCATAGCAGCTTTATTCTTGCTACCTCTGCCTTTTCTCAATACTCATATAAAGTGCAATGGCTGAGCGGCAATAGTCCTGCCTATGTAGCCGCAAAAACCCAACTTTGGTAGCTTTCTTGGATTTGAGATGTGCACGCCCCTTATAGTCCAGAAAGTAATGGCATGGTAGAAGCTTTTGTGAAGACTTTTAAAAGGGATTATGTTTATGTAATGACTTAAGTTTGGGAGAAAAGGTTATTGAGCAGCTGCCAGCATGGTTCGATGATTACAACAATAATGCCCCCATAAAGGGCTAAAAATGCTCCCACCACGAGAGTATTATAGGGATTCTTAGGATGGCCTCAAACAAGTAAAGTATAGCTAATGAGCTATTCAAATGTCCGGCCTTAACGGGGGCGCTCCAATCTCTTACATTTTATATTGGACAATAGAAAGGAAATGGTAGTGTAAAAATGGGAAAAGTTAGCTTTTATGATGTAAATTACAGGAACAATCTTAATCCACTTTATAAAGATATTAGAGGGGATGTTTGGAATAATGAAGATATAGGTATTACAAGTTTTTTCTCTATAAATCAAATTAATAAGTTTATTAACTGGCTTGATTTGAAACCGGGCATGCTTATTTTAGATGCTTGTTGTGGAAATGGGCAAGTCATAGCTTATATAACTCAAAAAACAAATACTAGATCTTATGGAATAGATATTAATAAGCACTCAATTGAATCAGCAGAGCTATCGGCACAGCAAAAAAAAATACCTATTAAATTTTTAAAAATGGATTTGAAAGAAAAATTACCTTTTCCAGATAAATCGTTGGATGCTATTCTTTGTATAGAATCTATAATTCATTTTATTAAAGATGCGTTTCTCTCTTAATTTTCTTAACTCCTAACATGCTGTATTTTGCTCACAGACTAGCAATATTTTAATCAAGCTTTTAAGTTCTTTTCCACCCTAATAAAAAACATTCTTTCAATCTTCATGATATATGAAGTTTTAAGTCTAATACACTTAGAAGCCAAAATCAGCCCAAACTCTTTTGCGCTGAAAGGGATATGATGGTAATGTTCGTTTTCGTGGAGTTAATCCCATATAAAAGTTATTCCATGATATTTTTTTACCTTGGACGTAAACTGTTAGCAGGTTTCTTATAAAATTCCTCCATGAATACGCTTCAGAGCTCATATTATCAAGCCAGGTTAACCTTTCCGCAAGGATGGGAGTGCTATCGAGCTTGCTGCCGAATCCAACAAAGGTATAATTATTTTTTTTGTCTAATAAATGTGTAGTGCTGACCTTAGAGGCTGATACTCTATTTTCTTCCCACCAATTCCGAGGCTTGAGTAAATCTTCCTCTTCCAGAATACTTCCGAGGCTATTGCTCACGATCTGAATTTTGATTGGAGAGCATGGAATTTCTTTAAGAAGAGCTTCAGCTGAATTAAGTGCGTTACTGGATTTGTCTCCTATAGACAATTTGCATATAACATCTAGAATATCTTCAAGGCGCCAGAACTCTGCCAGGCAAGCTGCAACATATTCACCCACACCCTCTGATATGAAGAGGTCGGGAGTCGCACCATATCGAATCCAGTGCAAAGCCGTTACATATTCAACTATGAAAGTATGTATATTGCGGTATTTAGTTTGAGTAGGGTCTGAGGCAATATTATCCAAAATTTCCTCAAATGACAAATTGATCTTTTTTTGAAGCAAGCGGTCAATTTGATCAACTTCTTCTCTGATAATTGGATCAGAAGCAAAGAGAGTATTTAGGTATTCCTTAATAAAATGGTCCGATTGATCTATCTGAGCAGGAAAGTAAAAACCAACTTTGGAGTTGTTAGATCTTTTCACAACGCCATGAAAAATATCCTCTTGTTCTTCTTCTGATAGGTAATCTGATAATTTCTTGCAGCAATCATCTTTGTTTTTAGCCATAACTGCAAGTCGATAAGGGAATGTCGAGCGGCAGGTGTTTGCAGAAAAACAGATATCTGTAAAATTATCTTCTGTGTTACTGAGGTGCTCTATATACTTTTTAACATACGCCCTTAAAGCATCTGCATTTCTTGCGCTTATGGAAAGAATATTTATTTCAGGTAAAGAAGTATCATTTTCTGGCATTGAACTTTGTTCAGGGGCTTCTTCTACCAATGCAAAGGCGTTGGTTCCACTGAATCCAAAAGAACTTATGCCAGCGACCCTACGTCTATTTTGTGGAATCCAATCCACTAGTTCTTTATTAATTCTAAAGGAATCTTGGCAAAAGGTGACATGAGGATTTAATTGATTAAAATTAATCTGGGGTGGGATCTTCTTATTTTGTAGGGCTAGTACCAGCTTAATCATTCCAGCAATCCCAGCTGCTGCTTCTAAGTGCGAGATGTTCGCTTTAACTGAACCCAGGTAAAGTGGGTTATTCTTACTGTGATAATTTTCAAATATATTTTGAAGGGCCGTTAGCTCAATGGGGTCTCCCAGTATGGTCCCTGTGCCATGACATTCCATGTAACTTATGTTCTCTGGCTGAATGGAATATCTATCTAAGGCCTCTTTGATTAATTTTTCTTGTGCGATTCTGTTGGGCGCTGTGATACCAGCGCTCTTGCCATCTTGATTGATCAATGAGCCACGCACGACCGCTAAGATATTATCGTTGTCACGCTGCGCATCGGATAGCCTTTTTAAGATCACGACTCCACATCCTTCACCTCGACCGTAGCCATCTGCTTTTTCATCAAAAGTCTTACATTTTCCATCACGAGAGATCATATTCGCTTTCGAGCAGTAAATGGTCAGCTCAGGAGTAACCATTAGGTGAACACCGCCAGCAATAGCAATATCAGCTTCTTGGTTTCTAAGACTTTGACAGGCTTCATGAAGCGCAACCAAGGATGATGAACAAGCTGTGTCAATGACCATGCTGGGACCTTGCAGCCCCAACCAGTAAGATAATCGCCCGACCGCTAAACTAAACTGCGTGCCTGTTCCGTAATAGCCGTCGATACCTTGCATTCCGTTGTTTAGATACTGGGTAACAAAATCGTGAGAGCTAATGCCTAAGTAAACCCCAGTTTTACTTTCAAATAAGTCTTCTGTTAGGAGTCCAGCGCTTTCAATAGCTTCCCACGCAACTTCTAGAAAGAGCTTTTGTTGAGGATCCATGCGCTCGGCTTCTCTGGGGGTAAGACTGAAGAATTCTGGCTCAAACTGGTCAATGTTATCAATGAAGGCACCATATTTAGTATACATTTTTCCGGGAGCTCTCTCATCTTCCGAATAGTACTTATCCACATCCCAACGATCTGCAGGAACTTCAGTAACAGCAGAATACCCTTGGCTAAGCAGCTTCCAGAATGATTCCGGATCATTGGCACCTCCGGGAAATCGGCACCCTAGACCAATGATTGCAAGAGGATCTTGATCTTTACTCCTTAGGCGAACAATTTCGGATTCTAACTGGCGAATTTTTTGCTCATATTGTTTCAGGGTTTGTTCAACCATAATACTATTTCTCCTATTTAGATAAGAAATTTAAAACCTGCTTTAACGAGGGATAGTCAAAAAACATAGTGATAGGCAAAGTTTTATTGAGCTTCTTAGAAAGATCATTTCGAAGCTGTACAGCCATCAAGGAATCTAAGCCAATTTCTATGAGAGGCTCTTCTTCGCCAATTTCATCTTTGTCAATAGACAAGACTTTGGAGATCTCAGAAAGCAAAATATCCTTAACATCTTCCTGAGAATGTGGGTTTATTATCTTAACCGGCATATTCGTATTATTCAAATTCTCGGCATCTGGCTGAGGGGAAAGCTTTACGCCATTGGTTAAGTTTTTCATCAGAAATGGAATGGTTCTTTCATTAAATTGCTTCTTATATTGTTGCCAATCAATGGAAAAAACACCGATTTCACTTTCGAATTGAGAAAGAATCAACCTATCAAGAATTTTCAGCCCCTGGCTTCGCTTAAGCTTATCGAACCCCTGAGTTTTCAGCCTAGAAGAATCTTGTTCTGATAGATTGGCAGCCATACCTAAATTCCATGGCCCCCAGCAAATGCTTAAAGCCGGCATGTTGTTTAATCTTCGATATCTCATAAGACCATCTAAGAAAGAGTTGGCTGCTGCATAATTCGCTTGTCCTAAAGTACCAAGCATACCAGCAGCAGAAGAGAAAAGAACAAAGAAATCCAGATTTAGTTCTTTTGAAATAATATGAAGATTGTAGCTTCCTTGCACCTTTGGCGCCATAACTTTCCAAAAGCGGTTCCATGTTTGTTGAACTATGGTACCATCATCCAAAGCCCCAGCCATATGAATGATCCCTTTGATAGGGGGATAAGCTTCCTTAATTTTTTCAAAAGCAGTAAATGTCTGAGCATAATCAGATATATCGGCCTTCATGAGATCAATTCTAAAGCCTTCCTTACGCCACTGTTCGATCCAAGGATGACCTTCCTTCTTATGTATGTCACTCCGGCTGAGAAGAATAATGTTTTTTGCACCATGCTTAATCAACCATTCTACTACAACCTCACCAAGTCCACCTGTTCCACCTGTTACCACGTAGGTGCTTTCTTGTGATAAATTGCATAAAGTATTAGGAACAATGATTTCAGTTTTTGCAAGTTTTGCAAGGTACCGAATGTTATTTCTATAAGCAACTTGGCTGGTTCTGTCCTTTAGAAGAATTTCTTTTAATAAGTTATTAAGGGTAGTGTCTTGGTCAGTGTCAATGACTTTACAAGACAGCTCAGGATGCTCAAGATTAAGAACATTAACCAAACCGATAATTGATGACGACATAAAGGAAAGAACTTTTTGATTATCTGTAACCCTAAACGTTTCAGGCACTATAATCGATAACCCTGCCGAACTTAGACTTTGATCCTTTATCATGGTCTGAGCAATAGCTAACAGGCCACCACATAGAACTTTTTGGGACTCTTCAATCTCTGTTACCAGTGCGTCTACATTACTGCAATCCCAGTCCCAGGCAAATACTATTTCTGAAACAGGACTTTGATATTTTGCAGATATTTTATAAAGAGCACTATTCAAGGACTCGGCATCTGCCAAATTTGCATATAGTTTCTCAGGATCTGTTTCTGGTTTTTCCTGATTAAAATCATGATAAATTATTTCGGTAGCAATACCTTTGAACTTCATTAATTTTTTAAGCTTTTCGCTAAGGTTAGACTTATTAGAAAATATGACACATAACCCTGTAGGATGCCGAAGTGAATCATCAATCTCTGCTTGTTGTTCCCATTCGATTCGATATGTCAGATCGAACTCTTTGTCCTTTTGTACGAACTCAACTTTGTCAATCCGCTTAAAGCAGATTCCATTTACTTCAGCAATAAGATTGTTCGACTCGTCAAAAATCATTACATCAGCAATATAAAGGTTGGGATTTTTAATATTTGATTCGCGTATTTTCCCTATACTGCGCAACTTTGATCCATCATCCTTGGCATGATCATGTAAGACTAACGAATCAATATTAAAGGGTAAATAGAGATCTCTTTCCTGTTCCTCATGAGTGAATAGTGCCCCCAATACTTGTAAACAGTTATCTAAAATAACAGGATGGATGAGATAATTTTGAGTTGAAACCTCAATATCTGTTGGAGCTTTAATGTCACCAAATATATATTCATTTTTCTTTTGTAGTGCTCCAATACCTCTAAAAGCGGGGCCAAAATTTAGACCAGCTTTACTAAACGCATTGTAATGCATTACAATGTCTTTTATCTTAGCAGGAATTGAGGCGGCCGTTAGAAAATCATTTGCAATTCTAGGTACTTCACTATTTGGCTTGGATACAATCATAGACGAGTATAAGGTCCAGGTCCCTGAATCGGAGGTCTCTTGTTGGTCGTAGCCAAATATCTTCAGTTCATAAGTGCCCTCCCCTTCTAAAGATGGTTTAAGGTGTATTTGGCAGTGGCGATTTGTATCTTCATCAAGAGTAAGCTCTCGTTGAACGATAATATCTTTTAAAAGTAAAGGCCCTTTACCAAAAACCAACTTCGCAGCAGAGAGCCCCATTTCAACATGTGCAGCTATGGGAACAACAATTTTATTATTAATTTTGTGATCTATTAAATAAGGATATTTTTGGGTTGAAAGCTCGGTAATTAGAAGCGTTCCAATAGCCGTATCCCACCGCCTGTCAATCATGGCAACATCTAATACTTTGGGAATTGTTCCAAGCTGATTTGAGGAAGAAAGGTTGTTTCCAACCCAGAATCTTTTGCGTTGAAAAGGATATGTGGGCAATACAACCTTTTTTCTTTTTTCATTATTTTCAAGAGCGAACCAATCTATAGCTTCTCCAGCAACATATGCTCTGCATAAACTTTCAAGATATCTTTTATCATTAACTTTTTGAGAGTTGATTTTAAAAACTACATTTTGGCCATTGGTTTGGAATACCTGTTCACTGCCATCATAAACACCCTCTAGAGTATGACCTTGGGCATAAGCTTCCAATTTCTCGTAACAGTCTTTTGTACTCTCAGCTATTATCGCCAACCTTTTTGAAAAGTGTGAACGTCCAGTGTTGGAGGTGTAACAAATATCACTGAAGTGATCGGTTTCATTATGCTTTAGAAAGCTTATAAAACGTGCAATATAGTCATTCAACGCTTCATTGGTTTTTGCACTGATTGTTAAAATGCCAAAAAATTTATTTTGATTGTTAGTCAAAATCTCAAAAGAAGGCAGCGCTTCTTCAAGAAGAGCAAATGCATTTGTTCCTCCCATACCAAGAGAATTTAAAGCGGCCTTACGAGGTACCTGACTGTGCCAATTCCTAAGAGTCTTAGGAACATAAAAAGGACTTTCTTCAAAGTTTATTTTAGGGTTTGGCGCCTTATAATTCACAACTGGAGGGATTTTTCTGTGATAAAGACACAGCGCAGCCTTGATTAAGCCTGCAATGCCAGCGCTTGCTTCACAATGCCCAATGTTGCTTTTGACTGATCCAATGGCACAGAACTGTTTCTTTTCAGTGTACTTTCTAAATGCTTGACTCAGGGCCGAAACCTCTATGGGATCACCAAGGTTTGTACCAGTACCGTGTGCCTCTAGATAGCCAATCTCTTGCGGATTGAATCCGCTTAATTCTATAGCCTCTGTAGCAGCTCTTATCTGTCCTTCAGTACTTGAGGCTGTGTAACTGATTTTTTGGCCGCCATCATTATTGATTGCTGTGCCTTTAATAATCGCGTAAATATGATCTTTATCTTCAAAAGCTTTCAATGCTGGTTTCAATAGGACAACACCTATACCACTTCCAAAGATGACACCATCTGCGTTTTCATCAAAAGCACGACAGTGACCATCACTAGATAAAATTCCGCCTTCCTGACGCCGGTAACCACTGTAATGAGGAACACGAACCGTCGATCCACCAGCGAGTACCATATCGCATTCACCATTCAAAAGACTTTGGCAAGCGAGATGCACTGAAACCAACGAGGATGAACAAGCAGACTGTACCGTCATACTTGGACCTTTAAGGTTTAGTTTATAGGAAACGCGGGTAGCCAAAAAATCTTTGTCATTTCCAAGTTGTGGGAAACTGCCAGTTTCTCCAACAATATCGGGATTTTCTCGGAGGTATTCTAGGAAATAGCTTGATATGTTCCCACCAGCCGATCCGAAAACACCAATGGATCCATTGTACTTATCTACTGCATAGCCAGCATTTTCTATTGCATTCCAGCAACACTCTAACCATAATCGATGCTGCGGATCCATTGCAATTACTTCACTGGGAGAATAATTGAAAAACTTATCGTCAAACATTGCGATATCATCTAAAATTGGAGCTGCTTTGACGTAGTTCTTATCTTGCAATTTATTCGGACTAACCCCGTTTTTTTTTAATTCATCATCACTGAAAAAAGTAATCGTTTCCCTGCCATTGCTAATAAGATCCCAATACTCTTCAAGAGTATTAGCACCAGGAAATTTTAATGCCATCCCTACAATTGCTATGTCATACTCGTTCATGGCTATTCGCTCTGGACACTAGTAGAATTGACATTCTTACGGTTTACATGAAGTGTCCGCGCTTGCCTGCGGGCCGTAGCTCTTGTAACACTGTCTTTGTGAGCTTCAGTCTCTATTATTTTAGCACTCTGGGTATAAGCAGTAATGACCTCACCAAAAGTTGATATATCTGTTACTGAGGCTGTGTTTTTAAAGGGAGTTTTGTTTAATTTTATTTCCAGAATTGCAAGTAACCTGGCCCAATCGATCGAAGTCATGCCAAGGCTTTCAAGATTTGCTGAATCTTTAAGGTCTGACACTGTTATTGACTTATTAGTTTCATTAAGGAGCTTCAGTGTCTCTTCTTCTACGATCTGTCTAACATTATTCATTATTTCCTCCTATTTAATATGCAGCCAATAAGCTGCTCGATAAGAATCATCGCCAATATTCCCGAGTATACCTCTTCCTTGTAAAGGCGTAGGCAGGTAAAGGGATTCGATAGAGGTCTTGGTCTTTGTATAAGTGGTGTCTTGAAATCGAGCAACCAGACACCCACGCTCTTTTAAGCTCCTCTAAGTGCTTTTTGTTGTATTGAGAAGCTGGATCTTTAAATATTACTTTTCCGTCTTCTAAACTTAGGAGCTGATCATTAAAAATTTTTTGATTGCTTACTATTGCAGTAGATTTTTCATGCCTAAGGCTTTGTTCCAGCTCCTCAGCTAGTTCAGCTAAAGAGGTGACCACAGCTGACCAACGATAGTCCATCTCTTTTCTTCCTACGTGCAGGGTATAACCTAAGTCGTCCACTCGTGCAGAAGGATTTTTCTGTAGCCAACCATAGAGATTTTTCAACTGTTTTGTTAGGGAATCATCATTATGAGCCGAAACTGGAACGAATATGGGTCTATTATCATAGGCGTCTCTAGGTGCTCTCCTTGGGGCTTGCTCTAAAATCATATTAGCATTGTATCCCGCACCACCAATAGCATTCACACTAGCACGTCTAATTCCAACACTCTCCTTCCATGAAGCCGTCTCTTGCTGCATATAAAATGGTGAGGATGCAAAATCAATGTCGGGATTTGGCTCTTCAAAGTTGATGCTCTTTGGAATAATGCCATTGTAAATTGATAAGATCGCCTTAATTGCACTTGCGCCTCCAGCAGCTACCCCAGCATGACCAAGATTGCCTTTCACCGCACCAAGCGAGCAGTAATTTGTCTTTTTGGTGTCAAACGCGAGCTTTGTAGCATTAAACTCAACTGCATCTGAAATGGGAAGAGAAGCACCAACAGCTTCAACCATTGTAATAGTTTCAGCATCTACCCCAGAAACGGCTAAGGAAGAAGCAATACAGGCGCCCAATCTTTCCATATGAAAGATACCAAAACCCATGGATTTGGCACCATTATTGTTGATAGCGGTTCCTTTGATGACAGCATAAATATTATCCTTGTCAGCAATCGCTGCAGGAAGTGGTTTTAGTAAGAGAGATGCAACACCACTTGCCAGAGCACCACCAGAGGCTTTTCTATCAAACGGTCTGCTATGACCATCTTTAGATAAAGGCTTATCTTGTTCCCACAAGTAGCCTCTATAATGAGGTAGTCGAATCATTACACCACCGGCGATAGCCATCTCAACTTGATTTAATAGCAATGACTGACAAGCGAAATGAACAGCAGAGTGGAAACCAGCACAAAGAGCTCCCAAAGTCATAGCCTCTCCGGTTAGGCCCAAATGGTACAACGTGTAGGGAGCCAATGCATCGGGAAGCCAAGATTGACTCTCTTCAAGAACAGCATCGCTAGCAGTGATCCAATCTGGCGGAGGACTATATGTCGCGACGCTCTGTGGGTTGCAAGCACTGTAAACCGCTACATCTCCAGCATAAGAGGATGCATCATAGCCTGCGTCTATCATGACATCCCAAGCTGATTCAATAAATGCTCTATGTTCGGGAGTCATCAACTCAGCCGTTCTATCAGGTATGCCAAGCAGCTTCGCATCAAACTGATCATATTCATCGATAATTCCGCTTACAGGTACGTAAGCAGGGTTGGTAATTAGATGGCGATCAGCTTTGATCAGTTCGTGCTCAAGAAAAGTGATACACTCCTGACCATTAACAAGATTATCCCAATATATCTCTTTGTTGGGAGCTTTGGGAAAACGACAAGAGACTCCAATAATCGCAATATCCTGAGGATTGACATCAGAATTAGGGATTGAACTATCTATCTTAGACATTGATATTCCTTCTTTAATATTATTTATAAGAACCAAACAAACTTATTTTAATGTTTTGCAGTATGATTTAGTTAACAGCAAATATTGGAAAATAGTTTTTTAATTCCCCTTTTGAGTAATCTTCCAAAAGTTGAGGAATTTCTTCCCATCCATAAATCTTCTCTGGAACAACTGGAAACCAATCATTCTGAATAGCATACTCAACAGCATTCAAGCCTTCTTGGTAATGTGCGTAATGGGTGAAAATATGAGTGTGTCGATTGATGCATTCTGATGATCGTATCAAAGGGAAAATCATATTCGACCGCCATCCGGATGTTGTTATGACACCTTGCCGCGCTAGGACTTTTAGTGTGCTCTGAAAAGAGCTCCCAATGTTATCAATAAAAATATTGGCCCCCTTCCCATCTGTGTGAGCCATGACACTGGAAATCAGATCTTGCTCATAATTTTCCTTGCTAAAAGTACTTCGATCTATGCTTTTAATGCCCTTTTTTGCAAGTAAAGCAATGCGTTCTGGCATGGAAGTAATCATGATAGTCTTAAATCCTTGGTTTTTGGCCAATTCTAACTCTGCTAAAGAGACACCACCACCCCAAGCTACTGCATAGGCAGACCCAGGGTCGACATCTTGATTTTGAAGCCGCCAACTGTTAAAAGCTACTCTCCAGTTTGCCCAAGCTGTAATATACCGTAGCGAAAAAGCCGCCCATTGAGGAAGGGGCGCCTGAGAGTTGGAAGAAATTGGAATGAATTGATTGCGCTTCAATTTTGTTTTTTTGGACAAGACACCAATGGTATTAGGTGCATCATATCCAAAAATTAATTTTGGGTAGCCATATTCATCAGGTACTCCATTACAGAATAATATACCTACATCTCCCTCATAGACATCCTTTATAGAATTCCCAACCTGCAGAATACGAACAACACCTGCATTACCAATTACGACTTGGTCTTCATTTCTCTGGACACATAAATCAATAGGACTGCGATTGACAGCATGCTCCATATTACCTTCCCAGCATCCAAATAACGGTTCAACGAGTATTTCCTCATCAGTTATTTCTGAAAAAGAAAACTCTACTAGGGTAATTTTCTTGCTTGGAAATTCTACATCCTGCCTTTTTATAGCCCAAGCTTCAGTCGTGATCATGTTACCAGCTCCCATCCATTATAATTTTCGCAAAAACACGCCGCTTAGTTGTGCTAAGAAGCTGCTTTTTGCTTTTCTAATTCTCCATTGATATAGTTTTGAAAATCTTCAACACTCAATAACTCTCCAATTTTACTGGTTGGGATCGTGATTGAGTACTTCTCTTCCAAAGAAAACATTAGAAGCGAGACATCAAGAGAGTCTATCCCTTGCGCACGCAAGGGTTTATCATACTTTAGAGTAGATAAATCAACCGAAGTTTTATTAACCTTATCCTTAAGAACATTTACAATATCATTACAGCTAACCATGTATTCTCCTTTTGCTATTTTATGAGTTTAAGAAGACTAGAAGCATATGAAAAACCAACACCAAATCCAGAAATTAGAATGTTATCTTTTGTTAGCTGATCCACATGTTTGCTCAAAACAATTGGAATTGATGAAGAAATCGTATTGCCCAAGTTCATAATCTCATAAGGGGCAGTTTCTTCATCTAAAATTAGTAAATCTCTTAAGGATTCCACCATTACTCTGGATGCCTGGTGTAACACAAACAGATCAATATCTGAAATTTTTAGACCAGAAGATCGCAGTAAAGAATTAATATTCTCAGGTACTTCTCTTAAGGCGTTACTAACGACATCACGGCCATTCATTTGCAACTTGTCTTCACAAGTTAGGCAGGAATTGCTGCCCGGTACCGTTCCAAAGGTGGTTCCCTGTAAGCAATATCCAGATTGCTCTCTATTATTGCTGATGAAAGTAACTGTGGCTGCATCACCAAATAGTAAGGCGGTATTCTTGTCGTTTTGGTTAATAATTTTTGAATAAGGATCACATGTAAATAACAAAGCATCCTGAATCGACAAGTTACTCATGAGGGATGATACAATTGAGATACCATGAGGAAAGCCTGCACAACCTTGAGAAATATCAAAGGTCATGCAGTTTTTAGTCAGACCAAGTTTCTGATGTACTATTGCTGCTGTATGCGGAATCTTTTGGTCTGGGTTTTGAGTGACAACACACACTAAGTTAATTTTTTCAATATCAATATCTGTTTTGCTTTTTAGATTATAAAATGCCTTGACACATAGGTCACTAGTGTTATCTGTCTTGTTCTTGATGGCACGGGAGTGAACGCCGATTTTTCTGGTGATGAATTCCTCGGTAATATCAAAACGATTTAGTAGATCAAAATTTGATTCTTTGGTTTCGGGTATGTAAACTCCGATAGATTTTATTACTGAGGTTTTTAACACGATGCTATTCCTTCTTAGATGTATATCTTATAGGTATTGTTACAAAACTAATCATTCAATGTACCCACAGCTTGCTTTCTCCTTGCTAGATCTTGTAACCTAGAGCGCCTTATGCTACCTTGTGTGAATCCGGCTTTGATAACTTCACTATTGCCATCTCCTTCTTCGAGCCACTGAGCAATTGCATAGATATCCTGAAACCTGAACAGGTCAGCAATAGAGATTTTCCGATTGAGTTTTTCCTGAATGTGCTTAACTATTTGTCCCAAACGCAATGAGCTACCGCCAAGATTATAGAATTTGTCATAAACTCCAATAGAGTTCGGATCAATTCCCAGCACTTCTCCCCAAATCTCTGCAATGATCTTTTGGGTGTTAGTCATTTGTGAATTTGAAGATTCCTTGGAATGGGATCTAGTTAAATCAAAAACTCTTGCTAGCTCCTTTCGATCAATTTTACCATTGAGCGTTTTTGGCATCTCCTTCACAAAAACAAAGTGAGATGGAATAAGGTGGAGAGGCAATGAGTTCTCTAATTTTTCAGTAAATTTCTTTTGAAGAAATTTATCAATCATGCAACCTTCAGCATTGAACTTTGCGAGATCAGAAACTACATAGGTAACAAGCTCTTTTTCTGGCCTCCCCTCAAGGGTGATCGCCGATACGACCGCTTCTGAAATGTTATCTAGTTGGTTTAATGCATGTTCGATCTCACCAAGCTCGATACGGTATCCGCGGATTTTTACTTGGTTATCTGATCGTCCAATAAATTCTATTTCTCCATTGGGGAGATAGTAGGTGGTGTCACCCGTTTTATACAGCTTTCGCCCCTTACCTGGCCTGAAGAGATCATCCATAAAGCGTTCTTTATTTAGCTCCTCTCTATTGTGGTATCCTAAGGTGACCCCGTCTCCACCCAGATACAGCTCTCCTGGAATATATGGTGGAACAAGATTGAGATCTTTATCCAAAATATATGTTGTGGTATTCGATATTGCCCTTCCTATGCTGGGCTCTTTAGTTTCATTTTGAGAGACCAAAAGCGAAGTTGAAAATACTGTGTCCTCCGTAGGTCCATACAAATTATACACCTTCTTCACGCTGGCATGAGAATACAGCTTATTTACCAGTGACCGGCGTAAAGGTTCTCCCACTAAAGTTATTACTTCGACATTCTTAGGGAGACTATCATATTCGAGCAACGCTGAAATAACGGATGGAACTGTATTAATAAGAGATATATTGTCCTTATTTTTATCTTCAGGCAAATGTAGTAAGTCTTGGATTAAGATAATTTTAGCACCACGAGTAAGGGGATAAAAAATCTCAAATACTGAAATATCAAAACAAATTGAGGTAGAAGCTAGAACTGTTTTAATTTCATTACTTAAAAATGTTTGATCTGCCCAGTGAAATAAAGCAGCGCAATTTCGATGACTAACTTTGGTGCCTTTTGGTTGTCCAGTAGAACCTGAAGTGTATATCAGATAAGCAGTATCAAGTTCTTTTATATTTTGTGGGATTTCAACAGCGGTTTCATTTAAGCACATCGCCGTATAATCAGGATTGATAATAATGCTATTAACCACAGAAGGGGTATAAGACTCACGAACTTCCGAAGTTGTCAGCAGCAGGACAGCTTCACTATCCTGTAACATATAGTCGTTTCGCTCTGTTGGATAAGTTGGATCTAGGGGTACATAGTGTGCCCCTATTCGCAAGATCGCAAAAAGGCCAACAATTAATTTTGGTGAGCGTTCAATACAAATGCCGATACTCATCCCCGCTTTGACTCCTAATCTCTTTAAAGTCTCAGCAACTTGTTTCGAGTACTCATTAAGCTGAGCATAAGTCAAGCTTTCATCTCCACTTATGATTGCAATCGCATCGGGGTTAGCTTCTGCTTGCTTGATAAAAGATTCATGTAAGGTTGACTTTCGATTATACTCGGATGCGTTTTCATTCCACTTCTTAAGTATAATGTTATGCTCATGCTTATCTAACAAAGAAAGTTGGCTTATGGTGCTCTCAGGATAATCAATAATTTGTTTAAGAAGGGTTTTATACCTATGCATAAGAGTTGCCACCGACTCCTCATCAAACAAAGAGGAATTGTAGAATATTGAGCACGCAATTTGATTGTTTATCTCACCCATATTCAATGCCATATCAAAGGGTGCTGTACGTCGTTTGATCTTCCAGGGTTGCATAGGCAAAGGCTGTGTTTTCTGCTCCCCCGTTGTTTCTATATCCATAAAGTAAGAGTTACTCATCTCATAGTTATCGCCGGTGGTCCAGTTGAGGATGTGATCAAACCAAAGCTGACGCCCTGTCTCACGCTCTGGCTTGAGCTCCTCAGCAAGAAGAACAAAAGGATAATACTGATGTGACAGCGCCTCGAGCGAGTTATCTCTAGTTTTTTGTAAGTAATCTTTAAAGCTCATTTCCGGAAAAATATTTGCCCGAAGAACTATCGTATTGAGGTAATAACCAACCTGATTCTCAAACTCATGATGATGACGTAAGTTTGCATAAGACCCAACGGTAACATCAGTTTCATTTGTAAGCTTGTGTAGCAAAATAAAATATACGGAGACCAAGATGTTATAGAGGGTTACCTTCTCTCGTTTTGCAAGCACTTTCAGATTATTGGTAAAATTTTGATCGAAATTGTAGAAGTATTCTCCACCATCAAAATTAAAATTATTTGTACGGGTAGGAGCAAAGTCATCTAGGGTATCCCCTGCTTTGGCAAGCTTCTTTAAGTTAATGCGCGAAGGAGGAGTCTGCAGCTGTCTTGTCCAATAAGCCTTAGCCTTGGTTGCAGGTTCAGAATTCAACCATTTGCGCTCCCATTGAACAAATTTATTGAATGCACTGATCGGAGCATAATAAGGTTCTATGCCCTTCAATGCACAATCGTAGAAATGTTGTAAGTCTTTAAAAATGGTTTCGAATGATCCTGCGTCACATGTGATATGATGCATTCCGATAACGATAAAATGTTCATTACTGCTTCTTGAAAAAATACCGAGACGAAACAAAGGTCCTTTGTGTAGGTCATATGGGATGTGCCCAAAGTCCTCCATCTTAGCTTGAAGTTCATCATCGGTTAAAGATGAAATATCAAACTGTTGAAAATGGTAAAAATTCTCAGAAATAAGGCGTTGATAGACCTTTGCCCCAGCTTCAAAAAACGTGGTTCTTAAGGTTGTATGCTTATGCACTAAATTTCTAACCGCTGTTTCTAAACCAACAAAATTAACTTGCGATTTTACTCTTGTCGCAAACATTACATTGTAACCAACAGCTTCAGGAGCCATTTTGTAGATGAAAAACATTGAGGCCTGGCTGTAAGAGGCAGGATACAATTGTAATTCTTTTGACTTGTTTTCTAAGAACGATTTTGTATTTTCCACTAGATTGCCTCCTTCTGCAATGCCTCTTCAAGAGCGAGAACATCAGATTCACTTATTTCATCAATAAAGCTTGTATCCCATTCCAAACCCGAGGAGGTGGCCTCAGTATTAGGATTTTCTGAGATTAGATGATCATTTTTAGGTGTGCTCTCCAACCACTGAACTAATTTATCGATACTACCTTCTCTCAATAAGTCTGTAAGAGTTAAAGCAAGTGAGCTTCGTTTTTGTAAATCATTAATTAGGCGAACAGCTGAAATTGAATCAACCCCAATCTCAAACAGATGTTGTTCCGTGCGTACGCGCTCAGGGGGAATTCCAAGAATCTTAGCAACTGCATGCGTTATTACGCTGTGTATATCTTCTTGTTGAGTAGAAGCAGTTTCCTGGACCAGGGCAACGCTGTTTTGTACCACTTCCTCTGTAAGCTTGCCTTGAAATTCTTTATATTCTTCTGGTATCCAATAGGATTCATGCTGCCATGGGTATGTTGGCAATGATTCCCAACCTCGGTTACTTATCATGAATTTTTTAAAGTCAAGAGGGTAACCGCTTAAGTAGAGTTCACCTAAAAAGTTGTTGAGAGATTCTTTTAAGCCATTATTGTTGCCAAAGACCTTTAATGACGCTGGCTGGGATTCCATCCCAAAATTAATAATCATAGCTTGATCAGTCTCAGCCTCACTAAAAATTTTTAGAATTTGAGCTATATCGGCTGAATCAAACTGTCCTAGACTCTCCTCAGATAAGGATTCACCTAAAGTTGGAGTGGCGCAGTGTAAATCCATATAACCATCAGTATCAGATTTACCTTCCATAATTTGTTTTTTAATGTCAGCTATAATCTCTAAAGCAAGCATGGGATTTTTCTGATGGTGCAGTTTCTGATACCAGCAGCTAGTCACAATTATTCCTCTTACAGCTTGCTCAAAAGAGAGAGAACGATTGATATGCTTAGCTATAATTGATCCGATACCTTCCGCAATGATTGCCTTGGGTATAATGCCCCAAGATAGCAATAGCTTAGCCATTGCAAGCTGCGTTAGCTTTATAGTAAGTACCCAAAGATCGTTATCATCAAAATCCTTAGAAGATCGAGTTTGGTTATACTGCTCAAGCATTGAGACATTGGTCATGCCTTTCAATATATCATTACACTTCTTCACGATCTCATGGAACTCTTGATAGCAATACATAGGTGATATACTGTTGATATTTGCCCCAATGCCGTTATCGTTGGAGAATAAAAATACAATATCATCTGGTTGAATTTTGGCTTTCCTAATATCTGAGAAGCTTAATGCAGACAGCTTTTTAACTAAATCTGAATGAGTTTTTCCAGTAACCGCTGATCTGTATTCGTAGTGTGTCCGCTTTGTTGCTGCTGCACTACAAATCTCAGAAAGCTGAATGTGTTTCAGCTTTGATTCATCGTCAAAGTATTCGCAGTACTTCTTAGCCAGGTCGATAACTGCTTTCTGCGTGCGCGCAGATACAACAAGTAGTTCCTCGTGTTCACTTAAGTTTTCAGATTCTATTTTTTTAGACATCCCCTCTTCAATGATTACATGTACGTTCGTTCCACTAAAACCAAAAGAACTAATTCCAGCAATCCGTTTCCTATCACTTCGCTTCCAGGACATCTCTGTTGTAGGGATAAAAAACTTCCTGCTATCCAATTCGATCCGTGGGTTTTTATTTTTAAAATGAAGTTGAGGAGGTATTTTTTCATTTTCAAACATAAGGGTGAGCTTTATAAGGCCAGCAATTCCTGCAGCAGCTTCTAAGTGACCGATATTGCTCTTAACAGCTCCAAGTATGCATGGTTGATTACTTTTTTGTTGGCCAAAAACGGCCTTAATTGCTTCTGTTTCGATAGGATCTCCAAGAGATGTGCCTGTCCCATGAGTTTCGATATAACTTATAGAAGAAGACTCTATATCAGCATTTTTTAAGGCATCCTTTAACAGTCTTTGCTGAGATAAAACATTTGGGGCCGTAAATCCAGTGGAGCGACCATCTTGGTTGATGGCGCTTCCTCTAATAACTCCTAAAATATTGTCTTTATCGCGTTGTGCATCTGATAACCTTTTTAGCAGGACAACACCACAACCATCAGATCGCACAAAACCATTTGCCAGAGAATCAAACGTTCTACAATGCCCATCAGGGGACAAAGCACCTGTGATACCAATTAGACTCATTGCTTTTGGCGAAAGAATAAAATTGCTTCCGCCAACTAGCGCTAAGTCACAATCCCTAGCTCTCAAGCTAAGGCATGCCTGATGTACGGCAACAAGCGAAGATGAGCATGCGGTTTCGATAGTAATGCTTGGCCCCTCAAGACCAAAAACATAAGATATTCGTCCAGAGGTTGTGCATAGGGCATTTCCTGTTGCAGCATAAATATCCAAATCATCGGCCGGCTGGGCTTCAATACGATATTTGTAATCCAACCCAACCATTCCAATAAAAACACCTGTTCGGCTTGCGGAAAGATTTTGAGCAGTTAATCCCGCTCTCTCAAAAGCTTCCCAGCTAACTTCAAGAAGTATGCGTTGCTGTGGGTCCATGCTCTTTGCTTCAATAGCTCCAATTCCAAAGAAATCAGCATCAAACTTATCAACACCATGAACTAGGCCTGCCCATTGGGTCCCTGGGTATTTTTGTTTTATTACTTCTGGTATGGCTGTTTCAGGCCACCTTTCAGGGCTAACTTTCTGAATGGGATCCTTGCCCTCTATCAGAGTTCGCCAAAAGGCCTGAGGTGTGTTGGATTCACCAGGAAAGCGACAAGCAGTTGAAACAATCGCTATGAACTCGTTCTCGACTTCATACTTTTTAAGTTTATCCTTTAAAGCTTTAATTCTTTCCGCAGCCTTTTGCAGTAGTTCTTTGTCTTTCATAGTCTTTATCCAATCCAGATAATCTTGTTCATGCACTTAGCTCTTGTTTGAGGTATTCAATTACATCTTCCTGTGAAGACCAATTTTCACTGCTTGACTTGTTAGCCTCATCTTCCTCTGGCGCAATTAGAGAAAGTAAATGTTGAGCCAAGGCAGTAATATTCGTATACGTCCAGATCAGCGTTGCAGGTAGCTGATGACCCGATAAAACCTCAAGACGATTCCTCAGCTCTAGTCCTGTTAAAGAATCCATTCCAAAGTTTGAGAATGGCATTTCAAGACCAAGTTTCTTGGGATCTTGATGTAATATCGAAGCAACAAGATCTTGAACATGGTAACTGATGGCAGCTAGTTTCTTTCCTTTAGGTGCTTGCGTTACTATTTCAATAAGATCTCCTTTCTTGGAGGCAGCTCTTGGATTAGAATTGATGAGCTCACTTAGATAAGTTGAAGAAGACGCTTGAGGATAGAATTCGGTCCACTGACGAACTTCAAAAGGCATAAAACCTATATTGACCGTTCCTGATTGAGCTATTAGTTCAATTGCATGCAAACTCATTTCAAAATTAATACCTCTAACACCACGACGTTCAAGGCGTTCGGCTCTGATACTATTGGCTGTTGCAAGACCTACATCCTTGAATGCACCCCAATTGATTGAAAGAGCAGGTAAACCTTGAGCCACACGATAGTGAGCCAGAGCATCAAGGCAAGCGTTTGCCGCAGAATAGTTTGTTTGGCCAGGTGAACCAACAGTTGTAGAGGCAGATGAATACATTATGAAAAAGTCTAAGTTTAGCTTTTTACTGAAACGATGAAGATTCAAAGCACCATCGACCTTTGGAGCAAAGACCTTGCGAAAATTTTCATGAGATTGCTGAACTAAAAAACCATCCTCTAGAGTCCCTGCAGCATGGATGATGCCTTTTATAGGAGGAAATGAATCTTCCAGGTTTTCCAGAGTGCTAGCTAACATAGAATAATCTGAAATATCAACCTTGGGTGTTTTAACCACTACTCCAATATTACTTAGTTCGCTAAGAATATCCTGTTGCTCTGTATTTTTAGGACCTGATCTGCTCAGAAGCACAAGAGAGCTAGCACCTTGTTTTGCCAACCATTTGGCTAGCTCAAGCCCTAATCCTCCCAAGCCACCACTTATTACATAAGTTCCTTCTTTGCTAATGTTTAGATTACTTACCTTCTTATGGGTTTGTTGATTGCTTGGAAATCCCTTCCGCAACCTTCCAACATATCTTTTGTTAGAGCGATAAGCTACTTGCTCTTCAGAATTGCCAGCCAAGATCTCAGAAATTAGTGCCTCAATTTCCTCATCTATAGGTGCAGAGCTTAAGTCAATACATTTACACTTAATATCTGGAAATTCATACCGGAGAGATTGGGCCATTCCCCAAAGTGAAGAGTGTATAACGTTATTTATATTATCGATAGGCGTAATTGTCCTGGCATTGTTTGTTATGAGAAAAAGGCTTGGAATATTTCTTACAGATAATTGATTAATTGTCTGCATTAGGTACATAATAGCTGTGCATCCATGCAAATCTAAAGCCTCTTGTGGAAGATCTTCATCTTTCATAATGTCATTGCTAAAGTTAAGCATGTGTATAACACCAGCGCAGACTTCTTTATCATTAAAATATGTATTAAATAGATTTATGAACGAACTGTTACTTCTCATATCCAGGGGGTTAATCCGAGAATCTTTATCATTTATAAGAAGATCCTTAGGAGCTGCCTGTATGACTTGATATCCTCTTGATTCCATAGCTGCTCTAACTTGTCGGGCATTTGGCGTATCAGCACTCAACAGAAGCCAACTTTTACTGCCACCTTGTTCAGCCTGAAATGGCAATACGTCATCACTTTCTTTCCAGCTCACATGCAGAAAAAGCTCATCATCAACCTTGCTGGTCCTTGATGTAGAGTTGTCATTTTCTTGATAGTCGTTTTTGAAATATGTCGTCTTTTCACCAACCCAATGGCGTTCCTTTTGCCAAGGATAGGATGGTAGTCTTACGTACTGTCTATTCCCAGATGTGTGGTGCGGTTCCCAATCGATATTTATGCCAGAAACATAAAGCTCACTTAAAGACTCTAGCATTGCCTGTCTACCGTTAATACCCTCCCTTAGGGATGATGACGTTTGTACTATTATACTCTTTTGTTGTGCAATTTCATTTATTGCAGGTTGGAGGGTAGGATGAGGGCTTATTTCCACAAAGTTGGTAAAACCATCATCTAACATCTGAGAAATTGTTTTATCAAACAAGACAGGTTGACGCAGACTTTTGATCCAATATTCTGAATCACATTCGGTAGATTTGATTAGTTTTGTCTGCCAAGCAGAATAGAAAGAAACCCTTGATTCGAGTGCCTGAATTGATGAGATTTTTTCCCGTAAATCAGGCAAAAACGGATCAAGAAGGGCAGAATGGGAAGGAGCTGAATTCTTGACCATTCTGAAGAAGATCTGATTTTTATGACACTTCTCCCACAACTCTTGAAGTTTCTCTGTGTCACCAGATAGCAAAGTCAAGCGTGGACTATTTGCTCCTGCTACAGAAATGAGACCTTTGTAATTATCTACTAATTCGACGGCTTTTTCCCATGAAACTCCAATAATCGCCATCGATCCAGTATCTTGAAGTTGCTCCAGAATTTTAGCCCTATAATACACAAGCTTAATCGCAGTTGGTAGGTCAATAAGGCCGCTTGCATGTGCTGCAGAGACTTCTCCTAAGCTATGCCCCACAACGGCACGAGGCGTGATACCCCAAGATTCCCAGAGCTTGACCAGAGCCATATTTATTGCAAACATATTGATTTGAACAGAGGGTATATCAATATAGTTTGAATTGCTGTTCTGTTTGAAGTTAAGTTTATCCATTAATGACCATCCAGCCACGTCTTGGACAATTTCTTCACATAATAAAATTGCTTCTTGAAACACAGGTTCCTTTTGGAATAAGTCCGAGCCCATTCCATCCCACTGTGCCCCTAGCCCAGGGAATACAAATGCAATCTTATTTTTTCTAAGCGGTACATCTCTGAATCTGAGGCCTGAATAAGGGGTTCCTTTAACATATGATTGTAAGGCTTCTTTTAACTCTTCTTTAGTCGTTGCAGTAATTGACAAACGAGTCTTATAGTGGCTTCTTCTAAGTTGTGTAGAGTACGAGATATCCTGTAAATCAGCTGTGGCCAGCTCGCTGCTATTATCTTGAAGCTCGTCTATATATTTCTGAGCCAATGCCGTTAACGTCTCAGGATTTTTGGCAGAAAGAGTAATGTTATAGGATGCTTTATCTTTTTGTCTTGACGTAAGAAGTTCTCTATAAGGGCTCTCTTCAATCAATACATGTGCGTTAGTGCCACTTATACCGAAAGAGCTCACTCCAGCGACTCGTTTTTTCTTAGCATTACTTTTCCATGGAATTAGTTCTTTTGAAATTTGCAGAGAGCTATTATCAATATCGATAACAGGGTTCAAGGTTTCAAAGTTAATTTGTGGGGGGATAGAATTATTCTCTAAGGCAAGTATTGCCTTAATCATTCCTGCAATCCCAGCAGCACCTTCTAGATGTCCAATATTACTTTTAACGGAACTTAAATAGCAGCGGCTACCGTCATCTCGACTATCTCCGTAAATTTCTTTAATAGCTTGAATTTCTATAGGGTCTCCTAATGCTGTGCCAGTACCGTGGGTTTCTACATACCCCACATCCTGAGCATTAAGGCCACTATCTTTCAAAGCTTTTTTAAGAAGACTCTGTTGCGCTAGTACGTTTGGAGAACTCAGACTCGCGGCTTTGCCATCGTGATTAATTGCCCCCCCTCTGATAACAGCAATAATTCTATCGTTATCTCGTTTGGCATCTTCCAGGCGTTTTAGTATAACTATTCCGCATCCTTCACCTCTCACCAATCCATTAGCTTTCTCGTCAAAGGCCCAGCATTTTCCATCATTCGATAAAGTTTTTGCCTTATCTAATAGCTCCATACCTACAGGGGATAAAAGGACATTGACACCACCAGCAATAGCGAGATCACATTCGCCCAAACGTAAATTCTGGCAGGCCTGATGTACAGCAACCAGAGAGGACGAACATGCTGTTTCTATTGTCAAACATGGCCCCTCAAGTCCAAGAACATACGATAAACGTCCCGATAAAATTGACAACAAATTTCCTGTAAGCGCATATGTATCAATATGGTCTGTCGACATCTGGGTGAATCTGTCTCGATAATCAAGAGCAACGGATCCAATGAAGACACCAGTATTGCTTCCCAATAAGTGTTCATGCCGTATTCCGGCATGCTCCAGAGCCTCCCAACTTATTTCTAAAAGGAGACGTTGCTGAGGATCCATGCTGGCAGCCTCACGGGGAAAGATCCCAAAAAAGTCAGCATCAAATTTATCGATATCATCAATTAACCCAGCAACATATTTTGCTGATCTTTTATCTTTAGAATCTGAATCCCATCGATTATTTGGAATGATTTGAATGCAATCTTTCCCTTCAAGCAAGTTTTTCCAATACAAAGAAGGTGAATTAGCACCCTTTGGAAAGCGGCAACTGTATCCGACAATAGCAAGAGCTAATTGAGGATCTTCAATCACTAAACCTCCGATACTTCCTTTATCAGAATTACCTATTTTAGACACCAATAATCTCCTAAAATACGAAAGCAGTATGACAGCTAGAACTTAGATTTATAAATTTAAAGAGCATTCTTCTTGCCCAATTCATCCATTAAAAATTTAATAAGGGCATCCATGTATGAGTAAGTCCAAATCAATGTTTTTTGTAAATCTAGAGAGAACGCTTTCCCAAGCCTATCTGCAATCTCAACACTCATAATAGAATCTAATCCTAACCCCATAAAGGGAGTGGTAGGTTCGATCAAATCCGGATCTAAACTAGAGACTTCTACTACGATATTTAATACTTTCTCGTATAAGATGTCATATTGATCCTCTGGATCAAGGCCCCTTATTTGATGTGCGACCCAAGCGCTCATTACCTCCTCCACAAACAAATTTTGGCGTTATTTAGCTGTAAAACCACCATCAACCATTAATTCTGCACCCGTGATAAAACTTGCATCATTGGATGCTAAAAAAACAATAGCCTTAGCTATTTCTAACGGTTCAGCAACACGACCTAAAGGATGCATTTTACCGATATCTTCATAAAACTTTTCAATACCACCAGGATAATTATCAGCGTATTCATGGGTCATCGGTGTCCGCACAGAACTTGGATGAACTGAGTTAACGCGAATGCCATGCACACCGTAAGTAACAGCATCATTCTTTGTCATGGCGCGAATAGCACCCTTGGCTGCATGATAAGGGGAGACACCACCACTACCGATCACACCAAAAACAGATGAGACATTGATAATGCTCCCGCCTTTTCTTTGTTCCTTCATGAAAGGCACCGAATGTTTCGTACATAAAAATACTCCCTTGGTGTTCAATCCTAAACCATAGTCCCACTCTTCTACTGTAACTTTATCGGTTGGCTTATTCGCACCAGGCACACCAGCGTTGTTCACCAAAATATCGATGCTACCCCATGCTGCCACGACCTCTTTGATTGTTGATTCCACAGCACTTTCGTCAGTAATATCCATTGAGAAGAAAGTCGCGACGCCACCAGAAGCGGTGATCTGCTTAACTACTGATTCACCTCTTTCCTTATTAATATCTGTAACAGCTACTTTTGCACCTTCCTTAGAAAGCTCAAGACATGTGGCTTCACCAATGCCGCTTGCTCCACCAGTGACTAGCGCCACCTTTTTATAGACACGCCCAAAATGATTATGATCTACATCTGATATGTCAGATGCATAGAGTGAGCGAAATGAAAGAATGGCCAACCCTAGAATTAGAACTTTTTTTAACATTTTCTTTAATCTCCAACTCCAAAAAATTATTTAAAGTTTAATCAAAATCCAAATCTGCCGTTTTAAAGAAGAAAATCCATATAAGGCATTAAATATTAATGTTTTTTGCTTTTTTTATTGTGACCTAATAACTATTTTTTAAATTTATCCAAAACTACTGAAAAAGAACAAACATTAATAATATCAGTTACTTGTCAAGTAATGTCTTTACATTATTTATGATCTTTTTTTGAATAAAAACAGCCGTATAAAATACTTACGTAAAAAATACGGTATCAATTACCAAGAACTGTTTTTGTTAAAGGAAAAATTTTCATATATTAGGGAATTTTTTATTATATAAATATAACCTCGGAGTGGAGTTGCCCCCGTTAAACCGGACACGATAGAATAGCTCCTAAGTGATAGGAGAAATACTAGTACTATGCCTAGTTCTAAAACCGACACAGTTCATGTGATCACCTCAGTTCAACGTCGACGACGTTGGAGTGTCTTTGAAAAGAAATCTATTATTGAAGAGACCTATGAGCCTGGTAAGAGCGTTTCCTATGTTGCTCGTAAACATGGCGTTGCGGCTTCACAAGTTTTTATGTGGCGCCGTAAGATGGAAGAAGGGGCGCTTGTGGGCATAAAGAGCGAAGAAACCGTTGTTCCTCAAACTGAGTATAAGCAAGCCCTTGATCGGATTAAGCGTTTAGAGCGTTTGCTTGGACAAAAAACCGAGGAAGTAGAGATTCTGAAAGAAGCTATCAAGATTGGTCGTGAAAAAAACTTATCTGGCACAAACCCTTGCCAAGATCAGGAGATTCTCAATGAAGAGAGTGTGCCAAGCGATGGAAGTTTCTCGATCCAATGTTTATGAGCAGTTAACTAAGGATCAAACAGCTCGTAAAAAGAAACGAGATGACTCAAGAGATAGAGAAATCCTTTCTGTGATCCGTCAACTAACGGACGAAAGGCCCACTTATGGATATCGGCGGATTACAGCTTTGCTCAGGAAAAGGTTAAATCAAGCGATTAATGTCAAGAGAGTCTATCGTTTGATGAAGGAAAATAGTTTACTTTTGCAAAAATATGGCAATAAGCCAACCCGCGTTCATGACGGTAAAGTCATTACCTTGAAGAGTAACCTGAGGTGGTGTTCTGACCATTTTAGTATTCAATGTTGGAATGGGGATCAGGTACATGTTGCCTTTGTCCTTGATTGTCATGATCGGGAAGCAATCTCTTGGATCGCTTCTAATAAAGGAGTTGATGGTCAAATGATCAGAGACTTGATGACAGAATGCATGGAAATCAGGTTCCCTTTCCACCATCATCTTCCCTATAAACTACAATGGCTAAGCGATAATGGTCCTGCTTATGTAGCAAGACAAACCATTAATTTTGGTCGTTCTCTTGGCTTTGAGATGTGTACAACCGCTCCTTACAGTCCAGAAAGCAATGGCATGGCAGAGGCCTTTGTGAAGACCTTTAAAAGGGACTATGTTTATGTGAATGACCTAAGTTCCTCAGAAAAGATTATGGAACAACTTCCAGGATGGTTTGAGGATTATAACAATAATGCCCCTCATAAGGGGTTAAAGATGCTCTCTCCAAGAGAGTATTACAGATCTTCCCAAGAAGATCTTAAACGAGTAAAGTGTAACTAGGTTCTGTCGACATTTATTTTAGCCATAAATATATCCCAGCAATATAAACAAAAGCCAGATAAGCGACGGCTAATTTATCATAGCGAGTCGAAACTCTACGAAAATGCTTGAGCTTGTTAAACATC
>Ga0209960_1000779_pt1 | contig 56161 bp, 45 predicted proteins | sample ThiBiot_500_plan_2_FD_183947 | JGI IMG/M metagenome (GOLD analysis project Ga0209960, IMG submission 183947) | Wastewater bioreactor microbial communities from Cape Town, South Africa - Thiocy_expt_500_plan (SPAdes) | ecosystem: Engineered > Bioreactor > Thiocyanate-remediating >... | reverse complement strand
AAAAAAAATGATGGCGAAATTGATATGGATGCAATGGTCAATGCTCTTGAAAAGCACTTAAAACAACACTTCTGGAAAGTCTCCTAATTCAAAACGAACACTTTTGGGGGTTCTTCCACAGAATACCATTCAGGCAGGTGATTTTCAAAAAATTCTCTAATGATGCCTATTTTTGAGCATGTAATAAAGCTCGTAAGAAGATTAAAAAATATACAAGTTACCTTACTAAATTTATTAAGAATTGTCTGCTTTTTCTTGGCTAAAAGATTTATTTTTATGTTGCTTTTTAGCCTTCATCATTTGAAGAGTTTTCTCATATTTCTCTTGAGCATAAGCCTTTTGATCTGCAGTAATCTCTTCTCCCTGATTGCCTTCTAAATCATACCGATGTGTGCCCTTTATAACAGCCTTGAGGTAATGAATGTTACTTGTGTAATAGGTAAGAGCATCTTTTAATTTAACTTTTGAAGGAGAGTTCTCCTTTCCAAGAAAGGAAGAGATGTCTTTATCAATATGAAGCTTAAGGGGCTTTATTTCCTTTGGGTTAAAGCAAAGAGGAAACTTCTCATAAAGCCATTTTAAAGCTGCTTTGATTTCTTCTTTTTTCTTCTTTTGAGCTTTCTGCATGAGATGTTCTTGATCTTTAGTAGAAGGTTTTTCAATTATATTTGGAATTAAATATTGAAGCCCTTGAGAGAGCTGAGATTGCTTTTCTGGGCTTAAGGGTTTTTTGATCGTGAGTTTAGGCCTATCATTCATCTGGTATTTCCTTAGTCCTTACATGTTTTTCATGTAACATTTATTCCCTTTCCTGTTAAACAAAAATTATCCCCACTTCTAAGGGAAAACATTGTGGATAAAATACTTACATCCTTTGCTCTTCCTTGCTTGAGAAGAATTGCCTTATAAATTAGCATCCTTTAACAAGGAGAGGTTAAAGATATGGAGAGATGAGGTATGACTTGTCTCTTAAATTCATCATCACAAGTATGATCAATAAGGTGATAATTACATCCTAATCTTTTTTCAGCCTTAAGCCTTTTATTGAGAATTTGCTTAATTTTCTTAATGAGGAGATTAAGGTCCGTAAACAATAAAGACCTTTGTCTTGCTTTTTGTCCTATTCTGCCATTGGCAATGAGAAGAGACCAATCTTTAAAAAGGGTGGGCATCACAACAATATGATAATACCTAAAAATACCCGCTCCTTTATTTTGAGCTTTAAGATAAAACTCTGCGTGCATTATGCAACATTCTGTTCTTTTAACATTATAAGTTGCTGCAAAGACTGCTGAGGGTTTTGAGGGTTAATAGGATAAAGTTTATTCTTAAAAAAGATAACATTGCTTTGTTTGAAAGCTCCAGATACACGTGCAATTTCTAAAGCTTTGGCAATAGGGTCATGAGAGGGTTCAAGAGAGAGTTGGATAACTTTATTCAGTTTTTCACAAGGATGATTATTTGAATATTTTTTCATGATTTTAATCTCATAAATTGTTGATGCATAGCTTTCATACCGCGATGAGAACATTCTTGTTTAAGGGTGCCATCAGGATCATGTTGAAGCTTTTCTGTTATATGTAAAAGAGCTCCTAGTAAGATAGTTGCTTTTTCTCGTGCGAGGGGATCAAATTGTAGATCATCCCCAGGATTGATTTCTAAAAAATCTGCAAGGCCTGATTTTAAAATGAGGCCACCTAGCTGTATTTTTGTCCGATTCTCCGCTTTACGGTCACTGACTTCAAAACGCTTTAGCTTACGTTTATAATGCTCTAAGTCCCAAGAGTGTTTATTAAGTTGTTGCGTCATTTTACGCAGTTTTCTGTGAAGTTGGTTGAGGAGTTTTTGTTCTTTTTTGAGAAGGTAATCTTCCGCAAAATTTCTGAGCAGCTTGACGCCACTTCTCCTTGAGCTCTGGTTTTTTATTTGCTTCCTCTACCACATGAATTAGACCTCCAATTAACGTCATAGGATCAAGGTTGAGTGAAGGAATCTTATTTAAAAAAGATATAAACTCTTCGTGTCTTTTGTTCTGTAATGCTAGAATTTCTTTTTCAAGTTTTTGCTTTTGCTCTTCTAGTTTCGATAATTTTTTCTCAATGAGTTGCATAGTTCATTCTTTCCAAAAAAGTTAAATAAATATTCTTATCGGAAAGCTCCCCACAGCTTTACTTTAATAAAAAATATATAAGCAGAAAAGCAGCAGTCCTGCAAGAGTTTTGTGCTAAAACTCTAAAGGCGCACTTAACGGTAATTAAAATTCCCTTGCGCGGCCCTGCAGGCGGCCCTATATTGTCGCATGGCTATAATGCATGCATCATTTTCTTATCTCTCTCGAAGTGGGGGGGGCTCTGTTTCCTCTCATGCTGCTTACATATCTGCCTCTGTTGTTAAAGATGAACGTATGGGGCAGAGCTGGGATTATTCAAAAAAAGCACCTGAAATTTTAGAAACAAGTATCCTTGCCCCTGAAGGTGCTCCTGAATGGGTTTATGACCCAGATAAGCTTTGGAAACGAGTCGAAGAGTTTGAAGATTATGTCGCCCATACCCGCTTTAAAGGACATAGAGATCCTATTAAGAATGATAAAAGTTTAAAAGCAAGAGAGAACTTTTTATCTTCATGTAAGACAGGATATAAGCTTACTTTTGCTCTTCCTTTAGAGATCAAAAATAAAGATCATTTAAAAGAACTTGCACATAAAATAGTGCAAGAATGTTATGTGGCTCATGGGCTTATTGCGCAGTATGCCATCCATGATATGAAGGGGAATCCTCACCTTCATATTTTATCAACTACAAGGCCTTTTATTGAAGGTGAATTTGCAAAAAGATATGTCCTGGAAAAGCCTCAGCTTAAAGAAAAGCGTGCTCAACTTGCTGAAATTTGCAATCAGTATGGACTTGATAAAGGGTATGATTACCATATAGATGCGAGGTCTTATAAAGATCAAAGTCTTAAAATAATCCCCACAAAACATATAGGTCCTAATGCTCATCATCGTCTTCAAGCCCGAAGTCAAAATGCGCAAGCCAATGAAGAAATCAGGCAAAAAAACATCGAGATTTTGCTCAGCCATCCAGAAGAAATCATCAAGGTTGTCGCTTCCCAAAAAGCTGTATTTACTCAAGTTGATTTAGCCAAAGAGATCTTTAAACGCGTTGCGGGAGACGAGAAACTTTATGCTGTTTTAAAGGCTAAAGTGGATGGAATTGATCTCCCTAAAGCTGCTATTATTGGTAAAACACTCAATGATAACCTTCTTTATGAGAGCAAGAGTCTTCAGTTTGACACTCATAATTACAGCCGCACAATTGATCGCTTTACAGCTCAGCTTTTGTCTCAACACACGGTACTTTATTTAGGAGAAAATATTAAAGGTCAAACCTTTTACACTTCTCAAGAAATGAAAGATCTTGAGACTACAATTGCTCAAACAGTGGATCTTTTGAAGCAAAGGAAAATGCCTCAAATTTCTGAAAAACATAAAAGCAACTCCATTGAAAAGGTTCAAAACCAAGAACGCCTTATCTTTTCTGAAGAGCAGAGAGGGGCCATAGATCATCTTCTTATCCCGCAAGCAATCTCTGTTCTGACAGGCAAAGCAGGGACTGGAAAAAGTACTGTGCTTAAGCCTGTGGTGGATGCTTATAAAAGAACAGGGATGACAGTCATTGGCATTGCCTTTCAAGGAAAGGTCGCTGATCAACTGTCATATGAATTAGGGGTTGAAGGCTATACGCTTGATCAGCTGGATAAAAGATGGAGTAAGCAAGATAACTTAAAAAGGCTAATTGAAAACAAAGAACTTAAAGGCCAAGCTTTGGCCAAAGCTAAAGGCGAGATTAACCGTCTTGAAGAATGGAGATTCACACCTAAGCATGTGGTTATTCTGGATGAAGGCAGTATGGTTAGTGGCTCTTTGTGGAAGAGCTTACTTACTGAAGTTGAGAGGTCAGGCGCTCAGCTTCGAATTGTTCAAGATAATAAACAAATTAAAGCGCTTTATGGTCTTGATGCCGCACGTCTCGTTGAAGAGAAGGTAGGCGCTTATGAGATCCAAGGCGTTGTACGTCAACGCGAGAAATGGATGCGAGAAGCTTCAGCGCTATTGAATGAGCATCGCATTGAAGAAGGATTAAAGCCTTATGATAAAAAAGGTCACTTTGATTTTAGAGAAACAGATTACGGGGCTAAGATCTCTCTTGTGGCAGATTACTTAGAGGGACTTGAGAAAAATCCTCACCAAACTCATATGGCGATAGCGCAGAAGAATAAGGATGTTATCGCACTCAATGAGCTGATTAGAGGCGCTTTGAGTAACCAAGGTAAACTTGGAGGCCAAGAGTTTGTTTTTGGTCAAAAAGGACAAGGCATTTTTGAAAGTCGTCAAGATGTAGGCAGCCTTCAAAGTCAGTATTCTACAAAATCAGCTCATGGGCGGAGATTTGCTGTTGGAGATCGGGTGATGTTCCTCTCCAATGATCATAAAGGGTGGCATGTTAAAACTTTAGAAAAGGGAATGAATGAAAAGCAAGGCGTTAAGAATGGGACTTTAGGGGTAATCGAGTCTTTTAATCTTCGGCGACAAACCGTGGAGATCCGACTTCCTGATGGAAGATTAGTTGGATTTGATACAAAAGCATATGATGCCTTAACTCATGGCTATGCAGTGACCATCAATAAATCTCAAGGTGCTACCTTTGATCATTCTTATGGGTTGTTCAGCTCTTTTAATGCTAATCAGCTTTTGATTTGGTTAACCCGACATAAGGAGAGCTTCAAGGGCTATGTGTCTAAAGGAATTGCCTCTGATCTTAAAGGAATGGTCAGTCATGTGGCCCGTGCTGATTATAAGGGCTTAAGTACAGATTATGATCTTTCTGACCATCAAAAGCCTTACTTTAATCTTGTGCAGCAGTATTGGAAGATCTCTCAAGAAGCTGGAAATTTAAGGGTACGCATTGAAGAGATCAGCCACCAAGCAGAGAAAGCCGGAAAAGAGGTTTCTTTGGCTGATCAGTGGGAGCAGTATAATTCTCTTATTGAAGCTCGCAATCAAGGTGCGAAAGATATTCTTAAAGAGTGGCCTCAATGTTCTTCTTTTCTTCAGCAAACAGGGGTGAGACGAGAAACGCTTGAAGTTCAAGCAGGATTGAAGCAACGGTTGTTAAGTTCTGCTGAAGAAGCTGCCCTTGAGAAGGTTGAGGTCTATTTTAAAGTAGCGGATCACGCAAGAGATCTTTGGAAAGAGATGGCTCAAACCCATCCAGGCTCTCTCTCTTTTGCTCATCCAGAGTATGAGAAGTATATAAAAGTCAAAGAGATGAGGAATGAGCTGGCTTATGAGATGGGCAGTTTCCCTCAAATGTATAAACCTTTCTTTAAAGTTAAAGAGCAGGGGGGATCTTATGTCACTTATAGTGGCAGTGTGTATGAGCAGCGTCCTCAAAGCTTTAAAACTGTCCTGGCTCAAGCAAAGCAGTATATAGCTTTCAAGCGTGTAGAAAGATATGAATCTACGCTAACGTTCCACGAACGTGCGGCTTACAAACAGGTTCAAGACTATAGATCTTTCCATTTTCTGAGTGTGGCCGCCTATAAGCAGCTCCCAGAACTTGAGAAGATGGCTGCAACTCAATCTGTCATTGAATCCCATCAACAAAAAGCCAAAGACTTCGCAAAGAACAGGGATTTGTTTGCGTATCAAATTATAGAGAATTATAGCTATGCTCAGCCTTTTATTGAGAAGTTAGGTCTTAAAGAAGAAGCCCTCTTAAAGCATGCAGTTTTTGGAGAAGTTAGAGGTATTGTTGAGGCCTATAAGACGGCTGACACCCTTAAGACAAGGGTGCAGATGGCAGATAAGTTGGTTTCTTTTGTTTTTAAAGAAGAAGGGGGTGTTGATAAGCCCCTTTATGGCCTTCTCAAAGAGCAAGAGGTTGATCTTCAAAAGCTCAAGTTTGAACAAGGATGTCTTAAAGCGCAACAGCAAGGGAAAGAAGTATCCATTCATACTTTAGATCAGCTTGATCAAGTGTATACAGACCTCTCCACCTATCGCTCCCTTCATCAAGAGGTGGCCAAAGAATGGGAGATTATTAAAACGACTGCCACCCAAAAAGTTGCCCGTGTGCAAGAGGAACAAATTAAGGCGCTCAATCTTTTGGATAGCACCAACAGACTTGAGAGAGCGACTTTGGAAGAAGAAGCGATAAAGGTTCTTAAAGCTAAGGCATCAAATCCGCAAACCCTTGTGTATGTAAATAACCATCTTCGATTAACCGTAAATGGGGTTCAAAATTGGTCTGAGCTGCAAAATGAAATCCAAGGACACCAAGTTGAGCTGAACCAGTTACACACCTCACTTCAAAAAGGAAGAAGCGGGTATGTGGAGATCTATACAAGAGAAGGCAAGCAGAGTGCCTGGAGTTCTTTAAGAACGCAAAAGCTTGAAAAAGCACGTTCTCTAATGAAGACCTATTCCCCTCTTCACCACTTTACGCCTCACCACGAATATGATCGCCTCTTTAAAGAAGCGCATGCCCAAGAAATGACAGAGCAGGTTAGGCACTTCAAGCAAGCCTCTCCTCAAGAAAAACCAGCACTTGCTCAAGAGATTCAAGGATGGCTTTCTTTAGAACAAGATGAACGTCTTACTTACACCTTAACAGCCCTCAAGCAAGAAAGAGTTTCTGTTGAGGCTCTTCATCTTTATGGAAAGATCTTATCTTTACCTCACGAAAAACAAGGCGACGTCTCTCTTCTATTAGAGGGATATAGTGAGGCCAAGCAAAGATTCTCCGATATCTGGCAAGGATATTCTGAGCAAGCAGACCTTAAATTGGCAGGTGAAAAGGTTGCCTATCAAGAACACGTACTTGCACTTGAAGCTCAGCTTCATGCTAAGAATGCCCAATATAATCCACACTTCTTTGTTGAGCGAACGATTCAAAGAACGACTCACGCTCTTAAAGAAGCAAAATTATCCTCTCAAGACTGGACATCCTTTGAGAAAGAAGGTGATGGTCAAAATGCCACCAAAGAGGCTTTTGAACATAAAGTTCAGACTTGGATAGAAAAAGGAGCTCAAACCTATGGATGGAATTTAAATACCCCAGAGCAAGTGAGCGTCCAAAAAGAGATTATCTCTCTTGCCCTGAAACAAAATGATATGTTCGAGAAAAAGCTTAATGAAATTGATCATATTATTAAGTCAGAGAATCAAGAAATTCCACGTCTTGCTATCGCCGCAGGCAAAAGGAATAAGGCTGCTTTTGATCTAATCCAAGGGGGATTTGTCTCTCAAAATCAAGAAGTATTCGACCCCTCTTTAAGACAAGTGAAAGATCAAGCTTTACGGTATGCGTCCTCAAGTTATCGCCTTCAAAAGATTCATGAGAGAGATCCTGAGAAGTTTAAAGATCACGCTGTTGTTTTGTTCTTAAAAGACCAGTTGAGCTTGGGAGATGAAAAGGTACAAGGGCGCATTCAAAAGGCTTTAGATAAAGCTGGACTGACCTTGGATGGGCACCTCATTGAGCAGGACGAGAGAAGGTTTACCCCTGGCAAGAGTCAAGCAGAGCTTTCTTATCGAGAAGAGCGTGAGGCTGAGAGATACACAGAAAAGAAAGGGCACCCTCTCCCCAAAGCTTATAAAACACCTCTTTATGATAAAGAAGATGTCCTCTCAAGCCTTACAAAATCACACATTGAAGAGATATTTGCGCGTCATATTGACCTGTGGGTGACGAATCCTAAGCCTACTTACCGCTCTCATGAAATAAGATACGGCTCTACAGGAGGATTTGTCATCTATCGGGATCAAAGCACCTGGAGTAACTTTAAAACGGGTGAAGGTGGGGACATCTTTAATTATGTGAGCAAATCACTTAACATTTCTTATAAAGACGCCATTAAGCAGATAGGAGAAGAGATTAATGCCCCTCAATTGATATCCATCAATTGGGAAGAAAGAGCACAAAAGCAGAATGAGCTTAAACTCCAAACTAAGATAGAAGAAAAGGCTAAAATTGAAAAGTCACAAGCCACTACAAAAAATCTTTATGATACTTCACGCCCAATTCAAGGAACGCTTGCAGAAAAATACTTAAGAGAACATCGTCATATTAAAATAGCAGAACTGCCAGAAGATTTAAGGTTTATTGCTGAGTATAAAGATTATGACAAAGCCCCCTCTTATCCAGTCTTAGCTTCCTTTTCACGAGATCCTCAAGAGAAGCTGACTGCCGTCCAACTGATCTATCTCGATCCCCAAACAGCAAATAAAGCAGATATTGAAGTTAAAAAGCGCTCTATAGGGTCTATTAAAGGCACGGCTGTTGAGGTTCAAGCAGGGGAAGGTCCTACTTATGTTGCAGAAGGAATTGAGACAGCCCTCTCTTTAAAAGAAGCTGGCATTCAAGGGAGAATTCTTGTAACTTTAGGCCTTTCTAACATGCGCAATGTAGGAAGCTATATTAAAGACAAGGATCAGCCTGTCATCTTATGTTGTGATGCGGATGAGGTAGGCTCTCAGGCTTGGAAATCATCCGAGCAAAATCTAAAGAAACTTCAAGAAGAGGGGTTCAAAGCCTCCATTATTAGACCACAAGGAGGAAATGGTCGTGACTTTAATGATATTCTTCAAGAAGAAGGGATTGCTGCTGTTCAAAGGGCTCTTAAGGATGTTGCTTTATTCAAAGAGAGACTTTCCCAAAAGGAAACCCTATTTCCACAATACGCTTCTCTCCACGCCTCTGAAACAGAAGTTATTTCTCCTGAATTGGGTAAGTCAGCAGAGACTCAGGAAGAAATAAAATCCCCCTATGATAAACTTAATTCCTTAGAGCTTTTCCTAGAATGTAAAGACAAGCTCCAAAAATTACCTTCCTTTATTGAAGCGAATAAGGATGAAAAACCGCTTGTTATGGAATTAAATCAACAAGAAAGATACCATGCACATCAAATTTGGAAGAATGAAAGCTTGAAACATGAAGCATACGTCTTAGGGCTTGAAGAAGAAATCAAGAAGAAAGCTCGTTTATATCAATATGATTTAGCATGGAGTGTCAATTATCAAGAGAGCAAACCAGATCTATCTTCTCAAGAAAAAGATAATCATAACGCTTTAGAGCATTATTTGATGTGCAAAGAGAAGCTACAGCAGCTTCCCAATTTTATTGAAGCTCAAGGAGACGAAAAGTCTCACGTCATGAGCTTAAATCAGGAAGCTCGAAAACATGCTTATGATGTATGGAATGATAAGGGCTTAAAACAAAAGGCTCAAAGTTTAGGGCTTGAAGAGGAAATAAAAAAGAAAGCCCAAATCCATCAAGAAAGTCTTGAGAAAAACATTAAATATAATGCTTCTTTTAAACAAAGCTGGTAGCCAAATTCACATTAACTTTTTAAGCCCAAAGCAGATAGTATTTTTGAGGAAGGTTCTAAAAAAATAATGATAACAATATGAGATAAAATACCTTTAAAGATTTTTTTTATCTAAGCTTGCTGGTACGGCTTTGTCTAAAAACGCATTATGTAATTCAACATAAGTACGAATATTTTCATCAGTTGGATTTGCCATAGCTTCTATTTTTGCAGTTTCTGCTTGTTTTCCTAGTTCTTGAGGAGATCCTCCAAATCGGGGTTTATGTTGCAATTTGTTATATTCATTCTGAGCAATAGCTAATTTCTCTGGAAAATTACTTTCCATAACTTTTTTGATTTCATCCTCATAAGATGAAGTAATACCTTGAGATGAAAGTAAAAAGCTTGCTAAAAAGAACGGTACTTTATTCATGATTATTTCCTTATATGAAGTTAGGGTATACTTCCTATTCTCTACTAAAGGACACACCTAATAATATAATAAGAATGCCTTTACATCAATTAGGATTCTAAAGGATTAGGATCATATTTTCCTTTCCACTCAGGGTGCTGGTAGTATTTAACCTTTTTAAAAACCATGGGACGAATTCCTTTACAGAACGCAAGAACAGTATCTTCATTCATAAACCGAACCTCATCAGGTGTTAAAATAGCCCTTCCCTGGTAAGATTGAGACTCTCCTTGATTCTCTGAACTTTTTGTAGATCTCAATTCTCCTTTTTGCTGGCTTTCACTCTTATTCCTCGAAAAAGATTCAATCGTTGATTGACCTAAGAGCTTTGAGACATATTGTGATCCTTTTAAGTCGTTCACCCCAAAGAAAACTAATAAATGACTTGATAAAAAAGTCTCCCATTTCGTGGAATACAAACTTTGAATCAGTTCAAGAGTTTGAGTAACAGCTAAAATTTTAACGCCATATCCTCTCCCTACAATAAGAGCATCCTCAATTTTTTGTATATAGCCTAAAAGAGACATTTCATCGAGAACCATTAATACGGGCTTTTTAGACTTGTTCTCATGGCGTTGTGCAACATTGAAGACGATAGAAATAATCAGGCGAATGATTCGTCCATAAGAATCTAACTTATCCACGGGGATACATAAATAAAGATCTGCTCGATTTTGAATCAACTTATTAAGGTCAATCGTTGTCTTTGCTGTAATTTTTTGCATTAAAGGACTATCAAAAAAGGCAAGTTCATTTTTAACAGTATTTAAAATTCCTGAAATCTCTTCTAACGCTGTTGTTAAAAGAGAAGCCGCAATACGAGAAGGAACACCATAAGCAATATTATCTTGAGATTCTATTTGCGTCAAAGTCTCACGAAAAGCTGATTGTGATTGGCATGTAAGTTTATAGACTTGAAACAATGTCTTTTCTTCACGAGAAATAAATTCAGAGCAGACGACATATAGAATTAATCCTTGGATCGTAGCTCTTGCTCTTTCATAAAAGTGAGTTTCTTTACTCTTAATGGAAGAAGGTATAGGCACTAGCAGAGAGGCGATCATAGCAGCGTCATCAACAACTTCTTCTGAGTTAGGGTCTAAGTGATCTAGGATATTAATGCATCCTGATTCCTGTCCTGTCTTCTTGAAAGGATCAAGAACGTAAACTTCTCGTCCTAATGATGCTCGATGACGGGCTGTAACATGAAAGTTCTCTGCTGCCTTTACATCAGTCACCAAGACAGGGCCATCATAATCAAGAAGAGTTGGGATAATAATTCCTACTCCCTTGCCAGCTCCACTAGGGGCGACTAATACCATATGATGAGGATTAAGCTTGATAATTTCTTGACTGGCGTGACCCGCCACTTGTTTTCTTAACTGATCAATATCTGTTGAAAGCTCGCCTTTAATCAGACATCCAATAGGAATTCCCTCTTCATGGTGAAGAGCCTTAATTTCTTGCGAAGTTGCAAACCTGGCTGATCCATGGCTGTTTTCTTGCTTTACTTTCTTTTGGTGCGTTAAGCCATACTTTATCAAGTGCGAAATAATAAAAAGAGAACTTAAAAGAGAGCTTGAGGCAATCAAAGGCCATAGGGGTTCAAGTCTTTCAATAAAATTGAATACTTCAAGAATGTTGCGTGGCAAAATAGGCACCACAACTTGCATTGCAACAGAATAAGTAAAGGTGGCGCCAAATCCTAATGAACATAAAAGACCTAAAATAACAGGCCCTAAAGAGCCTCTCTCTGTCCGATAAAGCCCAAAGGCAATTAAAGTAAGAAAGCCTGGCAAGAGGCATAAAAATGCGTAAGCCCCATAAAACCCGAAGAGCATGTCAAGCCAAGGCCGCATATAAACGATGACCGGTACACACAAAAGCGTCCAACTATGCCTCACTATCCCTTTAAGAGGTAATTTCTCAAGGCTCGTGTGCCCTATTCTTTTAAGATCGAAAAACCAATTTTGCATAATTTAATTCTTTCTGGGGGTTGGGGAATTGCTAATAAGAAAACGGCTTGGCTTAGCTGAGGAGCCAGTCTTTTTGATGTTAATGAGAAGACGAATGGTTATAAAAATAGCCATTAAGATGTTAAATAAGGCAACCATAAAGGCGGAGTGGAATATCAAAAACATACCGGATTCCAAAGGATACTGAATAATACACATCAGGGTACCCAGAAACTCATCGGAAGACACGTTTGCAAGGAGAATACCCGCCCAAGCACAGTTTATGCTTAAGACACAACAAATGGCTAAAATTACAGCAATAACAGAGCCTTTTCCTCGCCTATAACGCTTATAGGAAATCATGAGCGCCACAACGGGTGAGAGCCATACACATGCGCCAACGAGAATGGCAGAGAGGATCCCAGGTAGTATTCTCCATGTGTCATTCTGAAAATATATAAAATACGCGCCGAAACTCACCAAGAGCGGCCATCCTGTTCTTAAGGCAATTTTAATAAGAGTAAACCAATTTTGCATAAGTAAGTCCTTTCTGGGGGTTGGATGAATGATAATGAGCAACAGCCTTAAACCAGCTGTGATGCTGAGCTCTAAGGGAGACAAGAAACTGGGCTGCAATAAGAGTATTTTTAAGAGGGTTTAAAAGTTCTTGAGGAGTTCTTACTTTGTCTTGATGCCAAAAGTAATTTATCTGCAGACATCCCACATCAAAGTTCTTAATCCCTAAAGCCAGAAGTTCGTTAATATAAAGAGCAGCCGCAGATTGGTTTTTAAAATAATAACTCTTTCCTTGAATATGAATTGACCACGGCCATGGCATTCTTTGAGGACCGAATCCGCTTTCAACTTTAGCAATTTGCAAGAGAAGCTTCTTCGGGACATCAATACGCTCTGAAAGAAGATTAATAGCTTTCAAACATTGGTTAGCTTTTAGGGAAGTTACTGACATCAAATAAATAAGCACGCTTATAAAAGCAGAATATTTCAATGAAATTTTCATGCTTGAACCTCTATAATTTGTTGGGTTTTAGGGAATAGCAACTCACCCACATAACGTTTGCCTTGGTCATTGCGATGAAGCTGAATGACAAGATCGACAGCCTCATATAAGAATTCTTTAACTCCTTTTGTTTCATGACCAGAAAACGCAATGTTTTGCGGAATTGCCCAACTGAGCGCTGCCTCACAGCTATTGGCATGAAGTGTGCACATAAAACCTGCATGCCCTGAGTTTAAGAGACGAAGAATGGGGTAAGAGTTCGCCATTGAAAGTTCCCCCATTAAGATGATATCTGGGCGAGATCGCATGAGATGATCAATCATTTGAGGATAGTCTAATGTGGGGTTCTTTTCATTCCGGCTGACCACATAGTGCACATGGTTTTCATGAGGGACATTGAGCTCACGCGTGTCCTCTAAAATGAGGATTCTTTTGTCTTTAGGAATTGATTGAAGGAGCATATTCATGAAGGTGGTCTTGCCAGAGCTGGTTCCTCCTGAAATAAGGATATTCGCCCCTTCTTCAATTAACCTTGTGATCATTTCTTCATGCCTAGGATCGAGGCCATAATCCATAAAGGAGAGTTTTAAGTAACGCCGCATCCGGATAGAGACCGAGAGCTTGGATTCAACATTGGCTCCCATCATCGCTTCAAAACGATGCCCCCCTGGAAGCATGACAGATAGCCGAGGTTGAGTAATGGGATCAAAGGCTAACCCCCAATGATTTGCCAACACATGGCAGAGTGTTTCCCAGTATTTCAGATCAAGTTCAGGCGTTAATAAGCTAACAAATCCCTGCCCTGCCTTCTCAAGCCTTATTTCACCTGGCTGAATGACTGAACATTCTATTAAATCCTCACTTTGAAGATATGCACTGAGGGGCAAAAGCCAAGATTTTAATACTCTAGATAAGTCCATCATAATTAATCTTTATGAAAACAGTGCAAATCAGCTCGGTTGAATGTACCAACACCAATAACATTTGGACCAGATGCCCGTATAAATGGTCTCCCGTAATCTATGTATCCATCTGAATACCTGGTAACTTTTCTAACTTTAAGTTTATCCCCATGATTAAGTATTATTTGCTCTGTTACAGAAACAATTGTTTTTCCACTTCCATTATTTGGAGAAATAGAAATAGTCTCTGCTGTTCCTGTTCCTATCACTTTCTCAAATAAAGAGCCATCAGGCCTTGTCCACACTTCAATCTTATCTGTTGCAAATGTAATATTATTGCCTTCAGAAGTAGGTCCTTTTGATTGCGAAGGTCTTTCAATTGTTTCTTTTAGAGTGTAAGAAATCCATTTTTCTTTATTTTTTTCAGTTAGTTCTTGAAGAATGTGTTTCGTTTTTTGATCATGAATTAAAATTTGATACCGAGGTTTAGATTTAAGCTCTGAGTCAATATGCTCATATCCAATAGTCTCATGGAGATGATCTAAAGCTTGATTAGATCTTCGACATATTTTATCAATAAACTGATTTTTACCCCCCCAGTAATAATAATGTCGGGCTAAGGGGTAAGACCTTCCTGAGTTAAAATCATGCTCATACTGTCCCTCACATCCTACTTTTGTGGATTGAAGTTGGGTTAAGTCTTGAGGCTCACATTGATCATTAATAATCTTCTTCTTGCCCTTATGTATCACCTGCCTTTTAGCCATAGGAGTGACTTGAGAGCCACTTATAAGAGGTTTACACCCTGACTTTACAAATTGATGAGGAATTGATTCTTCTGTTTCATGACAAGGCACAACTTCGTGGATAATACCATGATCAACAAAGATCTCTTTCTTTTGAATGAAAGACTTGTTTTGCTCATAAACATGCTTTAGAGGACATCCTTCTCCTGTTGAGATAATCGGTAAAGGTTGCCCCCCTGATCTATGGCATCCTTTAACAACTTTCTTTGCATGAGTGCGATCATAATAAACAGTTTCACAGCGGGGATAAGCCAAACGAGAGGGAAGATCAATCTCATAACGACAATTACCTTTTTCTTCAATGAAAGGGTGAGGCTGAGTCTCATCTTTAATACATTCGGCATCTAAGTAAACTTTATTGTATCCTTCATCGAGGTAGTATCTTCTAAAGGTGGTGTAAGCTACTCTTTGGCTTTCATCCACTTTATCTGAGCAAACCCCATAGTCTTTTTTAATATCAAAAGTCAAATCCGAATCAGCACATGGTGTTTCTGCAACAAGGACGCCATCTTTTCTGGTCATGGAGCGGGTTTGAACAATAACTTTTCCTCTTTTCAGGTCAATTGTCGGACGGCACCCTTCTTTCGTAATCTCTACTTCAATATGCGGCATTTTAAATTTATCTCCTTCTAAACCCTCTATTGTATTCATTTTGAGAGGGTTAAAATCCTTATCAGGACTTTCCTCAAAGTCTGAAGAGGGGTTGTGGGTAGACGAAGATCCTGCTCCTGAAGGATCAAAAGGATATCTTGAAGGTGTTTTCTCTCCTTCTTGTCCACTCTTGGATGGATCAAAGTCTTCTTCAAGACGACCTTTAAGGCTGTGAAGAGGGTTTAATTTTTGTGTGGTTGCTTGTGAATGAGTAGGCAAGTATGAATCGCCTTTTAAATGTGCTTCAAGGCCACTCGTCCTCTCTCTTAAGGAACTTCCCATCCCTCGGGTAGAGAGTTGATTTTGAGAATGTGACGGTTTACGGATCAGTGAAGCTGCACTTTTATGATCATTTTCAGAAGAAGAGATGCCCCTCACCCCTTCTTTAGACATTGAAAATGACGGATGATTTTGGGAGCTGAGGTTTTCTTCTTGTGCTGTGCTAAAATCCCAAGGATTTCTTTGAGGCCGCTTTCTTTTTGTGCTCCCCTCAAGATCTTCTAAACGCCGTTCATTTGATAATGGATTATCTGCTTTGAGCTCGTCACTTCCTTGCTCATCTTCTCCTTTCTCAAGACGCTCAATGGCATCTGAGAGGTGAACTTTATTTCCAAAAAGAGAAATCTTTAAGCCTTTAGAAAGTGATCCTTTACTACTCTTAAATGTCGAAATCAGAGGCTCTTTAAATAAAGCCCTTTTTTTATCTTTGCCTTGAAGGGCTGTCCACACCACTTGAACAACTTTAGAGTCCTTTTGGGTTGGGATAGAAGTTGCACGAACTTGGCCAATAAGAGTGACTTCCTTTTTATTTTTTTCATTCAATTGAGCTTTCAGCTGTTGTTGGTCTTCTTGAAGAGCAATCTCTTCCATTAAAACAGCTTCAGCATTTTCTGGAGGATTTGGATGACCGGGTAATGGCCATAATAAATACAGGATAAGTGATAAACAAATAGGCTTCATGGTGTCTTTGTCTCCATACTTTGAGCTGGTTTAGGATTGTCTTGAGTTAAGGATTCTTTTGTATGCCTTAAGACAATGTCTGAGGACGGGATGATTTGGATGTGGCTTCCAGGAGGAATGGTTAAGATAGGAGCTAAGTTAATATTTTGCTCAATGACTTTAGAAGTAGCTTCACTTAAATTATGAGAGAACTCATCACTTGCACCCGTTAAAAGTTGAGAAAGAGTGCTTTTGGACCTTGCTTGGTTTGCATAAGAACCTGCTTGGGCTAATGAGGCTGTCGCTGAGATGAGAAAGGCAGCACCATAGCGCTCCCATACTCGTTGATCCAACTCTCCGATGAGGCCTGTTCTTCCACTTTGATCTGCTGCAATCGATTCTTTAAAAGCAACACTGACCCCATCAGGACGTATAAGACGTTTACATTGCACAGGAAGACGCGTTTGACCAACTTCACTTAGAGATTCATAACTACAAATAATCCGGCTATAAGCAGGAATAAGAATATACTTACCATTAGGGCTTAAGATGTCTCGTTCCACAATAGCAATCATTCGTCCGCCTACTTGAGAGTTAACTGAGTCTTCTAAGATGGCAGGGATGCGCATATCAGCAGTTAAGATTCTTGAGCGGTCAACAGGAAGCGTGGATCGCGATTCTTCAAAATTCGCATCACTCCACTGCTGATAATCAGGGTCTTGAAGACGTGGCTTTTGTTCTGCTTCTTTTGTAAGAGGAAGTGTTTTTAGAGTTTTATTTGTTTGATATTGCCTTAAGCCTCGTAGCTTACGAGCGCTATCTTCTCGCATTAAAGGCTTAGGATCTGGAAACTGCACAGGGATAGGTTCAGGCTCTGGTTCCAGCTCTACAATAATAGGCTTAGGCTCTTCTGGTTTCTTAAAAGCATGAAAGTCTTGGGCGATCTGTTGCCGAGGCTGAGGAGCAGCTTTCTTCGGCTCTTCCTCTTGGCAACCGGCTAAGAGGGCTGTTGTGAGTAAAGGAAGATAAAGAGTCTTCATTCCGCTGCCTCTTGAGAAGTTGGGAATACACACACCACTTTGTGGCCATTGCGAAGTGTAAAGGAGCCTGAATGCTGAGCGACAATTTTGGTGCCTTCACGGCTTACATTGATGGGGGTATCCACCCCATCAATCACTGCATAAATGGCAGGAAGGCCTTTCTTTTTAATCTCCTCTCCATAATCAAACCATGTCCTAATGCCATCACTATAAACACGGTGAGGAGCAATCTCTTTATCTCCTGCCATGGTGAAATTAAAATTAAGATTTGAGGGATTAAAAGATACTTCTTCAAGGTAATCATCTTTTGTAAACTCTTCTTTCCCTTTTATGGGAGCAAGGGAAGGTGATAAAGTTGAAGGCTTTGCAACACGAATATAAACAGCCAAATCAGGCACATGATTAGTGTTATATCCTTCTGATCTGAGGTAAAATGAGTAAACTTTGCCACTCACCCCAATCACAACAAGGTTGCTGTCAAGGCCTGTAAACTCTTGAGGTTGAATCGTGATGATGTTTGCTCTTGGCTGCTCAACTTTAAATGACGAAGGATCACCAAGGGTGAACTTATCAACTCTCTCCCAGGTAGGCAGAATGATACAGGTCGTCATCATCTCTCGGCACCTTAGCTTTATGATTTCTCCACCTGTATATGTGACATTGTAAACACCAGCTCCTTCCTTTGCATAATCCCAAGCATGCTGAATAGCGCCTAAAGGCAAAGATTCTTTGCGCTCAAGATCTGGGTATTGACCTTTCACTTGATTTTCAACATCCGGGTGTTCCGTCAAAGAACTTGGGGAGCTTGACATCATGAGATCTTGGGGAGCCGGAGTTGGTGCCACTGTTGATAAATGTTGAGCTTGAGGATTGGCATTCCCCATAGGAGATGCCATAAAAATGGGTATTAATGTCATAAAGATTATAGCTTTTAACTTATTCTTGTGCATTCTGATGTCCTTTCTGAGCAAGGGTGTAGTGAGTGACTGTAAAGCCAATGGGATTAATATATTGATCTTCAAGAGAGACTTCATGAGGCTCTAAAGCGACGGTCAGTGTTGAGACCCAATGCCCTTGTCCAATGACTTGGCCCTTATGACGGTCACGTGATATCCACTCCACTTGAAAAATATTGGGAGCACTGGGAGCAAGTGAGGTGCTTGAGAGAATTTGAATTTCTCGCGTCACTTGTTCTTCTTGTCTTTTCTTAAAAGGAGAGTCTTGATTCTCTGGCTTCATAAGGGACATGAATTCTTCATTGAGTTGAGGCCCTGTCATCAAACTTAAATGCTTCCACCTTAAGTCTTCTGTTTGAAGATCAATGGTCTCCCGTAAAGAGACATACTGACGAGATAAGGTTTCCATTAACAAGATTTGCGCTTTTTCATTACGCTCAAGAGGCTCAATGCGAACTACTTGTTCTCCTTTATCCTTAAGAGTCACAAGCATGGGCTGCACCTCTTTTAAGGGGAATAAGACGATGATTAAGCAGATCAGGGCAATGACGGTTAATCCCAAAACAACAGCACAAATCGTTGAAAGACGAGCCATTGTTTGAGCTGCTTTATAAGACTCAAAACTTTGAAGAGAAGGTTCTAAAGCCATTGTCCATTCCGATAGATAATTTGCTTTTTGCAAGGAGAGCATTCGCTTTGAGGAAGTTTATCGGTGCCACTGCCCGTATAAGGATCAGTTGTTTGAGAACACCCACTTGCCAGCAGTGTCATAAAGAGAAGAGGAAGATATAAATAAAGTTTCATGGTTTTTTCCTTTATTCAGGGCCAATAATATTGTTAAGAGCAGGGTTCTCCCAAGATGAACCACGGGATGACAGATGATTCTTGATTTTAGGTCCTGCCCATTCACTAGCAGCACCCCAAGCTTTTTGCGCCCCTTTCTGGGCGTAATGCTTTGAGGCTCCTCCAGCAATACCAACAGCTGCAGAGGCAACCCCGGCCACAAACCCAGCAGCACCAGGCCCATCAGAAACTCCAGAAATATTCGCAATGGTGGGAACTTTAAGTTGAAGATAAATGGCAACGCATACAGCAACAAAGCATCCCCAATAATCACGGCTAAAGGCAAAGCCTTCAATATTCTGCTTAAATTCTCCCTGAGCATTGATAGGCAAAATGTGAAGCAACTCTTTCATCACATAAAGACTAAGTCCCATGGCAATAACGGAGCCAAAAATCGTAAAAATGCCATGCAAAACCATTCTAAGCCCGGATGTCGCAATGCTTCTTGTTGAAGAGAATCCGGCGAAAATAATTAAGATAGGGGAGAGAGTTGTAACCGCCATAAGTTTGAACATGTAATCAACCCAAAAGCACAACATAATAAAATAAAGAAAGGTAAAAGGCAGGCTTAATAATAAAGAGCCAAGCATATTTAAACTTATAACGACAAAGCTAGAGTCTCTCATCATGGCCTCAAGCGACTTAAAAATATGATCTAAAGTGTCATGCTGAATTTGCAGGACATGCGCTAGAGAAGATCCTTTTCCAGAGGCTCCAAATCCAATAACAGAAATGACTTTGTCAAGAAGGCTGACAATTCCTTGATTTAAGGGATCATAGAGCCACTCAAAAAAAGTATTGGCTGTGAGAAAGCTTATTATCGTTAAATTTGTTAAAAGAGGTGTCATCAAATCAGAAAATTTAAGCTCTCCTTTTATGGCTCCTCTTCCAATCAACTGCCAGAGTAACCAACATCCAAAAAGAGACGTATAAATTGCAAGACATCCTGGACTTAACGTCTTAAAGACAAGATGCCCATAATCTTTCATCAAGGTTTCAAGCTTTTGAACAAAGTTAATAGAAAAGTGCATAACTTTAGCCTTTCTTTATGGGCGTTTTTGCCCCTTTAAAAACAGCTGGTTGCATTTGAGCCATGTTGGTGGCCATCAGCTCTAATTGTTGAGATTGAAGGAGAATCAATTTGTCCAACTGATGCGCAATATGCTCAAGGAGACGTGTTTGCATATTGGTTTGGTATTTAAGAGTTGTATTTTGTTCGGCTTGCATCTTTATATTTTGCAATTGCAGATGATCGTCTCTTAAGGTTTTCTTTTGCTGTGTGGCTATAGCCAAAGAATCAACTGTTGAAACTTGGACAGCCTCAAGTTTTTGATCTCTAATTTGGGCTAATTGAATAGGCGTTGTGAAGTTCGTCTCAGGGAAAAACTTCTGCTGAAAATAATCTTTAGCAAAAATGTAATTTGAGAAATCTTGAACGCCCGCATGTTGATTGGTCATATAGTTGAGTTGAGATAAGGGACTTCCACCTTGCCCTGTTAGGCTGCTTAAGAGAGAGTTAAAATCTCCGCTCAAAGTACCTACTTTTATAACTTTTTGGAGCAAGCTTGGGTCTAGCTTTGACCCCAGTACACTATTCATTTCTGTCATTTCACCGGTCATTTTTTGAACAGTTTTTAAGGAATCTCCTGTCATTTGCATAATGGGGCCTAAATAAGCATGAGAGGCAGGATCAGAGACAAGCTTACCGGCAACTGTTCCAATAAGAGATGTAGCTTGGTTAGAGGAAGTTATGACGAGTGAAGCTAAGCTTAAAACTAAGCAGCGCTTAAGTATTTGTCGATCCATTGATCACTCCATTGTTGTTGTAAATGTTTAACGAGTTTGACGGCCTCTGATCCTGAGCGATAAAGCTTAAGGTGAGGTCCTAGAGGTGTGAGATCACAGTCTAAAATGACGGATTCATTAAAGCGTTTAACCAGCACTGAATGTTTGAGAGACCTTGAGAGTTTACTTGTCCCTTTAATGTAAGCCCATTCTGATTCTGTAAGGTCAAAATCAGCATAGTCTTCTTTTTTTGCTGAAGGATTTGGAAACAAAAACCTTGTAGGACACTGATCAAGAATTACTGAAGAGATCCCTGACTCTTTGAGATCTTTAATATTTTGAAAGCATACATTAATGCTTCCTCTCAATTTACGATGCTCTTTAAAAAAGACTCCTACAGATGATTTAAAATAATGATCCTGAATAAGGGGAGCCGTTTCATCAATAAAGATAAAATGAGGCAAGGCTTCTTCTCGAATGACCCGCCTTATCCGGTGAATGATGTACTGAGTCACAGTGTTGGCAACTTGAGGATTTGCTTGAACATCCGTCATCTCAAATGCAACAAATCGATGAGAGGTTAAGTCTAGCGCATCATAAGCTTGATTCTGATTATCAATGAGGCGTTGACCATTAAACCACTTCCCTAAAGCACCGCCCTCAGTCCAAGGAAGCAATCGTCTCTTAAGAAGGCTTTGAGCCGGGAAAAGATCATCTATGAGATATTTTAAAAGCCTTTGTTCTTTCGGAACTTTAAAAAGGATTTGAATGGCTCTTTGGGCCTGTTCCATACTTTCTTCATCTTGCGTCCCTGCCATCATGCACAGAAGCTGAGGCAGAAAAGCGCGTTCTTGAGGGGTGTCCTCACAATAAAAGGGATTAAGGAGGGATGTTTCTTGATGGCTAAAATCTATATAGTTCCCCCCCATACTTTGAGTAAAAATCCGTGTCCCATTAAATCGGTCAAAGATATAAGCTCTTAAATTTTTATGCCTTAAAGCGCCCCCTATTAAATGCTGAAAGAACGTAGTCTTGCCAGATCCAGCAGGAGCAATAACAATGGAATTGGCTAAAGCTTCTTTTTCTTCGGAAGCATGCACTTGAAGGGCATAAGAAGAGCCTGATGAGGTCTTAAAAAGCCTTAAAGGCCCCTCTCCCCAATCACATCTTGCAAACCCTTTAGGCTCATAATCAAAAGTAAGTAGATGACTTACATTGTGAGATAAAGGATGTGTTTGTCGTAAAAAACTCTCACTTCCTGGAAACAAAGACCGCCATACATATTCGATCGCTGCAGTTTCTTGAATGGGAAGAACCCCATAAGATTTAAAGATGTGTCTTGCGTCTTCAATTAAAGAAGTAAGCTCTTCTTCTGAGCTTGAGATAAGTAAAATGGAACATTGATATCCATATAATGAGGCTTGATCAGAAGTAACAAGCTCAATTGCTGCTTCAAATTCTTGTCTCACATGATCATTCGGAAATAGATCTTCAAGCAGATTCCGCTGCTTTTTTTGATCCATGAGATACAAAAGAGATCTAGCTTTAGAAAAGCCTTTCAAATGCTGAAAAATAGTAAATTGGCCTCTTAAGGCATTTAACTCCTTCATCAACTGGGGGCTTGAGTCTTTATCCCATTTGTTAAGGGATATAATGGCACCAATGCGAGTTCCTTGCTCGTCTTCCCAGTGTATATCCCCCTTTTGAGGGTCAAACCCTATATGGCATGCCACCATTTGATCAGAGAGGTCAAAGGTTAAAGGTTTTATTGATATGGATCTTCCATGAATGAGATGCGCCCAAAAACTTAAGAGAGGACTTATTTTTTCTTCATTTTCTATAATGCGAGGAGCTAAATCGTGAAGGGCTTCAAGGGTAAGAGAAGTAGCTTCTCTTAGGATATGTTCATGGAAAGACGTGAACGTTGTTTTACGTCCATAAATTTTATCTTGTAACTTGTTCAAAGTAGAAGGCAATTGAGGAGCTACACATAAGACAATATAATGTTCATTAAGGAAAGTGCGATCAAATTGTTCCATCCATTGATCATGAACTGATTGTAGGACCTCTGTGTCATAAGTCCCTTCTAGCGTGCGGCTGATTTCTTCACGCGTTGTCATGACTTTAATCATGATATTCATTTGCGCCAATTCATCGAGCCATTTTTTACGCTTTAAAAAGAGATGATAGATCTCATCTGGTGTTAAATTATCCGTATTTGAGCCTTTCACTTTAATGAGACGAGAAAGCATTCCATTCTTACTTTGAAGAGTCACCTTATCATCCCAGACAGAGTCAAAAGGAAGGGTGTCTTTAAGAAAGGTTTCATCAAGGGAAGGTGTTAGTTTTCTTTGCAAATGGTTTGATAAAGCAACGCCTGCTCCCAAAGCTAAGGCAGAGCTTCCAGCAGCTAAGGATGCAACGCTTACCCACTCATGCGCCATAGAGATTACCTCCTTGTGGTAGCTGCCGTTTTGTTCGCTTATATTTAAAGCGAGCACGCATCACTTCCACAAAATAAGGATCATAAGAGCTTAACGCAATAACAGCTCCATGAGAGAGGATATAGGCCCCAATGGCCACCATCTCATTTGTTAAAAACCACGTCATCCCTGCAATAATCATGGGTAAAGGAAGTGCTGATTGAGACACTAGAAGCCTTTGAGGAGGTTCGGAGACCGACGAAAGAACGTAAGCTCTCATCATAATCCTCCAAAAAACTGAATTAAAACATTAAATCCTATAAGAGCACATCCAACACCACAAATAGAACCAATCCACTTCCAATCCCCTCTACCGGATAAAAATTTAATAACTGCCGCAGCTAGCGCAACACCGACACATGCTTTACCGATGAGAATGAGACCATTTCGAAGTTCATTCAATTTTCCTGTGAAAATTTGAGCAAATGCAAATGCGGGGTGGCTCTCCAGCATAAGGTAAGTACTTATAGAAAAATGAAGTGCATACTTCTTGCATTTTTTGAAAAAAGATCCTTTGCAATTATTTTTCTTAAGATCATTAAAAACTTGGATGTGCTTCATAAGAATCTCCTTAGGATTGTTTAGATTGTTGAAATTGATTGGTATTTGTTTGATAAGCCTCATTGCGAATGAGAAGTTCTGAGCGCAAGAGTTTTAATAAGAAAGGATGAAGCGTAAATACTTCATCTTCTCTTAATTTCTTTGCCTCTAAATCAATGAAGGATCTCAAGATCTGAATGCCTTCATGTGGATTATGGTTAATTGCTTGGTCTATCCATTCCTGATGGGGCTTATTGTAAGAAGGCTCACTTAAGAGCTGTTGCCTTAAGTCTTGTTTAAGCCATAAAGGAACTATCAATGTGATAAGTTTATGAACAAAGGGCCCTTTCTCCCAAGCTTGGGAGATACTCTCCAAATAGTATTCTGTGATTGCAAAAGGCTTAATGGATTTTAAAGAAGTGGTTAAAACCTTAAGATCTTTAAAAGTTTCATTAATAAAAATATTAGCGGGTTTCTTAAGTTCTTTATATTGAGGCTCTTTAAGAGCAAGAAGCATGGCACGTCTTGCCAGATTATTATAAAGAAGTGCTTGTTGCTCGATGAGGCCTTCAAATTGAAGATCAGTGAGCTTAGAGTTTACTAAGTCAAGCGTCCACTCATGCTCTAGGATAAGGGCAAATGAGGTATCATAGCTCTCTTTAAGAGAGTTCGTAAAAGAGGATGTATTTTCCCCAATTTTGGGTATACTAATGTCGTACATCAGAATTCCTTTCTTGATATCTGGTTGTGCAGGAGTTCTGCGCTTATGATTCGTACTCGGGGCGCAGACTCTCTTTAATTATTAAAGTTTTATTCCTTCAAATTTTTCTTCTTCTCTAATAATTTTATTCGTCTTTCGAGATACCAGATGGCCTTTTTCAAATCCTTGACCTCATCATGTTTTCGGCCTGCTCTCGAGATGTACTTTAGAGCACAAGCTAAATGATGGTTAAGATTCCAATCTTCAATGAGAATGATAGGTTCGATCGTCCGACCTTCTACATAGTGCTTAGGTGATTCAATTTCCTCCTTCTGATGATCAACTTCTGAGGCCTTAATAAGGGAAAACTTCTGGCTCATGCATATACTCCATTTGACTTTTTAATGTGAGAAGGAGAAGAAGAAGAAGAAGTTGGGGGAGTCTCTCCTTCTTCTCTATCTGGCGAAAAGGAATCGCCAAAATTATCAGTTGAATGAATTTCTAGATGAAGTTTCTCAATAGGGTACCCTACCGTTTCTACTAATGATTGGAACAAAAGATCATAAATCTTACTTATGACCCAATTCTTTACTATGTGATTGGGAACACTTATGTGGACAGATGAGCCTGTAAGGGATACTATATCCATATCACATAACCATTTTTTTTCTGTCGCATCCTCTAACTGATTAAAAACACTCTTACAGACTTCAACCCATAAGGGGTGTTTATCTTCATTCTCAAGCCATGTTTTGTAACGATCTTCTTGAGACTTTCTTGGTGTTATTTGAATCCCTTCAAAATAACTGAGATTAATCGTGTACCATTTTCCTTGATCAAATTTTCTATTTTTCATCTTTGAGCTTAAAATGACGTTCTTTTCCTCAAGAGAGTAAATACTCCGCTTAATCGTCTCAATAGATAAAAACGGGAGTTTCTCTTGCCATTCTTCGTAAGTTTTTCTTATCCACACCTGTCCCTCAACTTGAATCGCTTGAGCATCTGTATCTAAGCAGTCTTTTAGATGCTGAAGAATTAATGCCGATTTGACTCCATGTTCTTGAGCAAGGGTTGGCAGCAAATCAAGCGAAGCTTCATTAATAATAAGTCTATGCATAAAATAGGCTCCTATTTTGATGTGAGGGCATCATAACGCTCAAAAGCTTTGAGGAGGAGATAACTTCTCTATTTTCTTTTTTAGGCATAGAATGAATATCAACTTTGCAGGTATCCTGAAAGGAAGTAGAAGGAGAGCTATTGGGGGCCCCTCCTTCTACCAACTCTGACATAGGGAGGGTGCCAGAGTTTTGGGGAACTTCAATTTTAAGATGATTAACTGGTAGGCCTAAAGCTTTTTCTAAAGCTGATAAGATTTGAGCTTTTAAGTTCTTGCTGACCCAGTCTCTTGCAAACAAAGTAGGAGACTTAATGCAAACCTCTTCTTGGGTAAGAGAGACAATATCCATTTCTAAAAGCCATTGACGAATAAGGGAGACTTCAAGCTTATCAGTTAGAAGTAGACAAACTTTTTTCCACAAAGGATGATGTGAAGAAGAGAGAAGTTTTTGACGTAATTCTTCTTCTTTTTCTGGCTTATTTTCTTCATTTTTTGCTTCTGGAAGAAAGGCAATGCGATCGCCTAAAGTAAACTGACCTGATTCAATCTTTTGGTAAGTCTCAGCTTTAATGGCCCAAGTAAGCCAAGGTTTTTGAAAATGCTTATTACCCCCCTCACCCATTAAGAACTTTGATGACGCAATCTTTCTGCAATAGGATCTCCAAGTGACAAGAGAAGAGCCAAAAAGGCTTTGAAAGGCTTGATAAAGGCTTAGGATCAGAGAAGGTGTTAGATTAGAGATCTCAAGAGAGCCAATCTCTTCCATCCAAATCTCTTTCATCTCGTTTGCAATGTTTTCTTTTTCTTCTCCTGCTGATTCAAATGAGGAAGAGGCAAGAGAAGAAGAAAGAGTAATCTCTGTGTGTAATCTCTTATCTATATTGTTCGCTGAATTTTTAACACTCGGAGGTCGAAAATTTACTTCCGAATGTTGTGAACTTAACTTTCGGGAGTTAAGCGAGTTTTCTACCATTGTGAAATCACTTAAAGGATAACCAAGTGTAAATAATCTTTCCTGTAGTTTAACTAGGTTCAGCCTATATTTGGTAGTTTTGTCCCATTTATTATCATCAAGATATGCCTCTTCGATAACCTCAAGGTCGACAAGGTTTTTTAAAATTATGCGCATCGTTTGACGAGAAACTCCAAGCATTGTTTCATCGGAAAGATCTTGAGCTGTTTTAATAATCCATCCATATCTAAAGGCAACATTACACTCAGAATTTCGGTCATGCTCTTCTTGGAGAAATTTATCAAAGTCATAAACACGCTTTGTCCAGTAAATAAGCTGATTCAATACAACAGCAGCTCTATAGTCTTTAGTAAGAGCTACTAAATCTTCTCTGATGACAGACTTCATAATAGGACGAAGTTTAAGAAATGAAGAAGAGGTATGAGGAGAATGCATCTCTCTAATCCTTCATTATATTCATATGAAGAAGCTCAACAGGGTAAGATGCTAAATTGAGGTATGCGCCTAATGCATAGGTGCCATAGGAATAATTCAATGGACAAATATGTTGAATTGGTGCATACATAGAAATGTAAACCTTTCTTCATTGGTTGGTTTTACAAGAGGCCCGCAATTGACGTCGAAATCTAAATGCGGGCTTCTCTACTTTATTATCTTCTTACAGCTCCAGTTTCAATTTCCCTTAAAAAGGTTCCAGTAACCCGAAGATTACTGGATACAAGTTTACAGGGAGGCTTCTCGAGAAGTATATTCTCGAGACTTAACACGGGAGCCGCGTTAAACTTTTTATATTAGTTAAACAAAAAATTTTATTGTTCAAAAAAAATGAACTAATAAGTAAAATTAACTAATTATATCTCTTTTATAAATCATTATTTTAATCTTCCCGTTTTATAACCCCAAAGTACATATATCATATTTTTAAATTAACATTTGTTGCATGTCAAGAAATATTTTAACTTATTATCATTTTGATAGCTTTAAGCAAATTAGAAGAAAACTCTATGGTTCCAAAATTACTAAAATGTAATAATTATTTATTGCCCATACTAATCACTTTATTGTTTGGCTTTCGGTTTTTTTATAAGTATTAAATTACTGAAAGTAATCATTATACTTGCAATAAAAACATTTAATGAAGGTAGGTCTTGCCATATAAACCAGCCGAGCATCATTGATATAGGAAGCGTTAAATAACTCATTAATGAAATTGTTGTTAAGTTATGAATTCTTAATCCGTAAGTATAAAGGAAACTAGCCATAATATGTAATAATGCCATACTAGAAAATAGAATTAATTCTTTTGTATCAATGTGTATTTTTCTGTAGTCAACAAAAAGTAAAGCTATTCCTATACAGCACAAGCTATAATAAAAGATAACAGCAGATATCGTTTCTGATGCAGGCATTTTTTTAAATACTAAAACAGCCATAGCTACACAAAAAGCTGCTCCTATCGCATTTAAACCATATAAGCTAAACGCTTCATTGCCAGGCTTAAATGCTATAAAGATGCCTAATAAACAAACGATAAGCGAGGTTATATGTTGTCTTTTAAGCTTTTCCTTAAACATAAATATACCAAGTATTGTTAAAAGGATTGGATAAAGAAAGTAGAGCGCCTTATAAGTATAAAGCTGAAGCCCTGACAGGGCTTTGGTTGCAAAAAGCATGCTCCCTGCTGAAAAAAGCGAGCGTAACAAATGCATTTTAAGGTTCTGAGTTTTTAGATCAGCTATTTTTTTCATTAATGCCGTACCTATGATTAGAAACAAAATCAGTAACGAACTTCGGTAAAGCAGTATTTCATATGTGGTGTAGATCTTTGCAGAAAACTTTAAGAGGCTTTCAGATAAACAAAATAATATACTTCCTGAAATCAGAGAAAAATATTGAAAATACATATTATCAGTTAATTTATTTATCATTTCTTTCAATTTATCTCTTTATATCTTGTAATGTGATATCCAGACAAATTTATTGCTACTTTTGTAATAGCATTATATGTATCAACTATAATAGTAGCTTATCTATAATAAATGAAGATTTTTAATGATAAAGGGCACATATATTTAATGAATCCTACAAAATTAAATATACCAAATGATATAGACTGGGATTTCCTTAAAAGATTTAATATTTGCACACATTCCAGCAGTTTCGTTGAAGCAGCAAAGAAATTAGGTACGAGCCAAGCATCTCTTCTTAGGCAAATGGATGTTTTAGAGACAGAATTAGGAAAGAATTTATTTGAGCGTACAGCCAAATATCGTTCAATGGAATTGACACCAGATGGTAAACTTCTCAAAAGCATTACTGATCAAATCTTTGAAATAGTTAAGAAACAAGTTGTTGAAAATATTACTAAGAAAACAGTAAGCTATGAACCAAGAAAAAATATTAAAATAATCACAACTCCAGGCCTTTCTATTACAGCTCTTCCAGATCCTATTGCTGCGTTTATGGACTTAAACTCAAATATACGTTTTGAACTTGTTACAGAGCCCACACCAAGAAAGCTAAATTTAGGGGAGATAGTTATTAGGAATGACTTGCTGCAACAGACAAACTTGGCTGTGAATCTTCTTATAACGCTTGTTTCGAATTTTTATGCTTCTAGAAAATATCTAGAAAAGTACGGAATCCCTCAATCTTTTAATGATTTGATTTATCATAAAGTTTTATCATTTGCATATTTTAATGTTTCAGCAACTGACTTGTACACGCTTAGGCATGATAGAAGCACGTATTTAGAGACCACGATTCAAAGCAATTATATTGGCTTTCTAGTTAACATGGCATTAAAAGATCAAGGTATACTTGAATTACCTGAAATCCATCCTGCCATAAGATTACTAGAAAAGATTACAACAATACCTTCCCAAACCATGGACATTTTCGTTGGATATTTAGATGTTGCAGAACAAGATCCCATTATATACAATTTTATTGAATTTTTACTTAAATTTTTAAAAGATAGGAACAACTATGATTTTAAAGACAAACCCAGCCAATGATCTATCTCAAACAGAAGAAGCTCTCGAAAGCAAAATAAATGATTGGTATATACCCTGGTAAGTTTTAAGTGTTGATACCAACCTATGAGGGCCATGGTTTTGCTGTATGGGATGATTTTTTAAGTAAAGAAGATCATCGGCTTGTATGGAACTATATTCAGAGCGAAACTCTAGAATTTGTTCATCAAAAAAAGTGGGTTAAAGCATTTCGATTAACTGATGGAGAGCCTCTATGGGGGCCTCCTTTCCTTTCTGATCCTTATACCCCAGACATAAAAAGCGTAGTATATCCTACTAAAAAAGGAATCGACCTTTTTATTTTTGAACTTAAAAATTTAGCCCCTCATTGCGAGCATATTATTGGTAAACAAGGCCAAGACTGGGCTTACTTTTTCGCACGTGCATATATTTACCCTAAAGGTACAGGATTATCTTGGCATAGGGATAATGAAAACAGTGCACAAGGTGCTTTTGTTTATTATGCACACCAGGAATGGGACCCTCAATGGGGTGGGGAATTTTTAATCTCTTCTCATGAAACACAAAAGTTAAAATATCCTCAATCAGAACTTTATGGTGGTGAAAAGAAATACTTAGGATCACATTTAGATAATACCTTCGAAAAAGAAGCTTTATTAAGCTCAGGGATAGGGACCTATATCATGCCCAAACCAAATAGACTGGTAATTATAACTTCAGGAATTATTCATTCTATTAAAAAGGTAGAAGAAGCTGCGGGAAACAAAGTCAGGGCTTCTATTACCGGTTTCTTTCAAGACCCAGTAATGCTTTTAAAAAATAATAAAAATTGATTTCTTTTTTAATGCTTAAATTAATAAGGTAGTGGGGGTGATTGCGAATCTTTAAGCCTTCCCTGTATGAGATTTTGTGAGTTCTTTTATGTAGGTATTTTATTCTTTTTATTTTACCTAAAGCTCCCTCCCCTATGAGCTTTTAGAACTGTATTATTGAAGACTATGGCAGCCCCCTGCTGCCCTTATTAAATATAGTATATAAGAATAATTTAAAAAATATCAAGTAAAAAGTTATTGATTTTATTATGTTTTATCTCATTTTATGCGATAAAAAATTTATATCTCATATTTTAAAATATTAACGTATCATTAATCAATTAGTAAGGTATTGTTAAGATTATATTAACTGTTTGTTAACCATTAGAGCAATTCATCATAAGAAATATATTTAATACTATGAGAAAACTTTTCTGATTTTTGGATTTGTGGCGAATTATCACAATGAGATGACAGAATTCCTATAATGCTATCACGCAACTCCCAATGCGTAAGAAACTTAAAACCTCCCCAAAAAGAAAGATCTTTATGATCGTCGATATGATCACTGATAGTGATGATATTTTTTATCGACAATTTATGGCATATCCATGATGCGTTCTTCAAAACGCTCTGATAAAATTTATAGGTAATCTTATCAAATTCTTCTCCATCATCATGAACTTGGCTATCACCATAAATATGGTAGCTAACATCTCTAATGATCAATGCTGAATCTGTTGATGGCCGATCAAAATTGATAGGGATGTCACTATTATTACTTGAGTGAGAAAAGGTAACTTTCCCGATGATCCCCTCTTCTTCATCTAAGCATAAAAGATAGATATCTTCTTTATATAAATGCTTAGGATCATATAAATCAATTGCCTCAAGATTAAATTCTATAGGATTCTTCAGATTATCAGAAGTATGCTTATCCCAAAGTTCGTCATAAAATTCTTTGTTTTTAAAAATAACAAACATTGTACGTTTCTATTGAACCTTCTTTCTTTTACTTGGTAATTTGATTAAAGGTGTTTCTCCTATTATCAGCGCTTGAGCCTGTTTTATAAATTGATTTTTTAAATTTCCCGCCTGAACATTTAAGCCAAAATAAGCCCCTATACAGAATGAAAGAAAGATTAAAGCAACCGAACCACTTAGGCCTATAAAAACACCCAGACAGAAAAAAGTAATGATTAATGAAGCCGCATTTGCTTTGATATATGATTTTAAGGTCATTGGTATCTTTCTTTTAACCACTTCTTATAGGCCCTTTCCCTACTTCCAATCTAAAAAATTAATTGTCATCTTCTAGGTTTATATTTCTTAAGCTATTGACGTAATTCTGCAATATTCAAGAGAAGATCCTAAAAGTTCTTGGAAAGTATGCTTGAGCTCTTTTCCTAGATTCTTCTCAACCCAATCCCTAATGAATTTACTTGGCGCTTGTAGCTCAACTTCTTTAGAGTTTATGGTGGTTATATTGAGAGGATACAGCCAATTTTTAACCGTTTTGTACCCTATTTTTTCACACAATCTTAAACACGCCTCAATCCAAGTTTGATCTTTAGAAGAATTAAGAAGTTCCTGTTTTAATTCTTCACGAGCGTTGTTTTCTTCCTCAGGTGACATATTTATTGGTTTCTCTTCAATCTTTCGATCTCCTAACGTAAAATCACCTGCTTGAATTCGTTCATAGGTTTCATGCTGGATTGCCCATGATAGCTTAGCTTTGAAGTTTGTCCCCCTCTTCTCTCCCATTAAGAATTTACTTGAGGCTATTTTTCGACAATAAGATCTCCAATTTTCAAGAGAACTTTTAAAAACTGTCCCGTAAGATATGCTTAACCTTGAAATGAGGGTTGATGTTAGGTGATTAACATCCAATTCCCCGATTTCCTCAATCCAAATATTTTTCATATCATTTGCAATTTTCTTCTTCTCATCAATTTTGGATGAGAGAGAGGTTAGAGAGAGAGAAGAAGTTGAAGTATTTTCTGAAGTATTCTTCTTCCCCCCTATAGTCCCCCCAGATTTGCTAGCATAGGAACGACTGTTTGTGTCGTTCCTGGAGCGGTTGCTTGGAAGGAGATTACCCCTCTCCTCCTCTGACTTTCCTTTTATGTGATCATTTTGCGCATTTAAGGATTTAGTAGAAGATTTTTTCGGTAATAAATCCTCTCTTATTTGCTGAGATTGTTCATGATTACGGACAAAGAAAGTTCTATTGGTTTTTCTGTCATAGTAGCTTGCATAAAGTTTTCCTTGGAATTTATCTTGAGCATTCATGAAGGCCGTTTTACTGTTATAGCGTATTCCTATGTTATCAAAAGCAGTATTGAAGATTCGGCGAGAACAACCAAGCTCCTCAGACCAACTATCTCCTGCTCGATAAAGTGGATGCTTACAAGGCTCAAGGAACTTATAAAAGCCTTTAGTGTACTTAGACTTCGAGAACCAATAATCAAGCTGGCCCTTTAAAAGTCCTACATATGGGGAATTTAACCCAGGCTCCTGGGAACGGTAGCATAATATTATAAACGATTTTTTCGAGCACAAACCCTTATTAGGTAAAACACTCATTTGTATTCTCCTCATATTGAGGTGCTACAAACAAGCAATATCCTTGACATTAGCACAAAACATGCTATGTTATTTATGAACATTGATGTGCTTGTTTATTAGCACGGTTATTGATGAAAGACCCGGTTGCAGCCGGGTTTTTTTCATTTATTTTCTAATTAAAGTTTCATATAAGTTCCTTTAACTATTAATAAAAATTACTTCATTTTATATAGCTATATAAAACATTGGTTTAAGTTGCAAGAATAAAATTAATGTATTCTTAAACCATTATAAAAACACTCTGCTGAAATAACCTAATAATATCGTCATAATAATGTAAAACTGTCTAACAAATGCACATCAAATGTGTTGTATAAGTTTAATATATGGACAGCATAAGAATATTAAATGTACAGCGGATGTCTCACAGTATATTCTAAATGTACATCATATATACATCAAATGCATAGCATAGCGATGATCGTATAACTCTATAATAAAAAATGATAAAATGTAGTTTATATAATGTGCATATATTATATATATAGTGTGCATTATATATAATTATATGGAAAAAAAATTATGTGATAATACAATATAAACAGTATACGTATAATATACGTATACTAATTGTATATCATACGAATATCATATGTATATAAAAAATATAAAAACATTATGGATTGTTGATACTATTCTGTCTGAGAAATTTGCAGAAATCTTTATTAATTCTATATGAAGCGAATCCACCTCTACCAGGCTTATTTTCATGGGCTGAAATCAAGTTCTTTTGCTTTAATCGTAATAGGGAACTTGCAATAGAATTTTTAGTAGACCTCGTATATTCTACTAAATCATGGACCGAGAATGCGAATGTATATGCATATTGGCTGTCTTCATGACTAATTTTATTGCATAAATAAAATAAGATATTTTTCTGTAATCCATATAAGGCTCTTAAAGTCTTTGTAAAATCAATATTATTTTCAGATGGCAACCCTGTATGATTCAAAGTATCCTTACTAGAGTTTTGTTCTTCTTTATGATCAATAGAGGTAGGGGTTTTGGATGTTTCTACATCAATTTCCCAAGGTCTGTAAGAAACTTTTTCAAATTTCTTACTTCTGCTTTTTAATTTAAGTTCGTCGATTGTAGGCATATATAATTTCCCTTATTTATCCATTAACCGCAGCTAGCTCATTCTCAAGATTTTCAATCTCCAATATTTCACGTGTTAAAAGATCTATATCTTCTTTTGCGGGAGTTACTTTAAGATTGCTAAATATATTCGTTCCGCCATATATCGCATTTGGAAAATCCTGAGATGATCGTATTATGGTCTTGCAAAGAAGCGTTTTAAAAACATCATGATTTAAAATAGATCTTAGAACTTCATTTGAAAGTGCTGTTCTACTATCAAATTTGTTAACAACTACTTTAACTGAAATGCTTTTACCAAATTTGCGATTAAGGCTAGTAATTTCTTCATATGTCACCTTCATACCGGAAATACTAAATTGTTCAGGGGTTAGAGGAGAAACAATTAGATCAGAAGCGAGAGTTGCTGCGGCTACAGACTGTCCAAGAGCCGGCGGACAATCAATAACAATTAAGTCATAACTAGTGGCAAGTTTTTTTAAAATGTCACCATATACTTTATCTAGGCTATATTTTTCTAACATTATAAGATTATCTAAAGTAGCATTTTCAATACGACTAGGTATTAGGTCTAGACCCGGAGAGATGTTAACAATTGCTTCCTTTGGCTCAACTTGGCCTTTTAATATATCAATCATAACAGGCGCATTGTTAGCATCTACAGAGAATGCTTGGGTTAGATTTCCTTGTTGATCAAGGTCAATACATAGTACTTTGCAACCATATAAGTTAGCTCTAATAGCAAAGGAGTGTGTTAGAGAAGTTTTGCCAGTTCCCCCTTTAACAACCTGAAAAGAAACAATTTTTTTCTTAAAATTTATATCAAATAAAATCTTTGAAGTTTCATGACCAAAAAAAACTCTATTTTGGCTTTTGAATGATTCTAAATTCTTAGCTTTTAAATTCTTGTGTACTGCTTGAGCAGTAACTCCAAGGAAGCTAGCTGCGTCATTAGTCGTCATTTTTGCATATAAAGACATATTTTGCTCTTTTCTATATCAGTTGTTTGCTTAAAGTATATATCATAAAATATACTATGTAAACAATAAACGTATTATATACGTATAGTGTATGTACACCATATATGCATTTTATGATCAGCACACCATATGTACACTATATATCTTTTGTTAAACACAAAAAATGAAAATTCATATATTTACTTCCCTTATATATAATATACGTATAGTGTACGTATATTATATATGTTGCATTGACGTGTGTGGTTCGTATATTATATGTATAGTATACAAACACCATATGTACATTGAATTTTTAATTTTGTTAATAATATACTATTTTGTAATTATTAAATATGATTGGAATTTCAGATAGGAGAAATGTTTGAATGTCAAGCTCAGTAAACAAAGTGATATTGGTTGGTAACTTAGGAAAAGAGCCAGAAATTCGTATGGCTCAAGATGGGACAAAGATAGCTCAATTATCTATTGCCACATCCGATTCTTGGAAAGATAAGCTGACAGGGGAACGCAAAGAAAAAACGGAATGGCACAGAGTTGTTGTGTTCAATCCTAATATTGCTGATGTATGTGAGAAATATCTCCGCAAAGGAGCTAAGGTCTATCTAGAAGGACAGCTACAAACTCGTAAATGGACAGATCAGGCAGGACAAGAGAAATATACCACTGAAGTTGTATTGCCTAAGTTCAAGGGTGAACTAACAATGTTAGATGGTCGCTCAGAAGGTGAGGGGAGCACACCAACTATGGACTACATGAGTAATATAACACCCGATAATTCTTCTTCAAATGATGTAAGCGATCTACCGTTTTAAAAGTTTAATCTTAAGTATTATCAGTTAAGAGATAGAAGATAAGATAAAAATCTTTACCTCTTAATTGATTATAAAGCGGCTATTTGTTAATAGCGTCTTTGAGGTCTTTTCCTGCTTTAAAAACGGGAACTTTGCTTGCGGCAATTTTAATTTCTGTACCTGTTCTTGGGTTTCTTCCTGTGCGGGCAGCTCTGCCATTTACCTTGAAGCTTCCAAAACCTGTTAAACGGACTTCTTTTCCTTTGCTAAGTGCTTCTTTTATTGAATCAAAACGCTATTAAGAGCACGCTCAGAATCTTGCTTTGTTGATCCTGTCACTTTTGCAATTTCGGCAACTAATTCAGCTTTAGTCATTTTTTATTCCTTTTATTTAACACTTGAGACCTTAGCACAGCAAACTGTTGAGCAAAATCATTGAGTGTGGGAAAGGGCAGGGGAGTGTACGGAAAACATTTATTTTTCCTACTGAAGGTTTTTGGCAATTACTGATATTTTAATTACGACTTTTATGTTTTCTGAGAATATTTCCTTAAAATAAGAAATTATAAAATAAAGTGGAATATTGATCCTCGTACATAATTTTTCATACGACTGTATCTCTTTAGGATAGATGACCTTTGTAGAAGAATATTAATTATTCTTAATCCCATAGATTAGTTTTATAACTCCACAACAAAGAGACATTTATTGTGGAGTTATTTATTTGTAATGGGTCAGACGCAAAATTACTTGACAGTCAATTCAAACTAAACAATATAATATCATATATTAAATTTTATTGTTGAGTATTGCTCTTGATAGGTAAACAAGCCAAAATTCTTTCACCTCGTGAAATCACACAAGTTTTAGCACATGTAAAAACACAACGTTACGCTGAGCGAAATGAAGTCATGGTGCTTTTGTCTTTAAAAGCAGGGCTCCGTGCTAAAGAGATTTCTCTCGTCACTTGGTCTATGGTGACAGATGCCTCAAGGCAGACTGGAGAAGTCCTTCATTTGCCTGACCATTCGTCGAAGGGACAATCAGGAAGAATTATTCCTCTCAATAAGGAATTAAAAAAATCTCTTATCAATTTATATCAATTAGTATCTCCTGAGCCAAATCATTATATTATTACAAGTGAACGAGGAGCAAGAATGCTACCTTGTAATATATCTCATTGGTTTAAAAATATCTTTAAATCTCTTCGGCTGGAAGGATGTTCGAGTCACTCAGGACGTAGAACATTTATTACAAATGCCGCTCGTCGTATTATCGAAGTAGGGGGATCATTAAGGGATGTCCAGCAGCTTGCTGGTCATACATCTCTTCATATGACACAAAAATATATTGAAGGTGATACTGAAGCTAAAAGGAAGGTTATAGACCTTATTTAAGTGTAGTACTAAAAAAGGAAAATTTTGTTGCTAGAAAATAACCTGCCTTATGAATTAATAAAGTTACAGTGGGATTCTATCCACAATAAGAGACCCTTTCCTGAAAACCCACATTTATTAAAAAGTACACTTGCCACGTGGAAATGCGAAAAAGGACATTTTTGGTATGAAACTATCGAAAACAGGGCATTTTATCAAAAATGCCATATGTGTCAGGCATCGAAACGCCTGACAGAAGTCTATAATTTACAATATTTACGCCCTGACATCGCAGCCCAACTTCATCCGACTAAAAATCGAATGATTACAGCTGATAAACTGAGACCATTTAGTAGTAAAGTAGTGACTTGGTTCTGCGATAAAGGTCATGAGTGGGAAGTCAAAGTTTGGGCACGAACGACAGGGCAGGGATGCCCTGAATGTAGTAATAGAAAAGTTAGTAAAGACAACAACCTTGCAGTTTTATATCCTCATTTTATTGAAGAATGGGATGATGAGGAAAATGGTGATCTTACCCCTTCTGATGTTGTTCCAGGCAGTCGTAAAAAAGTAGGATGGAAATGTAATAAAGATCATAGATGGCCTGCAAGAATTGTTGATAGGGCTATAAGAGGACGAGGATGTCCTGAGTGTAAGAATCGAAAGGTTGGCAAAGACAATAACTTAGCTGTTTTATATCCCGATATTGCTAAACAGCTACATCCAACATTAAATGGGACTTTAACTGCCTATGACCTTCTCCCTGGAAGTAGTAAAAGAGTATGGTGGTTTTGTGAAAAGAACCATGAGTGGGAAGCAGAAATCGCTTCACGCATAAAAGGAAGGAACTGTGCAAAATGTTATCGTTTGAAAATGAATGAAAATAAGAAAAAAAGAAAATTTAACCTTAGTACTTAATATCTTTTCATTAAGTCTCAACGAGATACAACCGCAAGTAGTAAACCATTTTTTAAACCCACATTTATTGAAAGGTACTTTTGCCGCGTGGAAATGTGAAAAGGGAAATTTCTGATATAAGATTATTGAAAACAAAGCACTTCATCAGAATGTATCAGACATAAATACGCCCAACAAAATTCTATTATTATAGGATGTCTGGTTGATTTTTGTTTTATACCTAAATTAACGAGAGCCATTGCTGACTCTCGTTATTGTTTGGAGTTTATTGATAAGTCCACTCAGTAGGCGTGGCATTATTTCCTTTATTTCGTGGAGGAGGGTTACTTGAAGTCGCTACTTGTGGAAAATCTGTATAAGTAGCCTCTTCGCCTTCATCTGGAATGACTGTATAAGTAACCTTTTCTTCGTTCTGAATATCTGTATAAACTACCTCGTCTGCTGACACAGCTTCTGCTGGAGAAGAACCTTTTTTCTTTGATGGAGCAACATAAGCTTGTTGCATATCTTGATAAATAGAAAGCTTCGTTCCATAGACTTCTCCAGAACTCGATTCTTCGACTGAGAATTCTTTATAATAAGCATATCCGTCTGAACCTATCTTTTGATATTTTCTATACCCTGGTGTCGTTGGATCATAATTATCTGTAAGATCAATTCCTTCTTCAGGTGTTTGAGGATTTTGCGCTTGAGCTATTATTGTTTGTAACCTTTGATCTAATTGTAAGAACAATTGCTTCCCACTTTCATCTGGAAGAAGTTTTTTAAGAGCTTTAAGGGCTTCTTGAGTTGATAACCTTTCTTGAGGTTCAACAGCTGTTAACCCTCTAATAACTTTAAATATTGCATTATCATTATTTGCAAAGCTATTGAAAGCATCATCAAGACCATTTTCATAGGTTTCTTTTGCCCAAGATTGAATCATATGGTTTGGAATACTAACTCCTGATTTCCTTTTATCCACTATTGCTTGGAAAGGGTACTCATTAAGTATTAGATCAAGGATAGAAAGACCTGCTGCAAAATCATCTGCTTTGTGTCCATCGAATGTTGCTCGAAGATCGCCTTTAAAAGCATTTGGATTATTTTTCTTTTGATTTAAGTAAATTAGGTGCTTTAAACGTTCATGCGAGAAATACCTGAAATCACCAATTCCACCTGATATCGTTGTCTTTTGAACAGCACATCCCATATCAGACACCCAAACATCACCGTTCCAACTGACCAGTAAGTTCCCAAGTTTAAAATCAAGGTGAGACATTCCCTTCTCATGCATCTTTAAGAGACCTGTCAGGAAACTGTGTGCAACATAAGTAACGATCTTGTCTTTGAGTTCATCATCTTTACCATTTAATAAGGAGAGATAATGACTTAAGTCTTCTCCATTTCCTAAAGTGGCTAAAGGGGTAAATTGAAGAAGAAGATCTTGATTTTTTTGAGCATCATTCCCAAAAGCATTTTTAAGAAGAGTTGATGCATCAGATGTATTATCTGAAGGGGTATAATGTAAGTAATCTAGTAAAGGAAGAACATTCTCTTCATCGCTAAGACGATGTTGCAGTCTTCCTTCTCTGAGAGAAGCTTTAACTTTTTCAGTTCCTGGGACAATTTTAACAGCTACGATCTTTCCAGTTCTTAAATCTTTAGCAGCACGTACTTGTCCAAAGTTCCCACCGCCTAAAATCAGATCCATTTTTGGTGTCTTTCCAGGTCTATTCATAGGCGTAAATTTAAGTTTAAGACCTGTTTCTTTTATAATCTGGTCAAATTCTTCTTCTGTAACCTTAAAGTATAAACCATATTGATTGCTATTAAGGCTTCCATTAACTGTTGTTGCAAAGTTGTGCACACCTATTGCTGAAGGATTAAAAGTTCCTTGAGGAGCAATACTTTCTCTTGTAATAAGGGCTGTTGAACTAGTTGGTTTTCGAGCATTGCCCATTTCTTCGTCATTATTTGATGATTTATATCCCTTACTTTCCTTATGCTTCTTAAGGCCGAAAACAAGGCCAAAAATGCCACCTGCTAGAACAGCAACACCAACAGGTACGGCAATAGCAATAATTGTTGTTGTGCTCATTCCTGAAGGAGCAGAGGGGTTGGTGGGTTCTTGAGGAGAATCAGGTGTTGTCGGAACAGGGGTGGGTCCTGTTGGCGTTGGACCTGTAGGAGTTGAAGGGGTTGATGGAAATGTTGTAATTCCTTGGCCAGGAACAACATAATAAGATGTTGATGTTCCCGATGAATTTTGTGTCGTCCTCACCACATAACCCAATTCTGAATTAGTAGGATCAGGATTATAGATCCAAAACTTTTCAATCTGATTGAGAGGTAACGTCCCCCGAAGAGTACTAAAAGGGGTAGTAATGTTTGAGTTCGTCCGTGTTGCTGTTCCTAAGGACGGATTCCAGGTATAGCTCATAAGGGTTTCAGCAACATTACCGCTATTTGCTTGATAAGTACCTTCAGTATAATTTTGGCCCTGGAGTAGATTGCGGGACAAAGTGACAACTGAATTAGGCTGTGTGGAATAAACGTATAATGAAGCTGTAAAGCCAGGATATTTAGCAAACTGATAGGTACAAGCTAATGGGCTTACCCCAGGCCTTTCAAGGCAATTTTTAACGTCTAAAAAGTCGCTCGTAGTTGTAAAGCCAATATCTTCAAAATATTGAGGAATTGGACGTGGATTTGACCCATCTGTTCCAGCTACATTACCACTATAAAAACGGCTACTGATAAGACTATCCACACTTTCAACCGGAAGAAAGCCATTTGGATTAATATTGCTCATTAGGGTTGGTGTTAAACCATCAGGTGACATCGGTAGTACATTTGAAGTCATAACCCCTTCTCTAACAACTATTGGTGTCCCTCCAAAAGGTCGGTCAACCACGACACCATACACAAAAGAGGTCTCATTAACAGGTGTAAGAGCTAAAATCATTCTCTCACTGTTCTCAATTTGTCCATAATAAGAAGGTTCCATCGGGCCTGTCCGCGTATAGGAGTTGATGGTTTGTCGTGAAGAATCAAGATACCCAGTGGCATTAAAAGCAATCCGCTTATATTGAGTGCTTGATATAGGAGAATCTTGCATCCCTAAGAATGGAGAAGTTTTAAAATAAGTTGTCATGGTTGAGTTACCACCAGAGAAAGAACCGATATTAGAAGTTATAAGTTCTCCATAAAATTGGCTTTGCATATTACCTATACGGACAAGAGTGTCTTGTATGCTAATGATACTACTTGGTTGAAGAATTTTATCAGTAATAATTTCTTGAAAAAGGGAATTACTTTTAATGCTTGCAATTTGAGTCTCAAATCCAGTAGGTGCAGCAAATCCGCTTTCGCAGTATCCATAACTAAATTCAGACGTGGAACAAAAAGTATCTAAAAGAGTTGGTCTTGCGGCAGCGGCAGTTGTAATAAACCCGCTTGAAGCAACTAAGAATAAAAGCGCCGCTCCCGTGGTTCTGCTTGAAAGCCAACTTGATCTTGCTTGAGCTAAATCAGTATCAATATTTAATGAATTTAAAGTATCTCGAGAGAGATCACTTAATTTACCCCCATCAAGTTTGGTATAAAGTTCCTTAATGAGACTTTTAAGGCGGGGAAGATTTTCTGGACGTCTGTCAAGCTGACTGATCTCAAATAATCCTTTCGCATAAGCGTAGCCTTGTTGAAACAAATCTCCATCAAAATAATCTTGATCTAAACCTAATTCTTGTTGCTCAATATTTTGATAAAATCTTGCTAAATCTTGAGTATAATTAACAAGAGATGCTCTTCTTATGTCAGTATTTTGAGCTTCTACATAAATGTCTGCTTGCTCTGCTAATTGAGCTAATAAAAAACCTACCCCTTTCTCAAGAGATTTGTTGAGTTTTTCATCTTGTTCTTTAATGAAAGTAGGGCTTTTTTTAACCTCTTTTGCAACATCTTCATAATATGTCATCCCTTTCTGGTGCCCTACTAAATACTCACCTTTGCGATGTAGCATTTGTGTTAAAAGTATTTTTGTTTGTCTGGCATTTTCATCTGCCACGTGGCCTACAAGTTGACTCCATTCTTGCGCCCAAGGTTGCTCATCTTTTTTAGAGATTGCCCACCACTGTGTACTTTCCGTATGCTTCTCAGAATCTCTAGGTTGAGAGGAAGAGATTTTAAAAGAGGGAATCCACGAGGAGAAAGTTCCTTTTATTTGCCCCCACCAACTTTTTGTGTCTTTTGAAACAGAATCTGATTTTACTGATAGAGAATTTTCTGGTGATGTTAGGTGAGTGGCTTGAAGTGATTGAAAAGAAACAATTGAAATAAGTAGCGCTAAAACCTTAGTAGATTGCATTAATGAACCCCCTTATGCATTTTTGACAATTTGAGCAAGGATACGACAAAAAAGCATTTTTTTGCAAGCCAATTTATTTTTCCAGAAAAAAAATACTAATAAACTTTTAATATATTTGTAATTTATAAAAAATACAAAATTATGCACTGAGAATATCATCTCAAAAATATATAAGCTCATAAATAAATTATATAAAATTAGAGTCTATTATTTTTAAATTTTAATTAATTATTAACAAAAATACCATATTTTCAAAAAGTGTTAGCAAGCTCATTTGATAGCATGCAGGATAAAATATGAAGCAATTTTTGACGAAAAAAATTTATGAAATTGTAAATTGTTTGTTGGGTTTATGCTTCATAAGTTGCTCCGGCTTAAGTTCACCCATGCACGTTTATTCATTTCCAACAAATAGCATTTTTCAATCGGTGAATGCATTGGCGGTAGATCAAAATAGCGGGGTAGTACATGTTTCTGATAATTTAGGAAATAAAGTATATTCTTTGACCGATACAGGAATTAATCCTATTCTTTTATGTAATGCTTTAAGCCCATTAGGAATACATGTCGCTAGAAAGCCTGATGGTGCCCCTAACATTTGGATTATGGCTTTTAAAGATCCAAGCCCGGCTATTTACAGGTTGGGAAGCCAAGATCTTTTAGGAGGTACAATTTCTTTTCCTTATCCTGCTATAACTTATTCTTCCACTAATAATATAGTAGCGAGCCTAGATGATGGAAATACGAAAAAGATATTTATAACAACTCCAGCGCCGGCATTAAATTTTAATGGAGAAATTAAAGTGTTTGATGCCGAAAATGAAGCACCTGGTGTTTCCATTCCTCTTAATTCAAATGAATATGCGACGGGCCTAAGTTTTAATGGAAATCGTGTTTATGCTGCAATTACAAAAACAACTACTGGACAAGGTAGTATTAGAATTATAAATGAGGGAGATTTTTTAGATTATATTGATATTCCTCATTTGAATGGACAATTAGAACGCCCATATGGAGTTTCAGTAATAGAGTCTAATGATACTTTTGCGCCCTTATTTATTATTGATTCTACCATGCAGAATATTCAATATTATGAATACGATAATGAACTTATTCCTCCTAGATATGATATGAAAAGTTCTAGTGATCCGAATAGTCTAAATGCTCCTGTTAGTTTAGCACTAAATGAATTTCTAGGCAAAATTTATGTATTGGATAATGGCAATGGAGGAATGTTGCATGTATATCTTTCAAAACAGGCATGGAAGAAAGATGGGATTTCTAATGTACAACAGGTAAAAATTGACCAACCCTTTCCTTTAACTCTAGGGAAAAAATTGATGTCATCAAAAATTCCGGACACAATTGATCCTTCTGTTCTCAGTACAGGTTTTATAACATTAGCTGCTGGTTCTAACTTACAATTACAAGGAGGAGAATTTGCTCCTTATAAGTTGATATTTGATAGTGGTTTGATTAGTGCTTCGACTAATTCCATTGTAGATACAACCCAACCTGTAGAAGTTACCGAAAATCATGGCACAATCGATGTTGATCAAAACATTATTCTTCAAATTCTAACACCCATTGTAAAAACAGGCACAAATTTAGGAAAATTGATCAAGCAAGGCCTCGGGGAACTTCAACTTACAAAGTTTTATAATGGTTCGATGGACATAGAATCCGGCATTGTTAGTGTTTCTGAAGGAAATGATATTGGTGAGATTAACACTAATGTAGACAAAATTACCTTAGGAACAAATGCTTCTTCAGCAACGTTAAAATTTCTTCCGTCTGTTAATAACATAGGGGTATTTCATAAAACGATTCTTAATGCAGGAGGAGGTATTTTTGATGTTTCAGCGAATTCTGTGGCTGCTCCAGGTGATATAAGTGGAGATGGTAGTCTCACAAAAATTGGCTCAGGTGTACTCTCTCTTGTTTATAATACGTCCTATAAAAATGGAACTTATCTCAATGAGGGGATATTGCAAATAGGCACAAATAACGCTCTTCCAACACCTTTAGCTCTAGTTGATCCTCTTTTTCCTAACCAAGGAGATTTTGCGATAGGAACAAACGGAACTCTGGATCTGAGTATTTATAGTCAAACAATTAAAAGATTAACGGGACCAGGTATCGTCACAAGTAGTTCTGGTAACTTAAACATACTCTCCACGATCACTTTAACTCCAGATCTTCCTACCACATTTGGAGGAAAGATTCAGGATGGAACAGGGAAGGTTGCTGTTGTTATTAATAGTCCTGGCGTGACTCAAACTTTCTCAGGCGTTAATCCATTTAGTGGCGGGTTAACCATGACTGCAGGCATGGTAGCCATAGCTCCAACGAGTTTAGATCCTTCAGATCCTATTTTAGGAACGGGCAATATTATAATGCAAGATAATACAGCCCTTTATTGGAATTTGAATGCAACCCTCAATAATAATTTTACCCTGAATCCTGGCAATCCTAACAACCAAGGTATTACGATGGATACTGGTGGTAATACTGGAATATTGGGACAAGCTATAACTGTTCTTGGAAAACTGATTAAGAAAGGAATTGGAGAGTTAAAGCTTCTCGCGGGTGGACAGAATTCAGGAACTCTTGAAATTCAAGAAGGTATTTTTACAACTGAAGGCGATCTAACCAATAATGTGGGAGCTACAATTGCTAATAGTGGGACTTTTAAAAATGTAAATCATCTATTCACTAATCGAGGATCATTAACAGGGAATGGAAGTTTTCTACTAAAAGGAAGCATTTTTCAGGATCTAAATAGTGCTATAGTTAATTGGTCAATTTTAATTGACAGTCTAGGTAGTACAATAAAATCTGGGGACCAAACTCACCCTAATAATGTGCTTACTTTTAATAATACCATCACAGATAATGATCCTCTCAATCCTGGATTACTTACTTTGTCTGAGCCTGGGACTATCATTCTTAATGGCGCGAATGATTATAAAGGAGGAACTTCAATTGCGAACTCAGCGATTGTTCAGATTGGAAGTAATACAGCCCTTGGATCAGGAGCAATTAGTTTAGAAGGAACTCTCCAAGCAGGGCAAGATGCTCTCACGCTCGACAATGATATCTCTCTTGGTAGTTCAAGCATCATCGATAATAAGGGATATACGTTAAATTTCTCAGGGGAATTTTCAAGTCCTGTAGAAGGTTCGCTTAATTTTATTGATTCTTCAGTTGCGCAAAATGGCACAACTATTCTTTCTGGGCAGAGTACATTTACAAAAAAATTGATCGCTCAAAGTACTCGATTTACTAATGCTGGTACCATAATTTTAAATAACTCAACCATATTAGAAAATGACAATCCATTTACTAACACAGGTACTATAAAAATAGATGAAAGTTCAATTTCAAACAAAAGTACGTTCATAAATTCTGGAGAAATTACGAACAATGATCGCTTTTACAACTTTGAGACACTTCGTTTAGAGGCTAATAGTAAATTTACAGGAACTGGTTCTCTAAACTTATCGGGTTCAACGGTGATATTTAATGGTCCTGGAATTCAATTTAACAATAATATTGCTATCAATCCTGACTTTGTAAACTCTCTTGGAGTTACTCTTTTTGTCGCTGATGGCGTAACTCAAAACATCGATAACGTGATCTCATCTCCTAATGGAAGTGCTCCTCTTACCAAAGATGGATTAGGTAAATTGATACTCAATGGGGCTAATACAACATTTAGTGGACAAACAACCCTTTCTTTGGGCGCGCTTCAGGTGGGACATAACGCCGCTCTTGGAACGAATTCCTTAAAGATGCTTAATAATACGACACTCCAGTTTGGAATAGGTGGTCTCGTTATTAATAATCCTGTAGTCCTTGATTCAGGAAACTCGGTTAATCCTGGCATTGCTACAATTGATACAGGGAATTTTATGAGCACCTTATCTAATGCTATCACCCAGATAGGTAATAGTGTGATGAAACTCATTATTCAAGGCGGAAATATTCTAACTTTGAACGGTTTAATCTCGCATCAAGGAGGCAGTGAAGTTGGAGCTGGGACAACTTTTAAGGCAGGTATCTCAAATATCTTTGCGGGCGTGAATAAATCTCTTAAACTTGCAGGCGTGGCCTCTACCTTTGATATGACAGCTGCTGATCAAATTCTAGGAGAATTACAAAGTAGTATTAGCACCAGTCAAGTTCTTTTAAATAATCGTACCTTAACTATTAATCAACCTTCTACTTTTGATGGGGTCTTTTCAGGGGTTGGAGGGAGTATTATCGCCAAAGCTGATCTGACACTCGGTGGACAAAGCACAAATACAGGTTTATTCACGATTGATGCCAGCGTAAATCCTGTGACAATGACCATGAAAGTCAATAGTTCTTTAGCTGCAGGGAGTTCCTTTTCTCTTATTGGTTTAGGTGCTAATAATGCTGTTTTTGACATGAAATTAGCATCCCAAACAATTAGTGAACTGAACGGTAACGCGCATAGCCTTATTGAATTAGGTAATCAAAAGCTTACTTTTGGCACCAACAATGATTCTGTTTTCAAGGGTGAAATTCAAGGAACAAACGTCAGTTCTCTTGTAAAAAAAGGTAATGGTACTGCAAATTTTGAAGGAATAAGCCCAAATTTTCATGGGGTAACATCGGTTGTTACAGGTGGGTTAGTTCTTAGAAATCCTCTTTCGATTGGAACAGGAGTTTTAGAAATTGAAACTGTTGATTCTCCTTCTGTCGGTAACTCTGGGCTTGTTGCTTTAGAGTTTTCTGGTCAAGCGAACCAACATGCTACTTTTAGTAATTCAGTTAAAGGGACAGGTGAATTGAATGTAGTAGGATCTTATATTGATATTACAGGTGACAACTCTGATTTTGAAGGATCTCTCCATATAGGAGGATCTGCTTATGTAACAGAGCAAAAAAATATAGGGCAAAGCACAATTAATTTAACTGGTCTACTTGGATTAAATCCTCAAGGTGATTTTACTTTCAATAACCGTCTTATAGCACCATCAAGTGGTTCTTTGGTTGTTTCTATGGAAACTCCACAAAACATCTTTAAATTTGATGATATTTATCATGGATTTCCTTCTCAGTTTGAGGGTGAGATTGTTTTAGAACAAGGGGCTTTTGATATTTCAGGAAGGAATACAGAAGCTTTAACCTCTGCAACTTTAAAATTATCTCCTTATGGTACTGCATTTCTTGGTGGAGATCCAGGTAACCCTATGACCCAAGCAATTGGAGGGCTTACTTTTTCTGGTGGGATGTTGTCTTTAAGACCTTCTGGAGACGATTTTACACCAGCAGATACCCTTGCTGTTAATATGTTAGACTTATCTTCAAGTTTAAATGGAACCATCCAAATTACAATTCCTGCTGGATTTGATCCCCCAGAAGAATGGGATGGACATAATAAACCTCTTCTTATGCAAGATGATGTGATTTTGACACAATTTGTTAAAGCCAATCAGGTTAATAGATCTAATGTGAACGACTCATTGAGACTTGTTGATCAGGATGGAAATATTGTTAGTGCAGAGAGAGAAATAGACATTGATGAAGGGACTCAACGCGTTGCTAAAGGTTTTTATGATTATGGGATTTTAGTGCAAGATGATGGTCTTTACCTGAGTTATGGTCTCCAACAATTAGAATTACAAGATCAACAGACCACTGTGCTTGGAGGAGATCATCAAGGTCAAGGAGCTGCGGAGTTCCACGCACGATTAACTGGACAAGGCAATATTGAGATTGATGCGACCAATAGTATTACGCTTAATAATCCAACAAATAATTATCAAGGAACGACGACGGTTAAAACAGGAGAGCTCATTTTAGGATCAGATCATTCTTTAGGAAATACGTCTGATTTAATTTTGAAAGAAGAGACAAAAGTAAACTTATCTGGGACGACGCAAACTGTTGGGACCCTTCATACAGAAGCAAGGAGTTCCTTAAACTTTAATGGTGGTAATTTAAGCGTTGAACAAGGTGGAGTTGTACAATCTGAAGCATTATCAGGAGCAGGCACTTTAACTATTGAAGGTGGCTCTTTTCAAGTAAATGGTCCTAACCAAGCATATTCCGCAACAACTAGAATTGAAAATGGTGCCGAGGTTGTTTTATCTGATTCCCATGGATTGGGTACTAGTACTGTTGAGAATAATGGTCATCTGACATTACAAGGAAATGGAAATTTAATTGATAATGCTTTTAATAATGATATTTCGGGAGTAGGTACTCTTATTGTACAAAATACTGATGTCGTTTTGGGTGGAAACAATCAGCATACTGGGTCCACAGAAATTAAGGATTCTACAGTTTCCATCTCTTCTGATAACAATTTAGGAGCTGCCACAGGAGAAGTTAAACTCGATAACTCCACCTTAAAGTTTGATAATTCTGTTACTTTGCCAGGCACAAGAATACTGACCCTCAATAATACATCTGTGATTGATACGCAAAATTATTCCTCATCAATTAATGGTGAAATAAATGGAGTGGGCATCTTAACTAAAAAAGGAGCAAATCGCCTTTCGCTTAATGGTGATAAGAATTTTGTCGGAGATATAAATGTTGTCTCTGGTGAGCTCAAGGTTAATGGAGATATTTCAAACGCAAATGTAAATCTTGAAGAAGGATCTACTTTTTCTGGCAACAATACTGTCTTAAATCTAATTAACCGTGGCATTGTTGCTCCTGGAAATTCTATTGGGCAAATTCAGGTTAGAAATATTTTCAATAACACAGGGGGCATTTATCAGTGTGAAGTCAATGATGCTGGTCAATCTGATTTAATAAGAGTTATTGGGGCAGCGAGCACAACTACTCTCCATGGAACATTGCAAGTTATTCCAATGGCTGGGAATTATCAATTAAATCAACCTTATATTTATACAATTTTGACAAGTGTCAATCCAATCAATACAACTTTTGATACGGTTAATGGAGTATCTCCTTTATTTGCTTACAATGTCATTTATAACCCTAACAATGTGCAATTAAGGATGATTCGCACTTCAACCCTTAATCAAGTGATTACGGAAGGAAATGCAGGGATTGTTAGTCAGAATTTGGAAAATATTGGGACCTTAACAGGAACGCTACAGACGGCGACTAATAGCTTAATGGGGTTCAATAAAAACCAAATTATAGATGCCCTTAATAGATTTAATACTGCAAGTAATACATTGTTAGCAGATAACTTAGCAGATAATTTTTTTGACTTAGGAAACACACTATCACACATGTTACATTCTCCCTTAGAGAGATCAGCTGCTCATTCTTCTTTTAAAGAGCTCGTAAAAAGTGTTTCTTCTAATTTTAAAGGGACTATGGCTCAATTGTTCTCCTCTTCTGTGAAGAGATCATCAATGAATCAAACAACAAAATCTAGTAGCCAACAGGTTCCTCATTCATTTCGTTCAAAGATAGGCCAGTCTACAGTCTGGAGTTATAGTGATGCCAAGGTTTTAAATCAAAAATCTTATACGAGCCCAGGAACTTATTTACCCGCTCTTAAATCAACAATGGGAGAGACTAAGCTTGGATTTGATCATCAGTTTACTGATCAAATATTGGTTGGTTTTATGGCAGGTTATGGAAATACGTCTTATAAATTGAGTGATCAGTATGGATCTGGAAAAATAAATTCTTATCATGTTGGATCTTATAGTTCTGTTCATATTACGCCAGAATTTTATATTGATACGTTAGTTTCTTATGGAATGAACAATCTTAAAGGCACTCGTAAGATCAATTTTTCTGGATTTGAAGCTGAAGCCTCACAAAAACATCATGCTCATCAGTTTGGTGGAATGATTGATACAGGATATGAGATATATCTTCCTTCAAACTTTAGTATTACGCCAATGGCAGGAATTGGGGTTCTTTCTTTGAAAGAAGAGGGTTATCGTGAAATAGGTGCAGATACTTTAGGTCTTAATGTTAGGAGACAACGTCGTACTTACATCCAACATAAATTCGGTGCTCAATTAGCCAAACACTTTATATTAGATGAAATGCAATTCTATGGTTTTATTAGAGGGGCTTATACATATAGAAAAGGTTTAAAGAATTCTCATAGAGTTACTTCATCTTTTATAGGTCAACTCCCAAGCTTTACTGTTTTTGGTGATAAAAAGAATCATAGTTTCTTTAGTCCAGGTGCAGGATTGACTGCCCTTTTTAAGAATGATGTCTATATATCCATAGGATACAATGGAGATCTTGGAAAAAAACAAAAATCTCATGAAGGGTTCTTCAAAATAGGGTATAAATTTTAAAAATTTCTTAGAAACAAAATTCTTTATAAATTAACTAAAATTTTACGTATTTTTCCTACAACATAAAAGATGTGGTAAATCCTAATAAAATGAGATTGAGAATTATCTCAAATGCAAGGGGAGGAAGTCATCAGTGAAAACACTAGTGCATGTTATATTGCTCAATATTATTATCTCTTTTGTAGCAACAGCCAAAAATATAGAAATTAAATTATTTAATGATCCAGAGGCTCAAGCTCTAGAAATTGAAAAAACTCTCGATTTTTTTATTAAAGCAGCTCAATCAGGAGATAAAAACGCTGAATATAATGTTGCAGCCTATTATTATTTTGTCCCTAACAACAATAAAAATATCCCAAAAGCTGTGAAGATGCTTCATAAGCTTGCTGAAGAAGGCCATCCAATATCTCAATATATTCTGAGTAACATGTACTTATCAGGCGAGAATGTTGAAAAAAATTTGCAGGAAGGGATAAAATGGCTGCAGAAGGCTGCAGATCAAGGAATCTTAGAAGCCCAATTTTATATTGGATTGCTAAAATATAGAGGGATATGGGGTATAAAAAAAGATGTAAACCAAGCAATTATGTGGCTTGAAAAAGCCGCAAAACAGAAAAATTCTGATGCCCAGTACAATTTAGGAATAATTTATTTTAAACGAGGTGACAAAATAAAATCACTAGAGTATTTGCGTCAAGCTGCTGCTCAAGGGGATACTCAAGCTGAATTATTTATGAGAAAATCTATTTAGGTAAGAATGATTTATGCTTAAAACACGGCCGTAAATTTGATTAATAGAGAGTATAATATATAAATAATGAGCCTCAATTATGAAATTATTAGACATCAATGGGATCCAGTCAAAAACAAAAGGCCTTTCCCTGATAATTCTATAGAAAATAATCACATAATTGGAAAATGGAAATGTGAAAAAGGGCATTTTTGGTATGAAACTATCGAAAATCGTGTTCATTATCAAAATTGTCATATTTGTCATTCTCCGAGACGTGCTACAGAAGTCTACAATCTTGCCTACCTAAGGCCTGATATTGCACAAGATTGGCATCCTACAAAAAATAAGTGGTTAACCCCAGAAGATGTAACTCCAGGAAGTGGGAAGAAAGCATGGTGGATTTGTAATAGCGGACATGAATGGATAGCGGCAATAGAAGCAAGAACATCAGGTGATGGATGTCCTGAGTGTAAGAATCGAAAGGTTGGCAAAGATAATAACTTAGCTGTTTTATATCCCAATTTATTAAAAGAATGGAATGATGCTAAAAATGGTGATTTAAAACCACAACATATTGTTGCAGGCAGTACAATTAAAGTATGGTGGGTATGTGAAAAAGGCCATGAATGGCAGGCTAAAGTCTTATCAAGATCAATTCAAAACAGGGGTTGTGTTAAATGCTTAAAGAAAGAATCTTCATATCTTAAGAAAAAAAATAAAACAAATTTAAGAAATATTCATTTAAATTCTGCAAATGCCATTTTTAAAAAACTTTCAAGAGAATGGCACTCCGAAAAAAATGGAATCTTTAAATTACAAAATGTCCCTCTTGGTAGTCATAGAAAAGCCTGGTGGGTATGTGAAAAAGGCCATGAATGGGAAGCTCAAGTAAAACATAGAGCAAAAGGAGTAGGATGTCCTGAGTGTTCTAACCAAAAGGTTGGAAAAGATAATAATCTAGCGATTATGAAGCCGGATATTGCAAAAGAATGGCACCCAGATTTAAATAAAAACTTAACACCTCAAAACATAACACCAGGAAGCGGGAAGAAAGTATGGTGGTTATGTAGAAAAGGTCATGAATGGGAAGCTCAAATTGTAATGAGGGCAAAATACCACCATAATTGTCCCGAGTGTTCAAACAGAAAAGTTGGGAAAGATAATAATCTTTCTTTGCTAAAGCCCGACATTGCTAAGCAATGGCATCCAACTAAGAATGGAAGTTTGAACCCTTCTATTGTTACGCCAGGAGCTCACAAGTTGGTTTGGTGGCAATGTGAAAAAGGTCATGATTGGCAAGCACAAGTATATGGAAGAACAAAAAGTCAAAAGTGTCCTGTTTGCATTAAAATAAGAAATATCAAAATTAATAGACTTAAGGAAAAATATCCTCGCCTATGTTCTGAGTGGCATCCCACTAAAAATGTAAATATAGATTTATCAGAGGTTGCAGCAAATAGCGCTCAAGAAGTATGGTGGTTATGTAGAAAAGGCCACGAATGGAAAGATGTAATATCTAGTCGGACAAGAAACAAATCAAAATGTCCAAATTGTACACATAATAAAATCTTTAAAGATAATAACTTAGCAATCATAAGGCCAGATCTAGTTAGAGAATGGCATCCTACAAAAAATAAATTATTAACACCGTATCAAGTAACACCAGGAAGCGGGAAGAAAGTGTGGTGGTTATGTAAAAAAGGCCATGAATGGGAAGCTCAAGTTTATTCACGTAAAGATGGCCGAAATTGTCCTGAATGCTGTAATTTTAAGGCTGGCAAAGATAATAATCTTTCTTTATTGCGGCCTGATATTGCTTCTCAATGGCACCCTATAAAAAATAAATTATTAACACCATATCAAGTAACACCAGGAAGTGGGAAGAAAGTGTGGTGGTTATGTAAAAAAGGCCATGAATGGCAGGCAATTGTAGCAAATAGATCCCTAGGACATGGATGTCTTGAGTGCTCTAACCAAAAAGCAGGGAAAGATAATAACCTTGCAGTCTTAAGGCCTGACTTAATAGTGGAGTGGCACCACGAAAAAAATGATAAACTCACCCCGTATGATGTTGTTCCTGGAAGTGAAAAAAAGGTTTGGTGGCAATGTGAAAAGGGCCATGAATGGGAAGCTCAAATCAATTCTAGAGCAAAAAAGAACCATGGATGTTCTGAATGTTCTAACCAAAAGGTTGGCAAAGATAATAATTTAGCAATCATAAGGCCAGATCTAGTTAGAGAATGGCATCCAATCCTTAATGGAAATCTTACACCTTATGATGTAGTCCCTGGAAGCCATAAAAGAGCTTGGTGGAGATGTAGTAAGGGGCATGAGTGGAATACTATTATTAAACAAAGAGCAAAGAATGGAACAGGATGTCCTATGTGTCCCATAAAAACAGCTAAAGATTATAATAATCTTGCGGTACTGTATCCTGAATTAGTTAAGGAATGGCATCATGAAAAAAACAGTGATCTGACCGCTTTTGATGTAATTCCTGGAAGCCATAAAAAAGTTTGGTGGATTTGTAGTAATAGCCATGAATGGGAAGCTTTAGTAAAATCTAGAGCAATTAGAGGACACGGATGTCGTGAATGTTATCATAAAGGAAGAAAAAAATATAAGGATCCTATTAAACCAAAATCTCCTTAACCCTGTAACTTCCTACTCAAATTTCATACGAACCCAACCTTGTTTTGGACAAGTGGCCCCAAATCGCACGAATCCTCACACCAGGCGAATTTCCGTAATAATCTTGGCGTCAATAATCTCCATAAAACCCTTTTTATCTTTAATCTCAGCAGCTAAAACATAAGACAAAGAAATACCCAGAGGCTCACCAATTTTTTTAATTGAGATCAATTGTTGCAGTAATTATTCATATCTTTCAACAATAGAAATAAATGCTTGCTATCCAGAGGACTAGGCTCAAAATCAAATTTCTTATACCATTGAACAACTTCGTCATTTTTTGCATGTACGATTAAAGCTCTAATGCCAACAAGGTCTGCAACTTTTTGGGTCCTTAATATGGCATCCTTTAAGAGACCTGCGCCCACTCCTCGTTCTTGAAAGCTTAAATCAACGGCAAGACGACCTATTAACATGACGGGTATGTCATAGCGTGGTAACCCTCTGGCTACTTTTTTAGGAGCTTGATCATGCTGTATAGATGCTACAGAAATAGTATAATATCCAATAATAATGCCTTTTGACACGCCAATATAGGTTTGTGAAATCCGTAATTTCTGATTTATCAAAGCATACTTATTAAGATATTCATTTAAAGCGGCATTGCCGCAATCAAAATTCTCAAGAATATGCTCATAGCTTAGCTTTTCAATAGAGCCAAAGATTTTTGTCATTTCTCAAAAACACTTGGCTTAGATAATAATTTATTTAAGTTAGGCTTTTCCTGAATGGGGCGATCTAAAGCTTCACAAAATAATTCCCATTGCTCGTCATTAAGCATAAATATGCGTTTATCTGCTAACACGTGCTCAGCAGCTTTTAAGCCATGTTCTAATAAAAATTCTGTGATACTTTTATGATTTATAGCTGCCGCTTCTTGTAAGAATGCTTTTGCATTTTGAGAAGTTCGAATATCAATTCGAGCAACTTTTTGATTTACGATTTCTTTCATCTCTCTCTCCATACAATACTTAACATCATTATATCATTCGTACATTGTGTGTACAATATTGTTTTTTAATTTTATGTGATAAAATATTTGATAGCTTTTTCTTTCTTTAAAGGCATATTTTTATGATGCTTTTTAGCTTTCATTGATTGCAAAATTTCCTGGAGCTTGTCGTTTGGTCTTAGGACAGGATAATAATCAAAAAAACAGTTTTCAATTTCAGGATGACGGTGCTGAGAAACATTTTTATAAATGGTTTTCTTATGATTCTGTTCCTGCTCATAAATTAGGGCTTGCGAGTCGCCTATATGTACGACCAGAATATAGAGGAAAGGGAGCTTTTTTTCCTCTTTTTAAAGGTATGTTTCAATGGTGTGCAAAAGAAGGCGTTGAAAATGTATTTTTTGAAATAAGAAATTCTCTTTATGCTGCATACCAAGAATATGGTCTTAGCTTTATGAGAGTAAGTGAATTCTATGAGCATTATGGGATAGAAAGAGCTATTTATTATACTGAACTTCAATCATTTATGGATGGGTTGCATGACAGTCATTTTCAACTATGGAAGTTTTTCACTGAAGATGTGTGGGGACACTGATCTATCGGGAGCCGGATGCGGTAGTTCCGCACGTCCGGATCTGAGGAGGGTTCGGTCAGAGTGATCTGGCCGTTCTACTCACCCAGGGCACCTATTAAGAAGGTGGAAGAGGCTTTTACAATTGCTCTTGAGCAGGATTTGAGAAATAACAAGAAGTAATATTTTACTCATTTAGCGTTAGTTACAATGTAACCGTATATAGTGAGCATAAAGACTTTTCTTTTTTTATAAGTTAAAGATGATTCGTATATTAGGGTACCAGGAAGATTTGGACGTAAATGTATATATGGACTCCTCGGTTTTTGCAAGGATACCTTAAAGGGTTTTAATAATAAGTTTGCTCACATATATTCGGCATCAAGATATTACTTCTGTGCCATGATGGAATGTGCGAACTATCTTCTCCTTA
>Ga0209960_1000768_pt1 | contig 56949 bp, 52 predicted proteins | sample ThiBiot_500_plan_2_FD_183947 | JGI IMG/M metagenome (GOLD analysis project Ga0209960, IMG submission 183947) | Wastewater bioreactor microbial communities from Cape Town, South Africa - Thiocy_expt_500_plan (SPAdes) | ecosystem: Engineered > Bioreactor > Thiocyanate-remediating >... | reverse complement strand
GTTACTCGTAATGATTTGTGCATTCCAATAATGACAAAAATGATTGTATTCGGAGATGGTAAGCAAATCATTTGATGGACTAACGATATAATCATAATTGATACAAATCATTTTAGATGATGATGATGATGTAAGAATGCTCATAGAAACATTATCCAATGTGAAGACAATAATTCCAAATAAGAATATTGTCGAACTACCTGATCATTGTGTAACCTATGAATAATTTTCCTAGCGGTGTTTTATATAAACAAGATCGAACATTCACTTTTCAATACTAAAAATATATTTTTTACTTGTAACCACCACTTTTTTCTGAAATTTATATACAATAACTTTATCGAATCAATTTCAGCGAAAATGAAACCTCCATAGTTATTATAACACTTTAGATCGTACCGAAGGTTCAACACAATCGATAAAACTCAATTTGCTGCCTTTTTCAAAGCAAAACTATGATCGTATTTAGAAGATATGTTCGCTTCAATGACTGAGTAGATGATTTATTCTCTGACAGAACAAAGATGATGAATAAGTGGACCAACGCAAATTGATATTTCTATATATACACAACGTAACATTCAAAGAATAATCAATTTTTTGTGTAAATATGACCTTTGTCTACTGAAAATACGTAGATAATTATCAACGGCGGATTTGTTCATAAAAATCGATAAAATTCTATATATTTAAATCATCGAACACCAAAAAAAACCGAATTATTCATAACAAAATCGAACGAGAATTGCTTTACTTTTAGAAATGAAAATGATTATGTAATAATTTCTCTGCTAATTTGGTTTGATCTTCATAGTTTTTCTTCCAGAATTCTACAAGATGTTCAACACATCGAATTGCTGTTGGTTCACCCGCATGAGAATTAATTAAATGAATAAGAAAAACTCCGTCCAATTGTAACCAATGAACAAAATGATTTCGACGATTAAAATCCATTTCGAATTCTTCTTCAACAATTGGATTTTGTTCGGTTGTCGTTGCTGGTTGTCGCATTGGATTGGACTCAATTGGATCATAGGTATGTCGTTTTTTATCTTCTGACGAGAAAATCAATTTGTTTATAAAACGATGACGAGCATAAAACGGAAAAAATGAATAAATTGAATAGAAAAGCGAAATAATCGATCCAATAAACAGAAGTGACAACCAAATCCACATGGCAAAATAGATTTTCTCATAAAAGATATTTATTAATAAAATACACTAAAAATTCAAATCGTCGTTTGTTTTTTTATTTGAATGACAAAGTGAAATATTATAGTTTACTTCGATTGTATAGTAATGATCTTGACCTAATTCTCGAATATTAAAATCACACAAAGTAACAAATGGAAATAATTGTTGATGTCGATACGATAATTCATTAATACGTTCTCTTAATGTCGTTCGAGTAATATATCTGATTGTATCGAAACCAAATCGAAAGAATCCATAATTACCTGTCGATAAAATCATATTTAAAAATACAAATTGAAGAATAATATTGATTATATAAAGAAACTTAATGACAATATAAAGAATAACAAGAAAATACATTCGATATCGAATACGAAAGGAAATATTAGGCAATAGTAAAGGTGATGATGTGTCTTGAGTTGAACTAACGTGATGACGAAGTAATAATTTCTTTTTACATTGTGCTAATTGTCGACACATGAGATATCGTTCGATTTCTTTTGCTATTCGTTTGGTTATGTCAGGTTTATTCACTGATTTCTGAGCAAGATTAACTAATAAACTCGGATTTAAACCATTTTTCTTATGACAACTAATCCAAATTAAATGTGGTAATAAAAAGAAAAATGCTTGAATTAAATAAACAAACGGTAACCATTGATAATAGCGAAGTGTATGTTGAGCACGTTCATTTCGATTAATTGGAACACGTGTGTACGTTTGTGGATAGAAATATGTATTATTTAACCAACATAGAGTCCTTGCAAATGACGTATAACCTTCAGTGAATTGTGCTGGTTGAATACATTGAATTGGGTCGGCATAAAATTGAAGTGATGTCGAAGCAATTGCTGAGATGATGAGAACGGTAAATGTGATTTGATAATGAATTTGATCGGAAACGAAATCATTGTTCGTATCGATTTTAATTAAATTTCGACCTAATTTGATTATTGTATCAGCCATAATCTAAAACAGATTTATTTTCAATAAGAACATTTCATTCGAAAGACAACAAAAAAAAACAGAACACAACGCGTGTGTCGTTTGTCCTTGAAAGTAACACATCTATGAAAAATGGTTTGGTGATAGGTAGAACGGCAATGGCTTGTAGTTGTAATCGTACGTACGAAATCGTATAATGTCAATAGTGTTAGTAAAGATTGACATATGAACGACTGTTCTGTCTGATTTTTCATCATTATTATTTATTCAAAGAGAACGTCATGAAGGATAAGTTTCTTTTTGCTCGTACTGCTTCAGAGTTTTTTCTTTCTCTTCATGTTCTTGTTCTGCTGTTGTCAGTACTCGCGTATGTTTCTGTGCTCATCGGTATGCTGCTGAGATGTGAGAAGAGAGGAAAAGAAGAATAAGAGAAAAAGAAAATGATGGTCAGATGCAATTATATAATGCATAGTCTTTTTCTCTTTTCTTTTTCTTCTTTAGAAGTAATATGTTCTTAGTGATCGATTGACGGTGTAGTTGCATGCATAGGACGGCGTGCTTCGGGCCTTGTTCTCTTTTCTTCTCCTTCTTTTTTTTTCTTCGGGTGTCTTTTTTCTCCTTTATACCACTTTGTAAGTAAATGTGCAATAACACAACGAGAATAACTAAGACTAAACACATCTTATCAGTATACTGCTGACAGCTTCAATGTGTTGAAATACCTAAACAATTTAGATGTGTAAATCTTTTCGACGTCATTCAATTTGACAAATCGACGACGAAATAACGAAACAATATTTTTGAAATCTGTCATCTTGGTTTATTTCTTTTTTGTTTCATCCTCCTAGATTCACATTGATTTTGATTAACGAGATAAATTCTTGTTCTATTTGAGTCTTTTTCTTCCCGTAAATATCCAAACTTCAGTGCATAATTATTGATAAGACTATTAAATATATCTCCGTGCTTTTCCTTAATTGACCAACAACAACATTTACTCGATGGATTCATGAAAATTCATCATCATTTCGTTTGTGGAATAATCGATCTTTGATTATATTATTCGTCAATTGTCTTTTTTTCTCTCAACACTTTCTTATAAACAATCACGTTATCGAATTAACTAGAGAAATATCTTCAAAATAAACATTTTCAGTTCACTTTTTTCAAATCACAACATGGAAGTATACGGACCACACGTTTTCTTTGATCTACTGACAAATGTGACGAAAAAAAAGAAAGCATCACAACAGAATGACGCTCATTAAGGCTCAGGTGTAAAAAAGAATAACAGATGCATGACTAATTGACCTTCATTTCTCAACATGACTCAATAAGAAAATTGGTTATGCTATATAAGCTCCCACGCATTTTGTTTTTTTGAACGCATATAAAATACTCAGTCGTATCACACAGATCGATCAATTCAATATAGAGTATATTCTATCGAAACAATGTCAAAAATGTTCTATTATGTTGGATGTGTGATAGTTTCGATTCTCATCTGTAACGTTTCGAGTAAATCAGTCAAAACAAGGGATGTAGACGATGAACCAAAACGTTGTTGTTTGATGAATAAATTCAGCGGAGAGGGAATTCTAACAATTATCGAAACGATTGGAAATCATACTAATACGAATGAAACTGTAGATGTAAGATTCTTTTTGTCATAGATTATTTCAATTTTTTACATCGAAATATTTGTATTCAATAGATCATGAGTCGTTTCGCATATGATGGAGAACGTGGTTTGATGGGAATGAAAGGACTATATAAACTATCCACAGATTATGAAACAGAATTCTTATGGATCATCATTGATGTGCAACGTAGATACACATATCTTATCGACGAAAAACCAGAGATTTGTTCGTCTGGTACAGGTTTTTTCACACCAACTTGTATACCAGGTATGAAAACACTCAGTTTTTCTTGTCAACAAAAATTGTAGTATTCCATTTTAACTTCTAGAAACAGCAACATATGTAGGTTCCAACATAACTCAATTTAATAATAAAGAAATAATCACTGATACATGGAAATATACAGAGGTAGATGATGACAACCACGTGCTAACTGTTTATGCAACAGTCACTCGTGATGATTTGTGTATTCCAGTGTTCACACAAATGTTTTTATTCAGCATTGGATTTAACCAGAAGTCTTGTAAGTTATCATTTGATAGTCCAACAATAATAACTATTGATATAAATCATTTTAGATTTGTCAGGTGCATATACACACACAATTTCGAAGATTGTACCAGAGATTGAAAATAAGAGCATCATCGAAATACCAGATAAATGTTTAACTGATCAATAATTTTCAATACTAACAAAACTCTTTTCATTTATACACTTTTTCCAATATTCTGGCAAAATAAATTATAAAATCTCATAGCCAACTCTATTTCAACGCAGCATGTCCTGGTTGAATGAATATATTTCGTATATCTTTCAAAATAAAATGACGCTCATCAAGGCTAAAGTGTAAAAAGAATAACTCTAGTGCATGAGTAATTGACCTTCATTGCTACTCATGACTCAGTAAGAAAACTGTTTATGTTATATAAGCGCCCACGCATTTTCTCTTTTGAACGCATATAAAACACCGAGCTTCATCACACAGATTGATCAGTTCTTCAATACGATATATTCTACTGAAACAATGTCAAAAATGTTCTATTATGTTGCATGTGTGATAGTCTCGGTTCTCATCTTTAATGTTTCGGCTAAATCAGTTAAAACAAGGGACATAGACAATGAACCAAAATGTTGTTGTTGGACGAACAAATTCAGCGCAGAGGGAAATATAGTTATACTTCCAATGTCCGGTAGTGGTTTGAGTGCAACTGAAAACAGACATGTAAGACTCTTTTTTGTTATAGATTATTTCAATATTTTTGGATATATATTTGAATTGAATAGATTACTGGTAGTTTTGCATATGATGGAGAAAATGGTTTGATGGGAATGAAAGGAGTATATAAAAATTCAACAGATCATGAAATAGAATCGTTTTGGATGATCTCTGATATCCGAAATGGACATGTATATCGGATCGATGAAAAATCACAAGCTTGCTCGTCCGATTCATCTATTGTAACACCTACTGTCTGTATACCAGGTTTTGAAACATTCATTTATTTCTTGCAAAAACGATTCGAATATTTTATTTACACTCATAGAAACAGCAAGACATCTTGGTTCACATACAACTCAACTTAATAATAAAGACATAATCACTGATTCATGGATTTATAAACTGACAGAAGATAAAAACAACGAGCTAAATGTTTATACGATAGTCACTCGTGATGAATTCTGTTTTCCAGTTTACACAAAAATCGATGTATACGACACTGAATCCAACGAGAGATCCTGTAAGTCATCGTTTGATAGCCCAACGATAATAAACATATTGATACGAATCATTTTAGATTTGTCATGGAGTGTTATACAAACAATGCCAAAGATCGTGCCAAAGATTCAAGATAAGAGCATCATCGAAATACCTGATCAATGTTTAACTCATCAATAATTTCCAATACTAACAAAACTTGTTTTCATTTATATTCCATTTAGTTAAAATAAATTAATCAAGCTAAAGTCCATGTAAAAATATCCTCGTCAGCTGAGATACAGCAAGCGTGACGGAACAGAACTAAACTGTTTTCAAAATAAAATGACGTCAATCAAGGTTTGAGTAAAAAACGTAATAATAAATGTAGGAGTATAAGTGTAGATGAATCAAGTTTTCCCCATCCCTCGTTAATATATATATACCTTCATTCGACAGATAAATGACAAAAATGTTTTCTTACGTTGTATATTTGATCATTTCTATTCTCATTTGTAATGCTACTGGTAAACCATTAAAAACAACAACGACAACAGATCATGAACCGAAACGTTGCTGTTGGGCAAACAAACTGAGTGGAGATAGAACTGTATCGATTACTACGCGTACCCTTGATAATACTGCACAAACGATCAATGTAAGACGACATTTTCTAAAAGACGTTGTTTTATTATTTTTGTGTGAAAATAGATGAATTACCGTTTTGCATATGATGGAAATCGTGATTTGATGGGAATGAAAGGTGAATATAAAGATTCCACGACCAATGAACTCACCATGTTTTGGACAATTCAAAACTTTGACGAAAAACGTTCGTATACGATCAACGAAACATCGAAAGAATGTTTAACAAGTCTATTACTTCCAACAACATCAGCAAGTGTATGCATACCAGGTAAACAACGATTTCTCATCTTTTATTTCGAATTTCATTTCTATTTTTATTCATATTCTAGAAACAGCAACTTATATCGGATCAAACACAACTCAATTTAATAATAAAGCAATAACTACAGATACATGGCGTTTGGAAAACAACGGACAAATTGGTTTTACAACAGTTACTCGTGATCATTTGTGTGTTCCATTGATCTTTAGAACATCGATACCAGATATTGGTAAATAAATCAATTAATATCATCATTCAAATTGATGAAAATTTGTTTAGGTTTCGAATACATACAAACAACTTCCAAAGCTGTAGCAAAAATCAAAAATGCTAATATAATTAAAATCCCAGAGCAATGCTAATTAATTCATTACTAACATATTCTTCGTTTTGTCGATATTGATATAATTACTAATAAAAACAAAATGTTTATTCAACGAAAAAAAAAGATCACTGCATTTTATTGAATAATTATGGTATTAGAGAAGATTTTCTTAATTGAGAAAGAAAATTGAGTCGTTTTTGATAATTCGAATGATTTGTTTGTTGTGATTGAACAATAGTTAATTTAGGTGAAGACATCGACGTAAGCAGAGGAATTGATGATTCTTCTTCTGGTTGAGGAATAGCTGCTGCTGTTGTTGTTGTTGTTGCTGTTGTTGATGATGACGGAGGAGAACATGTACATTGACTACTTTCACTTGTACTCGCTGTCGTTGCTGTTTCTCGAGATAAAATAAATGATCGAGAAAAAGTAGCATAAGGTGCCGAACATGAATTCGACTGATCCGAAGGAATTTGTTGTGGTCGTTGACATATAAATGATCCCTGATGACGGCCCATTGTTAAGAAATATTCAGGTATACATTCATATTGATGATTTTGACAATTCTCATTGGTACCGGTTGGATTCACTTGAGATTGAACTTCATTTAATGGAATCAATTGATGACAATAATAATCTTCACAACAATTGAAATTAGTTGATGGACACTAAACACAAGAAACAACCTTATTCAAAATATGTGTCAATGATTATTTATGTGATTGTTGACAAGTATCAATTGATTGATTCTGTCGAATCGATAAAGAAAATGAATAATTGGTTCTTTTTTTTGTTGGCATTAACTGTGCATAATGAAACGAAGTGTCTTAGTTATTCTTACTCGATAGTGTTCACTTGTTCGTCGACATAAATCCGAATGATAATGACGTTGATGAGGATGAGAATGAGAATGATTTCGACTCGATATGGATCCAGTCATGAAATATGTTTTATATTCTTTTTCTTCTTTTCTTAATTTTCTAAAAATAAGAAATCGAATAAAAGATTTTGTTTTCATTTGCGTTGTTATGTTTACTTGAGACAAATAAAAATAAAAATAGCAATTATAATACAAGAGATAACAGTAATAATCGACAAAATAAGAAGAAACGTGTGTAGCCAATTAGTTGAGTGCGGATGTTTTTCAATGATTGTTGACGATGAAGTCAAATGAAGATTTAATGATGGTCGAATACATTGACCATTCAAGATTTCGGCGGTTTGAAAATGTTCGAATAAAGATCCAGGTGGTTTGGGCGGAGGACGAATTGTAAATAATGGAGGTGGGGGAAGACGACGTAATTCATCATTCTTCATCTGAAAATGATTCAATTCTCTCGTTTTCTATTGACTGTTAAGGAAAAGAACTATTAAAAGAATGGATACTGGCCTTGATTAAAGCAAAGTCATAGACGTTTATTCACCCGGTAGGCAGATGTGATTAGATCCAACTTCTTCTTCTTCTTCTTCTTCTTCTTTACTATTCAAGTAGAAGAAATAAGAAAAGATTCTTTTCTCTCCTTATTACATCGAAATGAGAAGAAGAAGAAGAAGAAGAAAAGAAAAGCTATTGAATGACATAAATACACTATCCGTTATCTCTTCTTTTTGCACAAGTCTATATTGATGAAAAGTTGTTGTCATCACATGTACCAAATGATATGACTATGCTTGAGTGAATGTTATGTAAAACAAAAGGAAGAAGAGAACATTCATCGATATACAATATGATTGATTTTTTTTCTCTATTCAATTGACAAGAGAAAAGTTCTTGTCGAAATGATTCGTTCGAATATTTAGCCTCAAGGTTATTTTTCTTTTCATATTTAATTATAGAATTCAACTCATCATTTATCATTTTGAGAAAATTCAAAAAGAAGAAGAAGAAGAAAAAGAACGTGACAAATAATCTATCCTTATTCTCGTAAAGTCTTTCATTTTCTTTTTTGCTAAGCCGATGGTTGATGCTCAAAGGCACATCTATTCTCGTTTTACACACACATCGGTTTAATCCTGTTTGTTATTCGATCCACATATACTTTAGACTAATGTCTGGACGCGGACATCAACTAAACAGAAACATGTTCATCAACATGATGTAACTATCTAATTGAACAAAATCAACTATATGTGTCTCACCTCAAATCACTTCATCACGCGTTCATACAAATCAATTTCTAATTTCATGTTCATTCGTCAGTAACTCTTTGAAAATTAAGAAGAAGAAATGATGCAATCAATTCGAATTTGAAAACAAAAGTCGAAGAGAAATACCGCTTGAGGATAGTTCATCGACATCTGTTCAATTCAATGTCAATAAATAAAAACAAGTGTTACATTTCTTTTGCTTAGCTAAATATCAGCTAAAGAAAACATCGATTTAAATGCCTTCGAGCAATGGCCATCATACTTATCTTCTTTTGTTTTCATTTGGATTTCAACCAGGTGAAATAACACTTCGACTAAAATGTTTGATTTTTCGTTTCAAATGATATTAAATCTGAAATAAAAAAAAACGAACGAAGGAAATTGATTAAAAACTTAGTGAAGCGTTGTTTTATGAATATTTGTGATTTTTGAAGTGACACAATCATAGAAATCATTGAAGCACACGCAGACTAATTTTCTCTCGATAATCTTTTTTTTTCTTTTGAATCTCGTTTGACACTGTATAATTCCACTGTCGTAACTCATTATCTGCGCATCATGTTCGCTTCATTGGATTTCTACTCTTCGTAATAATTATGCACAACAAAAAAGAAAACCGAGAATGTCTGCATACTGTTGATGTACGACGAAGATGATGAAAGAATCGCGATAGCCTTGGTCAGATCATCTGTTTCCTTCAATACAACAGATTCACCGAGGTAAAGAAAAAGAAAATGAGTTCCGCAATAGACTAATTTAATGACTTTTAACTATATTTAGTTCTTTTTCTCTTTCTCTCTCTAGAAAAGAAAAACCGACAATATAAGAATAGAATGACAATTAAAATCAAGAAACCTTACTCATTTTAATTCGACAATGAAGGAAAAAATGAATATTTTTTTGATTTCCGTTTCATCTACTTCTCGCATCGAATATTTGTCAAATAGAGAATCAGAGAGAAACAGAACCTTTTTCTTCTTCTTCTTGTTCTCTTTTCACAATATGGAATTCGATGAATGAAGAGAGAGAAAGAGAGAGAAAGAGAAGGTCAATACACAATATAGACAAACAAAAGGGGTCACTCTAATTGACACGCTCATTCATTCTCTTCTTTTGAGAAACTCTTTCGAAGAATAATTACAAACAACAAAGTTGAAAAAACATGGACACCTACAGTGTCATGTAAAACGATCTTTTCTCTTCTATTATTATAAATTAAAAGTTATTCGACAGACATACACGTACATATTATTATGTATGTATGTATGTATGCATCGTGCAGACCCAGCCTACTCGATTGATCAACGCACACACACGCGTGTAATCTTTTCTTTCGACATATGTTCATCTCTTTGCACAGACTCGCGCGTTTGGGTGGAGAATTTCTCGAACTCGGATGACACTTCGTCGACGACTTGTTCATTCAAATACAAACACAAAGGAAAGAAAGAAAGAGACACAGAGAGAGAAACAAAAACGAGGTGCTAAGTATTTGTTAAATATTGAAATATCGAGTTCAAAGATATTCTCATTGAGATTTATTCTCTTTGATTAATTTTCAACTCGACAAGTAAATGTTCTCTACTAAAACATATTTCAAATAGAAATATATGAGACCATCAAGCAAAGGTCAATTTGATCACGACTTTGTCCAACGAATACACAATGTCCATAAATGAGATTCATTTTCTATTCTATTCAATGATCAAAACCAGGAAATTGTCTTCGTCTATGTTGACACCAACGGCGAGCTCTTTTTTTTTCATTAGATCAAACACAAAGCCAGGCATTTAACATTCGCTTTACTATTATTTATGAGTAACTCGTAGTAGATTCCTCTTTTTTTTTGCAAGATGGATCAAATTTCCATATGGAAGTGTCTAGACTAAAATCAATAATGACCTTCAATTAAATGATGAACACCTGCTAACGATCCATTTGATTTAAGTGTGAAAAAACACACAACAGGATAACAAACAAACATCTTCACACTTCGAAAATAGAATGTGAAAATGAGTTAATCGATTAGATCGACGAGAAAAAGAGAAAGAAATCTCCAAGGTAAAAAAAAAGAAAGGATCTATCATCAATTTGAACCGGTCACATTCTCTTGAGGTGACAAATCGAAACAATGTCATCTCCGCCTACATCATCGACACAATCAATAAACCAAAACTATTTCTATTCTCATTCTACAAAATTTAACAACCACTTGCTGTTTCTTTTTCTCCATTGTCATCATCATCAATCAATCAAATTATTTAGATTTTTTACAAAGAGGAATAAATTGTCAGGAGAATTCTTTCCGAATTGACATTTGACGTTGAATTTATTCGTTTTCATTGCTTGTCTATTCAACTTTCGGATAGATTCAGGTTTCATGACAGTTGTTATCAGTAGACCGTGTCGCGGTTTTATAAGTACAAGTGCACAAAAAAAAACAGTAGTTTACACGTGTGAGAAATGCGATCGACTTCAAGACAAAAACGAGATGAAATTACGCGAAAATTAAATAAACAAATGTTTATTCCGATTGTTCTTTTTGGTCTTGCCTTTGCATTACTTATTTACGAGTCGAGTTCAGTAAGAAAAGAAACACACATTTGGATTTCGATTTATTTTCATTTTAGAAGAAAGATAATCGATCGATAAATGATCGACAAATTTTGATGAAAATCATTCGAAATTCAACAAAATTTGTTAAAAACAAACAAATTCATTTTATTATCCGTGGAAAACTTTTATGTGACAGCGACGATCTCGATGAATGTCATTTGGACTTCGATAATCAGATTTTTTAATAACATGACTCATTTCTGTTTCGATGAGTAATCGACATGACATTTCCGTATTAAGGTGTTTCTGTTTAGTATTCGACAGAACAAGTGAAAAAAAAGGTGAATTTATTTTATTATTATATTTTTCTATTTGAATAAAATCATTTTTTTAAAGAAAACATCAACATAAAAAGCAAAATGATACTTTCGTGTGGTTTTTTTTTTGGTGTTTTGCTTCTGTCTGTTTGTTTTTTTTTACACAAAAGATACTAAAACCAAGCAGAAATTGAACGTCAAATCTAGTTGTTGTAATGATATTCTCTGAGGTCGGTCTGCTGCTTGGCATTCATTTTACGTTCAAACGAAAAACAAAAGACGTTTAAAATAGAATCGAATACAATAAAAAATAATTGCGAGAAAGAAGAAAAGCAAACGTACATTTACAAAAACACACACAAAGAAGAAGTTAAATATGTAAGAATGACAACAAGAACAACATTGATGACAAGCAGCCAGACGAATATGATAGAAGATTACACCACACACACGACAGCAAGAGAGAACAAGCCGTCTCCAATCGAACACTTGACTAGTCACACTCTAGAGATAGATCAAAATAAAAAGAGAAGAAAAAACTGAAAAGATAAAGAAATGAAATATGAATTAGGAAAAACGAGAAAAGATCGACCGGCGCTTGTCGAAATTGACAAATAAAAGAGAGAAAATAAAAAGACAGAAAGCTGAGCGACGGTGATACTTTGTATCTGGATGTACGCAAACAAAAACAAAACGTTTGTTTGTTTTCTTTCTTTTTTTTGAAAAAGGAAAACATTTTTTTTTCGTTTTCATTCTTTTTTTAAATATGAATCTTTGAATTTGTCTAATAAAGGCCACTGGCACGAAGATTATTTGTTATAATGACGTCAGTTACAGCATCACTAAACAACAAATTCAATTTGCAATTTTGATTTTCCTTTTCTTTCTCTTGTCAACTTACAAGACAAATTGAACATTCTGAGTATCTGTGGCACAAGTCAAATGACAATAGATTTCCTTGACAAAATCAAAAAACAATTTCAGTTAACTAAACATTTCGAAACAAACTTTTTGCTCGCTCTTGTTTTGTGCAACGAATTGTGCTTGGATATATTCGCTTGCTTCGGTATATTCATCTTTGCCTTGATATTCGGGGAAACATTTTCTAAACAAAACAAACAAACGAATTCGAGTTTTTCCTTCGGTAAAATTCGTCCCAACCTTAAACTTGATCGAGTAATTTTTTCGGCAAATAAATCTTTTTTATTCAAAAAGAGAATAATCGATGTGTTAACAAACCATTTATTATTACAAATCGAGTCAAATAAACGTAGAGATTCGTGCATACGATTCGTTGTTTCATCTTCAACAAGAACCTTGGCAAAATCAAAGCAAAATCATGAAATAACAAAATAGAAGAATAGTGTTGTTTGTTTTTACTTGATCGTATTCACTCAACGCAACAATGAAAATAATTGCTGTGACATCTTCAAAACAATGAATCCATTTCTTTCGTTCGGATCGTTGTCCGCCGACATCGAAAACGCGAAAATTCAAATCTTTGAATGTGAAATTAATTTCCACAATGCCAGTTGTTTTAACTCGAGTTCGTAGAATATCTTGTGTGCTGGGCAAATATTGTGATGAACCGATTTCGTCTAATTTATCGAGAAAATATTTGGCTGAATCATTTAATTGATATTCATTTGAACGATTGAAACATTGTTGAACGCCATTGTCATTCCATAATTTTTTCATTGCATCAAGTAATTCACTTTCGAATGGTTCAGTGTCGGCCATTCGAGAGATTTTGTCCAAAACCATAGCCGCATCTCGTTCTCGATCGGGCGAACCAAATGGAATATTGAGTGTTTCCATAGCTCGAATAATGGTTGCTAATGATTGAATCGTATTTGAATAGACAACTTCGCGATACTGTTCGAAATCTTCTTTTGAATAACCATCCATGTGAATGATTTTCATTTGTTTTAGGATTGTTGATTTGCCAGATTCACCAGCACCTGAACGAAACACAAGTTAAAAGAACATTTTCTGTTTTTTTGGTTTACCGAGTAGAAGTAATTTGACGTCTTTAGCTGCTCGTTCGGCATCTTCTTTTAATTGTTTGTCAAGAGCTTTACTTCGTTCCATAGCTTCTCGTTCTTCTGAGCTCATACCAGATGCACAGAGACCCATTTTTGATGGAAGTAATTTCTTACGTAACTAAAAACAAAACGACAATCGTTTCACTTTGAGTGCAGTAGAACAACAAAAAAAGCTTTATGAAACAACAATGTTCCTATATTCTCTTAAGTTTCTTCTCGCTTTTGATCACAAGATGAGAAAAATATCTTCTACGATTATCTTTAATTAGTAAACGAACTTGTTTTTTAATAGACAACAAAAAGAAAAAAAAACTTAGCCTCGTTATTCATCAGATAAATTTAATCTCAACTATCAGTTCGACAGAAAAACAACAACAACAAAAAAAAAACAGCGCGCGTTCTATATTTTTTTTCAACTGTCTAAATATGATTTGAGTGATATGTCAACCAAGAATACACAGAATTTTATCCATTTATGTTTTTTTTCCTTCTTCTCTTTTTCTATTCTTACCATATTAGTTATTTAGAATAGTTTTTTTTTCTGCGAATGGTGTAATTTTGAATGCAAGTGAAAAAGAGAAAATCATACGGTACATGAACATTCTCGCATAGTTAACTCATTTTCTTAAAATATTTCCTTTATACGTCTATCCAAGAGAATATTCCGCTTCTTTCCTTCTTCTTTTTTTCTCATAAAAACCGGCATTTTCTTTCCCTCTCTCTCTTTTTCCGCCTTCGTCTTCGTTTGCTTCTTTTTTTTGCATGTCGCTGGTGCGAGTTCTTGCTGCCGTTTCTTTTTTTCCTTTTCTTTTCTCTTCGATTATTTACTGACGGACGGATTCTACACTCGAATTTCTCTTCTCTAGAACTATTCCTCGCTCAGAATAAAAGAAAACAGGACTAGTAATACCATGGAAACAACAAACATTCATACTTATTATTATATCACTACTCAAATAAATAACTGAGAAGAACATTCTTTTAACAATCAAAAAAAGAAATAAGCAACTACTAATTTTTAATTTTTAATTTTTTTCTTGTCGCTGCTTGAATTCAATGGAAATCTAATTGATTGTTTTTGATGGGCAAAATAAAGAAACGAGAGAAGAAGAAAAGAATTGTGTCTATCGGGCACAGTCTCAAGTGGAATTGTGATTTGATTTCGAGAAAATGATCGCTACCTGGAAAAAGTAATAAATCTAATTGAAATAACTGTTTGAAGAATATTTGAAACAAATTGAATGTTGACTTTGATTAAGTTCTATTCAATTCTAAAAGAATTTTTATTCAACATAAATAAATAAATCAAAATATAAATAAATAATTCTTTGAGTTTTTACCCGAAGTTTGCCGAATAAGAAAAAAACATAATTTGCTATTTTGTATTTAATAAATTCAATCTAAAACAAAGCAAAGCTCAATTCTGTAGCAATAACTAAGCAATATATCGTTGGTACTATTTTTAATAAAGGAATGAAAAAAAAAGAAGAGAAAAAGAAAAGAAGAAAAGGGAATTACTACAGCTAGTATATGTTCGTTGCAATGGCAGAACTAATATTGTTGTTGTTGTTGTGTTGTGGGTCGTCGTTTACTCTATTCTATGCATTGCAAAGATAGGAAGAAAAGAAAAGCTTTCTCTCATGTTGCTAAGGCTTCTTCTTCTTCTTCTTCTTCTTCTTCTTTTTTTTACGGAAAAAATTTTTTTCTCTTTCGTGGTACTCCGCCAATAAGCAGCGCTTGTCTCTGAACTGCTCGTGTTCGCTCCTTTGCTCGTCGTAACTTTTTTTTTCTGTTCTTCTTCTTCTTCTTCTTGGTATGTAACAGAGTAGATAGTAGTAGTTCACACTCCTCGTCGATCGAATAACAGCTGCCGACGAGCTATCCTCTCTTTCTCTCTCTCTCTCTCGTTCTCTCGCAGACGTTTGTGGGTGCTGATGTCTCTCTGGATTTTTTCCTTCTCGTTTCTTCTTCTTCTTCTTCTTTTTCTTGTTCTTCGTTTTTTCCTTGTCAGTAAAAAGACGATGGCAAGCGGACGGTCGGTCGGGCAACAGCAGCAGCAGTCGCAGTAACACAACGATAGAATTTCTTCTTCATTAATGTGATTAGCTTGCTACTGCTCGACAGTGTGCCGTGTTCTCCACGACTACCATCATCGAACAGACATCGCATCCGAAGATAAAAAAAGACGATGGTGGTGTTGCCAAAGAGAATATCACTGACATCAATATTCAATAGAGAAAGAAAATAAAAGACGAAGAAGAACAAGAGAAAAATGACGATGAAACATGCATTTGTAGACAGACGCCTAGACAAGAAAGAAAATGCATCGGATGAGTCGAGAAGATGTCAAACTACAAAATGAATGCCAAAAGAAAATGAGAAACCAAAAACTTGATTATGCTTGCGTAGAGATTCTAATTGGCGAATAATAAAGAATAATATTAGAGATATAGAAGAATTACCGAAGCCTTCTCGACGATTATTCATATAGACGAAATAGCAATCCTTTTCCAACTCATTGCATCTAACATATTAAGATTTCATATATAGGTCATTGCTCATTAATGTTTCAACTTTCTTTTACAATTAAAAGGAAGTATCTCATGAGAAAAAAGTAAAAAAGTAAAAATAAAATCATTATTTACGACGTAATTATTATTATTTACGATACATTTTCGATAAAGATATTTATAAAAAAAAAAGAAAATCTATGAATATATATATATAGTGTGTGCGTGTGTGTAAATAGAACACAAATGAGAAAATTGTCTGATAAAGAAGGGCAGTATCAAACCTTGGCAAATAATTCAATGATGATTATTTTGAGAGAGCCAATCTCAAGGTTCCATACGTACATTATGAGAGTTAAAAGCAGCTGCTCTCTTTCCTATACGATACTCACTAAACAAGGAAAAAAAAAGAAACCTATTTATCAATATTTTCTTTTCGTCGTCTTCGTTTTTTTTTGTATACTAAAAAAAAAGCATAGATGTCATAATAATGTTACCCGAAGTATTCAATCTTAAATGTCACGATACCTTTAGAACGTTTAAGTAAAAAGAAATTTACTTCGATATTCTAAGATTTTTCTTTGAATAACATCGAGCTCGTTACAATGATTGACAGAAGTGTGATGAAGCCATTGAAATCAAACAGGTTGAAATGTCATAGTGTCTGATTGACCGAATTAGCTATTGTAGATCGATGTATCAGTTTGTTTTCAAGTGCGGAATTTTTTTATTTGAATAAATAAAGCGAAAAAAAAAAGAGAAAAGAGAAAAAAAAGAAGAAGAAGAAGAAGAAGAAAACCAGAAGATCGAAAGTTTGTTTTGTTTTTATCGTTGTCGAGTGGCTTTAACAACTTTCCATTTATTATTTTTGACTGGTTTAATGGCAAATTCATGAGTTGTATTGAGAAGATGCACCATGGTATCATATGCACGTCGTTTAGCATCATTTTTCTTTGAATCCCAAACGTACGCTAACATTAAATGACCATCCAGTAAAAGCGAAAAATACCATTGTTTTTTCGTTCCAATTTTTCGTTCACGAGCTGTTTCAGTAATTGAAATCAACGGAGGAATATTCAATATCGATGTTATACGAGAATATTCTTCGCCAACACGAATTCCATAGGAATAGAAACGATGTTGAAGTGTTCGAATTTGGGTGAAAAACGGACGTTGATCAACAGGTCGAGCACTTTCAATGGATCGATTTAGACAATTTAGAAAAGTTTAGTTGGAAAAAGTATTTACTTTGCCGCTTCATCATCATCGGTAACATCAGAAATAGCTCCTAATTGAGAAGCATGATCAAGTGGTGGTGGTCGTCGTTGACGTATATCATTTTGATAATCATCTATTCCATTTGTTGTCGATGGACTTAATGTTTCAACATTATTTGTTATTGGATTCTAATTAGCCGACAATTTATTCGTGTTTGTTTTATTAAATTTATGAAAAACAGATCTTACTGAAGCATATCGTTGATTAAAACGACTTTCATCAAGTCTCAATTGTTCTAAACTAGTCTAAACAAACGAATAAAAACGAAATTGTTAAACGAAATAAAAGTAAAGATTTGTACTGTTAAAGTATGAGACATTGTCGTTGATGATGATGATGACGATGGATATTGACGTGTCACCGCTGGGTGACTGACAGCTGGTGTTGATTCTAATGAACAATTCAAAAATCATTTTGTCTTTCTTCAGTTTTTTTTTGTCTTACGAATTGATGAGTTATTGGTGAATGTATTTGTTGAAACAGATTGAAAGATATCATTTAAATTTAATTGTTCGTTACAAAGCGATGAATCTACGGAGATTTCAAGGCCAATTTTTCGTTTGAATTCAATGGAAAAGAAAAAGAATTTTACTTTCAGATAACAACAATGGATCCCATTTATTATTGATATTCTGTGTCAACGATGGAATAAGAAGACGACTGTCATTGATCGATGGAGGTTGAATAAACCGAGGTGGTGTACCAATCGATGGAGACATATCTTTACGAATTTTTCTTTTTTTTAAAATAAACAATCGATGATTTTTGTTTTACTTTGATGTAAAATCAAATTGACATGATACATTTCACATTGTGCCACTGCAGAGATCATCGTTTTTTGCATATAAGTTGCAGCCAAATGACGAATGATTGCAGATTCATGTCTAGTTTCATTTGTTGAATAGAAAATTCTTTTTTTTTTGTTTTAAACGATGATTACTTAATAGTCACAATTATTTTCGATGATAATTTAACAACTGGAGATTCACATAAAAGTGTAACCATACACCGATATTGTTGACGAAGACATCGGATAAAATATCCCTAAAAACAATTTTCATTTCATTTATCGAATTGATTGAAATCGACAAATGTTACCAAATTTTCAAAGATATAATTCGGAACATTATATCCTTTGATACCATCGAACACGTATCCAGTTATGATCGTTGTTTCGTACTAATTCAATTCAATTCAGGTTTTGTTTTTATTCGAAAGTGAAATAAGGAAAAAGCCTACTCCTTGATCGTTGATACTCCAATTGCCTTGTCCACTATTGATTTCATCACATTCTCGTTCTCGAGATAAGAATGTTGTTACACATCGTTTAAATGCTTTACAAAAAAAAACAAACGGAAAACTAAACAAAACAATCGAGAAATCAATCGAACATTACTTTCAAAAGAAAACGCATCTTGAGTTGTAACATTTAAATGAAGTGGCCGTTTATGATCAATCAATTGTCGTAATTCGTTTGGAATATAAATTCCATCAAGACGAATTGATACCGCACAATGTTGATCAATCTGAACGAACCGATTTCGATTGAATTTCGTTTTGAATTCAAACTTACATAATCCAGTGCTTTGGCGGATAACAATTTGAATTTGTCCTTGTCCGACAGATGGTTAATATCGTACTGCAAACGAAAGAAAAACAAACAAAGTCAAATCGAATTCGAAATCAAATCAACTTACGTAATGAGTTTCTCTCAATGACATCGACGACGGAAGATCTCCGGATGTACGATGTGAGGAGTTAATTGAATGCATGACTAACAAAACAATTTTTTTTTAAAATAAAATTGAATTGTTTTTTTACTCTGATCGAGACTGGAATTGGTTTTCGCTGAAGATTTTGATCAAAAGTTCGTTTGGACTGAAGATCGAAGATCAAAGATGAATATGTTTCGCGTGAATAATCGCTGACAACTCCTCACCGCCGCTGGGGGTGATCGAGCGTCCAGTAGAAGGTAAAACCGACAAAAAAATAACGACGAGCCACACATCCAACGAAATATAGAAAACATACATAGAGAAAAAGAGAGATTATCTACCGTTAGATGAAAACGACCAGGCAATGTTAATGTACAAATGAGTCATCCGATGATGCATACACTGATTCGAGGCCAACTTTGATCTATTCGTTTCTATAGATTAGTTACATAGCACGAACGAACACAATCACATGGGTAACAAAACAAGTACATTTTTTGAAAATCGTACATGCGCCCCTATATGAACAGATGTTACACGAATAACAGTCAAATACAAATCAGTGAACGATTCGATTTTTGTCAAGTTGAACCTCAATTTTTGTTTATTCAAATGTTCAATTTCGTTCTTTGTTTTCTTGATTTTATTTAAAAGAGAAAAAAAAAAGTCATTTAATAAAAATTATCTTCATTATTTTCAAAACAAATCATTCTCTTTTCTAACGAACTAAAATGAGAGATTTGAACGAACACATAGCCTTGGGTTCTTTTGACTTAATTTATTTCAAAATCTCTTCGAACAAACGGACGAATAAGTCATATTTATTTACTATCAGTTATTTGAATTGAACCACGACGTTTTCCTGTCGATGTCGATCGAGAGAGAGCAGCTAACATCGTTATTTTCGTTCCAAGACGTTTGAATGTCGGCGGTGGTGGTTTCACATTTAGTATTGGCATTTGTTGAATCGGAGGTGTTGAAATTTGAGGTGTTTGACCAGTGTAAACTTTGAAAGATGATTCTTTAGGTGTAATTGCTTTTGCTCGTAGATCGGGATCGAATAAACTAAAGATTTGATGAATATCTGATTTCGAATTTTCTCGTTGAAGAAAAAGTTGAGTTGTTGTTGTTGTTATTTGTGAAAGATTTGGTTGTTGCCGTTTGGGTATTTGAATTTTGGGATAACGTCGATGAATGTAACGAATCACTTGAAGTAAATCTTTGGCAAAAGAGTTCGAAGAAAATAATTTCAAAATCACTGAACGAATTTGTCCACTTCGATCTTGAATCGATTCGAGAAAATAATCTTCGAAAAAATTCTTATTCGATTGATGATTTTGCTCGAATAGACATGGAATTGTTTGATATAAACGAACACGAATACGAATCAATTGACGATTCGAACTACTCGGTCGATCACTAAATATAAAATATCAATCGATCGGCTTTACACAAAGCGAATTCATCGAAGTTTTTTTACCTTAGAGAATATTTTCGAATTCGATCTCGATTTGGAAAATCTTGATCAATGAAATCGAGAAGATTTTTTATTTGAATATAATCTTGAACAAATGGTGATGCTTCACTTCTCGTTAATAAACTTAAAACTAAATCATATCTTCCACAGAAACATGCTAAACAAATTCAAAATTGTTTTTGTTTTCTACAAAAAAAAAAAGAGAAAAATCAACCTAAAAGTAAAGGAGTAAATCCGAAAACATTTCTTTGATCAATATCAATTCCATATTGAATGAATTTGTCGATTAATTGTTCAAAAATCGCCGTCTGATTCGAAGCATAAATAATAGCATAATGAAGAATTGTATTTCCTTGTCGATCTTTGGCTTTGAAATCGAGATCCAACGAAATTTCATTGAAAAGATAATCGAATAATTGCAATCGTTGGTAACGAAGAGTGTACATCAGAAGATTACAACCGAATTCATCGGCGACATTCGCTGAATATTGTTGACGAGATGAAAATAATGTTTTGATTGTTTCACAAGAATATTCTTCGTTCGGATAAATACACAATTGAATAAGAATTGGCAGAGAATTTGCAGTTTTCGAATAATTTGAAGATGAATTCGATGATGAATTGGTACTTTTCGAAGTCGTACTACAAGACATTCGACGTCGTTGACTCTGAGAACTTGTTAATGGACGTAGACAGGGTAAATTCGGATTTATATCTGATAAATTCATGTTGTTCAAATCGAGAATCGTCTTATTTGTTCTTTGACGGTGAGAAGAAAGAAAACAAAAGTTATTTGATTGAAATTTTTTTTTCTTCTGAATGTTTGTCTTCGTTCGGTTTGTTGTCGACGAAAAGTGTACGTAGATGTTGAAGGAGAAAAAGAGATTTTTCAAGTGTTGATTAATTTTTAAATATGTCAATCTATTTACCAATACTTTCGATACATCCGAATGCAAATATGAAGCAAAGAAAAACCTATGCACATTGCAATGCATCTCTCTCTCTCTCTCAATCAAAAACAACGGGAGATTTCAAATCAATCAACGTTTTCTTTTTTTAGACAAAACACCTGACAAATTTCTCGTTATTTGTTTTACCTTGTGACTAGATCTGACTTTTTCCTCTGGTTCATGTTAAATACAATGTTTATTTAATGATCAAAGTAATTTCAATGCATTGAAGAATGAATTTACCTCGAAGGCAGAGATTTTATGATTTCAAACTTCGAAAGAATCACATATAAAAATGTCTGTTTGTTTTTTTGAAAAATATTTAATCAATTCAAAGATATTAAAAAAATATTTCGACGTTTCAAATTGACTTCGAGCAAATAAATAACGACAACGGAACAAGGACAATCAATCAACCGATTGAAAATTTTTGATTTTATTGAAGAAAAAAAGAAAAAGAACTGAATTAATTTGAATTAATGATAATTATTATTCAAAAACAAAGATATTCTTTCGCTGAAATTGGGTTAGAATTAAAATCGAACACACAGAAAAAAGAAATTTGATTAGATTGAAACATTTGTCTCTGTTGATCAATTTCGAAAGAGAAAACGAATTTCTCAATTGATAATTTCAACATAATTCGACGGGAGTAAACCACTTGCTCCTGTTTTTGGATTCGTTCCCATCATCCATCCATCATCAACTTGTTCACAATTAACTAATGTATCACCTTCGCCAAAACTTAATTCATCAGCTTCAGCTGCTGCATAATCATACAATGCACGAGCTGTCAACTAAAATCAAGATCAAATTCAGTATTTAAACATCGAAAAATTCAATTTCGAACTTTGTTAGATGATTGTTGAGTTTCAACTGGTGGATCATCATTTGTTACTGGAGGTTCATTTGGAACTTCTTGAGTTGATTTTCTTTGTTCGGATTCCGGTTTAAGATTTGTTTGAAATAATCCTGATTTACTTATTTGATGTTCTAAATTTAACAGTCAAAGAAAAATATTTGAATATTTGCTCGTCAGAATGAAAAATAGATAAACAGAAAAGATAAGCAAAGAGTAAAAATGTAATCTTATCTAATTTCGCCGAATTCTTTTCGTCTCTTTACCGTCTTCAAAGATATTTTCATATTTTATACGAGCACAAAAAAGAGACAAAACGAAATGAGATATTTGAAAATGATGACACAATAAACGTACTATTCACATTTGAAGCTGGTTCATAACCACGAGACAATGAACCACGGTTACCATTCAATGGATCATAATCAGCCACTGAAATAAAAAAAAACAGTTTTTTTTTCAATTTAAGAAGAAGAAAAAAGGAAATTTACATTGACCAACGGCTGATACAGATGAAGAAGGAGTTGTCTTGCCACTGGTATTATTATTATTATCATTACTGCTGCTATCTGCAGTTGATGGAGGTTGAGAATCTATGAAAGAGACATAGGAAAAAAAAACGAACGTTAACTTTGAATAGAAACCTGAATCGACAACATTTGAAAGACTTTCTTTTCTTTTGCTTGTATATTCCGCTTGGCTGACATTTTTTTGTTGTTCTTTTGCTCGTTGAGTTGCTGGATCATCGGCAATCGCTGTAAATTTACCTTTATTTTCATTAAAATCTTTATGATATTTCGCCTGAAAAACAAAACGCAACACAAACATTTCCAAATCGAAATCTTCGTGATTTACATTGCTTTGAACATCAGTCAATTGTCGAATACGTTGCAATTCAGGATTATCAGCAACAGCTGTTGATTTCAATTGTGGATAATGTCTAACAAATAAATTGGTGTTTTTCTTACATTTTTCGATCTTCTTCATTGAAAGTAAAACTTACACATTACAATACGGTTGTTTTTCGTAACCTTTGACAGATTTAATATTGAGAGTTGTACTACAAACCGTACATTTCAAACAACCTTTATGCCAAGACTAAAATCAATGTTTGCATTTTAGAAAAAGAAAACTAATTGCTTTTATCGATCTAAGAGATGAAAAGTTGAGTATCATGCAGTTTTTTAAAAATAAAATCAACGAAAGTTTGACTTTCGATGCACGCACACAGAAGAAGGATAATTCTAAATGAGTGAGGTGGATGCAATTACCTTTGCTGTTGTTTTTAGTAGCAAAAATGAAGATAAATGAACACTGAGAGTGTGCTTATTTTAGTCAAATGATTTGTTTTGATTTACCTTGTCAAGACAAATGATTTCTTCAACGGGATAAACTGTTTTTTCGCATTTGCCACACTTTTTCGGACCTGATGACATACTTTGTTTCGATTTTGAAGATAAAAAAAATAAAATAAATAGCTTCTAAATAAGCACACAAATAGATAAATATTTTTCACTTGTTTTTATTTCAAATTCTTCTCGTTAAAGATTACAAATGAGCCAATAAAAAAACGGAATCTATTTTCATATTTTTCTCTCTACTAAATATTTATTCAATTTGTTCAAATATGAAAAAGGAAGACAACTATTGAAAAAACAATCCATCCAACACATCGATTCGTTTCGACACTCGTTTATTGGTTGCTGATTTAGCCAATAGACTTTTCTCCGATTTTCATTCATTCCTTCGCATTCTTTTTCGAGATCTCAAAAGTTTTGATGTTTTCCCAATTGATCAAAAGATTCAGCTGTAATCTTCGTCAACGTCAGTTCTCAACGAAATTTTCGTATCGTAAAAATTTAGTCAATGAACTGTCGAATAAAAGTTTGATCGATCGAGAAGTTTCTCTTCACGGATGGTTACAACATAGTCGGCTGAATTCATTTGGTGTTCTCCGAGATCATTCAGGTTTAGTTCAATTTATTCTTCCACCATCAATGAAACAACAACGACAGATTCTCAAAACAACACCAGTGGAATCGTGCATTCATATCAAAGGAATACTCAAGCAGAGACCCGAAAGAGATATTAATAAGGAAATGAATTTAGGACATTTGGAAGTAAATTGACAAGAAAACAAAGAAAAAAAAAACGAAATATTGAATTTGTAGATTCATGTGACAGAATTTGAAGTATTGAATTCATGTTTACCAATGTTACCGGTTGCTTTATCGAAATTTCATGAATCCGGAGAATATACTCGTTTGATGTATCGATATTTAGATTTTCGTCGAAATGAAATGCAAGAACGTCTTCGTTTTCGTTCGTCATTCGTTGCCAAAGTTCGCGAGTTTCTTTTGCAACATTCATTTGTTGACGTTGAAACTCCGTCATTATTTCGACGAACACCAGGTGGTGCCCGTGAATTTCTCGTTCCAACTCATTTAGAAAACGGAGGTCTCTTCTACGCATTAACTCAAAGTCCACAACAATTCAAACAACTTCTTATGATCGGCGGTTTCGATCGATATTTTCAAATTGCCAAATGTTTTCGAGACGAAACAGGTTCGTCGATTTGCATCCTTCGATTTATTTTTGTTAAACATTTGATTTGAATTGAAGGTCGTTCGGATCGACAACCTGAATTTACTCAAATCGATTTAGAATTGAGTTTCGTTTCACGTGAACATATCTTTTCTCTCATCGAACAACTGTTAACCGCCTGTTGGCCGCATCAATTATCGAATATTCCGTTTCCTCGTTTGACTTACAAAGAATGTATGTCGCGTTACGGATCGGATAAACCAGATACACGTTTTGGACTTGAAATCGAACACAATTCTTCTTCGTCTCAACTTTCGATTACAAGTCCAATTGTTCTCCGTGATGTGACGAGTTTAGTTGACGACGAAATTCAATTCGATTCTCAACAAAATAAATTTATTTTCAACACGAAAATCGACGACGAAGAATCGTTGCTAAAAATGGGTCGATTTCGTTTGCAATTAGCGGATTATCTCGAAAAAGAACATAAAATCGAATTGAGAAAAAAAGATCAATGGAATTTCCTCTGGGTTATTGATTTTCCTTTATTTACCCCAATGACTGACGATCGAACAAAATTCGAAACAACTCATCATCCATTTACTGCTCCCATCGACGAGCATTTGCCATTGCTTTCCTCGCCTCAACATTGGTCGAAAATCACCGGTCAACATTATGATCTCGTTCTAAACGGTTCCGAAGTTGGCGGTGGATCAATTCGAATTCATAATTCAACTTTACAACGATATATTCTCAATGATATTCTTCATTTGCATGTCGAACATTTAGAACATTTGCTCAAAGCGTTGGAATACGGTGCACCGCCTCACGGTGGAATTGCACTTGGATTGGATCGATTACTGGCGATTGTTTTGCAAACTGAACATATTCGAGATGTGATCGCTTTTCCTAAGGCAAGTAGTAATGGCAAAGATTTAATGGCACAAGCACCAAGTGCTGTTGAACAATCAGAATTAGATTATTATTTTTTAAATATTAACAAAAAAACCGTTTCATAGGAAAGTTTTCTTTGTTGTTAGATCATTTATTTGTAATAAAAAAAAAAAAAGAAAAGTTTACTGAAGTAGCCGACGCGATCGAATAAGTGAAGGAAATGCGACCATTCTTGGCGTACTTGATCGTTGCAGAAGATGCATCCAATTCTTTTTGATTTGCTGTTTTTTCTTCTGCAATTCATCGATATTAATTTCATTTCCCTGAGATAATCGTGTCGAAAGAAAAACATTCGATCCAAAACCAAATCGTGGAAAATAGTAAACAGACGATGACGATTTCTGATTAACTCCGTTGGATTTTATTGGAATTCCAAATAAGCAATGAACTAATTGCAAATCAACGAATATCAATAAAATCAAATAGAAATGAGCAATTCGTGTGAACATGCTTTGAATACAAGTAGAAATCAGACGAATGATATTATTTCAAATGAAGAAATTAAATTTCCGTTGAGATTGTTGATAAAAATAGATGAAAAGAGAATGATACTTCAAGTTGGCTGCAAAAAGAAAATTGTTGTTTTCGATAAAATGAGAGTTTTGATTCTTATTTTCCCATGAATAAATTCACATACATTTTTTTGTTCGAAGTATCTCGTGATGAAATTATTTCCAACGAGAAAGAAGAGAAAATATGACTTTTACAATTTCAACAACTCCGCCAGCAGTACATTTATTTATTTTTTATGATTCTTCATTTCTTAAATTGTGAAGTCATAAATTAAATATTAACACAAGCAAAGAAAAACTCACGTTACACATTAAATATTTAATGTATATGTGAACTTCCCCTATCTGACCTAGTTCATATTTTGTGTTCATTGTAAATGATGCAATTCGTATTGATTTATTTGTTTATTTATTTATCGAAAAGCGAACAAGAAGATGACATGCAAAGAAATGTTATTGTTCGTTGTTGGCTCGACGTGTTCGAATGAGAGCAGGAAATGCGATCGTATAAGGCGAATGCGATCGTTCGAAGAGTTGAGCCCATTTCTTTTTAATTTGTCGTTTTTTGAAGAACAACGTGTTACCATCGAAAGAATCATCGTAATACGGACGATTGGTTAACAAATAACTTGGATCAACAGCATATCGTTCGAAATAAGCTGGAAGAGATCGTTTGTGTTCATCGGTTGACGTTGATCGAACTTTGCAAACGAAACTAAGTTGTAAGAGAATCACGAGCAGCAAATAGATATTGAATTGCATCGACATTTGACTTTTGATTCAAATTTTTGTTTGAATGAAGACATCAGTTGATATTTATACGCGTATCCGAGAGAGAGAGAGAGAGAGAGAGAAAGATTCTCATTTCCGATCTATTTAGTCACTTGAACTTGATTGAGAGAAATTTATCAGTGTCAAAAGATTTACGTGGGTTAACAAAAGAAATTCTCTTTCAATTAATAAAATAAAAAAAGACAAACTAAACATTTTTTTCATGATAAAATAGTTTGTCCATATTTCTAACTGCAAATTTTTCATATTCAGCGTCTTTTCCCGTATATAAACACATTAATAAAGGCATGAAGATTTTGAAATCAGGTGTATCGATGATCTTGAGAGCGAAATCTTTTCTTGATAAATGTTTATTTTCTTGATGAAACGTTTCGATCGATTTAACCATTTGATTGTAAATCGGTTGAATTCTCTCTTCAGTCTCTCGAATTGTATTTAAAATCGACGGATCATCGACAAATAACGCTCTTAAATTATCGGTTTGTTGCAAAATGACAGCTTGTCGAATATATTCATTTGAGCAAAGAGTAAATTTAGTTCGATGAAGTAAAAGATATTTCTCATTTTTAATTTTAACAAAATAAGATTGATTTTGTGGATTGATGATTTGCACGACATAACCTTCGCCTTCAGCTTCTTTTTTAATATCTTCAACGATTTGTTGTTGATTCGTTGGTTGAGAAAAGAGTTTAAATGAAACTAAATTTTCAATCATCATTGGAAAATGATTTTCTTGAAGAAACGAAAGAAGTTCATCGCCAACTAACGTTTTTCCAGTTGAATGAGAGCGAATTGAAAGAACACGTAATTGCGCATTTGAATATCGGACAACGATGATATTTGTTGGTGATGTATACTCGAAATTAACTGTGTAATCTAAACGAACGAGTCGATCGATTTCATCTCGATATAAATCTGTTAGAAGTGCCATTGATTCTGTTGCTTGATCGGAGGTTAACGACGTTTTTGATTTTAATCGAAGAATTTGTTGATTTTCATCGATTCGATGTAAATAAGTCGAAATCAATGAACCATCGAGTTTCTCCATTTGAAGATAAAATTGACCTAACGGATGAATATTCAATCCATTTCCTTCTTCGTAATTAAAGAATTTCTCAGGTGGAAGACTAACAAGTCGAATATTTGTCTCGGATGTAATGTCAAACATCGTTCCACGACAATTTAATCCCGATGGATATCGATGAAATTGTTCATATGTACAAAGATGATAACTAAATACTCGATATTTAATTGAATCTAACACAAGATCTTTGAAATAAAATCCATCACATTGCGAACAAAGTGAAAGTAAATCACTGTATAAATTCTCCATCGAGATACAAACACACACACACACACACACACGCAGATTTGAATCTGTTTTATTTGTTTCTCTCTTTTATATTCAGATAAGACGAAACCATTGATGCAAAATTACAAAATAAATATGACATCAGAATAATATTTTCATTTCATCATTGGTTATGATGTCATTCCTTTGCCTGCTGCTTCTCACGATGACTCATCACGCCTTTACGGCAATAGGAATTTTAAAACATATTTCGAAAAAAAGACATTTATTAATCCGCAATAAAAAATAAATAATTTGAAAGGAAATATCTAATTGTATTCAATAAATAGATAAGTTTATGAAATGAATGTTTTTTTTTGTTTTCGTGTTAATTTATCGATGTGATGTCATATGACGAGTTAAATGATGTCGCTCTCGAAATGTTTCATAACAAATATGACAAATCAAATTCATTGATGTCGACGAATTGTTTAGAATTTTTCTTGGTGTTAAATCTTGATTGAAATGCTGTTGTTGCTGTTGTTGTGGTTGTGGTTGATGATGATGATGATGACGTCGTGTTGCATGATGAACACGAATATGATGAACTAATTCACTTGTAAGACGAAATTGAATTGAACATTTAGCACACCAATTCGATGCATTGGCTAGAGCTGCTGTCGATGTTGACGATTGAGATAGATGATGAATTGCCATTAACCAGGGATTAACAGATGCTGCTGATGATGTTGAATGACTTATTGGAGAGATCTTTCGAGATTCGTTGTTTATTTGAAGAACATTGGCGATACCGAATGGTAATGATTCCGATTCATTGCAAATTTCTTCTAAAATAAATCAAATTCAATGTTAATTTTAACAAAAAATCTATTGATTAACCTTGTTTTCTTTTCTTATTTGAATTTCGTTGACAATCATTTTTGTTACTGTTGTTGTTCATAGTTGGTTTTCATGAATCAACACGATGGATGTTGTTAATCTAGTCAATCTGCGTCGTCTCTTTTTCTCTCTCAGTTTGTGATTGATAAAATACGCTTCTGTTGCTATTTGTACTACTGATGCGTAAAAACACAGTTCGACTTGCTCAATAAATCGTTTAAGATGAAGAGAAGAAAAAAGAACGAAGGAATAAAAAAAATGTGTCTTCTCTCTGTTTCTTTATCGCCTTTTCCCCAAAGAACTCATCAGCAATGTTGATGATGATGATGATGATGATTGCAACAGTCCGTTTACTAATCTGTTCTTTTTCTCGTTCACTCAACTTTAATAAAATCATTTACGAGAGGAAAAGAACAGAGAGACAATTCCCTGTCGTCGATTGCAAGAGCAATCACATGAGAATAATTAATAAACACACACACACACACACATAACAATCAGATTTTTGCTAAGACTAAAAGACGGCATATGATTGAACTGATCAATCATTTTGCATAGATTCTTTTGCAATAAATCATCATTGGGGATTTCGATTTTCGATATGAACAACTTTGTCAATGTCAAATTATTTTATATACAAATATTGTATCGCGATTTCTTTCTTCTTCTTTTTTTTTAATTAACAAAATATATCAAGCAAAAAGAAAATGACCAGAGAAATATGAAAAAGTTGTTTGTAAATCTAAGAAAAGTCATTTTTGATCTTTCAATAGAAATCCGACATATCTTTTTCGTTTCTTCGTTTTATTGAACAAATAAATAAACAAGAAAAAGTTAACATGATATTTGTATTTGTTTATGAAGACGTTTAATTGTAAAAGGTAAAGATTGATTTTTAAAATGAATTAAATAATCAATATCTTGAATCATTTCATCATTAAATGTCAAAATACAAATTGTACATTTAGTTCCCCATCCACGTGTTCTTAAAAATATAATTTTATCAATAAAACTTTCAATACTAATATTGATTAATTTCCCAATTTGAAAATATTTTAAGAATTTCCAATAGAAAAATAATGATTGAAGATGTTCAATAGAATGAAATTCTTGAAAAATAACTGATGTAATTTGTGAATTACGGTTAGGTGAAAAATATTGGCATCCAGGTAGCGTCAGTATATGCCAAGTAAACTCATCTTGTTGTAATGAATAAATATTTAATGTTGAACAATCGTGGAAAAGTTCTTGAGCATGTAACAATAGAATAAATAAAGTATATTTGATTTGAAAATTTAAATGATGAATACGAATATGAGATGAAATAGCTTCCATGTCATCTCTAATTATATGTACATCGATTCGATCGAAATTCTTGAAAGTTAATGATGAATGTTGATGAAAATTTGCTGATTTTCTGAAAAAGAAATTGAAATTATTTTGCTTGAAAATAAATCAATCAATTTACCCAGAAGGATGAACATGAAAATCGACCGATTCTCTATCAATGATTATCTCAAAGCACCACTTTCGTTCGATCCAAAAAGACGACGAAAATCCATTGAGTTGAGAATATAATTGATCATATTCAGATCGTTTTTTCGAATGGGAATATTTTAAATAAAATTTTTCTAATCGTGGATAAGAATTCATGATGAAATTCTGCCATTGATGAGCATTAACAAATTTCAAATCACTTGAATAATGAACAGATAAAATTTGTAAATTTGAATCACGTATCAATGATGACAATTGAACATTTTTGTTGAGAATTTCTTTTAAATCATACAAATAAAATTGAGTTTTATCTAGAATTGTCGTTGAATAAATCAATTGTTGAAATCGATAATTTAAATTTGAAAATATTTTCATAATTTCATAACCATTTAAATATTCGAATAAATCAAAAAATATTTCATTCGATAAATCTTCTAAATGCGTTACTTTTCAAGAGTTTGAATTAGATTTATGTTTATTGAATAAATTATCACTTACTTTGTAATTTATCAACGAACATTTTTTCTTCAAATTCATTTATTTGAAACATCGTTGTGACACCTGTTCTCGAATTAAATTACGTGACTTGCACAAGAAGTATTTATCCTAGGAATAAACAATGGACAAGATGAGAGACTATGCCAAGGACAGAAAGGTCATTTAATGACAATTATCTAATCGGACGACTGAATAAAATAAAATGTTCTTTTACACTGTCATATGCCGCAGATTAGCGTACATGGAATCATTTTGTTGGATGTCGTTAACACTGAATCGAAAAATGTCTGACAGTTTTAAAGAGCTTAATTATTATTACCAGTTGCAATGACTCTAATGATACTCATTTAGATATAGAATACTGTGGAAACAGATCGATGGATATTCGAAGTGAATCAATAAATTAATCACTAAATCTTGTCAATATTGCGATTCATTTGTCATTGATCAGAAATGAAAAAGATTTCATCAAAATAAATATTGAACAAGGAATTCTACGAACATATTGACATAAATTTATTGAAAAAAGTCATGAAATTGAACAAAAAATTTCTAGTTCCATTGAATTTCGAAACAATCAAGTTTTCGTTGAATTGTAAATGAAGTTTGAATTAGATTTTCGTTTTCAATCATTGATTGTAGTTGTTCTTGTTCATCATATTCAGCATTACAATTAAATAAAAATTAATTTTTAACATAAATAGAATTAGTTTCTTTAATTGTTAATAATAAAAACTGAACAGCTGATTTTGGATCCATTTTTCTAATGTGACTTTTCGTAGCGAAGAAAATTTCTGTAAAACTGGAATCAGTTGTTGGAAATCCGAAATTTGATCGATGATTAAATGAATAACACTATCGTTTATTTTGATAGGCTTCGGAAGGATGCGTTCAATTCCAGAAAGAACCACACCATTATAAAGATGAAAATTGATAAGATTGAGAAAACGAAGCTTTGTTAAACAGTCCAAGGTCTTCATCAACAGATTACCAGATATTTTGTCACAACAAACTTCAAGATAAGCAACTTGAGTACTGTTGAGGAAAAATCGAAGTCTTTCTTGTGGAAACGAACTGAGAATGGTCAATGAAATAAATGGAACATTAACATTTTCACAAAATTGATTAACAATATCTTCTCGGTAATTAATCGATCTTTCACTACAAAAAAAACAGATCGAGTATAAAACAAGTTTTTCTAAGAAATATTTTACTTTTTTTTAGATGACTTTCAGCGTATCTTTCGAGCCGAACGATATTGTAGGTGGTGCTTTTTCCTGGCCTAAATCCAGCTTGGCGTTGTGGTAATAGATTGCGTCGTTCTATTTACAACATAAGTCTTTGTTTGATAATTTTCTCCAGAAGTTTGCCTAAGCAGCTTAGGAGACTTATCGGCCGATAGCTAGACGGGTGTTCTTTGTCTATAAATATTTTACTTGAATGTTGATAAACGATATATCAGATAGTAATCTTCTACGAAAAGTTGAGAGAACCACTTTTTATTAATCCAATGTGACAATGCATGATGACCATTTGTAAAATAATTAAAAGTAGTCTTTGAACCATCTATATAAAAACTGAAATCTAGATGCTTGAGATCGATTATATGCTCTAATATTAATTCTTTCCATTTGTCGTTATTTAAATAATTGATATCGAAATCGTCGGTTTTTATAGACATTATCTCGAGTTGACAACAACATTTGCGAACAAATATTTCAAATCGATCGAACGAAATATTATTTAAATTGATGTACAAATATTTCAATTTAACTAAATTCACCATCGTATCGAATTGAATATTTTCGTATGAGTCAGGATGAAACACATTCGAACAACGCAAACAAGATAAATAAGGTGCATACGAAAGTATACCCAGGACGAAAAATCCGACTGTCGGATCCCGTCGGATTCACCATGGAAAATTGTCGGATTTTATTGTATCCGATGGGAATTCGATTGTTTTTGTCAGAATCCTTGGTACAGGAATCCAATCGGAAGTTATAGGTGTCGGGAAAATATTGGATTAGTTGTAGTTCCTATCGGATCTGGAGTATTCCAACATTTTCCGATGTCCCACAACTCCCGATTGGATTCCTGTACCAAGGATTTCGTCGGATTTTGTTAGGATCCGATAAGATCTTGTGAGGCATGTTCGCCCTGGAATACTTCAGAGAGAAAGATTGTTGAGAATTTGCTGTTGGAATATAAATTGTGTCGTAATTTTCGTCGTTTATATTAATTGATAAAGATCTTAACACAGGAAGAAGAAAAATATTTTGATAAATTTGACCGAGACCATTAATGGTCTCGATTTTTAAAGAAAACCGTTGGTTAGCATAGGTCTTTCATTTTACGCCTTTAGCTTCGCTGATTTTTCTATAATTTCGATAGAGAATCTCATAATAGTGTTAGTTTTTATCGAAAAAAATGATTTGCTATGTTTCGAAACCTGTTTTCTAAAAATCTCTAAAAATTCATCGTCGTAGGTTCAACACAAGCGAATCAGTATTTTTTTTCTAGCGCCATCTTTAATTAATTTCAAACTCAAAAACTAAGCAAAATTGGGAGATGTAGCTAGCACCAGTGGCTTCAGCACGCTTACAAATATAAGGAGACCCGATTTTGACTCAAATTCTGACAGTTTTCTAAGATTAAAACAAAATTCGTTCAATTTGAAAGGAGAACATATCACGAAAAACAACCGCCGTTAACCGGCAGTTTTGGACCGGTTTGTGCAACATGGGAGTGTGTTGTTGAATCATTTACGTCAAAAATATTTTTCTAGAAACATGTAATGAAAAGTGTTAACACAAAAATATTCTTTCAAATCCATTTGGAAACTCTTTATTGCATTGAAATAAATATATTTCAATTTGTTTTCTGCAAAGTAAATGAATCTATTGATGGATCAGAAAATATATATAAGTTCTATTCTATTCTATATTAAACGATGTGTTTCTTATCAAATAAATCTTCTTTTGCTTTTCTGATTATGACATTTAAATTTTAAATCGAATATTAATGAGAATATTCGTTTTCTCTCAATTTTATTTTTAACAAAATAACGAGAGAAAAAAGATGATCAAGTTCTTGTATTTTATTTTCGGTTGTTGTTGAAAAGATGTTGTTAAATCATTTTGTTTATTTATTCATTATCAACATTAGTTGTGAGTAAACCTAGACGAAAAAGTCAATTAGAAAATGTGAGAAAGTGAAAAACTGTTCACCTTTGAATGATGGAACTCGAACAAATGTGACTAATGTATAAAGTTTGTTTGGCGAATCTTCATCTTCATTTCGTTGACGAGCAAGACGAACTCGAACACGATATGGAACATGACTAAAAGAATCAAAAGACAAAATCTCGAAATATTCTCAATCGAATTTCAAACGAACTTGATTCCTTGTGACCAAATTTCTTTGTTCAATTTCGAATCGATACGAACATCCGATGTTTTCATCATTTTTTCAGCGAATTTTTTCAATTCTTTAACAGCACGTGGAGCTCGTTTTTTGAATGCTCTATTTTCAAAAATCCAAACACAAATCTCCTTCGAAATTGACAAAAAACCTACACTCCATGTAATCGTTTGTGTAAATTGACAGTATATTCACGTGTGACAACTTCGTTCGTGATTTGTTTTTTGCTACTGCCACTTTCACCTTTTTTTCCTTTGGTATTGGCCATTGTTGGTTTTATAGTCGAGCCTTGGTTTTTATCTAAAACGAATTTACAAACACGAATCAAAGAAGCAAAAGCAAAACAAAAAAAAAAGCGTTTTTTTGATATTCATTTATTATTTGTTAATAAATAATTTCGATCATTATTATGCATTGAGATTGCTGGCGATTCCATATTTAGAATAACTTGATTAGTACTAAGACAAAACCAAAGGAAATTTGTTGATTTTCTCAAGTTAAATGGAAATCGAAGAATTACTTTTGTTGAGAATTTTCATTTGTTCGATTCGAAGTCAATTGAACAGATCCAACGATGAGATTATTCATTTCATAATGAACGCCATCGCCAAGTCTACACACATTCGATTTCAAATATAAAACAAAATAAAATATCGAAAATGTGTTTTGTTTAATTACGTTGTTGAAATCGGAATCAATCCTCGGAGAAGATTCTCGCCGAAAATTTCCTGATAATTTCGTTTCCAACCAAGATTAAAACCGTTTTTTTGAGGTCCATTGGCAAATATCGGCGAACGAAACGATTCTAAACAAACAAACAAACGATCATTTTCGCTTCTTTTCTTTTTGTTTTTACCAAGTGTTGTTCGATTTTTTGCAGTTAAATACAGATGATAGAAAAACAATGAAGAGATACTAATTGCGAACATAATCGAAACGAAAAACAAAAATAATAAATGCAGTTTGCCACTTGCTGGTCGAAGTACATCGCCGTCCTTTAAAATATTTTCTCGGTTTTATCAAAACGGAAAAACGAATTTACTTTATGAGAATCAGTGACACCCTAAAACAACGAACTTATTCAAAGAAAAATCTCGAAAATTAATTTTGTTCGTACCTGCCAAAATTGAATAAAATATTCTAACGACGTCGCAGCGACGTAGAGACACAAAGCAAATGACCAACCGAGGAAAAGAAGAAAAAATTTATAATTGCCATACGAGATGCAACTGTTCGTCCTTTTTAACAAGAAGACAAAATAATTTTGTTTTTTTTTTTAAATAGAAAGTGAAAAACGAACCAGGGACAATGATGATCGTATCGAAGAACACATTTCTCACAAACTGAACAATGATGAGCGCGGTCAGGTTTTATACATTGACAAACAAAACAATAACGAACACCTGAAATCAAAAGTTTTTCTTCTCGATTTCAAAGAAAGGCAAACGAACGTACTGCCATCGAAATGTCGAGTTAATAAAGGCAAATTTGCTTGTCGAGCAAGACGAATTAATCCCGCACGTCTTTCGTCGATTGTCTGTACACTTGCGATACGTTCGCCTTCGACATCGCCAATGTAAAACTTCAATTTCAAATTCGATTTTCAATTTCACTTTCAAATCAGTTTCCTTTACTTGTTCCGGTGGAGTTCGTGATCTTTCAAAAATTGTTCGATAATAAGACCACAAAAATAAGATTAATAACGGATGATAAACGCATAAATATATAACTAAACAATTCATCTTCAACAAAAAAACAACAACAAATGTGTGACTCTTCTTCTACCTTTTTTCGGGACACTGTCAATCGTAACTAAAATCAAAATCGATGATAAACTTAACAAAAAACACAATCGATCAACTTACGAAAACACATTTGCACAACATAAGCATAATAAGACCAAGTGAGCACTGAGAGTAGAAAAGCTACTGGAATCCATTTCAATGATCCGTAACAACATTGACGCGCTGAATCGACCGACATTTGATTAACTAAAATAACACAGAAGTTAGATTTCTTTTCTTTTGTTTGTTTCAACGTTAAATGAAAAACCAAACGGGTGGTGAGTAGAGGAAAATGTTTTGTTTTTGTTTTGTTTTAATAAATTAGCATTAGAAACGAATTCAATGTGAAAGTTTGATTCGAGCAAATCACTTACAGAAATTTGTTAATCTCGTTAACAAATTTAAACAAAAAGTTCGAACATCTTTTCGTTCGATATTTTCGACTGAACCATTCAAAGACTATATTCATCAAACAACTTTTCTACAAAAAAAAAACGTTTCCTCGAACGTCGTTCGTTTTTTACCTGATCCGAATCTTCTTGATTTGACGATAAAAGTGGTTCTAAAGCCACGTAGTCATTCTAAAGAGAAGAATCTCGTGTGATTTTCATATTAAATTCAAAGGAAAACCTTTGGAGATAAATGAGAGAAAATTGTTGATCTCATTAAAGAGAAATCTCGTGCATGTTCAGCTGTTTTTGGACAAACTAATTTAATTCATCGAGAGATAATTGTCTTTTTTACATAGAAATAAACGATTCATAAATAACTAATAACAATTAGTGGCGGACATTTCGATTGGATTTTCGCTGGGGTTTACCAAGATTTACTTATGAACTTCAGATTTATTTTATTTACTTTTTTTTCGAATTTCAATTTGAAATTTTCTTTTTATTTATTAAAAATCAAAAAGTCAAATTAAACAACGAATTTTCGACCAAAAAAAAGATTTGTTCGCGATGGATGTCACTAGTTACTCCGTAGTAATATTATCATTCGTTACCCCAATCCTTGGGTTTTTTCCTCTTTTTACGATATGAGAAACAGGCAAAAATATTTTTTATTTTCTTATCTCGCTTGAAAAATCTTGCTGGTTTTGGGTATTTGAAAACGTTCTATTCAAACAGACACGTATTCATTTCGTAGGTAGTTAACAGAACGAAAACACATAATACGTCCTTGAGTAAATCATGGGATTTTATTGCCGTGATGAAATTACGCGTTCGTTTTGTACATATAAAATATTGAGACATTAATTTTAGATTATATTCTGTGATAAGAATTAGTTATGTCGGAAACTAAAATTCGAGTGAAAACAAGCGATGGAGTTGAAGTCGAAGTCGATTTAGAAGTTGCCAAACAATGGGCACCGATTAAAAATCTTTACGAAGGTAATTCAAAAAGATTTCTCATCGATCGAATTTCATTTTTGTTTTATATTAGTTCTCGGCACAATCGACACAACAGATAAGCCAATCGAATTACAAGATGTTAGAGAAGCCACATTAAAAAAGGTAAATCCTCGTTGAATTGAAATGATAAGACGATAATTTTGAAATAAAAAGATCATCGAATGGATCGATCATCATAAACAAGATTTACTCAAAAATGAAACTCAAACCAGTGAAAATACAAACAATCGATCGCTTGAATTGACACCATGGGATAATAGTTATTTCACCATTGATCAAAATCTAGAATTTCACTTTGAAATCATGCTCGTTTGTTTTGAATTACAATCTATTTTGAAATTGTCTTATCAATTTGAGTTTAGGCAGCGAATTATCTCGGTGTGATTGAATTACTCGATCAAGCTTGTAAAATAGTTGCGAATAAGATCAAAGACCAAACACCTGACAAAGTTAGAGAATATTTTAAGATTCCAAATGATTTACCACCATTTCCGGTTTGTTGACAAATTTATTTTCGATTCAAAATTGAAATTCTTTTACAATTTGATTTTATTAGGGACCAGATGAAATACCAGCAGCAGCTAATACAACTTCATAAACTTGGTTCATTTTCATCTTTCTAATCTTATTTTTAATCTTGAACTTATTTTTCTAATCAATAGTGTTTTCTGATTTTTTCATTAATTACAAAAGAAAAGCATTTGTATTGAATTAGATGAATCTTCGTTTTGCTTAAGACATTTGAATGATTGTACAATAAGAATCAAATGAAAACATTATCGATATTAAAGAAAAAGATAAGCAAAAGAAAGTAGGCATGTGCGATGTCAGTATACTGAGCATTCGGTGGTCATTGCGTCAGTTTTTACACTGTCATCACACATCTCTAAAAACAAAGAAAAAACATGTAAAGCTACATATCTGTTATCAGTCTTTCTAATCGTAGAAATAATAATCTATTATCTTCGAAAGATCTAAATAACTTATCTGAAGTTGGAAAAAGATATTAAAGTTTAATGATTAAGCTATAAAAGCAGTAGAATAATAGAATTAAATGAATAGTCTGAATATAACAAACAATACAATGATAGATGAGACGAAAAATCGTATCTCGATTCAAATCAATAATACAAAAGTGAGTCGTGTACTTTCTTATTTATTGATTAGCGCTGCTCAATTTCGTCGACGATTAATTTTACGAAAAGTCAATATCCCTTCGAATACTCAATTTCTCGATAAAGATGAATATCCAATCTTTGTCAAGGATTTATTTAAAATAAACAACATTCGAAAAGAAAACCATTCATAATGTTAATTTCCATTTTTACTACCATTTTGGCTGTGATCGTAGCTCTATACTTTCGAAATGGAAATCCAATGTCAAAGAAAACTCCCAATTCTTTTGGTTCTGATACATATGTTAAAACAAAAGAATATTTAAAAAAACAAATCGAATCAAAGCAAAATGGTACTGAAATTTTAGTTGATACAGATAAAGGCTTAAAAACAATCGACCAATCAGCTAATGATCAAGATTATGCGAGTATTATCAATGATTGGAAGAATAACAGACAAGAATATGAAGAAGATTATAAATGGTACCATGTAACGAGCTCACCTGGTGATGTTTGTGCTGGAACTTTTGATGAAAGAGTAGTTTTTTCAATGAAAACTATCGAAAATGCACCAGAATCAATCAAAATTTTTGCCGAAAAGAATTTTCAAGGTTGGCCTCAAAACTTAACAGATCGAATTGATCTAAAATATGCGCTGTCCGGCATCGAAAATGAGGACGGAGGTGTAACAGAATATACGTTCAATGGCAAAATCTCCGATAATCTATATTTAGTCGCTTGGAAACGTGAAGAAAATAATACAATCATTCGAATCCAAACATATAATGTCATTTTTGAACGAACTCCCGGACAGTCTTGTAAATTCACTGAAACATACTTTAGCAGTCAAATGGAAAGAGTACTCAATGCAAAGAAATATTTTCTATTGCTGAAAGTCGAAGAAAATCCATTATATAAGAAATTCTTGTTGAGCTTAGGCCAATCTCAGCAACAAATTGAATAATTCTCGTTTTCTTACAAATCCAGTTCTCTTTTTCGAACATGATTATATACTCAAGAGTTTACTTTTCTTCTATTACGTTTTGTCTTATTTGTTCAAATAAAAAGCATCTGATTTCACTTCACTAGCAAATGTTTCTATGGTTGTTCCTTTACAAGACAGCGAATCAACGTCGACAATGTGCATATGTGTGTCACATAAATGCATTTCAGTTTCATGAAAGAGGTTGAATCTTTTTTTCCTATTGCTTCATTAGAAATTGTTTGGTAATATAGACAGTTAAGATCGTTATTTATTTGTTTTTACTAATATTGCTCAATATTGTTGCGTAATTTCTCTGATTGTCAATCCAATTCGTCAAACAATAAGTCCAATTCATGGGTAAATCAATTGAAAAGAAAAAAGATAAATAAACTTGTCGATGTTAGATGATGAAGTGAATTCGAATGACATTGAAGAAACGAATCGTCGACGTCGTTCGTCTTCGGAATCGTCTTCCGATGATCAAGCCCAAGCACAAGTCTATGTTCAATCAGTAACACCTTCGAATAAACGAAAGAAAACAGACTCGGCTAACGACGATGAAGACGAATCCAAAGATGATCGAACAACAATTCAAAATGACGCAGAAGTTTGCCCGATTTGTTTTGAAGAATGGACGAATTCAGGTCAACATCGACTTGTTGCAACTGAATGCGGACATTTATTCGGCAAAATGTTTGTTTATTTTCATTTCAACATCCTAAGATTTCGTTTTTTTTTCTTTCTCTTGTTTAGTTGTATTGAAAAATGGCTTCGAACGTCGACGAAATGTCCTCAATGTCAATCGAATATAAAAAAGAAAGATCTCAGACGAATCTATTGTCGTGCACTTCATGTCTTAGACACTTCGGAACGAGATAATGCGATCAGAGAAAGAGATTTAGAGAAAAAACAACGAAAAAAATTAGCCTACGAAAAAGCCGAATTGCAATTAGCTTATGATATTATCAAAGAACAACTCAAACGTTTACAATATGAACACGACAAACTCTTGAAGTATTTGCATTTTTAAGATTTTTCTTCTTGATGAAAATTTGATTGTGTTAAGATTAACACAAGGTCTGAGTCAATTAGAAGAAACATCAAATGATTCTTCGAAATCTTCCAGCGAAACAACAACGACGAATCCTGCTTCTCTTCCAATTCCTCCAATAAATATTCGATTAGAAACTGTTATCAAAATTGCCGAAGTAATCTTACAACAAAAAACAAATTTCTGAAAATAAAACTGAATTAATTCGAAGGGAATGTGTCGTGTTTTGGCTTATGCTCAATCTCATCAATGGTTATTTGTTAGTCAACCAACAAATAATAGTTTATATCCTGGTTTTGGAATAAAAAAAGTAGTTGAATCTGTCAAAAATAAAAAAAAAAAAATATCTTATTTAATTATGTTAGATAAGTTTAATTGATGGAGGTCGTGCTCCTGAATACACAACACTACGTCATACGAAACCCATTCGTGATCTTCAATTGCACGGAGATTTACTGTTATCATGCGCTTGGGATAAAACAATGAGAGTTTTTGATTATACAAGAAATGCATTTAATCTTCTGTAAGTTTTCATAAAAGAAAAATATTCGATCGATGTGTTTTGATTTTATTGTGAAGATGTGAATGTGCGTCTCAAGTGTGGAGTTGTGCGTGGAATTTAGATGATCCATCGATAATGTATGCTGGATTGAATAACGGTCGTGTTCAAGTCTTCGATAGGAAACAATTGAATCCAGGTGAAACAACATTAACATCAAGTTTTGAAACATTAAGTTTAGCAAGTTCATCTCCGATTTTAACACTTCAATATATTCAAAAGAATTCATTTTTTCAATCGAGTGGTTTACTTGTCGGAAGTAATGATAAATCAGCCTTCTACGAATATATTCCCAATTGCGAATATCGTTATCATGCTTTGCCTATCGATAGTAAAACATTTGCTTTTCTCAAATTTGTCTTTTTCATTTTTCTATTGAAATCAGGAAATCTGTCGAGTCTTTATTATGACAGTCAAACGAATCGTTTATTAGCTTCGTATCGTCCAGCGTCAAGTCCATCTCGACATGAACTCTACGAATTAGTCACTCGACCAATCGAAGATTCCGAACAATCGTTTATTGTTTCATTACAATTAATTCAAACATTTGTTGGTTCAAGTATCAATATTGTTCTATCACGATCGAAAATTATTCACAAGAATTTCGAAACATACATCGTCGCATCGGATAACGGATCACACGGAGTAAATTCTCGTTTTCTCTCGATGAATTTGTTCTAGTTCGATTTTTGTCTAGATGGAATTATGGAACATTCGTCAATCTCCAACAGTTTCTTCATTTAAAATCCCGAGTCAATGTGATATTGTTGATATTCATTTAACACGTCAACATTTATGTGCATTAGCCGATAATCAAGTTCGATTGTACAAATGGACTTAAATCTTTGTCTCTTTTTCTTCATTTTTTTTCTATTTGTTGACAAATTTATTTATTAAGATTAGTAATTTTTTTGTTCAGATATGTACAAACAATTTTCTCTGAGAAAAGCGAAATCTTTGTCAGATAGAGAGAAAAACATTTTATCACATAGAAATCTAAGCGTCAAATATCCTATTTAGATTTTCATTCTTTTCTCGTAAAACAACCAATGGCTGGACATAAAATCAAATTACAATCAAGCGAAGGCGATACTTTCGATGTCGAAGTTGAAATTGCTAAACAATCAGCAACGATTAAAACAATGTTAGAAGGTTCGTTTTTCGTCATTTGACCAACAAATTGACTTGTTTTCTTTTGTCAAGATCTCGGAATGGACGAAGAAGAAGACGTGATTCCCTTACCGAATGTAAATTCAGCGATTTTAAAGAAAGTTATTCAATGGGCAACTCATCATAAAGATGATCCACCTCTTCCCGAAGACGAGGAAAATCGAGAAAAAAGCACGAATGATATTTCATCATGGGATCAAGATTTTCTCAAAGTCGATCAAGGAACTCTTTTCGAATTGATTTTGGTGAAACAATTTTCTTTTCGTCGAAATAAAATAATTGTCGTTGATTTTAAATAGGCTGCCAACTATTTGGATATCAAAGGTTTACTCGATGTTACTTGTAAAACAGTTGCAAATATGATCAAAGGCAAAGCACCCGAAGAAATTCGACGAACATTTAACATTAAAAACGATTTTACACCGCAAGAGGTAACGTTCGTTTTTTTTCTCTTTCTTCTCCTGGAAAATCAAACTTTTTCCTTTGCCGTGTTTAGGAAGAACAAATCAAAAAAGAAAACGAATGGTGCGAAGAAAAATGATAACGACAAAATTAAGAATAATTCACCGAAAATTGAATCCTCAATTGACTTTTGTCTCTCTCTCTCTTTTTTTTGTTTGGTTGTGTCTTTTTCTTTTTTTCTCTCTCACTTAAATCCTATTCGAAATAATCAATGTGCGTTTTTCGTTTTCTCGCTCTTCTTTTATGCTAACAAACCTTTTTTTTTCTTTCTACGAAAAAAATAATTAAACAAACAGACAAAAAAAATGAAGATAATGAAATGATTTTTGTTTTTTGAGATGAATTTGAGATAAAAGAAGATAAAAAACACGAGATTTGATTTGTGAACGAAATGAGTCAGACGCAGAGCAAAGGTCGACCGGCGATTAAAAATAATTTAAATGAACAATTGAAAATTTATTATAATTATCGAGATGAAAACAATCAAAAATCATCACAAAAATGTTCGATATCTCAGTGAGATTTGTTTTTGTTCTTGTTTGTCAATTGATTTTTCTTGTAAAATCAGATTCAATTTTCGACATATTCCTGATCAACCACCGGCTATCAAACAACGTTCGATCATTGCATCTCAACCTGTCTCATTCACAACTAAACGAGATTCAACTCCTTTGAAAAAACTTCAATCATCATCGAATCTTCACTCTCAACAAGTTCAACACAAACTCGATTTCGACGACAATTTTCCAGATTCAGATTTCAAAGAATTCTTCGAACCTTCACCAAAGATTAACTCGACTCAATCGAAGCCAAAACTCGAACCTTTACCAAAGATAAACAGTCAACCAAAATTTGAACCTTTACCAAGAATAAATAGTCAACCGAAATTTATTGAAAGTCCAAGTGTCTCGTCGGCCAATTTATGTCCTTTATGTCGAATAGCATTTGATATTGGAGGTGTTCATCGGCCTGTGAGTGACGCTTGTGGACATACGACATGTTTTCAATGTTTTCGTGAAGTGATGCTGAATGGAACTGGTTGTAGTTTGTGTCAAAAAGAAAAAAATCAATCGAAAACTAATCGAAAATGTGAAGCTGAGTTTTTCGATGATTGGTCGTTGAATGAAAGTTCGACATCGAAAACCAAATTAAAATCAATTCGAAGTTTTGATCATGATGACGACAATGATTTTGAAAATGCAAATCCATCGATCATCAATGACGAAGAAGACGAGGAAGATGAAGACGAAGAAGAAAATGATAAAGTTACTTGGATTTCAAATGATGTTCATGATGATGGACCTGAATATCAAAATAAACAATTTCATCATACAAAATCGATGTTAGAACGTTTTCATGCTCTATTTGGTTTAAGAAAATTTCGATCCAATCAACAAGAAGCAGTGAATTGTGCTTTAGAAAGACGTTTTCATGTTTTTGTTCTTATGCCAACAGGTTCAAATCTTTGAAGAAAAGAAAACAAGAAATTTTTATGTTTTGTTTTTCTAGGTGGTGGAAAATCGTTATGTTATCAATTACCTTCTGTGATCGACCACGGAGTTACATTCGTTGTTTCTCCTCTTCGATCGTTAATTCTCGATCAAACTCAGAAATTAACATCCTTAGGAATTCCTTGTGCGTCACTGACTGGCGATCGAACCGCAGCCGAAGTGTCAGCTATCTACGCTCAATGTTATTCACCTCAACCTAAACTAAAAATTGTCTATGTTACACCAGAAAAAATCGGTCAAAGCGATCAATTAAATAAATTATTCACTCATCTTTATACGAAAAAGAATCTAGCTCGATTTGTTATTGATGAAGCACATTGTATTTCCGATTGGGGTCATGATTTTCGTCCTGATTATGTTAAAATTGGTAAATAAATAGTAAAGTAAAACATTGAAAAGTGATTATTCGTTTTAATTTGAAGGAGGATTACGTGAACGATATCCTGAAGTTCCATTTACGTTGTTAACTGCAACAGCCACTCCACGAGTTCAACGAGATATGTTGTATCAAATGAAAATCGAACGACATTTATGTAAATTATTTATTCAATCATTTAATCGATCGAATCTCGTTTACAAATGTTTTACCAAAGGAAAAACCGAGGCAGCTCTCTCTCGAATCGTTCAATTGTGTAAAAGCGAACAGTTCGTTGGTTTATGTGGAATTGTTTATTGTTTTTCTCGAATGGAATGTGAAAGAACAGCGAGTTATTTGAGTACAAGTGGCGTTACAGCGCAGGCTTATCACGCCGGATTAGAAGATCAAGAACGAGCAGATGTTCAAACTCGATGGGCTGATGATGAATATCAAGTTATTTGTGCGACAATTGCATTTGGAATGGGAATTGATAAGCCCAATGTTCGTTTTGTTATTCATCTTTCAATGCCAAAATCCATCGAAGTCTGTTTTGTTTTCGTTGATTTCGAATTCGATTGATTGATTTTGAAATTAAAAAAAAAAGGGTTATTATCAAGAATCTGGCCGAGCTGGAAGAGATGGTGAACAAGCGTATTGTTATTTATTTTACAGTTATCAAGATTTAGTCAAAACCAAACGTTTAATTATGGGTAATTCCAAAATCTAGAATTCAATTCGAATAAAGTCGTGTGATTTTTAGCTGAACAAAGTTCGAATTCGACGCGTGAAGCTCGAAAAGTTCGCTTAGATAATCTTCATCGTGTTTATCAATATTGTTTAAATGATGTTGATTGTCGTCGAACATTATTACTTGAATATTTCGGCGAACAATATCTCTCATCACAATGTAAAAAACATTATCAAACACGTTGTGATAATTGTTGTAATGTTGCTCAAACGAAATCAGTTGATTTTACTCAATTATCGAAACATATTTTCGCTCTTGTTGATCAATTGACGAACAATTCCAAACAAATAACACTTTATCAAATCGTAGACATTCTCAAAGGAAGTAAACAAAAATCAGTTATAGATGCTGGACACAATCAATTAGAACAATATAATATTGCTGATCAAGTTACACGAACAAGTTTCAACAATTTTTCATTTTAGTTTCCGTAACAAATCGTTTTTCTTTAGATTTAGAACGTTTATTATCAAAATTAATTCTCGATGGTTATCTTCATCAAGATATTTCAGTGAATGATACTTATGGATCGGCAACTGCTTATATTCGATTAGGAAATCGAAGAGATTTCACTGAATCAATTCAATTATCAGTTTGTGCCAAAAAAGAAAATACAAATGTTGTTTCGGAAAAATCGACGAATTGTCTACGAAATCGTCTTGTTGATCAATGTTTAATTAAATTAAAAGACGAATTAAAACAAATCTCATCGGAATATAATATAAAATATTCAACCATCTTAAGTGAAAAAGCTTTGAAACAAATGGCAACAACAATGCCACGAACGAAAGAAGATATGTTGAAAAAAACAGTTGAATTAACGAGAATTAAATATGAAATGTATAAATTAGATCGACTTTTATCGATAACTTGTTCGTTCGGATCGAAATTAGATGAAGAAAAACCTGAAGATTCAACAACAAGTAGTGGTCTAAAACGAAAACGAGATGCTCCTATTACGAGTAGTTATTTTCAAGATAAAACCAGTTCGAAGAAAAAGAAATGAATTTTTTGTTCTTCTTTTTTTTATCATTACTTTTGATTAATAATAAATACTAGAATATATTTTTGAATCTCACGTCGAAAATGATAAATATTGTTTTATTAGAGAACAATCAAATGACAAGTCAGTCAAGATGTTTTAAATGTTCTATCAGTCAAGTGATTTGACCAGAGGAAAAGAATCGAAAACATGCTGAAGGACATTTTAAATACAATTTTGATGGTGGTAGAACAAATGGAATTTTTTATCTGTTAAAAAGAATTTGAGTGAAACAACAATCGACGGAACGATTGATCTATGTAAACATTTCTGATGAACAAACGTTTTCTATTAGTTTCTGACGACTTTTCAATAAATATGTTCGAAAGAGTTTTTTCCTCTCTAAATTCAGCAGTGATTGAATTTCTTGAAATTCGAAAAACATGTATTTATCAACTCGGCTTGAGTGCAGTTCAGACGATCCGAAAATAGAAGATGTTATATAAAATGAATATGGATCTGTCTATACGCCTATATGTTGTCCTCTCTGTCTGATTTTACTGGATGTGTAGACCAGGAAGAATCGGGCATCGTATAGGATAAGTTGACCTATTATTCTGACTGGTTGTAGTGATTGGTCATAATGCCATTTTGGAAGTTCTAATGTAAGTACTCGCATTTGTCTTCTATTTCTTATACTACCATTCGAATTCATTTTAGATTTCTTCTATAACAAAATCGCTTATTGACAAATCAAATGTTGATTAAAGTGAAACGTATTTTCTACAAAAATAATTACAGTGATTCTCGCATATCAATGTATGCAGCCATTGTGTTGATAATTTGTGTGGGACGTCCTATTCATATAATGTATCAAAATATTTCTAACTCAACTGATTCTTCAGACATAGCCAATGTGACTATTGCCGCTAGGATTAGAATATCGGTATGTAACACTTCTCCTGTCAATTGTCGTTGTTTTGATTCGTCAAACAGTTCAATACAATGTGTCCCTGATATTGAAATGATGGTTACTCATGTATTACCGTTAGTTGTCTATGTATTGGAACTTTACTGCGTCTCTCAAGTGTTTTCATTCACAGGAAATTATAAATATATGCTTACAGATACATTTTGGGCCGCGTCAATGTTCATCTTTATTTATCTATTAATCGATATTCATGGAACTAGCCTTCTTCATCAATTTATAACTGCAATTATCAGTCTGTCGGGCGCGTATGTCTCTTTCTACATTATGATGTTCACCAAGTCAATGCAAGAAAGCAATTCGTCTGAAGAAATTCCTGAGAATTATCGAGAACGTGAAAGTAGATTATGATTTTATCAATATTTGCATTTTGTTTTTGTGCTCTTTGAAGCAAATAAAATTCGATTGCATCTGTTTTCAAATTGTTTTATTTTTAAGTTTAAAATCAACGGAATAATTTGCGATTGTCGTTGAAAAGCATAAGTTGATTCACAACGAGAAAACAGATTTTGTTTATACGAATCCGAAATGACAATAAGAAAATATTGGCAATGATCGATCAATTGACATTTCTCATCGATTGTTAAATTTAATCCTTGATTTTGATCGAAATCCGACGGAGCAAAAGAGAAAATAAGATCATATTTCCGGTTGATTTGTTCATTGATTTGAGTTTGTAGAAATTGTTGTTCTTTTTCTAACTTTCAAATGAGAAATTGAGTTAAATGACAAATAAAATGATGAGACGACGAAAGATTGAAGTTGTTGAAAAGCTTCGTTGTTAAACGAAAAGCTGGTTGTTGAACTTGAATTAGTTGAAATCGAGTTTCAGTTGCAAAACGAATTATCAACGGTAAACCTTTTTTCTTTGACAAATCCATCTTTGATTCGATCGAATTGAATTAAATCTATTCGAAGACGAACAGTCAAAATGAGAGATCTTCGGAAAACAAATGAAAATTTACTTTTTAAACATCGAAGAAGATTCTGAAAACGTAAAATTTGATTTGAATCGTCGAATGTTCTCTGTAGGAAATTGAGAAATAATTAAATTAAATTATTCGAATAGAGAATATCTTTGGTATCTAGTTCGGTTGTTATCGAGCAAAGAATTTTCAATGTTTGATTTGAAGATATTTTTCTAATTGACTGGCTAAAGTCATTTGTATATAAATTTGGAATGATCGTTCCAATTAAAGAAGATAGACTTTTATTGAACTCATTTGCATCGGAATGAACAAATGAATCGATGATTTAACAAAAACAGTCGAACGAATCTTTTTCAATTGGAGTCTGTCGATTTAATTGAAGTGAAAACGTCAATAAAAACGATATTTGACGAAGAAGAATCAAAGTTCGATTGTTCCACAACGCCATTGTTGAAATAAATTTACACATAAAATTCACATAAAATTATCCAAAATCTTTATCGACGATCAAATAAATTCTGTGGAAATACGAAATGAACATTTAATGTTAAAAAACATTTGCCATTATACTCAAGATTGAGTAAGAGACCAACACTATTGTCGATGTCAGTTAAAAGCAAGTCAATTTTATTTTTCACTTTGAAAATATTTTGATTAACACAACTATTACTAAACCAGCATCGAAATCACGTTCTTCGAACTACATAAAATGAATATCTTGATGAGAATTTTCATTCATATAAATCAATAAATGATTGATTATCTAACCAAAATTATTGTCAACAAATGAAATCAATTTCAAGATACTGGGTTTACAATGTTTGATTGTCGCGTCTCATGCTATCTTTATTTCAACTAAACATTGTTTATCGATACAAATAGATAGAGAAAATCAGAAAAAATTCAATGTCCTAATTATGTGAAATATCACAGGCATAGTTTAAACTGGACTCATAAAAATATGCCAAAGAGACAAAAAAGAGAAAGAAATCTACATAAAGAGCATCATATATGACATCAGTAGAGATAACAAGAACAATGAAGAAAGAGAAAGTGACAAAAAAGAATTAAAATCGATGAATATCTGGTTGTGAATGTTGATCATTTGTTGTATTTGTAGCAGACATTCTTGAGGAATTCGTTATACGATTCCGATGTGCACGTAAATACAAATTGCGTCGTAAAAATTCGAAAACAGCGCATCGAAACAGATAGAATAAATCAGTTAACAAGCGAAAAAGTCGACGAATGTGTAGAAAGAAGCCGACTAGATATGCTAACATCACGATAATTGCTTGGATCCACCCAGAAAGCCACCTAAAAGATTTGTAATTAATCCGGTAACAATAGCAATGACCGATGCAGCAACGAACGTCTTCACTTTATGACCTAAGAAGAAAGAAAAAAAAAATCAAGTGGTGCTGCATTAAAACCTGTTTTGATCAAGCAGAAGTATACCAGTGAGAAGTTTTATCAAGTTATTCTTTTTTATTTTTTTCGTTGGTATGGATCCATGAGAAAATATTTGTCCATATATCTAATAAAAATAAATCATCTTATTGGATCGGAACATAAACTTTTAGTTTATTTTTTTTTTAACAGTACATGATAGAAAAAAATCAAAGATAAAGCGGACGTCCCTAATCAGAAGTGCGAAAAGTATTAAGGAGCACACATACGATACATCATTCGATTTCGGATATAATCGCACGTTCAAATGCTCGTTAATACATGCAAATTGAGCGAAAACATTTCTTCTCGCATAATTTTAATTCCAAAAATAAATTTAACTTTTCGAATCGGAATTCATACTGAATGAAAAGACAGAGACTTTTGACTTTGATGAGTTCGATTCGGATGTAGGTTAGATATATTGATACAGAGCGAAAAGTCGAAGAGAGCAATTTCAATTGTTTTGTCTATTTTCTGTAATGTTGCAAAGTTGACACCTCCCATTCATTTTTCAAGTCGAATTAGGCATTTACTCAATGTTAAAAATGGAATTAAATACCGCAAAAATGATAAAAAGCTTTTGTTTTCTTACGTGATGTTAGCCAACTGCTATTTATTGTATTTTCTAACTCAATAATTTCATCAGATTGATCTAAAAAAATTCATCAAAAAAAAGAAGAATTCGAACAATTCGCGAACTCTAAAAAGTGCTCTTTTCAACTTACTTCCCGTAGATTTAACTAATAAGATTGCATCAGCAGCTGCTTTCATATTCTTCATATTGATTAAAGATTTTCTAAAAACAAGGTCGTTTATTTTTATTTTGCTGATTTGTTTACATACATTTTATGTATATGCCCAAGAATGTTGTCACTATCCAATCGAATGGACACTTCGCTATCTACTAAAGCATCTAAAATGTACAAACATTTTTATACATTCAAAATAGAATGTAAAAGATTACTTTCGAATTGTTTTTTGTATAGAAAGCAACCAGCTCTTTCAGCATACAAATTGGACATTATTTTGTTATCTAAACGATCTTCAGCATTTGAAATGATTTGCGAATAAAGCTACAATGAAAAAAGTATAAAAAAAAAACATTTAGTTTATGATGGTTTTTGTCGAATATTAAACGTGGTACATCGATAGCTACATCCAACTGATGCCGAGCGACTGCTTGAGTTGCTCGTGAATATAAATCACTAGAATTATTCGTCAATGAGATCATCTAAAAAAAAGAGCAATCTAGGGGGAAAAGTAACCGACAGCAGCATCAATATGAATCAAATTGGTATATTTTCGAACGATTTCAAACGCAATCGTATCTCTTAGATATTTTCTCATGTTGTTTGCCTAAATATTAGGGTAGTTTCATCTTTAATTAGCAAAACCATATTTTAACATAAGGCTATTTTCGCACTAGAAAAGTTCAAACTGAATTAAAACTGAGTAGACTAATACAATTCATTCTTTCGATTAATATATTTCGACCTAATTTCATCTAAAAAACGGAAGATGAATTAAATCGATAATGCATCAATCGAACGTCTGAATTCAACTTGAGGTTAATTCACTTTTCTAGCGTGAAATTAGCATAATCCATAGTCGAACAAACATGTCCTTCGTCATTATTTTAAATCTTTACTTTCTATTTTACAGAATAGATGACGCTCGGTGTCAGCCGATTTTGAATCTACTCAAACATTTGTTTGTGAAGAATTGGTTGAAAGAATGTGAAGGTTCTTTTTTAACTCTATAGTATGAAATACGATATTATGTACACAAGTTTCTCTTGTAAACTAAAGCATGTTTAAGGTAAGACAAATTGTTTTAATAGACAGTTTTTATCACCGAAAAAACACCATTCTCTGCAATCCTTAACTGAAAATCAAACTAAGCAAAGAAAGAAGTAGTGAACACATTTCTAATCATAAGATCAATACGGACTTACAACTATCTTGAGTGTAAGGGTGAGCGGGGCATTAGCGCTCATATGAGCATAAGCTATACTACCCTATTGAAAATGCCAGGTGCACCTCAGAAGTTGAATCTTTGTCAAAATTGGAATTTTGATCAGCCCAATCCAATATATTGTGTAAGACAAGAGCTAAGAAAAAAACCCTTGTTTCAAATGTCAGAATTCAAATATTCAAGTATTTTATTCAGATTTTCGAATAGAAAAAAGAACAGGAAAAATTAAAGGCTTCTTCAGAATTATGAGTTTTTTTTTTGGAAAAAGTTCAAAGAACAAGATGAAGAATTTTTTGTCTGTGCTTTATTTTTGATCAATGAGAAATGTTGGAATATATTTTTGCATTTCATTGAGAAAACGCAAGTAAATAAGAAGTGTCAATGGTTGTGTTGACGGATTAAGATTTCCTAGTTCTGTTTTTAATGTATGAAACATTGATTCACGATTGTTGATACACATTTGATATAATTCAAATAAAAGTTGTCCATTCATTTGATTGAACAACGGAAGAAGAGCATTGAAATTGTTTTCTAAGACAAATGTTTTCACATCATCATTTGTCCATTGAACAATTTCATTGGCAAAATGATTTGATGTTTCAATATTAGACAACATTTGCACATGTGTTTCGATTGGATTTGATGCGAAAGTCAATTTCCTATGACGATCAATTTCACTTTTTAATTTTCTTAAAGCAACATCAAATTGAAGTTTAGTAAAATCAATCGAAATCTTTGCAGTAATCATTCGATTTAACCATCCGTCCGGTCGATAATTTGCTATTAAAATCAATGGAATGATTTGGCAACGACGTGCGAAAGCATAAGTTAATTCACAACGACAAAATAAGTCTTGTCTGTATGAGTCCGATATACAAACGAGCAAATACTTCGATGAGTCAATTAACTGACATTTTTCATCGATATTTTCAATTTGTTCATTCGAAAATCGATAATTTTCATGTTTGAATTCTTCACAAATTCGTCGACAAAATTCGATATCCGAAGATGAAGATGAAAAGATGAGATCATATTTCGAATTTTCATTTTCGATTCTTTCTTTTTTCACTAATTGTTCTTCGTCTTCTAATTTCCAAAGAATCATTCGAGCAAATTTTACAACTGTATGATGAGATGAAGATAAACAAATTTTCAATTGTTGAATCTGATTTTTGGTCTGTTGAAATGCTTGTGGATTAAACGAAAGGAGAAGAAGAATTTCTAATGCTGGTTGTTGAACTTGAATTGGTTGAAATCGAGTTTCAGTTGCACAACGAATGATCAGATCTAAACCATTTTCTTTGACAAATTCATTTTTGATTTGATCGAACTGAATGAAATCTAAACATGACAAAACATCGATACGATGATCTATCAATAGACGGAATTTGATAGACCTACGTTTGACACATCGAATGAGATTCGAAAATCGAAGTGTTTGATTCGTATCATCGATTAGTTTTCGAACAATTGTCAAGAGTGTTTTAGCTATTTGATTGGAATAGAGAATATCTTTGGCTTCTTGTTCAGTTGTTATCGAACAAAGAATTTTCAATGTATTCAATTGAATTTCATCGTTTTCGATAGTTATTAGTTTCAAAAACAATAAAGTTAAATGTTTGGTTTGAAGATATTTTTCCAGTTGACTTGCCAAAGTCATTGAATATAAATTGGGAATGATTGTTCCAATCAAAGAAGAACTATATTTATTGAATTCATTGCCATCGGAATGAACAATGGAGTAGAGAATATTGACGAATGAATCGATCAATTGACAAAAACATTCGAAAGATTCTTTTTCAATTGGAATTTGTCGATTTAATTGAATTGAAAGTGTCAATAAAAAGGACAATTGTCGAATGAGAATCAAAGTTCGACTATTCCACAAACGGAATGATGATGAATTCTCGTGAATCCATCGAGCAAATGTCGAAATAATCGATTTTTGAATTTGAATTAACGATTGTTTATGTTGTTGATCGATTGAATGTGAATAAATATAATCTGTGCAGGTATTCAACAGAAATCTTTGCCCGTAATTTTCATTTTCTTGGTTAATCGATTGTGAGAACGCATCGAGAAATGTTTTCGAACAAATACATTTGACAATATTTTCGAATAGAGAATTCTGTTTGTTGTTCGAACAAATTCGTTGTAAACGTTGAATCGATCGAAAGAAATTCTCGACATTTTTCATTTGTTGATCTTCGAAATATTTGTCATTCGACGAGAAATCGTCGAGAAATCGATTGATTTCATTGAGAATCGATTCGTCGAAGAAAATCTCTTTGAACAAAGACACATTTTTCTCGGAAATTTGACCTGATAATTTGAGAAAGAGATTCGAAATGATTTCGAAAACAAAATTCATTGTTTCGCTTAGTTTTTCTCCGCAACGCCAACGTTGAAATAAATTCGCATAGGACTCACGTAGAACAACGAAAATTCGTTGATCGATTTGTAATAAATTCTCGGATTGAACGAGAAATTCAACGAGTTGTTTGACAAAATCGAAATCTTCGAAAAGATTTTCGTTTTCATCGAGTTGTTTGACAAAGAAATCGATCGTCGATTGATTTCGAGGCGAAGAAATTTGTTGGTGCATGTCTCTGCGAGAGATGTTCGATTTTAAATGTGAATGTGAACAAAAAAAAAACATTTTTCTCTCAATCGGTTAGAATAATAAAGACAAAAGTAAAGAAGCCTCTAAGCGATTCAATTGTTTACAATTCTCATTTTATTTTCAATTGGAAAAATATTTGGTCGTCGCGTTTTCGTTCGTTTTCGATAGATTTCGATTGATTATTTGAAAACCCTATAAAAATATATCGATTTAACCGAAAAAAAGAAATGAAAATGCAAACCTGTTGAGGAGTGTAGCAGACACTTGAAGCAGTTCCTTGAATTTCATGTTGAACATTAGCCGATCTTTCACGATCGAGATTTTTCTATAAAAAATTTAAGAAAAAAAAACGAATTTTAAAATAGAAAAAGAAGAAGAAGAACGAACTTGAAGAGTTTTCGAAATTCGTGGTTTTGATTTTGAATCGATTGGTATTCGTCGAACAGTTCCCGATCCAGCCATTTGAATTGATCCCAATGAAAAACCCAAATCGTTTTGATCAATATCTTCAGATATCTAAACAAACGAAAAAACCGTCGAAATCTATTTGAAAACTACTCGCGATGAAATTCATCATACTTTGCCGAACATCATTCGATTGTTTTCTTTTCTCAATTCAGTGACTTTATATTTCACTTTCATTGCTCGAGCTCGTCTTCCGCCACGAGTTTTTCGAGATTCAATTGGTTTTGGTAAAGGTTTAACTGCTTTGACCGGTGGTGGTTGTTGTAATTTATCTAAACGACGTTTAATCTCGTTGAACAAAGCAATACCCTGTTCGCCGTTTGAACTTTCATGAAAACTATCGATTCGTGCAGCTAATGCAACTTTACATGCAACTAAACGAGACATTTGAACTCGAAGATCCTATTTCAAAGCAAATCGAATCAATTTTCTCGTTCGAAAATAAAGAAGAAAAAAAACATACCGGCGGACAATTTTGAACAATTTTCGAATAGAAAATCACTCCTGCATGAGGCATTGACGTTCGTGTGGAAAAGCCTTCCAATGGTTTCTTTTGCGAACCTAATAATAGAATATGACATGAAGGCATTTCACTTAATCTTTTCAAATTATTTGCCATTGAAATCAGTTTGACTGCAGTTGATGAGCCAACAACAGCTGACAGATTTGGTGCGATCGAACTCATGCGGGATTCGACATACGAAACAATCGTTTGTTTAGCTTCATTCAAATCCAAACCCTAAAGCAAATAAAATATTGTTTTCCAAGGAATTTATTCAAAAACAAATATCTACGAACCATTTTACAGCCTTCGACGATCGAATTCAATTCTTCATCGGTTAAAATTTGTCTAAATTAAAAACGAAATGAATATTTTGTCGGTTAAACAAAACGAAAGTCGATAATTACCCTCGTGATGTCGATGCAGAAATATTGATAATTAATATTGTTCCAGAAGGTAAAAATGTTCGTAAATTTTCATTGTTCTTCGATTGATGAATATGATTACCCAATTCCTACAAAGACGAACAACAATTGTGCAAATCAGTTGACAAACAGAACTAAAGATACGAACTTGAACTGTTCGAAGATAATCAATGGGCAATTGAATAATTTGATCTAATTCAAAAAATCTTTTTCGATAAATTGTTTTAACAAACTGATGAATTAAATCGATTTCATCGTCAATTTCACCGAGAAAATTCGTTGCTTCAATGATTAACGAACATTCCGAATCGATGGTTTCGATCGAAGTCACTTGTTTATGTTCACGATGGAATTGAATTTTTGTCATTATTTGTTCGTATGTCGACGAATCTTTTAGTTTTGCTATTGAAGAAATATTTGAATTTGTTAAACAATTTCTTTTTGTTACTTCATTTGCATCCATTTGTTCAAAATC
>Ga0209960_1000753_pt1 | contig 57887 bp, 53 predicted proteins | sample ThiBiot_500_plan_2_FD_183947 | JGI IMG/M metagenome (GOLD analysis project Ga0209960, IMG submission 183947) | Wastewater bioreactor microbial communities from Cape Town, South Africa - Thiocy_expt_500_plan (SPAdes) | ecosystem: Engineered > Bioreactor > Thiocyanate-remediating >... | reverse complement strand
AATGAAGTCAATCGATCTGCTGGTAAGAAAAAAAAACATCAAACGATCATCATGACAGTTTTTTTTTCTTCTTCTCCTCTAGTTCGATCACAAGGCTGGGCAAATCTCGGCAAAGTCAATAGTCGTCGAGTACCACCACCGGCTAATCTACCGAGTTTAAAAAGTGAAACCGGCGTCAATTCGCCAGCATTCGATCCCACTGTGTCATCGAATCATTCGTGGACATCGAACGACAATCCTCTCTCGCCAACTCAACAACAAATCGATTCATTACCGATGAATTCTCCAACGCCGCCAACATCAGCAGATATCGATAAATCACGTTTACCACCCAGTTGGAGTACGATCACCGCTGGAGCAACAACTGAACAGACGCCGAATCTTCTCGCTTTAAACGATTTTCCTCGTCTAGCAACAGCACCGACAGTACAAGAACGTAAATCTCACTCGGACACGAATTCTTCTAGTCAAAATCCGACGTTTCGACCGGCCAATCTCGCGACATGGAAAGACGGAGGTATTGCCACTAGTCGAACACAATCATCAGTCAACAATTCATCGCAAAATCCTGGTGCTAATCAATATCAACAACAATCGCCAAATACGAGAATGTATCATCAATCACAAATGTGGAACTACAATCCCTATCAACAGCAGCCAGTCCCATTGATGCCTCCGTCTCATCAACGAATGAATGATTATAAAACGCCCACGATACTTCGAAATAAAGACATTGAAGATCTATCGAAATTGACCGATAATACTTGGGCAAATACGACTCAGGAAGTGAATTACGAAGAGAAAATTCGTTTCAGTGATGATGAAGATTTTCTTGAAACGAATACTAAATCGACAACATCTCGTCTTTCGAATCGAACACGATTGATACAAGACGATGAACATTTGAAACAAATGCAGAATAATAAAAATTCGGAACTCATGAATGCGTTGAATATCGCGAAACAACGACGTGATGAACAAGAACGTCATCTACGTAACGAGCAAAAACCATTGCCGGGCTATCAAACACGACCATTGGTATCGTCAACGACAATCAACGAACAAGAGAATCATTCAACTTCGAATTCATCGGCATTTGCGATGAAAAGTTGGTCGGATCAAATGGATTCATTTAATTACTCATCATTACATGAAACGTAATCGAATTTTGATCGAATTTTCCTCTTTTTTAACGAATTGCTCGTGTTTTTAGATCTGGCACACATGAATTTAATCAACATAGTCCATCACAAAGCGACTCCAGTTCGCAATCATTACCCAAACATCATAAATCAGCTGAAATTCGTCAAGTACAAAAACCTGTTAGTCTAACTAAACCAAAAACAACGCGAACGATCAAACAAACAACTCGTCGAAACAATGAAAATCAACAAGAATCTTCATACAAACCGCAAAAACAACGATATCAACCAGCACCTTTGATCGACACATCGTCGATTCCGCCATTAATGAGCGTTCGATCCGAGTTACCACCAACGGATTACTACGAAAACGAAAATCTCTACTACGAAAGCAATCATCAACATTATCCAAACCGTGGTTATTCAGCATTGGGCGCGTACGGACGACATCGACGAAGTGACACTCAACGTCAACAACAACAACAACAATCGTATTCGAATTATAATACGAATGTATCGTCATCAGCACCGACGAATCGATCGAAAAAGAATGGAAATTCGAATAGAAAAGAAGAAATCACCAAGAAATCGTCGTCGATCGATGAAGAATCGATTGTTAAACCTCTTCAATCACTTGTTCTTTCACCGAAAATTGACAATGAGAAAGTCAATGGCTCAACAAACGGTCTTGCCGAACAAAAATCTCTTCCGAAAACACAAAAACGATCAACCAAAGAACAACAATATCAAACACCAAAATACCGAAACACTTCTTATTCACAATCGATACAAGGTTTTTTTTCATTTTCGAATTCAATTCTCGTTTCATTCTCCTTCCATTTCTCTAGAATACAATTCAGGTCAGAACTATTACAACAATTCACGTCGAACAGGACAAAATACTCGTCACAATCATCAACAAGATCTCTCATCGGCTTACTACTACGATCAATCACAATCGTTCGTTGTTTTTTCTTCTCTTTTTTTTGTCATTCGAAAAATCGTCTTTTTTCAATAGACATTATAATAATCGATACAATTCCTATCAGCAACCATCGAAATCAACACGTTCGAAACGACAACAAATCACAACTAAACCTCCAAACAACAACAGCAGCAATAACAACAATATTCGTCATCATTCAACGAGTGATAATGATCAAAAGGAAGGCGAAGAATGGGAGACAGCATCGGAATCAAGTACAAATATGCGCAATGGACATTACGAAAGTACAGCTATGAATGAAATCAAAATGAATAATAATAATAATCATCGTGGTCGAACGCCACTCAAGAAAAACTTTTCCAATCAAAGGTAAATTCAGTTGTTGTTTTGGTTTCTTATTATCAAAATTGCTCTTTCTAGACCGAATGCACGGCAGATTTTCAAATATACCAATGCTTAAAAACGTGCATCGATCTTGAAAATCATCAATTTACTTGTTCTTTCAATTAGATAGACAAAGTAGACTAATCTGTATGCATATATAAATATACGTATATATATATATATATACATAGATAGATATTTATTCATTTGTGTTTTCATAAGAATCTCACAACTAGAAGAAAGAAAAGAAATCTAAATCTAGCTTGCAAAGCACATTTTCAAATCTACCTATTAAATTGAATCTTTTTTCTTTTTGTTTTGTTATATTTCGTTTCGTTTGTTCATTTTTCTTTTCTCTCTCTCTTTTTTTATATTATTATACTGGTCATATGAAAAACTCTTTTTTTTCTCTTGCTCTCGAATGATGATGAATATCGATATTGTGTGTGTTTGTGTGTGCGTGTGTGTTTGCGCTTCTTCGTTTGATTTTTAATCGAACAAAATATGTTTAATCGTCTGTATGTTTATTTCTCTCTCATCACTCATCGTCTTTTTTTAGCCATTGATGTGACATATTAACGATCAAAAACAAAATCCTTTCCTCTCTCTCCCTTTTGCTATTTATTATTTGTAAATAGAATACAAATGAAAATCGAATGTGCAAGAAAAACAAAACATTTTCTTATCACGAGTGTTTTTTTCTTTTGTTTTTGTTTCTATTACTCCCTCCGTTTATATATTTAATCCTAAATAACGCGTTCATTTCCCGCCCAATACATTGCAGGTTTTCTTCTTCTCTTCTTCTTGTCATGAATAATAAAATGCAATCGAAATATTGTCTTTATTCAATTGAATTTCGATGTCTACTGTTTATTTATTGAACGACGAAGAAAAACAAAACAATAAAACTTCCCACACCTTTTTTTAAAGTTTAATTACTGTCAATATCGAGCAATTGATTAAGAAGATGAATATAATTTACAGCGGTTCGAAGTGTTTCAATTCGAGATAGTTTACATTTATTTTCCACAGGCAAAACTAAACGTAATTGTGTATAGGCTTTGTTTAATTTGAGCATACGATGCTTTTCACGAATTGTTGCTTCATCACGTTGTTGACCATTTAGCTTACGTTTTTTTCGAATGATTGTTGCTGATCGAACTTGTGAGTTGTAGAGTAACTCATCGGTATTATTCATTTTTCAATTCTGACTCAGCAATGAGAATACAAGAATAAATTTATATAAATATTGCGTTTTCTTTGATCATTGTGTATCATTAACGATGTAATGATCTATGACATTCTAGTAAGAATCTTATAAAAATTCAGTTAAACTAAGCAATCAATGAATCTTATGATTTTAATGTTCCTGAACACGATTAACAAAGAAAGAGAGAGAGAGAACAGGTGTCATTATTCATTGACATATTTCAGTTTCTTAACATTGATAATATAAACATCGGAATATTACAGAAAAAAGAAAAGAAAAGAATGAATTCAGATTACATATACTTATCGCACATACTCAAATAAACATTTTTATCATCAAAAATGTGTTTGTAACTGTACTCGATTTGACACATATTCTCTTTCAGTTCTCGATTTCTTTACTTTTCGTCTTTTTTTAATAAACGCATTACTTTCAATTAAATTGACATCAAATACCTTCATAATGTATGCGTTTTATGTCAATATTTTGATAGAATCAAACGGCCTCGACTGCCGTTCTTTTTTTTCTTCTTCGTCTTCATCTTATTCAGTTCGTACTTATCAAACGAAAATGTCGTGCATATAAATGATCAAACCATACGGATAATATTGAACATACGTCTCTAAGCACGTTTATGACATGACTAAAATAACATGAGAAGTAACATTTATATTTTTGTTTAGACAAGACGATTATTCTTAGGCAGCAGATTATTAAGTGCATTTCTCGATGATAAACATATGTGTGAATACGTCATTGTATACTTTTCTTCAACATCGACATAACTCTCTCGTCATTGGTATGAAACCATATGATGTGAAATTCGTTTCCTCGTGTTATGTCTACAAATTCTCTCTCATGTGTATATATATGTCGTTCGTTCGTTTCTTTCTTTTTTTTTATTAAGTTACAATTATGAACAAGTAAATGCACAAACTAGTCTCTCGATCGTTCGATGATGGCATGAATGAGTAACAATTCTTTCATTTGCTTTTTTTTCTTTCTTCTTGCCGTTCTGATTGAAAAAAAAAGTGCGAATACATAAGCATACGATTTCTGTGCACATTTGCATTTGTCAGAAAAAAGAATCAAACAAAAGTGTAAGGTCGATGTACGAACAACGAAAAGAAAAAAGCGAACTTTCGTTTCCATTTCGTCGGATATGTTCCATTAGCATCGACATGTGGACGACGGTCAAATAGATTTATTCTCTCTCGCTACCTGTTTCGATTGAAACTAGGGGAGAGAACGAACGAAAAAAAAAACGCATAAATGCACTTTTTTCTCTCGTTCTCAGTTCATTTTTCTGTTCGTTCTAGATAAATTCGTCCGAACTGTCCTCACAATCTATCAATTGACCTGTTTTTTTTTGGAAAAAGAAAGAAAAACAAACAGCGTATATATATATATATGTGGTATCCATCTCAAGAACAACTGCAGCAACAAAGCTGGTACAAATATGCTCAATATACTTCAGCTCAACAGCTACAACAACAACAAATCTATTCAAGAACTTATGTTGATGATGAATTATCGAGTGCATATATGAGCTACAGCAATAGTGAGAATGACTCATTGAATTACTGTCGAAATGCATACATCGAGAATAATCATGGTAAAAAAAAAGAATGAAAACAACAGTCTATTGAAAGAGAGAGAAAAAACACGATTTCTTTTCTTTCTACTCGAATCAATTTGAAGACGATAAAAGAAAATTAGTTTTCTATGTGCTAAAACTTTCTCTTCGGGGTTTCACCGTCATTCATAGTGAATCATTCTTCATTTTAAAGTAACATATGTAGACGTAGGAGGCTTTTATTATTATTACTATTATTATTACCATCATTTTATGTACGAACATAGTAGGACAAATTATGACATCTCTACGCTAAAATATAGTCGTTCTCATCTTGCGCAATAGACGATGACATTTGTCACATAAAGTTGATCATCTCTCGTCATACTTAGAAAAAGATATTCGTATTGACGCAATCATAGACCTCTCATATGAATGAACATGATAGAATCGAAAATCTTCGAAATGACGTTATTTAAAATGCGAAGAAGAAGAAGAAGAAGTAGATATTTTTAACCTTCATTGCAATTGTCAAATGTTAATTATGAGCATCTGTTTATCATTGTATCTAATATAAAATTCCTCTCGTACGCAAAAGAAAAGAAAAACTATCTTTGACAAATGATATCAAGTTTGATAATATGTCAGATTTGTTTTCTTCCCACCGCATGATTTGAAACAAACAAGAGGGAGAGAAAGTAATTAATAAGGTTGCATTTCGAAAATGTTAATGATTTTATATGATAAATAACTGTGTGTGAGGGTGTGTTTCTTCTTTTCTCATTCTTTGTTTTCTTTTGTTTTGTTTATGTGACTTTGAAAGTAGTCAGACTAAGAATGAAGAGAGAAGAGAGAGAGGCTGTCGAAGTGTCGGGAATAATAAAGAAGAAGAAAAACGCTTTCTTTTTCTTCCTTCTTCTTCGTTTTCTCCTCTCGTTTCTTTTTGTACGACGTAATTAGAAATGAGAGTGTAGTTTTTTAATCGACGATGTATAACAACAGAATTTAAATAGAAAAGTGAAAGTAGGCGGAATCGTCATTTGTTTTGCAGGCGTTCAGCTCATTCGTCATCATAATAAAAACATTTACGTACACACACACTCAGCTGATCATTAGTAAATAGTTCAATTTCGAAATAAACAGTAAAAATAAAAATAAAAACTTGTCTCTTTTTTTCTTCTCTCTATTCGACGAGAGTGCTTTTAGCAGACGGTTTCTTGTCGTTTTCTTTCCCTTACATACGTGCTTCTATTATTATTATTATTATTATTACCGCTGCGCTCATTGTCATTCTATTTTCTCATCTTGTCTCTTCTTTTTTTTTCTTTTGCTTCTAGTTTCTACACAATCTGATAGCAACGTGATTTCAACAAATAAATTCTATCTTAATGAAATGTCGTCGTACGAAAAGCCATCATTAACTTGTTGGAATTGGTCATTATTTTCTCCGGATTCATATTCCGATTCGATAAATTTCGATGTCGATAATGATAAAACTGAATTCGATTTGAATTTTCTTGCTTGTCTACCAACATGTTTACTTGCTCTACTCTATTTAACACCGAAATTAATCTCGTCGACAACAAACGAGAATGAACACGAACAAGAACTCAATGGTTTTCATCGACAACAATTGTTAACTACTTCGAATTCTATCGAACATCATGACAAACAAATGAAATCAAATCGATCATCAACGCCTGATACAGACGATGGTTATCAATCAGCTAGTGATGCTAGTCGAAGTGATTGTTCTCAAATATCATCATTGCCCAAACGTTTATCCTATGCAGCTGCAGTAAAACCTGTATCGACGAAGCAAATTCTTCATACAAACGATCTAGGAAATCTTAATGGACAAAAATTAAAATTTATTGCACCTCGTTTCGAACGCATGCATCATGCTAAACAACATTCATCGAATCGAACTCAATTACGTTCGAATAATCACATCCAACGTAATCCTAATACTACTAATACTACTATTTTAACACGACGTCGTTGAAAAACAAGAAATATAACGATTATTATTATTATTATTTTTTGTGTTTTTGACTTTTTACTTCTATAATTAAAAAGGATATATATCTACATATAGACGTTCTTTTTTTTTCTAAATGTATATTTCACTGTTGTTTCGTATATATCTTTATTTGTTTCTATGTTGTATTCAAAGAGACATCTGAAACGAGCTAATGTCAATGAATTCTCGACAAAGTACAAATATTCCAGTTGATTTCATATGAATGAATAGATGGGATAAAGAAAAAACTAATCTTAATTGTAAAATAGTTATGATTAGAAAATAATTGCAACTAGTCATTTTTTATTTGAAGATAGAGAGAGAGAAAAAATAATTATAAACAAATCAATGGTACATACAAAGATTATTTATATTGACACAATGACATCTTGCATAATAGACATGTCAAACATGTGTATATGCGTACGTATATAGAAAAATTGAAAAAGATTATTCGAAAAACCGAGAATATTTAATGTTCGGATTTCTTTTTTTCTTCTTTCTTTTAATGATTGATTAGTTTATATGGCAGATAAGATTATAGAATTTGATTGATTTGATACAATCGATGATAGACATGCAGAGATTTGCTTTTTTTTCCTTACGATAGTCACATTTGAAAAGAATTTAATAAGTAACTAATTATTTAATTATGATGATGATAATCTTTGTTATCAGATGAGAAATCGAACTATCAAGAGTGAAAGCTGATTCATATGGGACTTTGCTCTTTGGCTGAATAACTGTTTACGTTGACGTATATTCTATCTCTCACATGATTTGTGATATTAATCGTTTGTCGTCTTAATCCATATGGTCGATCTGTGCGTCAGATAGATTTTCTCGTTTTTTCTTCTTCTTCTTTTCCTATCTTTACCCTAGAATTTGATCGACATCAAATGTCTGTAACAGTCGATTCTAAGAAGCAGTTGTTCCTTACATATATATTATTATACATTGAATTGTAGAAATTATTTGAATTCATTTGAAACTGAATTTTCAAATGAAAATTTAGATAATTATTAGCGAAATCCCTTGCAGACAAATAAACAAAAGACGACAAAAAAAACAGGCAAGAACAGATTTATTAATATTGATGACAAGTATTTAGACATATAGATAGCTATTCGTTAATCTCCAATGTTTTCCTGTTTTTTTTCGGTATGCTTATTGGTAATAGGGCAGAAGAAAAAAAATTATTGACTTGAGATTTGTGTTATGTAGCATAAACATAAATTAGTGCAAAGGAACAAGCTGCCGTTTCTCCTTTCTTTCTGTTGTATTTCGACGAGAGTAGCAAATATAGACATAGCAACAGAGAAAAATAAAAGAAATACAAACCGTCGATGATGTTATCATATTAATTCATTTTTGATTTATTGTAAGATAATCTTTTGTTTGTTTGTTCTAGAAGAAAATAAATTCAATGTCGACAACAGCAAAATCAACAAATCCGACGCATTGTCGACAATTTATCAATGAACGATATCCGAAAACTTGTCTTGAAGATATTCCATCGGTTATACTCGAATATCCGCCGAGAAAATTAGCTGAAAATCAATCGACACGTTCTCGGCATAGTCTTCGTTTTCGTACTCAACCGGTAACATTAACTGAAATCAATGAAACCGATGAAGAAAATAAAAATGATAATAATGATACAGCAAGAACAAATAATCAAAATGATTTTCAACGACTTGAACATTTAGCTCTATCCGAAAGTATCCGACGATCGGCACGGAAGAAAGTACCATTGAAAAATTATCTCGAACGACAACGATTAAAAGCAATGAGAGAAGAAGCAAATGAAACCGAAGGAAACTAGACAAAAAAAACTATCTCTGTTTTTGTTTTCAAATGTATATATTTAAAAAAATGCACACACACACACGCACGCACACGCACAAAAAAAGCACTTCATCAATTCTATCTTAACGATATATTTCGACTACATTTTTCATACAAATTATTGGAAAAATATTTCTGTTTGCCAGATAAAACTGGTCGAGAGTGTTGGTGACTAACTGTATCAGTATGTATTTGTATAGCTGACGATTGTGATGAACTGCAAGGTGTTATTAAAAATTCATCACGTTCATCAATACCATCATTATCTTGACTTTGATTTGACATTAATGGTGATTGTAATTCGAATTCGTCATTCGAATAATGATGTGAAGTTTTCGATGGTGAATTACGTCGAAGTAATCTCTCTTGATTTATTGTTATATTCGATTTCATATATGTCGTAGGCTGTTGTTGCTGCTGCTGTTGTTGTTGTTGTTGATCAGTTGGTATCGATGGTGTTACGATTAAATTCGATGCAACTGTTGTAGGAAGATTAGTTGATGTTTGTGTTGGTGTCAGTTGTCCCAATGAAAAATTGAGTACGGCAAATATAAGTGGTACAAGTACGGAAAAATAGACGAGATAAAAACGCATGGCTATCGGATAAATACATGCCAATAAACAACATGATATGACAAGTATAAATCGAAGAAATGAACCTGAACACCAATGACCACATGATTGAACGACAACATCACTTGATGCTATTGTTGTTTCACTTGTTGGTGTCGATGATTCAATCATAGGTATTGAATGAAAACCTTGAGGATTCGAATTACTATTATTAATAATGCCAAGTGATGAAAGCATTGAGATAGAATTTGGGATTGAAAGAGTTTGTTGTTGTTGACGTTGTTCTTGATAAAGATGATGATGTTGTTGCTCTTCCCTCCCTCCTCGATGAAGTGATTTCTTTCGACATGGACAACATTTCGACATTTTCAAACGTAAATACATATAGAAAAGACAATCATATAATAATTTTAATAATGCTATGGATGACATAAATAATGTAGCTAATAATGGAATTAAATTAAATATAACACTTTGAACAAAACGATTTTGATCGAACCATTCTTCTAAATAACTGATCTGTGTTGTACCTGGACAATAGACAGGTTTAGGTGTTTTTTCATTCGAATCAATTGTATAGAGTAATGGTATAGTAGCTGTAAATGATAATGACCAAATGCAAAGAACAAGACAAAAACAAAATCGACGAAAAAATCGACGTAAACATAGACCACATGATTTGACACATGTTCGAGTCGAATGATTTGAATCTGATGGTTTCGGTGATGATAATAGGCATAGAACGAAATTAGCATGCATAGCCGTAATTGTATAAGCTAAATAGAAAGATATTTAAGTATGATGAACGTTCAATTTATCTAATCTATAGAGATTTCAATGTTCCCTCTTGTCAGTTTTCATTTGTTTGTTTCATACACAAGGAGAAGCGGTTTAATTTAATCCTATTATATCAATATATATATATATTTATATTTAGTTAATTGGAAATGAAAACGTATTTCAAAATAAGAACATCGAAGAAGAAGAAGAAGAAGAAGAAGAGAAAAGAAATTATTACCGAGAACAACTGTGCACGATGTTTGTAAATAATAAATTGCTCGACAATTATTTTCTGATAGACCTTTTGATCGAAGTGTTTGCACAAGATAATATATATACAAACAATTTAATAATGAACTTGACAGAGCTGTACTTGAAAAGTAAAAATTTACTATATTACGATAGGAAGTAAATGCCATTAAGGCAGGTATGATCAGATTTAAGACGACTAGAATTGATGTGGCTATCAATTCGATGATCAGCCATGTCGATATGTGATAAAACAAAAAAAACATTGAAAATAACAACGTTCACCATCGACTCGTTTGTCTGTTCATGTAGGGCCTTTGACAGGTCAAGATGAAAATCTAAAATAGATCGAGAAATAATATACTTCATTTCCCATTATCTTTGTCGTCGTCGTCATCATCATTTCGCTATGCTATTTCTTCGATAATTCTTTTGACAATAGAGTAACAAGAAACTCCTACAAATCGATTGATCGGCTCTAGTATAACGACGTCCTTGACACATTAAATAGACATTGCAAAAAGAAGGAGAGCTAGATAGAGAGAAAGAGAGAGAGAGAAAAAATAATTCGATCCTATTCCCGATTTGAGAACTCATGTTCTCATTGTCATCAAGAATAAGAAAGAAAATTCTGCGTTTTGCTCGAGTTTTTTTTTGTCTGTTCATATTGAAGACTTTGAAAGACACATCGAAAGAAATGAAACGTCATATAATTATGTTTCTATCTTAAATACATATAGATATATCTTTTCCAAAAAAAACAAGATAAGGAAGAAAACATAATGAAAAACAACTCGTTTATCAATGAGTGATATCGTATAGGGAATCACGACTAAAATCCTGTTTTTTTGTTGTTCATTATGATTTCTATCTATCATAAACTTGATATGAGATACATGCAACCCAAAAAATCTCCTATTTAAATGTGTATATATAAAAAGAAAACATTACCGAGTAAATTAGAACTAAAAGAAAAACCGAAGAAAGAAAGAAAATAATGCGTTAGCCAACAACAGACAATTAGCTCGAGAAAAAAAATTGTAACAACAAACGTTCTATCGGTACTGACGGTAGCGATTGAATTTTCTTTCTGTTAATTACCGTATATATATATATAAATAAAAAAAAGAGTGTCAAATAGTAAGTACAAGTATGAATGGAATAATTGTAGTCAAAAAAAGGAAAATGAGTAGTCGGAGACGATAAGAAAGAGATGATTTACGATATTGTAGATCGAAATAGAGAAGTGCGAAGAACTAAAAAACATGAGCATGACGGAAACAAGAAAAATATGATTGAAAACGACAACAACAACGACGACGACGAGGACCAAGAAGAAGAAGAGAGATTCAATCGATTATCTTGATATACTTCTCTGGGTACAGTAAAACAGGATGAGATAAAATAAAATAGAATAGAACAGAGAAGGACGACACTTTCTTGATGAGACTTGTAGAGAAAAGAAACCGATTGGAGTGCGAACATTCGGAGCGAAATGTTGTCTGCTACTTAGTTATTTCCGGTTCTCGTCGTATTTCGATGACAACGAACGAACGAATGAACGACGAACACAATCTTTATGCTCGTATTACCATTAACTAAATTCAAGGCTGACATTACAATGAAAAAAAACAAAAACTTAATCATATCTAATAACAATCATAATAATAGCAAAATGAAACCGAAATAAAAGAAAAAGAAAAAGACAAAACTAATAGTCTAACAATGATATTAATTTAAACAAGATCTGAACGTAATGAAAGATCTTTTTTTCTGCGTATCTTCTATAGCTTCTTCTATTATTTTTATTTAATTCGCTCTGTTGCACTCGAAAATAGAGAAATAACAAGCAAGCGATCAATGATCTTGCTTTGTCTTTCAAACAACATTGGATGGCATGTTTGTCGTTAAGAGTGCTTGTTATTATTGTTCTTAGATTTTCTTTTTCTTCTATGCCTATCTCTCTCTCTCTGTCGATCTTTCTCGTTCTAGCTTGTTTCAGCTCATTCGATAGGAACAATCAACTAAAAACTTATTTAAACATTGTCCCGACTCTATACAATCGAGAGACAATTGACAACGCAAATACACTCAGATTCCATTCATTGAATAAACGAATAAAGAAAAGAAATAAAATAATTATGTGCATCTTCCTCTTAACAAAAAGAAGAAGAAGGAAAAAACCAAGGCAAAATGAATAGAATTACTAACGATCTCAATGAGTAGGAGGAAAGTACGTGTCATCATTATTGTCAACATCCAATCATAATCCTATGTCCTTGATATGCAGATCCATTCCTATAAAACAGACCACCTGGTATGATCTTAAAAAATTCTTGGCTATTATTGATTTCTTTTCTTTTCTTTTATTAGATAAATAAGTCAATGTCTCTTGCGTACTGTGCAGACTTATTAGATAATATATTATTTATTCATATCAATTGATATTTGATATTCGTCATGAATATCACATATATAAAAGAATAAGCTTTGACATTTATTTCGATATGTAAAATTAGTAACAATTGTCTTTATACTTTTGATGAAATCACGAGATTACGTTCTAAAAATACTATTTATTCATCAATAACAAACCAAATATATATATGGAATATTTTTTAATTATATTCATGCAAATAACGTTATTTGGCTTCCTTTTATCTTAATAGATATTCGATAGAAAAATCTAATTTCTTAGTCAGTTTTCAATGACAATCAATTATTGTCTAGGTCTTTAATACAAGAATCCTATTTCGATCGATCAATGTTTGCAACAACAAAAAAAACTGTATTATACAGATAGATTCTCGTTTAATATGTTACAAGGTCTTTAATTAACAATAGAATTCATGAACGTATATACGTATCTGTTCAATGATGCAGTAATTACTTTTGCTTCTATTTAAAAGAAAATATACAATCGAACTTTTCCATCTACCATTATTAATTATTGATTTTAGTTTGTGCGAGTTCTTTTTAGGTCATCCAAAGGAAACATAGTAATCTTTGTGGATCAAAAGCTTAAGTATCAGTAATCAATAGTTTAACACAACCTGATTTGATAAACAAAGAGAGTACTTTTGTAGGACTATGCAATTCCCTATAAAACATTGGATTTATAATAAAGATAAAAAACAAATAATTTGACAAAGATATGTTAGGGAAGTGTTTTTTTTTGTATTATCTAGCTGTAGAGTCTGTGGAGGTCCAAATGGATAATCCAATAGCACGACGACTTTGACAATGATCGCACATATTGATATAAATGATAACCGCTTGTTATGGTGTGCATTCATAATGATGTTTTATTTCGGTCGCAATGACCTGCTGAAGCATGATAATCTGCAACTTTATAGAAGATTTCTTCATGAATTACTACCGGTAGATCGGTGTTGAGAGTGTAAGCAATATATCGAGTGATGTAATATGTACTAATCGAAAAGTTTTTTAGCCTAAAATTTAAATTTAGTCGAAACAGTTGTTTCGTTCGTGTTTCAATGTAAGCGCCTAATTTTCGATAAAAAAATTCTTTTTGTTCAACAGCTGTCTTTCTTAATTCAATCAAATCAAGTAAATAAAGAAACAAATAAAACGAAAAAACACTGCACTGGCATACGTTCTTTCATTAAGTTAGTCTTTCATTTTAGCATAGCAACACGACCGCTTAGAAGGCGCTAAAATAACAATTCTTGAAGATAAATATTAATTATGGTTATAATCGTAGAGTCTCATAAAATGGGAGATTTCAATGAAGGAAAAGTCACTCAGGCTTTGAGTTTAATTACTACATGATTCACCCTAATCAAGTTAAAAAAAACTCAATTAAATTCTCATGTCAATTCTGACATATAGATATCTATAGTCACTTTATGATTAATATCAGTAATTATGAAATATACATACATATATCGAGAATATTTATATTTATTGAACTCACCCATTCTCATGCTTTGAAGAAAAATGTAATACAAGATGCAACAAAATAAAACATCCATTTTACAAGGAAGATTATAGGCTACTCAATCAAAAAAAAAGAAATCTGAAGATACGGAAAAATATATAACATAAAACCAGATAAAAAATCCATCCAACAACGAAGAGTATAAGTTTTTGAAGTAAAATAAAAGAACCTACGCAAAAAACAAATAGACAAAAAGAGTAAAATATAGGCATGAGATCATTCTCTCTAACACCAACAACCTTCACTCGTGAAGGATCATGAACACACCACTCTGGAAATGGGCCACATCCAGCCCAACCAGGATGTTCCGTCCTGCAACTGCGATAACCTTGAGAAGACCAAACTGTACTCGATTCCGTACTGCTCCCAGGCAGTATTTTTACACGACCGAGATCTACATCCACCTCAATAACTGAATTAGCGTCACCTCCTCTATGTTCTGCAATGGCAACAGCTGACTCTCGAACAGTAAGATAAACACCAGAGCCCAGTCTTCCCGTCGTTGATGGCTTAAACCCTTTGGCACGAATAGACGCTGCGTTTGAGCTTGTAGTGCCATGAAACAATCGAGCTAAGAGAAGTAATGATATCAATTTAAAAGGAATAAATAAAAATTAAAAGGTATGAGCTTGTTCCGATTAGTATCATAAAATTACCTATTTTTTTACTACGTCTATTCGGATGAGAATATTTTCCCCAATGTTCATCCGACATCGAGTAACAATATTTATCGTAACGACAAACAGGCATAGTGTGAAGATATTAAACAATGAATAAAAATAATAAAATAACGCGATTATCGACCATTTTATTCAAACGAATTTAATATGTGACGTGTCGTTCAAACATAGGACATGATTAGATAATCGAAGAACATGACTCATATGCATTGCAATGCTTGGAAAAAACCTATTTTTGTATTGGTATAAATACACCGTGCCGAAGTGAAAAAACCCAATGATTCTATTTTGTTCCGAATGAATTTCTCTCATTTGCCATCTGATAACTTTTTTTATTCAAATAAACAGCGCAGTATTAAATAGAGAAACAAAAAAAATGAAAAGTGTTGTTCTATGCACAAAAAAAAGAGAGAGAAAGAAAACAAACAAACAAAAGTATATTTCAAAGGAAAAAAAAACTGATTTCTTGTTTTCGTTCATGTTTACATAGATTAAGTTTCGATTATTCACTGTTATTGACAAATTGTTTTTATTCTATGATCTGCCGTTGACCATATTCGAACAGTTGCATCATCGGATGCTGATGCAAATAGTAATGGTAATGTTGGATGCCATGAAACACAATTAACTGTACGTGTATGGCCGGAAAAGATCATTATTGGCTGTTCTTGTCTTCGATGCCAAAGATAAACTTTCGAATCTTCAAACAAAAATCGAATACAAACGAAAAAAGCATAATATAAAATCAATACCTTCACTTCCACTAGCAATAAATTCTTCATTGGGTCCACCGAATGTCGCATGATTTACATAATGACCTTGAATAACACCTTGATATTTACGAACTAATTGTCGATCATGTAAATCCCATAAATGTATGCCCTATATACAGAAGTTGATTTCAAAAGAAACGAGTTTTTGTCTCTCTCTCTCTCTCACTTGTGTCGCAATATTTAATAGAGCTAAACGATTATCTTTACTAATTGTAAACGACATGATCGGATGATCTTCATGAATACTAAACAAGAAATTGTATTATTTTTTTGTTTTTTTTTCCTTCTCATAATCAATTTACATTTGTTGATCAGGTATAGGATCGAATTTATATGAGCTAATTCGTTTTTGTGCATCAGCTGCTAGAATCATTCCATCATTGGTTACGTTTAAACATTGTAAACGTACACCTTCCCAACCATCGATCACATTACCATCGATATCCTAATCAAACAAAGTTTCTTTTTTTAGTACAAACACAACAAAAAAAAACAAGTTCTAATTTTACACAATAGTAAAATTGTCCTCGTGAACCACCACAAACAAATCGAGTACCACACGGTAACCAAGCCGCACATGTTAAACTATCTTCATTTGTGTGATTAATTTTTGAACGTTGTTCTTCTTTCTAAAATTTCACAAGACAAAAAAAAATGCACAATCATCTCGATCTTCGTCATCAAAATACTTCGATATCCCAAATCCAAACTTCATGACAATCATCTGTACCACAAGCAATGATGTATCGACTAAATGGACACCAAGCTATACAACCAATGCCGAATGTATGACCATTAAATTGTTTTTTCAATGTTAATCGATAAGTTTCCTTGTGAAACAAAAATAAATCGAAATCAAACTATTTTGTTTTATTTTTCTCTTCGACTTACTAAATCAATATCATAGATCAGCAGATTTCCATCTTTCGAACCTGTAGCAAACTTGTTGCCATCGGGAGAAAATTTACAAAACCAAACTTCATCCGTATGATCAGCCAGTACTTGAATCGTCACGCACGGTAATGTTTGTTTCGAACAAGTATGATCTTCGAGTAGACTAACATCTTCAATCGATAATTTGCCTGGTTTAACATGGTATGTACATTGTTCTTGTTGATATTCGATTGCTTGAGTTAATAACGATTGAAGACGTTTCGGAGGGAGCATTATATCAGGAGGAAAATATTCTGAATCGAATTTCGAGAGAATTTATTTATTTGTTTATTGTCAATGTTTACTTTGCAATTTTTCCATGAGAATTTCTCGAGAGACAAAACCTTTGCCGAACCAATTTGCAGCTTTATGCATGTCTTTCAAGGAATTAAACATAAGAAAACTATTTAACAAAAGAAAAAAGTTGAAATAATTGCGTTGGTAATAGAAAAAAAACTGATTCGTACGTTGTTAGTTGATGTGTTCGATCAATACGAATATTTAATGGTCGAATTTCGTTTCTTAAAGAATGCAATGCATCCATTAATCGATCATCTTCAATTAATTCGAAATATTTTTGTTCGAGAATTAAATATTTCATTTGCTAGAAGAAGAAAATAAACGAATTATTTCTTTATTCAATTTCTATTTTACTTGATATCCATTTTTTTCTTCGATATATGCTTTTAATTTATCTAATGCATTCAATGCCTATCAAAACAACAAAACAAATAAATAAAGTTTTGCTTTCTAAAATTCTTACATTTGTCCATTGGCCGGATATAATTAATTCACGAAAATTAGTTGCTTCTTGATTTTCTAGAATACAGCCACTCTCCAAAAGGAGATTTTCGAATGTATTACTAAAACAAACGATAAAAATCACAGTATTTCATGGTTTTTTTTTTTAAATTTACTTTAAACCAAGACTTTGTAAATGCTGACCAATTAATCTCAAAATATCTTTTTGACTATTGGTTAAATCTGATTGATTGATTTGAGTATGATTTGTTTGTGTTGATATTGATGTCGAATGTAAAGTAGTAGTATTATTATTACTATTCACTTGTTGTTTTAAACGTTCAAGAGTATTTAAAGAATCGGATGTTGATGCGAGTTCAGAGTCAATTGTTGAATTCATCGTTCGATGGCGTGAAAATAATTTTAAGTGTCAATAAATTGAGAATATTAGTGTAGAAAAATGAAGAAATATTCATTCGAAAAGCATAATACGAAGATACTTAACAAGAGATTAAATATATTCCTAGGATATGTATTCAATTGAAATATCTAAAACGAAAGAAAATGTTTCAGTTGTTGTCCTTCTCTTCTTCTTCTTCGTCTCAAAACACGAGAGAGAGAGAAGAGAAAAAAATAAATGTTACGTTACATTCTCTATTTTCGATCGACCTCGAATTTAATCACATGTATCGAATATAGTAAAAGAAAAGAAGAGTAAATTTCTTCGATCGACTGAAACGATAGTAATTTGTTTTTTTCGAGAAATAAATATATAAGCAAAAGATTAATTTATAACGGCGGATGACAAAACACTTTCTTAATGGTTGAAACCATTCTCCAATCGATATTGAGCAGTTTATTCGTGAGTATGTTTACTCTGCTTATCATATGATGAGAAATAGAAAAGCATTTTTGACAATGAAAAAGCATATCGAATATATTTTAAAAGAAAAGAGAGCAAAATTGTCTGTTGTTGTTATTGATATAATGACCTTCGAAATTAATAAATAGAAATATACATATATATTCTCAAGAATTACTTGTTCTTGTTGATCGAAGAATTTCATCAAGATGGGCGTGTTTTACATCAAAATCAAAATATGTCTGTATAGATATATGAAAACCTTCGAGAGAGAGAGAAAGAAAAAAAAAGAATGATAATATCTGTGAAGATTTTCAAGGTAATTAGACCGATCGTTAAATAGACATCACGAGGTACAAAACTAATGAAATTAACTATCGACTGTTGTAATGATTAATTTGTTCGACGTACTAATAGATCGTTAGATGTCGTTGTTAATTCAATATGAATTGTATTCTTTTCATGGGGGTTCGCATGGAAAATGTAATGCTGGCCAAAAACGGAGCACATGAATAATACTATTGCATGAAAAGATGATGACTTTACTTGATGAACTTTCTTGGTTCTTTTTTTTTCTCTCTGACTTATTTATCGATAGATCACTTGAATGAAAAATTATCAAACTGTTACGCATAACAATCCAACGCTTCTTTTTTTCTGTACCATTGTTTTCTTCGGCGACTCGACAACATTCTTCTAGATCGTTTTCATTTTCGTCTTGTCGTTTACAACAAACAATGGCCGAATCAACGAATACAACAATAAAAAGCTCATTCTATCCGACAAGTGATGTCAAACGTGCATGGTGGAAAGAGTCCATAGCCTATCAGATCTATCCACGATCATTTCAAGATTCCAATGGTGATGGAGTCGGTGATATTAAAGGTAGATTAAGCTGAAGATTTGACAGACAAAGAAAACATTCGTTTCATTCTAGGTATCATAAGTCGACTCGATCATATTAAAGACTTAGGAGCTGATTTAATTTGGATTTGTCCAATATACAAAAGTCCTAATGATGTAAAATGATGTTTTCTTTTTGTTTTTCAAATTTCTATTCGTCTGTATCTCTAGGATAATGGCTATGATATATCTGATTATCAACAAATCATGGATGTATTCGGTACGATGAATGATGTTGATGAATTAGTCAAAGCTGTTCATGATAGAAACATGCGAATTATATTTGATCTTGTTTTAAATCACACGAGCGAGTAAATACAAAAAAAAACAAACGAACAATTCTACGATCTGTTTTATTTTTGCCATATTATTCATAGTGAACATCCATGGTTCATTGAATCACGTTCATCTCGAACGAATCCTAAACGTGATTGGTATATTTGGCGTGATGGTAAACCCGGTGGTCTTCGTCCAAATAATTGGGAGAGTATATTCAATGGTTCAGCATGGGAATATGATAAAGAAACCGATCAATATTATTTACATTTATTTTCACGTAAAATGCCTGACGTCAATTGGGAAAATCCTGAACTACGACAAGAACTCTATCGAGTAACACGTTGGTGGCTTGATCGGGGCATTGATGGTTTTCGTATTGATGCTATTTCACATATTAAAAAGAAACCTGGCCTACCTGATCTACCCAATCCGAAACAATTAGAATTTGTTTCATCGTTTGATTATCATATGAATGTCGAAGGTATTGAAGAATATTTAACTGAATTTAAACGTGAAACATATGCAAAATATGATGTTGTTACTGTTGGAGAAGCAAACGGTGTCGGTGCCGATCAAGCTGTTGAATGGGTTGATGATGAACGAGGCAAATTTAATATGATCTTTCAATTTGAAGCAACCAATCTTTGGGAGAAAACATTAGGCACTTTAGATGTTCTTGCATTGAAACGTATAATGACACGTTGGGAAAAATCATTGGAAAAAGTCGGTTGGAATGCTTTATTTATTGAAAATCATGATAAACCACGTATTGTATCAACATGGGGCAATGATAAAGAATATTGGCGTGAAGGTGCAACAGCATTTGCAACTGTTTATATGTTCATGATGGGCACACCATTTATCTTTCAAGGACAAGAAATTGGTATGACAAATGTACGTTTTCCATCGATTAATGATTATCCAGATGTAGCTGCAAAAAATTTCTACAATCTTGAATTAGCTAAAGGCATTGATCATAATGAAATCATGCAAATTATCTATATAACCGGTCGTGATAATGCTCGTACGCCGATGCAATGGGATGATTCATTAAATGCTGGCTTTAGTACAGCACAACAAACATGGATCGGTATTAATCCAAATTATGTTCGTATTAATGTTGCTCAACAAGAAAAAGATGAGCATTCCATATTAAATTTTTACAAACATCTCGTACGTCTACGAAAAGATAATGATATTTTTGTCTACGGTATTTATGATTTAATACTTTCGAGTCATAAACAAATCTACGGTTATACACGAACATCAGATACGAAACGTGCCTATATTCTAACGAATTTAACTGATCGTGTAGCACAATTTACATTATACCAAGGTTTATCATCATCTCAACTCGTTCTTTCGAATTTAATTGAACCTGTACCTGAACATGAAAATGAAAAAACATTTAAATTTCATCCATATGAAATACGTGTATATATAATTGATTATAAAAAGAAAGAACATCACCATCATCGTCACAAATATACGATCAATATCGATGCTGATATTCAAGCGGCTATTCCAGATCAACTAGGTGATTCGAAAGCGACACTAACCAAACGACAGAAAGCAGCACTTGAAAAATTAAATCAAATGTCGAACAAAGTTGAAGGAGAAACTGCAGAAAGTACACAAGCAATTATCAAAGCTGTCGCCGATGCAACAACGAAAATCCTAGCTGAAAGGAAACCTGTATCCGAACGAAGTGTATCGACTGTTGAAAAATCCGATAGTTCAGACATTGATCTTGAGAATGAACCTATCGAAAAGAAACGTGAACGACAACGTTCACTTGTACTTAATCTTGAAAATGTCACTCCAGTGACACCTGCAACACCAAGTAGTAGTGACAGTTCGAATCCTAATCCTTTTGAACAACAACGTCGATCATTTTCAAGTCAAACATCAAGAAAACCAAGTTTCAAAGGTCATCATGATGATAGTTCATCGTCTTCATCCGATGATGAAACAAGCGATACAGGAACGAAAGATAAAGATATCGATTATGCCGTTTTATATGATGACTCAATTGAAGATTTTAGTTTTAGTAGTGCACGTGAACAAGCTAAAAAACGACTCCTACGTCAACAACAAGAATAGATCGAACAAGATATTGATACAGTTTTTCTTTTTAAATTTTATACTAGACCAGCGTCTTTCTCTATGTTAACGATTCACATAATTGATTCGATGTATTTCGTAAGATCTGATTTCAGTCGTAATATATTTTATTTTTTTTGTCATCTCTCTCTCTCTCTCTCTCTCTCTCTCTTTCTCTAGTTTGATTTGTAGCATTTAGTCCTTGTCAATAATTATATCTAATCGCGCATACATTTGGTTTTTTTTCTGTTTTTTTCCATTTTCTTCAAATTAATGCCGACAAAATAAACAAAACATCGCAGTCATCGAAAAAAAGAAGTTCACGGAGAGTTTTGTTTGATCTAAGCGCGACATCTTAAAAGCAAAGAAAGAATATCGAAGTTCTTTGTTCACGACATAGTATTAGTTATTATTATCAATCAGAAAAAAAAAAGAAACGATGACTCTTGAAAAAAGTCGATTACAAGTACTTGCAAAATAAAAATCAAACAAATAAACGAATTGTTGTTTTCTTTAGCTACCAAATATCAAAGATTTTCAGTTTATTAAAACAATTAGTCGTGGTGGTTATGGGTTAGATTAATAATCATTTGTAATCGGTATTGAACGTGTCGATGTTTTTTTTTCTTTGTTTTTCAGACGAGTTTATTTAGCAACAAAAGTCAATGATGAAAATAAAACTAAATATGCAATTAAAGTTATTAATAAACAAGATATACGAAAGAAGAATTTAATTGATCAAAGTTTGGAATTGACATCAAACGAGCAAAACAAAAAAACTTAACAAATCGATTGTTTTTAGTTCTGAATGAGCGTGATGCATTAGCAATCATGGATTGTCAATTTATAGTTCGTCTTTTTTATTCATTACAAAGCAAAGATCATATCTATCTCGTTATGGAATATATGATCGGAGGTGATCTTATGTCATTTTTATGTATAAAACATGTTTTAGAAAAACATGAAGCACAATTCTATGTTGCTGAAATTGCATTAGCTTTGGATTATTTACATCGACGAGGTGTTATTCATCGGTAAAAATAGATCAATGCGAATATTAAATGAAAGAAAATTAGTTTTTTTTGTCTATGTTAGAGATTTAAAACCGGATAATGTCTTAATTTCAACAACAGGACATATTAAATTAACTGATCTCGGATTATCCGAAATTCGAAATCGTCGAAGTATGAAACAATTTCAATAATGAAAGCTATATTGATTTTCTTTTCTCTCTAGAAGTTTCAGTAGCAGATGTTATTGGTACACCATCAGTATGCAAACTACGTACATCACGTACACCTGGTCAAATCATATCGTTAACATCTGATTTTAGTTTTGTAAAAAGAAAAAATTCTTGAATTTCAATTTCTCTTCAACAAAATTAATTTGATTTCTAGTCTTCAAATGAATCCGATTCCGATTCTTTCGGCATGTCTTCATATTCAAAAAGAAATCGTTCATTCACCCCGTCATCACGTCCAATCGAGAGTAGCCTACGTGTCTATCGACAAATGCTACCAAGTTGCATACCAGAATACGAGCCAATATCATTTAAAATCGATGAATTCGATCGAACCGATGACGTTAGCAGCACATCAGATTTTCTTTTTTCCAGTCCAAAAAAAGCTCATTCAAATAATTCTCAAACAATCAAACAACAACCGCGTGTCTATCCGAAAACAGTCTCACGTGTACTTGCATCGTCACCAGCCTATCAAAATCAATATCGAGCAACTCGACCTGCTGGCCAAACAACGGCATCGACAACAGTATCATCGTCAGCATCATGTTCACCATGTTTATCACCTATTCGATATGCACTTGACACATCGGTACAAACAAATCAAAATCTTTTCTCATCGAATGATGAAAGTTCATTGAAAGTTGTTTTTCAGAAAAAAAAAGAATCTGTATTATTTTGAATTTGTTTATTCGTAGTCAATTTATCGTGCAGAGAATTATTCCAATGGACGAATTTTAACGGATTCGACGTCGAATACATCAGTTCGAAGTAGTTTTCTCAAATCACCAATGTTACCAAATGTTTCAGGACCTGTTTTGGGTACACCTGATTATCTAAGTAAATCAACTCTCTACTACGTTGTATTTTTCATTCTTTCGTTTTCTCCTAGGTCCAGAAGTTCTACTTCAAGAAGATTCACATAGTATCATCTATCATTTGAACCATGGCTCGACATATCTTTGTTTTCTGCTTTTTTTTTCTTGTCTAGCATCTGCTGTCGATTTTTGGGCACTTGGTGTATGTTTGTATCAATTTCTTGTTGGTCTTACACCATTTACAGATGAATCACCGACTGCAATTATATCGAATATTATAAACTATCGACTTGTTTGGCCAAATGATGACGATGAACAGTTAGATGACGAGTCTATGCGAGTTATTCAAGGTTTACTTAGCTATGATCCGATTTTACGATTTCAATTAGATGGTAAATTTATTCCAAAAATAAAATAAGTCACTTGACTTACTGATTCTCGTCAATTCAGATCTGAAAAAAGCTTCATTTTTCAATTCAATCGATTGGAACAATCTATCCAATATTCCTCCACCATTTATCCCTGTGCCTGATGACGATTCAGATACCTTCTATTTTGAAGGTAAACTTTCCCGAATAATTCATTGATTTATTATTTGCTTGTTTTTTTTTCGTTTAGCTCGAAATAAAGCAATTGGTTTCATTGAAGAGTCAATTGAAAATTCATAAATATTCTCTTTTTTTTTTCTTCTCTTATATGTTTAATACGCGCGTCTGTGTGTTAAGTTAAATAATAAAAGAAATGTAACAAAGCAAATGATTTGTGCCTTTCTTCATTTGAGAGAAGAGAGAGAGAGGCTGGTAGTCATAGTTTTTTAAAAAATAAATGGCATGCAAAAGAGAGAAAGAAAAGGGAATCACATCATCTTGTTTTGTCGATCAGCATGGCGGAAAGTATGAATTGATCAAGCTAATTTGTAAGATTTTATTTCGAAACAAATTTTTATAGGTCGACAAGGTCTTTCGACATTAGGCGAAGATGATGAACGATCAAATAATGATGCTAATAGTGGAATCATCTATCATGATGATCAACAAGACGAGTTCGAAACCTTAGATGAACTTGAAGAACTTGCACCGAGCGTTAAAGTTGATGCTAATAAATTTCGAATGCTCTCTGATAATGTCGAAAATAGTTTAGCTGAAATTGATAATTCAATGTTCGAATTATTGGAACTCAAAGATAATTTACTTTTACAATTTCTACCTCCCAATGTATCAGCACGTATATCGTTAGTTGTTTCACGTTTATATCGTGCCTATTCATTATCACAAATACCTATCAATGAACTTGTTCGTCTCGTTCAATTGTATAGTCAATCATTTGATATTAAAAGTGTTGCTCTTAAAAAATTATACGAAAACAATGAAATGAAAAAACGAATGTTAAATATTGCATTGCAAAAATTATCATCGTTAGAAAGTAGTAGTCGACGTCATCAACAACTAAGAATGATTAATCATTGGGAGAAAATGTTTGAATGAATTACTTTTTCATTTTCACTGAATATATTTGTTTTATGTTTAAGGTATATTAATTTAGCATTGCCAAGATCGAATGGTAGAAAATGGAAATTTCGATTGACGAAATTTCGTGAAGTATGCTGAGTTGATAGTTTGTTGTGAAAAAAAAAATAAAAATTGTTCTTTAGACATCACAAATGGGCTATGAACATGTTATTGAATGGTTAAGTTCGAATGTAGCACGACCATCATCGGCATCTGATGTTTCGAAAGATGAACAATCAGATGATGAAGATGCCGATGAACTTGCTGATCCTGATCGAATTGAAACATCCGGTGATATTATCAGCGTACCGGAAATAGACGAACATCAAATTGATCAAGTCAAATTTTTTTCTTTTTCCGAAAAAAAAAATTCTCCTTGTTCTTTGTTCAGGGTTCTGAATTTGGTGATGAAATCGAAAGTGATAACGATGGTAGTTTCTTAAGCAGTGCTGGCAAACAAAAACCTAAACGAATACCACAACCGTCTCGTCGTAAAGATTCCAAACGTGGACCTTCTCAAATATCAGCACCAGCACCACCAGTTGTGATTACCAAAGTTGATGTAGATATTCAAGTACAACCAACTCAAGATGATCAACAAACATCAACAGGAGATATACTCTCAACAAAGTAATTGTGTTGAAATTATTGATTGATTAAGAGAAAAAAAAACAAGTAAAATATGATTCAGATCATTACTGATTCGTGTATATCGACCAGTTGGACTTTTGAAAACGAAATTTCAATGTACTATTCATGCACATGGAGAAAAATATACGACACAATTATTTACATTTGATGTAATTAGTTATTCATTGAGTTGTTCTTTTATTTGAACATGTTCTTTTGTATTGCTATAGAAATCAACGAATTCCAAAGATGATAATACAAAAGGAAAAGGACGTTTAGCTGCTAGTCGAGCAAGCAAAGTTGCTGATTCGAGTAGAAATCTTATTTATTAAAAAAAAACGATGAAAACAAATTGATTTATTTTTTGTAGAAACTAAAAAACGACCAGGTGATTCATCAAACTTAAATGACATCGATATAAATGTTATTGATAAGCAACAATCAACAGAATTTATCATTCCAATGCCTAGTGTTCTCAAATCTCGTTCATTATTCGAAACTGAAATCGATCCTGATGCGATTCTAATCGATATGTTTGGCGATGATAAACTCTGTGGAACATTAGTTCTTTCACCTGAAGATTTACGAATGCTTGTAAACCTTCGAAATCTCTTGTTATGCTTGTTTTTTTTTCTATTTGTCACATTTATTCTAGGATCTACCGAATTTAAGTAGTCCAACATCAGCACCATTGATTACAATCGATGATAGCGCATCAAATCCTGCGAAAGCAATCGAAAAAACGAATCAAACAAGTTTCGATCAACAATCAACTGATCTCTATAAATCCTGGACTTCACGTACACCACAAGCATACGTTGTTTATAATGATAAACGTGAACCGATTGCAAAATTACCTTTGCATTTATTCTGGTATCATCAAGTCGAAATAACGCATGCAACCAAATGCACAAGTAAATGATCATTTTTAGATCGAATCTATCTATCTCGTTGTTTCTAGTGACTGCGCCATTAGAAGTTCGTTCGATGGCGGCAGCGGCAGCAACACCGGCACCACCACCACCACCACCAATTGAAATACCTGTAGAAGTTCCAATACCAGTCATTACCCCACCTGCAGTGAATGTTGAAGACAATAAAGAACCATCACCAACTGAAGTAGTCATTGATAATGGACAAATCGAAGCATTGAAAGCCTCGTATGAAGATCGTTTAGCTAAGATGCAGGAGAGCTATCAGTAAATTTGAAAAACGAATTTCTTTGTTAATTAGATATTTTTTATTGAAAAATCTAGAGCGGAAATTCGTCGATTAACAAAACTTTTGAACGAAATGCCATCGCGTCGTTCAAGTCAAATGGGTGATCTATCTGAATTGGATGAAACTTTACGTGAAAGTACACAAGAACAACCATCAGAACCGACTACTACACGGTAGACAAATCTTTTATTTTTTGATCTTTCTGAATTTCTATTTCAGACGACAAGTTCATCATCCAATAAAACGTGAAATCAGTGGTGACAATCAACCACCACCAGTTTATGGCAAAAATCTACCGAAAAATGTAATTAATGAGTCTTTTCAACAGAAAACAAGAATACAATCATTTATTTTTTAGTTTCTCGATCGATATCATATGTTTATGGAACGAAGTACGGCACATCGTCATCAATTATCAGCAAAAATTGAAACTGAAATCGCTCGTGAAACCGAACGACAAATGGAAATTCAACATCGATTACATCGAGCTGATCAAAACGAAGAACGTTATGATGGTTCGATATTGTATTTAATTGTGAAAATATTTTTCTTGAATATCATTTCGAATAGATCTTTGTTTGCCAGCTGTCTTCATGCCGTTTCGATCGGGCAATGTTTACAATCCAAGAGCATATCGATTTTTTCATTCTATTGGTCAGTTCAATCTCAATCGATGACTTTCTTCTTAAATTTAAAATCTATTCATGTCTAGGTACAACAGATCCTCGTCTAACTCAAACACCATCGATATTCAAACTTCCGCCACTGCCATCAGGCTCGGTAAACAAAAAAAAACATTTTTATTTTTGGAAACTAATCTATATGCGTAGGTGTCTGTATTGAATCTTTTCGAATTGAGCCGTTGTTACGATGCTGCTAATGCTAAAGATCGTTCTGCTGATAAAACAACGACTGAATCACTTCAACAGCCAGTGCCACCTCCAACGACTCAAACATCGAATTAATTTTCTTTTCTCACCGGGTGTTCATCTTTTTTTCTTTGCTGTATGTTTTTTTTCCAAATAAACTATTAACTAGCCCGAAAACGATATCTGTCCATACTTCGTTGAATACTTTCGGATGCTTTCGAATGATGCAAAGGAAAGTATGCAGCTCGTAAGGGATACTGTCGTTGTCGTTCTAGAATTTTATATTTATCATCGCGACCGATTTCATTAAAAGTGACGTTTTGATTTTTCTTAGTTGGATTCATCTATAAATAAATTCAAGAGTCTCTGTCTATGCACTTAAACATTTTCATTGACTTACTGGAGGTGATGGTGTCCGTGGAACGTATGGAAGTAGACTATCATCATCGGCTGGTGCTATCGTATATGTCGTTACTTTTTGTGTAGCAGGGGTATTTGAACGTGATGGAATATCGATCGATCTCGGTCTTTCAGGCATTTCCTTTCGAGATGGTTGTTGTCTATTCTTATTATTCGAATCTATATGGTACATTTCAACTTTTTGATTATGCAACGGTTGATATTTTGAAGGTGATTTAGTTCTCGATTGAGGACGTGATGCTTGTAATGTTGGTTTTGTTGTGTTATTTGATCTCATATGATACATTTCTGTTTTTCGATTGTTGAGTGGTTGATATGGTGTTGAGAGTTTTTTTCTTGTATTTGTCGAAGCTGTGAGTGCTCGTTGTTGCTGTTGTTGTTTAGGAGTACTATTCGATTCGATATGATACATTTCAGGTTTAATTTGATTCAACGATCGATAAGCTTGAGCCGATGTCGGTTTTGGTTTTATTGTTGCTGTTGTTGGCCGTTGATTTGAAGTTGTTTTCAGTCGATCAGTTGAAGGTATTCGATTATAATCAGACGGTCTCAAATGATCCATATTTCGTTGTTGAGACGATACTGGCCGAGTTAGATTCTTCACTGTTCTTGTTGTTGTTGTTGTTGATGGTGGTGGTGCTACTGAACGGTGTTGAACATTATTATAATTGAAATTTTCTGGTGCGCGAAGTGTGTATACTTCAGGCATGACTCAAAAGTCAGATTGATGATAGAAGTAAATGCTTTTATTCGAATGAAAAGAAAAATTATATTTATATTCTTATATTGCTTCATGCTTTTAACAACATTTTTTTCTTTTTATCGAATAAAGAAAAGCAGAAGAAAAAAAAAGGAAATTAATGTGTTTCGTTTTGATCGTGTCGATACATTTTTGTAAGAACACGTCTTCATCCACTTTTTTTTTCTCTATAAGGTCATTTCAAAGAACAAATAATGTAATCACTCGAAATACAATTAATATTAAAGAACAACTGAGACTCAAAAATTAGCGCTTTAATGATTAAATATTTATTATTTCAAACATTAGCTGTTTTTCATTTTTGTTATTGTTGATGTCGTCAAAGAAACAAAATTCTGACGCATTTGCTCGAATATCTATTTATAATATTGATATAACTCATATACAATTAACACCATCTGATATGAAATTAAAAACTCATACAGGTTATAATGATGAACATTTGAAACGTTTAAAATATCTTTTTCAGCAAATTCTTGATTCACAACAAAATAGTCTCGATGAGAAACATTTTGAATTAGCTGTAAGATCGATTTGTCATTCATTAACACAATCGAATCAAGCTCATCGATTAGCTGAAAGACTTTTTAAAGCTTATGATAAGAATACAGATGGATCTATTGATTTTGCTGAAATGATTGATTTTGTTTGGTAGATTGTAATTTATTATTCATATGAAAATAGATTTCTATTCTGTTTTATCTAGGACAGTTAGTGATGCGCCAAGAGAAGAACAAATTGTTGGTTTATATCAAGCGTTAAAAGATTCGAATGGAAAATTATCTAAGACGAGTTTAATAGAATTTTTAATTGTATTAAAAGATGATTTTCAATCTGACATATCATTAAATACCGATTATGATATTCGAAATCGGGTTGATGAATGTTTTGCTTATTATCATAATCCATCGGATGGTGTTAATTTAAACCAAATACTCGATTATTTTCTTGGCTCACGAACAACACTAATTCAACAAATCAAACAACGTTGGATTGATAGAATTCAAAGGCATGACAATAGAAAAAACAAAGCATTTTCTTTTCAGTTTAGCTAATTATTATATTTACATTCGAGCAAATTTACTGATGAGAACATTCTTTTGAACTTAGAATAGTAATAAAATAGACGAAAGAAAGTATTTTTGCTTTTGTGTGGGAAGAAAAAGAAGATTACAGCTCAATGTTAAACTCTCTAATCGGAAATGATCATATAAACTTCAATTGATCTATAATTTATTAGAAACTAATCTTTACTTTGTGTTGACGTTGATCTAATCACTATTTATTCAACAAACAAAATCTCGTTTGTCATGCGAGAAAACGAACTCATTCGAGGATATATTATTTTAATACATCCTTTCATAAAAGAGATAAATAAAAAAATGTCAACTTGATATGACCAAAAACAAAAGATTAAATTCATGAGCTTGTTTCGAAAGAGAAGAAAAAGAAAAAGGAAAAATGACGCATATTAATGATAATTATTTTGTGTTAAATTGAAAGTAAGTTTAATTAGAAGCAATTATGTTTTTAAAAGCAAAAGACAAAAACCTCGAGATTTAATCAAGAAAGAAACTTGAACAATTCAATCATTGATACGTATATAAATATAAATCTAACATAAACAAAAGCAATGAGATAAGCATTATTAATCAAAAATCTAATAAGTGATATGTCAATATTATTTTGAAGAGAAATATTTCGAGTTTATTGACAAGTTTTGACACTTCGATTAGTTTATTTCTTCTTCCTTATCTTTACTGCACATTGACATTTGATGAAGACCAATCTTAGTCGTCTCTCGTTTTTTTCCCCTCCTGTATGTTGTCAGCAAATATACACACGCGATTGTGTGTCAATGTTTGACTGCTGCTGGTGCTAGTGTTTTGAGTTTGTCTCTTTCTCTGTCTTTTCCTATTTTTGTGTAATGATATTTGTCATGTCTTCAATGTAATATGAAGTAAATAACTTGTTAATTTACATGTATTTTTTGTCAGTGATTTTTTCGGATTTTGAATTTCTTTGCTTATATTATTAGGGATGTGTTTTTATTCGCACGAACGCGTTGCAATGGGACATCTGAATCTATGCTTGCCTACGTATGACGAGTTTCTATTCACTTTAGTGGTTGCTTGCTAAAATAGAAGAAGAAGAAGAAGAAAAATGGAGAAAGCATCCCTAACGTTGCCATGTTCAATCTTCACTCTCTAGTTTTTGCGACGGCAATCTGAAAAAAATGAATGAATGAAAGAAAGAAAGAAAGAGCAAAAAAGAAGAAAAAAGAAAGACAAACAGACAGACAGAAAGCGAGAAATAAACTCGCTCTTTTGTTCGTTCATTTAGCAACCGCGTCAATCATATAAAGGCAAGACTTTAAGACTTCGTCTTCTTGTGTTTTCGTATCTATTCTTTTTGTTTTGCTTCTTTCAAAAGATATTTATTGAGTATTGAAATGACTAATGTTGATAGAAGCAATTCGAACAATTACTCTCATCGTTGAAATCGATCAAAACCCAAGTGCTAATAGGAATATACATATATATTGAGAGAAAGAGAGAGAGAGAAAGAAAAACACCACTTTCCTTTCGTCATAATCGATTCTAGAGATTTTCTTTTCTCAGTTTTTTTTTAGTATGCAGTCATAGTAGTCGAAGCAGCAAGACAAAAAAAAAGGAAAAAATAGTTTCCGCTTTGGACTCGCGTTTTCTATATGTGTACGTGTATATTCACGCAGCCAACCGCTATCATCACAATCAGATAGAAAAATGAAGCGAATAGATGACATGAACATTCATTCACTAAATGACTATGAAAAAGAAATTGTAAGTAGATAATCTCAAATAAATTGATCGAGCTTTTTCATTCGAATAACAGCAGCAGTTGCAGCAACAACCACGACGACAATAAATAAAAGACAAACATCAAGCAAACAATCTATTTAGTCTCGTTTTTTTTCCTTTCTTTCTTTGTTTTTATTAATGTAAATGTGTATTCATCATGATAATAATGGCATGAGAAATCGTGTATAATATATGGGTACTGAGAGAAAAAAAAACGACATGGCTCACTTGAGACGGATATCCGGTTGGTTTGCTTCGTATAAAAAAAGAGATCCGAAGACAGAAAAGTTTTAAATTAAATACCAAAAACATATAGATATGAAAAATAGATGCTTTTCCTTCGTTTTTTTTTCATTAATCAAAGAAATTCTAGAATATATCATTTATTTAGCCAACAAGCAAAACAAAAACTTTCTCTCTTTCTCTTTTGTCCAATGACAATGAATCGATGGTAAATCGACTTTCGTTCGTTGTGTATGTCACGAACTTGTCGATTCACATCGATTGCATGTTAAGTAGATATTTTTTTGCTCGATTTCTTTATTTACTCGCTAAAAGTTCGAACTGAACGACAATATTTCTGCAAATATGATTAATTCGTTGAAGTTATACGAGTTTTTTTCTCTTGCTATCTTCACACGAAACTATAAATAAAAATAGTCCCAACAGAGTAATGATCGTTCAGTAGAAATATATTTCTTCTTTCTCTTTCTTCCAGATAAATATAATAATGATATTAAACTAAATGGCTCATTTTACACGTTTTGTTTCATTTGAAGATAAATATGGTACAAAGTATGTGTTTGAAATTAAGTGTTCAAAATTGATTTCAATTTTTTGTTGTTTGTAGTCTATTTACATTTATTCTTCCCAGTACATATCTATTAGGAACTGAAGAGAAATTAATAACACGAGAGTTCTTCTGTCGACACATTCCGTTTGCATTGACATTTGTTAAGAATGGTGATCAATTGAATGCATTTCTTCTACATCGTAGTCGTGATACGGAACGACTCGAAATGACACTCGATCTTAGTGTCACATTACTATGCCGAGAGCATTTTACTCGTAATGAAACATTCGTCGAAAAAAATTGTAAATTTACAAATAAAATCACTTTACACGGACGAAAATCATTTACATCTGTCAATCGTCTTTGTTCAGTTGAATACATGGATGAACGTGGAAATATTCAATGTGAATTAGAAATTAAAAATCTTTCCGTTTTCTATCTAACTGATATTCAATTGACACCACAATTAATGAATCCTCAATATGCACATGTGATTCACTCGACCAATAATCGACAACCGATCGATGCCAAAATTGAAACACCATCGTTTTTTTATTCGAATTATGAATGGTGTGTTGTTATTCAACCGAAACTCGATAGTGTCGGACAACTCGGACATTTTCGAATGTTTATTCAACGTTTAACACCGTGTGATCATTCAGTTAAATTAACTTATCGCGTGAAATTAACTGCCGGTTCATATACATGGGATCCGTATCAAGAACGGAAATTAATGAATCCAAATGATAGTAATACATATGAAATAAATTATACTGATTTACATGGTCTTTGTCGGCCATATCGAATCGATCGTGTTCGAGATTTGTTACAAGCCGATGGAAAATTTACTCTCACTGTTGAACTCAAAGATGCTGTTAGTAAGTAACTAACTAACTATTCGATCAAAATATATTAAAAATAAAACAAAAAGGTTGTCGTGTTGTTTATTCTTCCTGTTCGTACTACTCGAGTAGGCAAACATTATTTCCTATGTCATTTATTTTTTTCATAGACACATGCGGGGGAAAAAATTGACAGGAACAAATATAGAGTTCAGTTTCGTGTTTAATTTCTAGAGCACAGGTCGTTTCCATACGTAATTTAACCAAAGTCGAAAAGCCGAGTCTAATTAGAATTCATTGAATTGTTAATATTGATGTGCGTGCTTGATTATTATTTTGTATTTTCTATTTTCTAGCCGTCTTCCCAATCATTGTTGATCCATTTGCAGTCAATCCTGTGCCCGTGTCATTTCTTGATAAAGATCAACAAGCATGGACTGTTGAAGCTTATATTGAAGAGCAATGTTTCATTATACGTTTATATTATTCTGATATATTTAAAATACCGGTTGATTATGTTCGATCAATATGTTTTAATATAACGGTACGAAATCATCGTGATACAAAAATAACAACAAGTGTATTTCCTAAGCCGGTAACGAAATATTATGCACAGAAAGATAGTGATGAAGGTTTAGAAATAAGTACAACACTTGATGTTGACGAGGTAATTGAAGATGTAAAAGTAGAAATGAGAATTTATCCGTTGTTTTGTTTTCTCGGTTAGTTAACTGAACGTGGTTATTTAAATGAACAACAAAGTGTGACAATTGAAATTGAAATCTTCTTTTCACATCTGATGTTTCAACCGGAATATACACCATTAGATGACGTTGTTCGAAAACAAAAACAACAGATCATGTAAAATTTTCCGATTTATTTGACTTTTTTTTCTAAAAAATTATCATATAGGCGTGAATTACAAACAGCACAGAGTGAAAATTTTCAATTAGAAAAAAAGATTCATGAACTTCAAATGGTTCTACAAAATCCTAGTCTCGCCAGTCGTTTATCCGATGTTGCCAATGGTTCATTATCTGGTCTTAGTCCCGCATCCTCACTTTCGACAGGAGCAGCAACAGCAACACCTGAAGTCGTTCGAAAATATCACGAAATGAAATATGGTAACAAAAATTCAACAAATACATCGCCGTCATTAATACACAGTAACATGTCGAGTTTTGATGGAACTCAATCGAATATAAATAATTCATTTGCAACTCGAAATGGTATGCTCTCGGGGAAATTATCAGCATCATCTGTACCACAACCGAATATAACAATGGGCGCACGAAATTCAACATTTAAATTTACAACTAAACTGCCTGATTCTATACAAAATACAATCAATAATACAAGTCAATCGATTCAATCTAAATTACCAGCTAGTCTACAAAATTTACAAGCAAGTTTAACCGAAGGAACAACTATAAATATGCTTGCAAATAAATTACAAAATGCATTTTCATAAATCTATTCACATTTTCTCTATTTATTTATTTATTTATTTATTTATCTATCTCTATCTATTGATTTCTTTCGTTTTTTGTATGTTGGTGTGATATTGAGAATGCGAGAAACAATATTTTGAAGAGAAAATATCCCGTTTCTGTGATTCCTTGTTCTCTCTCCCCAATTTCGTTTTTTTTTCGAAAGATAAAATAACGAAAACGATAAAAAAAAATTATAAGATTACAATATCAACACCATATAATGTCGAATTTGTAATTCGTTATGTCTTTTAACATTCGAAATAAAGATGATGATGATGATGATGATGATAGTTTGTTTTATCCATATGAAATTACATTAGAATGATGCAATATATCGTCATATAGATTAGATTATTTTCTTTATGAAAATTACATTTAAAAAAAATACAAATTTGAATAATATTTTCACGAATGTTGACAAAGAAGAAAAAAAAACACAGTTACTGTACAAATAATTGCCTAAGTCACAAGAATGGAAGGATTCGAAAAACAAAAAATAATAATCGTTTCAAACTTGATTGAGTACGGGATGATTATTGATTGTGGACGGTTCATTAGCGTGCATAGTCTTCTTATCTTGTGTAACTGTAGTAGTAGTGGTTTTTGTTCGTCGAATTTTGTTCTTATTTGTATTTGTTGACAATTCATCGTCATATGTCGATTTTTTTGTTTTGGTTATTTCATCTTTCGAACTACTATCCTCGTCGTCGCTCGTTGTAAATATCATTGATTTCGTTAGTTTATTTTCAATGCCGTATGTTTTCGCCCAGAAAATGAGATCATCGAATGAATTTTGTTGTGTCGTTATTTTCTTTGCTAAACCATCGAATAGATCAGTGACATCCATTGCATATTTTGTTGAATACATTGCTTGAATAAAATCTAAAAGTGTCTCGCGTATCTGTTCGAGACGTTCTTCTTCGAGATATTGACATTGTTGAAAGATTTCCGTTGCTTTTTTTCGATAAGTTTTCTGTGCTTGTTTATGTCGTCGTTTGACATCGCTGAGTTGTTCATTGATATCGGTTAGAATCGTTCGTTTCTTTGTTTGAACATCGATTGCACGTTGAAGTTGTTTTTCAGGCGTTGTTGGATCGAGTTCGAGAATTTCCACAGCACAATCAGCTGCACGAACAGCTTCACGAGCTTTTCGTTGTTGATGTTCGAGATTGTCTAATTCATCATCAATTTGTCGAAGTGATGTACGTGCAGTTTTAAATAATTTCTTAATCTCATTCGAACGACGATGTTTTCGACCGGGACGAAGACGTTCACTGACATAGACTTCATTGACATACGTTCGATATTTATCAATAACTTTATCAAGTTCTACGCAAGTCTGTTCTTTGACTTGAGCGAATTTTTTCGTTATATTAACGACATCGAGTTGAGCACGTTTGGTCGTATGATAGGATATAAGTGTCGATTGTTGTTTCAATCGATTCGTCCATTTGTCAGCATACGAAATCAGATTACGAATTTGTGTACGTTCGTTATCACAATAATCTTGCATCCATTCGATTATATCCATAGAAATTTCATAGCCTAGAAATACAAAACATGTAATTACAGTTTGAGATTAGATAAGAAACGAAAGAGAAGAAAATCAATTTTCGAACTAAACTTACCGCCATCGAGTCGTTCGAGTGCTGCTCGATAGTTATCATCTTCGAAAAAATTCCTGCCGAGAAATTGATTGGTCTGATAATGATCATTGTTTGCGCCCGGTCGATTGGCAGCAAGCGTTTCTTTAAGTCCAACACATGCAGTTAAATTCATTGTCGGAGTACTAGGCATACAATTTCTGTTTTTGACAGGTAAAAATGCAAATGAATTTTTATTTCGTGTTATTGATTTCTTAATCTAGAATGAAGTCAATTGACGAAATTATGTCGCAATGAAAAGAACAATCTTGACAAAAACTGACTAATCGAGAAAAAAAAAGGAAAAAAGAAAAGCGCTGATATATATACAGGAGATAGAGATTTTTTCTTTCTGTACGATGAGTGGGTAGAGAAAAAAAACCGTTGGAGAGAAAGAGGGGAAGTAAATGTCGAAAAAAGGAAAGATTGGCAGCCGATGATTCACACGAGGAGATTCTGTAGAACTTGGATAAACAGTACAGACAATATACAATCGTCGATTTACTAATCGAACGAGTAATACATAACAACTGGTTGGAAGTCACTCAGACATATTTGCTAACATAGATATTAAATTAAAAATAAGTTGGTTTTTTTCTGATGCTCTCTTGTTAATCCAATCTGAAGAAAAAAAAACTTTCGAGTGTCTAACAACATGCAGTTGAGTCATGTTGCTACGATTTGATATACGTTTTTTTTTCTACATCTGAGAATGATTCATTGATAAATTTGTCTTTATAACCTTTAACAACTATCAACTTATCCGATTAAATGTCTTCAATAACTTTCTAAATTGCTACTTCAGCAAGAGAAAAAGAACAAAAAAAAAGATACAAACGGATGAGAGTGCAAGTGACTTGTCGTTTTTTTCTCTGTATATAAAAAAAAAGAACCCCCGAAACTCAATTGGAATACAAGACATAATTGTTCAAAGTTCTTGATTCGAGTTTTTTTTTCTCTCCTCAATGTCTATAAGTATGTGTATTTACTTACTCCTCAAGAATTTTCAGTTTGACGCTGCCTTGAAATTCAATTTATTTCGTCGTTTGTTTGTTCTCTTATTTGATGAAGATTACCATATTGAGAAAAAAAATATAAAGGATTCGAACATTTCGTTTGCATTTTCTTTCTTACATCTTCATCTCATATTCAAAATGGAATAGCAAACTATGTACAAGTATTTTTCCATTGGATTATTTCCATATTAATAAAAAAAAACAACATGACTTTTTTTTCAATCTAATAAAAGAAAATTTCGTGAACTATTTGTCATTATTCGAAATAAGAGAGAAAGAAAGAGAAAAAACCATACGAACTTCAATGTCATAGAAATGACTCTACGCACGGTAAGGTATTTATGACTGATTTTTTTGAAAATGATCGTTATATATATTTGTATGTGTGTATGTTGACTTCATAAATATTTGCATCATTCATTATGCACTTCAAAATACGTGTGAAATGACATATGTTTTCAATTATATTCTTTATTTGACAACGATGAGTTCTCAGTTTTATATATATATATATAATATTAGCCTTGATATCGAACTGCTGTTCGTAACGACTTTGTTTTTGTAGTAAAATGATCATATCATGGTCGACAGATGGAAAAGACGTTGTCCTTTTTTTTTATGACGTGCACACTCTTCTTTTAACAGAAACAATGATCAATATCCTTCATAGTTTATAGCTTTGTCTGACTTGTGCACAATGAAATATACTGATGCAGCAGCCGTAGCAACAGCAATCAATTGTTTCTCATTTTTATATTTCGCACTTAGGCACAGAGAGAGAAAAGGAAACTAATGGATCAGAATTACTGATATTAATGATGAAGGATAAAAACTTTTAAGAAAAGCTATACATCATTGATAAGATGTGTAACAAATGAAAATAAACAAATCTGTCAGGACAATTAGAGTTTAGAGTCCATTGAAAACATATTAAGAAATCGTTTTATTGACGGACAGAAGAAGTCATTATTGCCTCTCGAAAACAATAAAACATCGAAAGTCATCAAGGGCTACTTTCTTCTTCTTTTTTTTCTTGGTCGTTGATTTGAAAGATTTTGTCATCATATTGTATGCGAACAAACTAATTGATTTGTTATTGTTTATATTAATATAACAAATAAATCTCAAATGTCAAGCAAATTGAAAACTAAAGACCTTCATCATTAAAAGAAAGTCATGATATTTAAAAAAAACAATGTGCAGACATATCCTATTAAATCTTTCGACAAGTCATTTTCAAGTAATTCAATTGTTATCTGACGGTAAATAAACTTGTTCTGATAAGACGACTATTATAGGCGTTTGTCCCTCTCTCTAATATGCGTATATACGATCAAAATAGATGACGAATGATTCATACATATAATGTATTAAGCAATAACTGATTGATATGGATAAAGCAAACAAGAAATCTATTGAAAGTCAAGATCAAAATGATTGTTAGAAAAGAATGTTATGTTCTTATAGTGTGTTAAAGTATTCATATAATAAATTTCATGTATGCCAAGTGTCCTTGTAGATATGATCTGTTGAATATAGATTGGATAGATCAAAGAAACAGCTAACTATTTTTCTCGTGTTTGATATTGAAATTTGACAATCATAAAATATCAAGAGTTAACCATATTTTATCTCTTCTCTGACATTCGGCGCCCTCTTAAACGATAATTCGTTGTTAGACATCAACTATCATCCAATTGAATTCATGAGTTTACCTTTTTTTGTCTGTCTGTCTGCATGTCCGTCATTCTCTTCTTTCTTTTCGTACACCTGTTATTCTTTCTCTTGTGTTGCTCTCGTGTTTCTATTCCTTTGTGTTTCTCATTGATAAAAAACAGACAAAGAAAACCTAATGTTCTGTAAGTTATACAAAATCAATTATCATCATTTTCTTTCTTAATTACAAAAAATCAAGCATAATTATCTTCATGTCATTCATTGTTCAAAAACAACGAATGAACAAACAAGAGAAAAAAAAATGAGACAGCAACAGCATTATACATCGATCGCCATATGTATTGTTCAAAATTCTCTTGTTCTGTCTTTCTCCATTCGAACAAGAAAAGAAACATTCATTGCTCATATACATTTCTTTCTCTCTCTCTCTCTCCATCTCGTTAAATTCATCATCATCATTGTATACATTCTTTCTTTCATTCGTTCGTTTTAGTTCTGATAAGATGCATTGTATAAATAACTATTCAACGGCTCGTCTATCATGAAAGTAATTGTTAATTTTGGTGAGAAAAAAGTCGTTGTACCATGTGGTACCAATGGTGATCTATTAATACGAGAATTAATTCAGTTAGCTACAGCAAAATATCGCAAATTAGTAAGAGAAAATCTCTTGAAATTCATTCGAAAGGAAACATTTGTATTTGCTTTCTTTTTTTAGTCATTATACAATGATTTATCTGGTTTTAACAGTGATCAAATTCAATTGAGACTTAATAATGGTGCAGTTGTTGATCCTGATGATCGAGTTTGTGATGTTGTCGATGATCGAGAAGAGTTATTTACAATTATTGATTCATCACCGAAGAATTTAAATAGCAATGGTGAACTATCATCAAGTTTAACAAGTTCAAATCTTTCATCAAGTTTATCTGATCAAGAACGTCCTGGCGTACCACCACCACAACAACCCAAATCATCGATTAATCATCGACATGAAGTCATTGTTACTGATGCTGATCTTCGAAGTATGTATAACTCTCACATATGTGCGACACGTTTTGATTCCTTTTAACCGTTCGTTTTCTTCTAAAGTAAACATTGTTGAACTCTTATGAGACATGATGAGAATTTTCTTTTTCTTTTTCCTCACTCAGTTTATGTAATCAAACGAGAGTATTAATAGTCAAGAGACACACACAAAAGAAATTCATCTTTAAGTTCGAGAACTTAGTAATCTCTTGAGTGATGTTGTTGTTGTTGTTGCTGTTTCTATTATTTGTAATCAAAGAATCGTTTTTTTTTGTTCTTTTTAGCTCGATCTTTACGTATTAAAACTGAATCAACTAATCCACATGTTGACAAAACTGAAATGTATAATGTTCATTTCGATGACAAAACAGGCGATCAAATCTTTACAATTATCTTGCCAAAAGAAAATAGTCCGTTGGGTATTCATGTTATACCTTACAATAGTAATGAAAATCAGGTCAATGGACTTCTCTTACAAAATATCGAAGCCGATGGACGAATTAAACGGCAAGGTATTCTACAAATTAATGATCGTATTATTGAAATCAATCGAATTAATATCGAACAATGTTCATTTGAAAAGTAAAAACTCGATTATTCGAAAGAATTTTTAAATTTTGTCGTTGTTTTTCATCAGAGCACAACTCATCTTTCGAAATGCATTAATTGAATCTGAACTTGAATTGAAAATAATTCGTAGTTTTAAAAAACCATCGATACCACCAATTTCGAATGTCAATGATTTCAATCAATCATGTAAACGTCTTGGCAAAATCATTAAAATAACTCTTGTCAAAGGTATCGATGGTCTTGGTTTTAAATTAGCATCGCGTGACAATCCAACAGGTGTAGCCAATCCAATCTATGTCAAAACAATATTTCCTAAAGGTGCAGCTATCGAAGACGGACGATTACAGAATGGTGATCGTTTACTAATGGTAAATTCGATCGATGTTACTCAAATGTCATTACAAGAAACAGTTGGTCTATTACGTGAGACACGTATTGGCGATACAGTTCAACTGTGTGTATCAAGACAACATGATGGATCGTTACCAAAAGATTTAGTAAATAAATTTTGAAAGAAAAAAAACAACAACAACAAAAAAAAACTTATCGGTTTCGTTTAGTTAAACGATGAAGTTAAAACACAAATAATGACTTTTGATATTCCTCTACGTGATACATCATCAGCAGGCTTAGGTATTACATTAAAAGGCAAAACATCGATTATCGATGGACAATCAACTGATCTCGGAATATTTGTTAAAAGTATATTAACAGGCGGCGCAGCTTATCGAGTAAAATCTTCGTTTCATTTTATATTTTCAATTGTTTTTCTTTTATTTTTCAAGGACAATCGTCTTCGTTCGAATGATCAAATTCTTATCATCAATGATTCATCACTTGTTAATCTAACAAATCTCGAAGCGGCTAATATTTTACATGATGCCGTTCGAAAAGAGATTCAACCTGGTTTTATTAAAATAACTGTATCACGTAATGAACAAAATCTTAATTCGAAAAATGTCAAAGAAACTGAACTATCACCGCTAATAAATAACGAAGAAAATGAATTAGATCTTACAAGTTTTGTTTCATCATCAAACAATCGAAAAACGCCCATCAATGAGTTTGATATTCGTTCGCAAACGCCAAGTCGAATGAAAACAACTTTGAGTGAAAAACGTAGGTTTACAATTGAAATTGATTTGTAATTTTACATACTTTTTTTTGTTTCGTAGAGAATCAAGAAGACATTCATTCTAGACCGAATCCATTCGATCGTGAAACTCCATTTCGTCAGAGTATTTCAGAAAAACGTCGTTTAAATCAACAATCTTTCCATGAAACTCGTACAAATAGTGAACGAAGTAAGTTTTTGAATTATAAAAAAGCAAAATTTTTATTGTCTAATCATTGAAGTTTTTCGTTGTATAAAAACGATTCGTAAACGATTTTTTGCTTGATTTCGACACATCTAATCATCTTTCTAGGACATCCACCGACTCGCATGCGACCCAATTCGACTACACAGATGGTTCGTTCGTCATCCTATGAAAGTATAACAACTCGACCGACGAAAGAAAATGATGAACAACAAAAACGACAGATTAAATCACGACATCGTGCGTGTAATGATTCATTTCGACAGGCTGTTGATAGATCGTATAATAAGAATAATTATACTGGTATATGAAACTGATTTTAGATTATTGATAAAAGTGTTTTTCATATTTTTTAAGAAACTATTAATGGTGAACGACCGAGTAAAGTCGAAAAGACAAGATTTAAATTTGCGAATTTATTTACGAATAAGTATAGTTTCATGTTCGAATGTTTATAAATCTCATTCGTTGTTTCTCTTCTAGATCGAAAAAGAAAGAAAATCAAGAGGAAAAGTTTGTTGAAATATCAAAACTTGAATAAATTCAATAACGATTTGTCATGTTTCGTTTTCAGGTCATCGACATTATCAATGAAATCAATTGTTACTCCTCCACCTCCATCACCTTTTAGTTCGCAGCCAGATTTCACCGTTTCTAAATCTCAAAATTTCCAAACCGAACATACAATTCCTCATGTTCCCGATTGTCAACCATTGTCCTATCAACCATATCGTTTTGAATCATCGAACAATCGTCCATCGTCAACTGTTCATCATGTCAAATCATCTCATGCGCCTATTCCACAACAATTTCTTCAATCGAATATTACCGGTACACAATCATTGAAACAACATCAACCACCAACTCGTTCATCCTATCCAATCAATTATTTTCTCCCGTCAAATCAACGAGCAACATCAACAAATTCTTATTTACAATTGGAAAATCCGGCTAATGTTTAGCATTCTATACTATATTTATTTATTTTTTGTTCTTGCATTTTCATTGAAGAGGAAAAAATAATAACAATAATTCTCTATCAATTGCTTTATTTGATTGTGTCAGATATTTGATTAATTTTGTCGGTTTTTCCTTTGTCTTGTACATAGATGCTTTACATCTTCTTTTTTTTCTTTTTTGTTTATTGCTTGAGAATAAATATGTGAAAAGTTACGTGCATGTCGAAAATTGACTTTCTTCTGTCGGGTTATTTATTTGTATGAAGATGAAAAGTTCGAGACAGGAACATATACAATTTCAATTTCTTATCAAACATCCGGCTATTGAAATGTTTAAAAAAGGAATGACTAGATTCGTTACGGATGTTTAATCGAAAAACATCGAAAAGAAAATGTACTTGAATTAATATTCCGAAAATTGTTCTCGATTCATACTATGATTGATATTGCGCCGTCGTTTTTGACCATTAAATATATTTGTTCAACGGATTGAATCGACGTGTATTGTTATTGTTATGACGAATTTTATAGACATTAAGTAAATAATTAATTCATACATTGGTATTAACACGAAACTAAATCGTTGATGATCGGTGAATATAATTAGAGAAAAGGTGAAGGTTGATCAGTTCACGACACTTTCTCTTTTCAATTGATACATCATCGTGAGTTGTGAATAGACACAATCAGCATTTGATAGATGATCTGATCAATTTTATTTTGTCCTCTCCTCTGTGTTCTTCACACTAATATTCATTGGCCAGACGACAGACGATGATGTGCTGTCTACATTATAACCGAGATTTTGTAATAAGCACATGCATACATATGACAGCTTAGTTTGAAAATGTCATCGAAGCGATTGGAAAAAGAAAAAGAAGAAGAACAAAATACTTATGTCAACGACCAAATAGCCTTTACTTTGAATTAGAAAATACTTTTATTAAGTTCAAAAAACCGAAAGGACAATCTTGTCTTATGCAATAGCTCGTTAGTGCATCGGATAATGTCAAACGATAAAATGCAAATCGATCAAGTGTAACCATTGAGTGAAAGAGAAAGTGTTTAGTCTCGCTTTTTTTTTCTTATCGTTCAATAACAGTTAGTCATTTATTATAATTAAACTAAATTCTTTAGAATAGTTATTTAACGATAATGTTAGATAATCGTTTTCAATTATCTAACTCGAAGCTATCAGATGTTTTTGACTCAATAGAGTTTAGTCTTATTTATCGTCACGAAAGAAAAGAAAAATGATTTTTTTGTGCTTCGACAAAAGAGGAAAAAAAAGAGGATGATAGAGAAAAAAAAGCGAAAGAGAAAGAAGATGTAAGGAACAGTCAGAAGGCGACATCGACGACGACGACGACAACGTCGACGACGAGACAACGGTTGATGTTTGTGTAAAAATCGCATTATGTGAATATGAAAGAACACATTGCAATAGTAACTGTAGAAGTCCAAAAGACGCGAAGCACGAAAAAAAAAATGAGCTCGTACATACACATGCGTTTTTATTTGTCTCTCTTTGAATTCAAATAACATGCTTATATATGGTTGCAAATATTTTTGCAGTCATATAAGCGAATGTAAGATCGAATTTTTTCTTTCATTTTTTTTTCTTCTTATATTGATCGAGTCAGACCTTCGGTTTTCATCGAGTTTATTAAATCATAATGTTGTTATCGAACTGTCTTTTTCCTTCAAACAACAACGTAATCTTTATTTAGTATAAAATTTCATTGGTTTGCAGACAACCTTGATTTAACAAGTTCCATACTCTGTTTTTTTTTCTACTACTGTTATGTTGTATTTAGCGTACGATTTTTGACAAGAAAAGAAGAAAAAAAAAGTGTTTAACCTTGATGAAAAACTTGCAAAATATTTCTTTTGTTCACATAGAAATGACTTCTGTGTATGTGTTTATTCTCTTTCTCGTCTTTCATTCTTTCTTTTTTTTTCTTTCTTTTTTCTCATTTCAATCATAATTATCAGTGGCAACTAAGGCATAAAAATATATATTTTTTTATTTTGCTACTCGATCGAGTCTTATGAAGTAAATAGGAATCTGTTATTTTTTTTATTCGAAAAGAAGAAAAAAAATGAGGTTAAATTACAGGGGCGTTTTCTTTGTTTATTCATTCTCCTATTAATCAAATCTGATGAATACGCACGAATCTCCTCCATCTCTTGTAAACACATTGACACGTAGCTATACTCGTCGATGTATTTGTTTGAAATGTTATCATCTTTTCATTGTTCAAATTAATCGAATCGACCTTTTTTTTTCTATGTTCTAACCTAAAGAGGATGAGGATGAAGAAAAAAAAGAGCTGAATGAATTGAATTGAGAGACCGACCGGTCAAGGTTTGTACATCATTTGTTCGCTGTTAGGTCACCAGCCAGCTAATACCTTCGTGATTATCTAATAACGATGAGTCTATTATTACCATCTACATTTTTTACACTCGTGTGCTTCACAGACATGGGAAATACTAATGAGTAGGAAACATTGCACTTCTCTTCTTCGGTTTTTTTCTCTTCCTTTCTAGTAACATGATGAGATCGTTCTTTTTTTTTCTTTGGCGTCAGTCTTTTTTTCTTGATTTACTTGTCAGACATAGAGAAAGAAAAGGGAAAATATAATAGTCTAGAAGTAAAACGTTTGAGTGCAGTAGTCATTTCTTTTCTTTTTTTTCATTGCTTGAATTTCTTTTAGAAGAAAACAAAAATAATAATAATCAAGAGAAACCATTTCAAAGAAGATATTATTTTGTTCTTAAACCCGGTCGAACAGACATGCGACGACATTCTCAGCAATCGAATATATTAATATTAATTCAAATAATTTCGTTTTTATTTCTTCCAAAGTCTATTCATTGTACTCTGACGACAATTCTTCATTTCGAATATTATACATTATCATCGAATTATCTTAATAAAAGTGAAGATATTCGAACGAATGGTATTGTTTCAACGTCGGGTAGTCAATCGATTGTTAATAATGCCCAAGCATTCGTACTGGTAGATCAATTTGGAAGATACGATGCTTGTCTACCAACAATAAATCCAAAAAATTATTCACAAGGTATTGCAATTATACAACGAGGAGGCAATTGTACATTTAGTGTGAAAGTTACACGAGCTAAACAATATGGAGCTGCAGGTAGACTTTTTCTTCTTCTTCTGATTTTACATTTGACATCAATCATTATTTGTTGTTTAACTAGCTGTCCTTATCTACGATCCACAAGGTTCAGATTTATTTAATATGGTTCAAAATAATTCCGATATTCTTGCTGTTTATGTTCATTTTACGATCGGTTCCTATTTATTAGCACTTGCTAATGATAGTCGAACGAAATTAAATATTTCATTGAAACCTATTCAAATGGATTTCGACGATTATTCTCAAGATAATATTTGGTTTGGTTCGCAATCAGCAACGATATTTGTTGCGGTTTCAATATGTATTCTTGTTCTTCTATGTATATCATGGTTAATATTCTACTATTGTCAACGACATCGTGCACGTACAGCTAAAGATCGTTTACAAAATCGTTTGACAAATGCCGCAAAAAAAGCTCTCACAAAAATTCCTTTAATTAACGTGACAGAAAATCCTCAAACAGAAGAATCATGTGTTATATGTTTAGATACAATCAAAACGGGTGATACAGTTCGACAATTAAGTACATATTAAATAAACATACGTATACAAATTATATTCTCATTAAAACTATCTTTTGTTTTCAGTTTGCGGTCATACATTTCATCATCATTGTGTTGATCCTTGGCTATTAAATCATCGTCATTGTCCGTTATGTAATCTCGATATACTTGTTGCTTATCGTGTTTCATTGCCATCATCAAAAAGTCATCATCATCATCGGCGTCAACCGAGTGCCAATTCGATTCATACGCCACCGCCAATTTCAGTATCCAATATAAACGAACAACAACAACAACAACTACAGAGTCCTATGACAACAAATTCGAATTTGCCAACAATATCGGCGACGATTAAAAACAATTCTTATGATGTACGAATACATGGTGAACAAAATTATTCCTTCAGATCAGATGAAACTTCATCATGAGAAAGAAGAAGAAAAAAAAAACATGATCGTTTTCTCTTTTTTTTCATTCTTGTTTTTATTTTCTTTATTTTTTTTTGCTAATTTAATGACAATGGATCTCATTTTTTTTTGCTGAAAAGAAAGGAAAAAATCCTTCCGTTTTGCTTTTGTGGTACTGTCAATTTTGTTTCCTACTGAAAAACTTGTGAGATCTTAACGTAAGCACATGTTATTTCCAGAGGATTTAATATCATAAGATGAAAAAAAGCTTGTATGACCTAATCTTCGTGGAAAACATCGGATAATTAATTAAAATTTCAAATCCGATGCACTCAAAGATAATTACAGAATTTCACTATAAAAGTATCTTGGCCGTACTCGAACAAATTATTAAAACGCAAATAAAATCTTGCAACGTTTGGTTTTGACATGCCGAACAGCAGTGAATTAGATGATTATCTCATTCATAGTTTGTTTCTTTTTTAAATTCTAACTACCTACGGAATCACAATATGAGACCAATTAGTTTTTTTAAACATTTATGTCTATTGTGAAATCGTATATGAATAGGATCAATTTATTTAAATGAATGAAAAATGGACTTAAACTACAAAACTACAGAAGTTATTTAAAAGATATTGATCTCAATTAGTACATGAAAATCATTGAATTAAATCTGTACATTAATCATTTGACTCTATTAAGCTAACATTGATATGACATAAATATTCATTAAAAAAAGACAAGGGTTACAAAATAGTTACTAAATGTCTAACTATCTCTTCTTCTGAGCTCATTTTCATTTTTAACTTGTAGTTGTCATATGTATATGTTCAATGTACGCCTATCTATTTTCATTATGACGCATGAGTCGACAATCAATCAACGACAGATTCAATGTGAACACACACAAAAAAAACCAATCAATTGAGCAGAACATGTTGCATTACTTCGAGTTGCTCTCCATATGCAATTTAATGATTTCCTTTTCGTCTTTTTTCCCCCTCTCTGTTCTTCATGCTTATCAGTTTGTACATGAAGAAGAACACAAATCATGCGTGACTGTTGAAATAACTACATGATATGAACATTTTTCTTCTTCTTCTTCTTCTTTTATTGAATACAAATTTTTAGGTCAGAAGTTGACAGTTCGACAGGCAATATTTCCATTGAATATTTAACAAAAGAAAATATGAATCAATTAATTTCATACAATAATACAAATGACGGTTTATCGCCTCGACGTTATGCAGGTTTTCCATTGAATTCAACATTAGTGAATTCGTATACGCCCGATACAATTCGAAGTATAATCACTCATGCAGCCACAGGCAAACCTTATAGTACAAATATCTTGAATAATTTCTAGTTTTACTAAAAACAGAATTCTATGTCTTTAGATACAGCAGTTTGGATTCGTGTAAGTCGAATAGGTGTTCAAATCAGTGCTCAAGATCCTCAAATAGCACGAGCACGAGTTCCTGTTTTTATACCAATTGGTCTCATTCATGATATATTTATGCAACCAACCATTAATAATATTATTTGTATTGTTTATGATGAAGCCAAATCGAATTTAAAAGGCGTACTTTTATATGTTGTTCATCCAGCTGATGCACAACTTCTACGTGATGATTTTCGTGTTGTCAAACAAAAATCATTGCTAAAACCGAAAGATAATCCAATTGTTGTCGATGTAAATACTACGGATACTAAATTCAATCGACATACATCACCCAAACGTATTTTCTATGTACAGGATAATGAGAAATTTATTAATCGTGACATGCCAACGGGTCAAAATGTTCTACCACAATTGAATTATATGCCAATGAAAAATAGTTATCATAGTAGTCGAGATAATAGTACACATCGACGAAATAAAAGTCCACGAAAAAATAAAACAAGACATTCATCAACGAAAACAACCGATGATAATGGAAGTCGACATCGACGAAAACATCGATCACGTTCGCCGAAAAAATCTCGTCAATCACCGATATTAACTACTGATAACAAAAAGCAACCGGAACTCGATCAAGAACAAATCGATCCTAAATCTCAACAAACTGAAGACGAACAAAAACCCACAGATCAAGCACCAAGACAACAAACACCTGTCTGGCAAGTTACTCAACCAGCACCTATGATTCCCATGGGTATTTATTCACGGTAGTATTCCCAGATTCAATTTTTGAACAAAAAAAACTATGAATTTCTGTTTTTTTCCTCAGATATGTTCCAAAAGCAATTCCATTGCCAACAGGTGAAACAATCAAAACTGTTCTTCCATCTTCAAACGCCAATGGTCAAATCATAGCTCATATTGAACCTCAAAAAGATCATCGAGACCGAAGTTCAAGTCATTCGCCATCTCGTTCACAATCGATCTCTCCAAAACGTCAAGATCATCAGATTCGTCCTCGGCCATTGAGTGCTCAAAATGCCGATGCGTCTATCAATCTCAATCAAACATCTCATCAACATCACCATCGACGTCATCATCATCATCATCACAATCGTCATTCATCAAAAGCTGACACCTCGATCTACAATACGATTTCTCATTCATCTCGAATACAATCGAAATATCTTCCATCAATAAACAATATCAATAATAACAATAATATCAATGATGATAATGATACAAAACAATATCTCAAACAATTAATCAACGATATGCAAGCAATGAAATTAGAAATGAATAAACTTCGTCTTGCATCGTCATCAACAGGCACGACACGAGCACGATCCGATACAGTACGAATTAATTTACAAGAACTTCGACAAGATATCGATATTCTTCGTGCACGAATGGTCATGTCAGGCCGAATTGTTAATTAATAGCAAATTGAATTTCAAACAACAATAATAATAAAAGCAAAGAAAATTAACCAAGTTTTTTTTTTATTAATCACTTTCTTTATATGTGTCTTTTTTTTGTTTGTGTTTTATTTAAAGAATTTTACAGTAACTAAAAAAAAGAAAGATATATAATGTTCCTCACAGATCTACGAGGGATATGGAAACGAAAGAAGAAAAAAAAGAGCTAATAGGAGAAAAGATAATAAGTTCAATGTCTTTTATGTTGAAATTGAGGAGAATTTATAATGAAATAATGCCCAATGCAAGCGCAAATGATGTAAGAAAGATAATGACACTGACTTTTTCGTAATTTTCAAAGCCTTTGCCCAAATCCCAAGCCTACAAATGAAAATCAATCAATTATTCATACGACAAAAAAAATCAAAAGGTTCTTACCATATGACGAATACCATTCAACGAATGATACGCAATTCTAAATAGAACAAACCCAAAACTAACTCAAAATTGTCAAATAACATCAAACATACGGCCAAGCCATAAACAATTTCACTGAAATAATAAACCAACTAGGAATATCCATAGCATAGATATAGTTTAAAATCTCTTGGCTATGACCAGTTGCAAGAATTGCTAATGGACCAGCGGTGTAGAGCACTAAACAACAAACGATCGAAATACAAAACAAAATCAATGATTTGAAATCGGATTTTCCTACTGCCGTTTAACATTAAACCAGTAATACGATGAAAACCAGATGAAAATACTTGAAATGGAAATCTAGAACAATTCATTATTCAATACGATTGATTAAACACATATTTCGAAAGATTTCGTACCGATAGATTTGTAAATGTGGTGATAATGGTCGTTTGAATTGATTTTCATTTGCAGTTACCCATTCGGTTGCTTTAGCACGATAATTGGTGACTTCAGGTGTGAGCGTACTTGAAGTAGCTTTATGTTGACTGAATGCAAAAGAAGATATTTGTATTTTCTTTCGAAAGAAAAGAGCGTTTACGTGATTGCTAATGGACCAGCACGAGTTAGAGCTCGTGAGAGTAATTGACGATTAAGATGAAGAAGTGCAATGGACATCTTCGAATCTGCAAATAGATCAAACATTAGGTACACATGAAAGGTCAACAGGTTTTGAAAACAAGAAAATGAAGTAAAATTCAAGTCGTTTTTAATTTGTTGAGTGTTGTGTTAATGATTGACGATGAATTTATTCAGTATTTGACTTCATTCTGAAACTTTCAACAAATTGTTGTTTTACTTGACGAGGAAAACCGAGATTGTAAATAGAAGAAAAAAAAGCATCATCAATCGACAGTTTTGATCTGATTGGTTGAATTGAAAGACGAAAAGATGTCACTTTAGTCTGTTGGAATTGTTGATAAATGATTTGTAAATTTCGATAAATTTTTATTTCGGAAAATCGAACTTGATTTTTCAATGAAATTTTTCGTTGAATAAAAAATTTTCTCATTCGAAAAAACTCTCCTGGTAAACAAAGTTCAGTCAGTCATTTCTATCTCTTTGATCGGTCAAAGTGATTGGTTTGTTTATTTTTTCCTCTCTCTCCCTCCTTCATCATCTATTTCTGCAAAAAAAAAATCTACCGAAAACGAACAATTTTTCTTCATCGAACATCTATTTTAGTTCTATATGGCCGTTCAATATTCAATGTTGTATATTTTAATTAATCTTCAAAAGATATTTGAATAAATTACGACCATGGAAATCGAACCGAACGCAACATTTGTAAACAATTTATCATCGAATCAACCATCACGTTGCGTTGATTTGATTGTACTCGGAATAAACTATCGTTCGAATGAAGAAGATGTCAGAAAATATTTTCAACAATTTGGCGAACTTGTCTTTTGTGAAGTAAGCCCGACAATGACAATGAAATCTTATTTCTATTTTCATCGTAGATCAAACGTGATGCCCAAGGTCAATCGCGTGGCTTTGGTTTCGTTCGTTTTAAAGATTATGAATCACAGTTAAACGCACTTAATAAACGGCATCACATCGATGGACGAACGTGTGATCTGAAAATTCCGGATTCGAAAGTACGAGAAAGAGAAAACGAATACGATCATCGATTCTTATCTTTTCGGTTTTTTTCAGAATCCTGGTATGCATGAACCTGAATGTGCACGAAAAGTATTTGTCGCTCGTCTTCCAGGTAAACTCGACAGTTGAGAACGACGAATAGATTTTGACTGATTGTGTTTTTTTTTGTTGGTGTAGAAATCGTCACAGCTGATGATTTAAATCAATATTTTAAACGTTTTGGAGAAGTTACGGATGTTTATATACCTCGGCCATCGCGAAGTTTTGCTTTTGTAACTTTTCTCGAATCATCTGTCGTTCCAACGTTATACGGTGATCATTTTATCAATGGGTAAATCATCGATTTGTATGTAAATGATCTATTTACTGTTGTCGATTTAGATGTAGTGTACATGTCGGACCAGCTGAACCGAAAGGTAAACCGAGTGACAATCAATTGAAACGTTCGAAAGGCGCCGGTAGATAAACATTTTTTTTTTGTCAAAAGAAAAACTTTCAGCAACATGTCGTTCATTTGTAGTAGATCGTAATTTTCACAATGTTCGTTCGATACCTCCAACGAATGTCTATCCACCGTCATATTCTCCGTACAATGGCGGAACCAATATGCTATCGAATAATGGCAATCTAAATAGCGCATCGGCAGGAGCAAATCCTGATCAACAATTACTTCTACAACAAATGCTAAATCCGAATATGATGCAAGCATTTCTGCAAGCATTTCAACAGCAACAACAACAACAACAGCAGCAACAACATCATCATCATCAACAACAACAACAACATCATCATCATCAGCAACAACAACAGCAAACGAATAAATACGATGCGAATAATTGGGCAACGGGAATGAATGATCAAACGACGAATGCGTATAACCATCTTGCTCATCCGCATCATCCTCATTATCCAAATGATCCGACGACAAGTGGAAAATTTTCGAATGATCCATGGGGTCCCCAACATCCAACATATCGATGAAGTCTTCGTGTCTGTGTGTGTTTTCTCTCCTTCGTATATTTCTCTCGATCTCATATCTTCTCTCTTCTTTTTTTTTTGAGTAGCTGCAATAATACTCGCGCGTGTGTTCGTTACTTTTCTTCTCTTGCAGTGTGCGTGTGCGTGTGTGTGTGTGTCGTTAGTCAAACTAAAAATTTTTTGTGTCTTGTATTTGACATTTTTTTCTTTCTTTTTTTTAAAAAAATGATCTGTTGTGTGTGTGTGCGTGTGTGGTGTTTGTTGCATAGACAATGTGATTATTTCCTCATTTTTTTTGTCATACACACTCTCTCTCTCTTCTTTTTTTTGGTATGTTTATATGATCTAAAATTGAAGAACATAATTTAATTGATCTTCTAGATGGACAATAGTGCTTTGTTGAAAACAGCTTTAGCAACAGTTAATAATTCGACAACAATGGAAAATAAAAATTGCTTTCCGGAAGATAAAGTATCGAAAGATTACTATTTCGATTCGTATGCGCATTTGTAAGTCGAGAAGAAAAACAAAATCTTGATTTGCTGATTGTTGTCGTTGTTTTATTCGTAGTGGAATTCATGAAGAAATGTTGAAAGATGAAGTACGAACATTAACATATCGAAATGCGATGATCTACAATCGACATTTATTCAAAGATAAAGTCGTTCTCGATTTAGGTAGTTTTTTTTGTTGTTGTTGAACGAAAAGATAAAACAAGAAAAGCAAATGTTTTGCTATTTGCAGGTTGTGGTACAGGCATTTTAAGTATGTTTGCAGCTAAAGCTGGTGCTAAACGTGTTATTGGTATTGACATGTCATCGATTGTTGGTTATGCTCAAGAAATAATTGCCAGTAATAATTTAAGTTCAGTGATAACATTAATTCGAGGCAAAATCGAAGAAGTCGAATTACCTGATGGAATCACACAAGTTGATATTATCGTTAGTGAATGGATGGGCTATTGTCTGTTATATGAATCGATGTTGAATTCAATTTTATATGCACGTGATAAATGGTTGAAAAAAGATACAGGACTTTTGTTTCCTGATAAATGTCAACTTTATATTTGTGGAATTGAAGATAAGAAATATCGAGATGAAAAAATCAATTGGTGGTATAATGTTTATGGTTTCGATATGAGTTGTATACGTAAAGTGGCAATTAAAGAACCATTAGTTGATAGTGTCGACAATCGACAAGTTATGACAACACATTGTCTATTGAAAGAATTCGATTTGCAAACCGTTCGTGTTGAAGATCTACAATTTACAGCTAATTTTTCGATTGATGCCATACGAAATGATTATATACATGCACTTGTCGCTTATTTTACTGTTGAATTTAGTAAATGTCATAAATATTGTGGATTTTCAACAGGTCCCGATGCGCCATACACACATTGGAAACAAACATTGTTCTATTTTGATCATGATGATGAAGATATAATGTTACATAAAGGTGAAAAATTAACCGGTAAATTAGCATTACGACCGAATCCAAAGAATGATCGTGATTTGGATTTTGAAATCGATTTTCTTACTCATGGTCAACATAATCAAGTGAAATATCATGGCGAATATCGAATGCATTAAATGCTCGCTCGCAACCAACAAACAAATAAGAAGATGAAAAAGAAATAAACGATCAACTAGTTTGTTGTTGTTGTTGTTCTTTGTTTTCCGTTAGATAGCTAGTCAGACAATGTATTCTGAACTGTTATTTTCTTTTGTTTTTTTTTTCGATATAAAATCAACATTTGACAGTATGAAATTTGTTTTTTTTTATATCAGAAGAATAAAATAAACAAAAAACGCAGAGAGAGAGTACTCTCGATGATAATTCATTTTTCTTTTGAGATTAAAATAGAGAAGAATGTTTCGACTGTTTGTAAGATATTTAACAACGAATAAACAATTGAATCCAAAGGTTGTAGCACCACGTAAACCGAAAGCAGATACTGATTTTGTAAGTAAAATGAAACAGATCGATTGACAACCGATGGATATTTGTTTTAGGATCATAGTTTTCGAGATGAAATGGAAGTTCGACTATTGGCAGGTAAAGGTGGCGATGGTCGATCATCGTTTTCGAAAACATTTCAAAATCCATTTGGAGGAGCAAATGGAGGAGACGGAGGCAATGGTGCACATATAATTTTCGAAGGTAAATCGAATCAATTTATTTTTGAAAAAAAAAACATCGAATTTTTAGCATCTCGACAAGTAACATCGCTGAATAATATTCGAAAGATTTATGTTGCTGATGGAGGTGAACCTGGTGAACCAAATTTTAAAAAAGGCAAATCTGCTGAACATATGATTATTGAAGTGCCAATTGGCACGATTGTCAAACGAATCAATGGCAAAATTGTTTGTGAATTACAAAGACATGAACAGAAATTTATTGCTGCTCGAGGAGGTCTAGGCGGAAAAGGAAATTATTATTTTCTAACAAATATGAATCGAGCACCGACAGAATATGAACTTGGTGCACGAGGTGATAAGAAAATCTATAAACTTGAACTACGATTAATTGCACATTTTGGTTTAGTAAGATTCTCGTTTTGCTTTGCGTTAAATTCAATAGGATTTCTTTCAGTTAGGATTTCCGAATGCTGGTAAAAGCAGTTTATTACGTGCAATATCTCGAGCACGACCAATTGTTGGTGATTATGAATTTACTACTCAACAACCACAACTTGGTACGATTGAATACGATGATTACACGCAAATTCATGGTAGAATTTCATCTTTGTAAACAAAATATCGTATTGAATTCGTTGTAGTTGCCGATGTGCCCGGTATAATTCGAGGTGCAAGTAAAGAACAACAAGGTTTAGGTTGCCAATTTTTACGTCATATTGAACGATGTTTAGCATTGTTGTTAGTTATTGATATGAGTGTTGAACGTCCTTGGGAACAGTATGAATATTTAATGAACGAATTACGTGAATATAAAATGGATTTAACTCAAAAACCGATTACAATTCTCGGAAATAAAATTGACGATCCCGATGCTAAATTACAACTCGAACAAACTCGATCACATATTCCGTATCCATTATTACCAATATCGACAATAGAAAAAGTCAATATTGATAAACTATTATTATATCTAAGAAAACAGTATGATGAATTCATAACGGATCAATGGCGGAATGTTTAATAAACAAAAAAAGAAACAAAATAGTAATAATTTTAATTAATTGGAAGTTCATCTTCAGATGGAAGATAAGACCAATTGATCTCGGAATGACCAGCAGATCTGAGAAGAGCATTCGTTTGTGAAAAATGCTAAACAAATAAATTGAAAATAAAATCCGAGTAACTCAAAACAAAAAATACATACTTTACAACCGAAAAAACCATTACTAGCGGATAATGGTGATGGATGAGCAGCTGTTAAGATATGATGACGAGTCTATAAGTATTCATTAGTAAGAAAAGTGCTTCTTTCAAATGATACCGTATCAATTTTACTGCCTTTCACTCGAGCATCATTACCCCAAAGTAGAAAAACAAGTTTTGATGATTGTTCATTTAAATGTTGAATAATTGCATCCTAAAAACAAAACAAAGAATTTGAATGTACAATTAAACTGATGTCTCGAAAACATACAGTGAACAGTTCCCATCCTTTGTCTTTATGTGAATTGGCCCTATTTTTCTCGACTGTTAAACATGAATTTAATAATAAAACTCCTTGTTTAGCCCAGCCAGTTAATGTTCCATGATTAGGTATTTTGAAATCAGGTATATCACTTTTCAATTCTTTGAAAATATTCTCCAAACTAAACCAGAAAAAGTACAGTTGAGTCAAAAAAAAACGAGATAAGTTAAAAACCTAGGTGGTCGAGCAACATTTTTTGGTACGGAAAAACATAAGCCATGTGCTTGCTTTGGACCATGATATGGATCTTGTCCGAGAATAACAACTTTCACATCTTTTAATTCACACAATCGAGTAAATGTGAATACAGATCGTGCTGGTGGATAGACGGTCACATTACCTTTTAACCGTTCATCAGTAACAAATCTAGCTAACTATTAGAAATAAAATAAAATATTTTCCTTCTTTCTTTTTCAATAACAACCAATACTTTGTCAAAGTATGGCTTAGAAAATTCTTCCTCAAATGCTTTATACCATGATTTACTTATATTTGAAATCATAAACGCTGTTGATCGACTTAATTGTTTCATCGCTATATTTCTTGAATAATACATAGACCAGAGCAGTGATTTACATTGGATAAAGAACGGAGATATCGATCAAATCTTCTTAGTAGATATCACTAGCAGTAGCGTGT